>Ga0307504_10000222_pt1 | contig 11849 bp, 10 predicted proteins | sample 19_S_MG_FD_194516 | JGI IMG/M metagenome (GOLD analysis project Ga0307504, IMG submission 194516) | Soil microbial communities from Populus trichocarpa stands in riparian zone in the Pacific Northwest, United States - 19_S | ecosystem: Environmental > Terrestrial > Soil > Riparian zone > Trees... | reverse complement strand
GACTTCGTGACGGCGAAGACACCGACCGGCGCGATCTTCCTCAACTCCCGAGGCGGCCGGCTGTCGCGGCAGAGCGCGTGGAAGATCCTGGACGCTGCCACCGCCCGCGCGGGCGTGACGAAGGACGTCTCCCCGCACACGCTGCGCCACTCGTTCGCGACCCACCTGCTCGACGGCGGTGCCGACGTCCGCGTCGTCCAGGAGCTCCTGGGGCACGCCTCGGTCACGACGACCCAGGTCTACACGTTGGTGACCGTCGACAACCTGCGCGAGGTCTTCGCGACCGCGCACCCGAGGGCGCGCTAGGAAGGCGAGGCGACTCAGGACGTCCGCTGGACGTCGTACTTCCCGTCGGCGAAGGCCTGGCGGACCACCTTCTTGTCGAACTTGCCGACCGAGGTGCGCGGCACCTGGTCGATGAAGGCGAACGCGTCGGGCAGCTGCCACTTGGCGAAGGTCTGGCCGAGGTGCTCACGCAGCTGCCCCGGCGTGACCTCGGCACCCTCGCGGAGGACGACGGTGGCCAGGGGACGCTCGTCCCACTTCTCGTCCGGGATGCCGACCACCGCCGCTTCGACGACGTCGGGGTGCCCCATGAGGGCGTTCTCCAGCTCGACGGAGGAGATCCACTCGCCACCGGACTTGATGACGTCCTTGGCCCGGTCGGTCAGCGTGATGTACCCCTGCCGGTCGATCGTGCCGACGTCCCCGGTCCGCAGCCAGCCGTCGTGGAACCGGCTGCCGTCCTCGTCGAGGTAGTAGGACCCGGTGACCCACGGCCCGCGGACCTCGACCTCGCCCACGGCTCGGCCGTCGTGCGGCAGCGGCTGCTCGTCGTCCCCGACGATCCGGGCGTTCACGCCCGCCATGATCCGGCCCTGGCTGGCGCGGTAGCCCCAGGCGTCCTCCTCGTCGAGGCCGACGGGCGGGTACGCCACCGACGCGACCGGGCTGGTCTCGGTCATGCCCCACGCCTGGAGCACCCGCACCCGGTGTCGCTCCCAGAGCGCCTGCTGGAGCGAGAGCGGCACGGCGCTGCCGCCGCACGGGACCAGGCGGACCGAGGAGAGGTCGCTCGTGTGATCGTCGGCGTACCGCAGGATGTCGTTCCAGATCGTCGGGACCGCCCCGGACACGGTGACCCGCTCCTCGCCGACCAGGCGGACGAGCGGCTCGGCCTGGAGCCACCGGTCCGGCATGACCAGCGAGGCACCCACCATGAGCGCGGCGTACGGCAGTCCCCAGGCGTTGGCGTGGAACATCGGGACGATCGGCAGGATGCGGTCGTACGGCGTGAGGGCGAGGGCGTCGCCCATGCTCACCGCCATCGAGTGCAGGTACGCCGACCGGTGGCTGTAGACGACACCCTTGGGGTTGCCGGTGGTGCCGGAGGAGTAGCACATGGCCGCGGCGTCCCGCTCGTCCAGCTCGGGCCACGCGAAGTCGGGGTCGGCGTCGGCCAGCACGTCCTCGTACCGCTCGACGGTCAGGCCGGACCGCTCGAGGACCGACAGGTCCGCGTCCGCCGCCTCCGGCCCGGCGACGAGCACGTGGGTGACGGTCCCGAAGGTGGGCAGCACCTGGGAGAACGGTTCCAGCAGGCTCGCGTCGACGACGACCACCCGGTCCTCGGCGTGGTTGGCGACGTAGGTGACCTGGTCGGGGAACAGCCGGATGTTGAGGGTGTGCAGCACCGCACCCATCGAGGGGACGGCGACGTAGGCCTCGAGGTGCTCGGCGTTGTTCCACATGTAGGTGGCCACGCGCTGGTCGCCGTCGATGCCGAGGCCGCGGAGCGCGTTCGCGAGCCGTCCCGCTCGCTCGGCGACCTCGGCGTACGTACGTCGTCGAGCCCCGTCCGGTGTCGCCGTGACCACCTCGGCGTCCGGATGCACCAGACGCATGTGGTCGAGCAGTCGGGACAGCGTGAGGGGGACGTCCTGCATCGTGCTTCGCATGTCCCCATCCTGCTCCCGTCGGGCGTCAGGCGCACCCGTCACGTGGGGGCAGAGCCGGGGTGGTTGGATCGGGCCATGCACCGGCTCGACCAGCGGATCCCCGCCCAGGTCGATGCGGACGCGCTCCACGCCGCGTTCGGCCGCTGGCTGGCCGACGAGGGGATCACGCCGTACGAGCACCAGGAGGAGGCGATCATCGCCCTCCTGGGCGACACCAACGTCGTCCTGGCCACCCCGACGGGGTCGGGCAAGTCGCTGGTCGCCGTCGCGGCGCACTTCGCAGCCCTCGCGACCGACCGGGTCAGCTTCTACACCGCACCGATCAAGGCGCTGGTGAGCGAGAAGTTCTTCGCCCTCTGCGAGGTCTTCGGCGCCGAGAACGTCGGCATGCTCACCGGCGACGCCTCGGTCAACGCCGACGCCCCGATTATCTGTTGCACCGCCGAGGTGCTGGCCAACATCGCGCTCCGCGAGGGTTCCGCCGCGGATGTCGGCGTGGTGGTGATGGACGAGTTCCATTTCTACGCCGAGCCGGACCGGGGCTGGGCCTGGCAGGTCCCCCTGCTGGAGCTGCCGCAGGTGCAGCTCCTGCTCATGTCGGCCACGCTCGGGGACACCACGAGCCTGCGCGCGGACATCGCCCGGCGCACGGGCCGGGAGACGGTCCTGGTGGACGAGGCCGAGCGGCCGGTGCCGCTGTCGTTCACCTGGTCGATGGACCCGCTGGCCGAGACCCTGGAGGAGCTCCTCACCACCGGCCAGGGACCCGTGTACGTCGTGCACTTCACGCAGGCGGCCGCCGCCGAGCACGCTGCCTCGTTGGGGAAGCTGCCGGCCAAGGTCGACCGCCAGGCGATCAACGACCGGATCGCCGGCGTGCGGTTCGGCGCCGGCTTCGGCAAGACGCTCGCGAAGCTCCTGCGCACAGGGATCGGCGTCCACCACGCCGGGATGCTGCCGAAGTACCGGCGGGTCGTGGAGCAGCTGGCACAGGCGGGGCTCCTGCAGGTGATCTGCGGGACCGACACCCTCGGCGTCGGCATCAACGTGCCGATCCGGACGGTGCTGTTCACCGGTCTGGCGAAGTTCGACGGGAGCCGGCAGCGGGTGCTCCGCGTGCGGGAGTTCCAGCAGATCGCCGGCCGCGCCGGACGGGCCGGGTTCGACACCTCCGGCGGCGTGGTCGTCCAGGCGCCCGAGCACGTCATCGGGAACGAGAAGGCGAAGGCCAAGTCGGCCGAGCGGGTGGCAGCGGGCAAGAAGAAGTCGAAGGCCCAGCTCAAGAAGGCGCCCGAGGGTGCGGTCGTGTGGAGCGAGGCGACCTTCGACAAGCTCGTCGCTGGAGCGCCCGAGACTCTGGTCTCGCGGATGAAGGTCGACAACTCGATGCTGATCAACGTCCTGTCGCGGGAGGAGGACGCCTTCCCGGTGATGCGGCGCCTGCTCACCGACAACCACGAGGAGCGACGCAACCAGCTGCGCCTGGTCCGCCGGGCCCTGCGGTTGACGCGGTCGCTGCTCGCCTCGGGGACCGTGACCCGGCTGGCTGAGCCGGACGCGCACGGCCGCCGCTACGTCCTCACCGTCGACCTGCCGCCTGACTTCGCGCTCAACCAGCCGCTGGCGCACTTCGCGCTGGAGGTGCTGGAGACCCTCGACGCCGAGGCTGACACCTACCCGCTCGACGTCCTGTCGGTGGTCGAGGCCGTCCTCGAGGGGCCGCGTCAGATCCTCTTCGCCCAGCAGAACACCCGACGCGGCGAGCTCGTCGCCGAGCTCAAGGCCGACGGCGTGGAGTACGACGAACGGATCCGGCTGCTCGACGACGTCACGTGGCCGCAGCCGCTCGCGGAGCACCTCGAGCCCCTCTACGAGACCTACCGGGAGGCCCACCCGTGGCTGCCCCCGGACGCGCTCGGTCCGAAGTCGATCCTGCGGGAGATGTGGGAGGAGGGCTGGGGCTTCTCCGACTTCGTGTCCCGCTACGGCCTGGCTCGCAGCGAGGGCCTGCTGCTGCGTTACCTGACCGACGCCTACCGGACCCTGCGGCAGACCCTGCCCGAGGCCCACCGGCACCCCGACCTGGTCGACCTCGAGGAGTGGCTGGGGGAGACGATCCGCCAGACCGACTCCTCGTTGCTGGACGAGTGGGAGGCGTTGAACGACCCCGCCCACGTCCCCGGCTCGGTGGCGCACCACGAGCCGCCGCCGCCCCCGCGGCCGATCTCGAAGCAGACCCGGGCCTTCACCGTGATGATCCGCAACGCCATGTGGGCCCGGGTCCAGCTGTGCTCCCGGGACGACCTCGACGGCCTGGTCCGCCTGGAGCGCGCGGCGGCGGACCGGCTCGACCCGCCGCGGACGGTGGTCGCCGGGCGGTCGGTGTGGGACGGGGCGATCGGCGACTACTACGCCGAGTACGACGAGATCGGACTGGACGCGGACGCCCGCGGGCCGGCGTACCTCTCGATCGGCGAGGAGGAGGTCGGCACCCCGGCCGGCGCCGAGGAGGGGAGCACCGCGCGGATCCGAAGGGTCACGCAGACCCTCAAGGACCCCGACGGGCATCGTGACTGGGTGATCGAGGCGGTCGTGGACTGCGACGCCTCCGACGAGGCCGGGGACCTGGTGCTCGCCACGACCGCGATGCGGACCCTGACGGGCGGTTGAGAACCCACAGATTTGTGCACAGCCAGACCACTTCCTGTGCATCCCGGGCGCGGCCGATCAACAAATTCCAAATGCGTCCTGGGGACTCCCGCGAGTCGGTGGAATTGGTCGGCGCGACGCGCCTAGGTTCGGCTCAAGATGTCGCCGAGTCGACATTTCCGACACTCCTTCAGAGGGGACGACAGACACATGGATGCAGGATCGGGATGGGGAAGTGAGGCGACCGAGATGCCCCCGATGACTGGTGGTGCACCTCGCCCGGCGGAAGGCTCGGTGGACGAGCGCGGGGCGACGGTGGCGACGTTCGCGCCGCGCGCGCCGCAGGCCGAGGAGTCCGTCGAGCCCGAGCTCGGCCCCACGGGCCGGCCGGTGCCGGAGTTCCCGGAGCCGGGTCCGGTGAGCACCCACGGCCGCGCCCGGGTGATCTCGATGTGCAACCAGAAGGGCGGCGTCGGCAAGACCACGACGACGATCAACCTCGGTGCCTCGCTGGCGGAGTACGGCCGCAAGGTGCTGCTGGTCGACTTCGACCCGCAGGGCTCGCTGTCGGTGGGCCTCGGCCTCAACCCGCACGAGATGGACCTCACCATCTACAACCTCCTGATGCAGCGCGACGTCGAGCTGTCCGAGGTCGTCGTCCCCTCCGGAATCCCCGGCATGGACCTGCTGCCCTCGAACATCGACCTGTCCGCCGCGGAGGTGCAGCTCGTGCACGAGGTGGCGCGTGAGCAGACGCTGCAGCGCGTGCTCGGCCCGGCGATCGAGCAGTACGACGTCATCCTCATCGACTGCCAGCCCTCGCTCGGCCTGCTCACGGTCAACGCGCTGACCGCGTCCGACGGTGTGATCGTCCCTCTGGAGTGCGAGTACTTCGCCCTGCGCGGCGTCGCCCTGCTCAAGACCACCATCGACAAGGTCCGCGAGCGCCTCAACCCGCGATTGGAGATCGACGGCGTGCTCGGCACGATGTTCGACGGCCGCACGCTGCACGGCCGCGAGGTCATGGAGCGGCTCGTCGAGGCCTGGGGCGACAAGGTGTTCCACACCGTGATCCGCCGGACCGTGAAGTTCTCCGACTCGACCGTGGCCGGCGAGCCGATCACGTCGTACGCCGCCAAGTCGACGGGCGCCGAGGCCTACCGGCAGCTCGCGAGGGAGGTGCTCGTTCGATGGCCGGACGAGCCTCGCGGCGCGTAAGCCTGCCCACCGCCGACGACCTGTTCCGCCAGACCGGGGATGCCCCGGTCCGCGCGGTGCCGGACCCGGAGGTGGGGGACCCAGGGCTCGACGGCGCGCCGGAGGCGGAGGGCGGTGCGGAGGCGGGGAAGCCCCGCAGCGCCAGCGGCCGGATCCGGCACGACGAGAAGATGACCGTGTACGTGACCGCGGACGAGCTGCTCGACATCGAGCATGCCCGCCTGTCGATGCGCCGCAACCACGGGCTCGCCGTCGACCGTGGCCGGCTGGTCCGCGAGGCGATCGCCCTGGCCCTGCTGGACCTCGAGGAGCGCGGCGAGGACAGCGCCCTGGTCCGTCGGCTCGTCGCCGAATGAGCCCCTGGGCGAGTGAGGTGATGGACGCCCCGGCAGACGCGCACCAGACCACGGGGGAGGCCCCGGCCAGCTCTGTCTTCGCCGTCAGCCTCGACGTCTTCGAGGGACCTTTCGACCTGCTGCTGAGCCTGATCTCCAAGCACAAGCTGGACATCACCGAGGTGGCGCTGTCGAAGGTCACCGACGAGTTCATCGCGCACGTGAAGGCCGGCGGCACGGTGTGGGACCTCGAGCAGACGACGTCGTTCCTCGTGGTCGCGGCGACGCTCCTGGACCTCAAGGCGGCCCGGCTGCTGCCGCAGGGCGACGTCGAGGACGAGGAGGACCTCGCGCTCCTGGAGGCGCGTGACCTGCTCTTCGCCCGGCTGCTGCAGTACCGCGCGTTCAAGCAGGTCGCCGGGGTCCTCGCCGACCGACTGTCGGCGGAGTCGCGACGGCATCCGCGGGTGGTCGGTCTGGAGGAGCGGTTCGCCGGCCTCCTGCCCGAGGTGCTGATCGGGATCGGGCTGGAGCAGTTCGCCGGCCTGGCGGCCAAGGCCCTGGAGCCCAAGCCGGAGCTCGAGCTGAGCCTGCACCACATCCACGCGCCCCGCGTGTCGGTGCGCGAGCAGGCCGAGATCGTGGTGGAGCGGCTGCGCCGCACCGGCACGATGACCTTCCGCGCGCTGTGCGGCGACTCCCCGGACACCCTCACGACCGTGGCGCGGTTCCTCTCCCTCCTCGAGCTCTACCGCGAGGGAGCGGTGGCGTTCGACCAGGTGAGCGCACTCGGGGAGTTGTCGGTCCGCTGGACCGGGGCCGAGGATGCGGAGTTCGAGATCGACGAGTTCGAGGGCGCCCCGGCCGACGAGCCGGACATCCCAGCGGAGCAGGAGGCGGACGATGACCGTGACGAGTGACGAGACCCTGGACGTGGCGGTCGCCGAGCTGCGGCCCGCACTCGAGGCCCTGCTCATGGTCGCCGACCAGCCGCTCGACGTCGCGTCCCTCGCCTCGGCCGCCGGACACCCGGCCGGCCAGGTCGAGGAGGCGCTGGCCGCGCTCGCGGCCGAGTACGACGAGCAGGGACGCGGCTTCGAGCTGCGCAACGTCGCCGGCGGCTGGCGCTACTACACGCGGGAGGAGTTCGCCCCGGTGGTGGAGGCCTTCGTGCTGGAGGGCCAGCAGGCCCGGCTGACCCAGGCGGCCCTGGAGACCCTCGCCGTCGTCGCCTACAAGCAGCCGGTGTCCCGCGCCCGGGTCTCCGCAATCCGCGGCGTCAACGTGGACGGCGTCATGCGCACGCTGCTGACCCGGGGGCTCGTGGAGGAGGCCGGCCAGGACGGCGAGCACGGGGCGATGCTCTACCGGACCAGCTCCTACTTCCTCGAGCGGATCGGGATCACCTCGCTCGACGAGCTGCCTGAGCTAGCGCCGTACCTCCCGGACATGGACGACTTCGAGGACGAGCTGGCTGCGGTCTCCGGCGGCCCGGTCGCCGCGCCCGAGACACCCGAGGACCAGCCTGGTGGATGACACCAGCGCGATCGAGGACGAGGACGGGCTGGTCCGACTGCAGAAGCTGCTGGCCCAGTCCGGAGTCGCCTCCCGCCGCAAGTGCGAGGAGCTCATGCTCGCCGGCGAGGTCGAGGTCGACGGCGAGGTGGTGACCCGGCTCGGCACCAAGGTCGACCCCCGGACCGCGGTCATCCGGGTGCAGGGCAAGCGGCTCCCGCCGCCCTCGCCGCACGCCTACCTGGTGCTCAACAAGCCCCGAGGTGTCGTCTCGACCATGTCCGACCCCGAAGGACGCCGGACCCTGACCGACGTGCTGGCCGAGCAGGCGCCGTCGTACGGGCGGATGTTCCACGTCGGCCGGCTCGACACCGACACCTCGGGCCTGCTGCTGCTGACCAACGACGGCGACTTCGCCCATGCGATGGCGCACCCGTCTTTTCTGGTGGAGAAGACCTACGTCGCCGAGGTGGACGGCCGCGTCTCCAAGGCCACGGTCAAGCAGCTGCTGGACGGGGTGACGCTCGAGGACGGCCCGGTCGCCGTCAGCCGCGCCAAGGTGACCCAGCAGGCGGCCGAGCGTTCGGTCGTCGAGCTGGTGATCCACGAGGGTCGTAACCGCATCGTCCGGCGGCTGCTGGACCACGTCGGTCACCCCGTACGCCGCCTCACGCGGACGCAGTTCGGCCCCGTGCGGCTGGGCGGTCTCAGCGTCGGCCAGCTGCGGGAGCTGACCAACGACGAGCTCGGTGAGCTGCTGGACCTGACCGTCGGCTGAGACCGCCGTCGGCCGTCCCACTAGCCTGACAGCGTGGTGGAGCTGCAGGGACCCGTCGAGGTCGTGGGTGCCGGTCTGCTCGGCACCTCGATCGCCCTGGCCTGCCGCCGAGCCGGCTTGGAGGTCTGGCTCTCCGACACCAACCCCGAGCACGTCCGGACCGCGACCGGACTCGCGGCGGGCGTCCCGCGACCGGAGGGCGCACGACCCCAGCTGGTCGTCGTCGCGGTCCCGCCGGACCACCTCGGGCCGGAGATCCTCGGCGCGCTCGCTCGCAGCGACGCCGTGGTGACCGACGTCGGCAGCATCAAGGCAGAGCCGCTGCGCCGAGTGCTCGCGAGCGCGCCGGACGCAGCCTCCCGCTACGTCGGCGGTCACCCGATGGCGGGCAGCGAACGCTCGGGCCCCCTGGCGGCCGGCGCCAGCCTGTTCGACGGGCGGCCCTGGGCCGTCACCCCGCACGAGACGGCCGACCCGGACGCCGTGGCCCTGGTCGAGGCGCTCGCGGTTCTGTGCGGCGCGGCGCCGGTCCGGCTCGGGCCCGAGGAGCACGACCACGCTGTCGCGCGCACCTCCCACCTTCCGCACCTGCTGGCGGTGCTCGTGGCCAGCCGGCTGACCGAGGCCCCCGAAGGCCACCTGGCGCTCTCCGGCCAGGGCGTCCGGGACGTCACGCGGGTGGCCGGGGGAGACCCCGCCCTGTGGCAGCAGATCGTGGCGCTCAACGCCGAGCCGCTCCGCGGCCTCCTCGCGGAGGTGCGCGAGGACCTCGACGCCCTGCACCAGGCACTCACCGACGGCGACCGGAGCCGCCTCACCGGGCTCCTCGCCCGGGGCGTGGCCGGGACGCAGGCGATCCCGGGCAAGCACGGCGGCCCGGTGGTCGAGACCGCGACCGTGTACGTCGCCGTGCCCGACCAGCCGGGCGGGCTCGCGCGACTGTTCGCCGAGGCCGAGGCGTCCGGGGTCAACATCGAGGACGTCCGCATCGACCACGACCCGACCCGCGAGGTGGGACTGGTCGAGCTGGTCGTCGCAGCGGACCGCGCGGAGCACCTGGCCGGCTCTCTGGAATCACGTGGCTGGGTGACCCACCGGTAGGCTGCGGGCCGTGTCCAGCACGCCATCCGCCGACTCCCGGGCCACCCCCGAGGCAGGTCTCGTCGTCGCCATCGACGGCACCTCCGGGTCCGGCAAGTCCAGCACCTCGCGCGGCGTCGCGAGCCGTCTCGGGCTGCGCTACCTGGACACCGGTGCCATGTTCCGGGCCATGACCTGGTGGCTGCTCCGGCAGGGGATCGACGTGCACGACGTCGACGCCGTGACCGCGCGTGTGGACGACCCCGAGATCCTGTCCGGCACCGACCCGGAGGGCCCCAGCATCCTGGTCGACGGTGTCGACGTGGGCCTGGCCATCCGCAGCGACGAGGTCAACGCCGCCGTGTCGCCGGTCGCCGCCGTGCCCGCGGTCCGGGCCCGCCTGCTCGAGGAGCAGCGCCGGGTGATCACGGACGCGATGTCCGGGGACGGGATCGTCGTCGAGGGTCGCGACATCGGCACCGTCGTGTGGCCGCAGGCCGAGGCGAAGGTGTACCTGACTGCCGACCCGGCCGCGCGTGCCGGGCGCCGGGCCGCCGAGGCCGGGGGAGACGTGACAGCCACCCGCGCCTCGCTCCTCGAGCGCGACCGGATCGACTCCAGTCGCGCCACGGCCCCGCTGAGCAAGGCCGAGGACGCCGTGTGGATCGACACCACCGACTACACGCTCGAGGAGGTCATCGCGCTGGTCTGTGAGCTGGCCGAGCACGCCGGGGCCGCCTCGTGACCACCGCTCACGACCTGCCTCGCACCGAGGCCGTGAAGCGTCCCCGACGCCTGCTGCTGCACGGGCTCCGCCCGGCCGCGCGCACGGTCCTGGGCCGTCGCTACGACCTGCAGGTCCGCCACAGCGAGCGCATCCCGGCCCACGGCCCGGTCATCGTGGCCAGCAACCACGTGGGCCTCCTCGACGGCCCGCTGCTCGCCATCGTCACTCCGCGGCCGGTGCACGCACTGACCAAGGAGGAGATGTTCCGAGGGAGGATGGGCGTCTTCCTCCGGGCTGCCGGACAGATCCCGCTCGACCGGTACGCCCCCGACCCGCGGGCGATCAAGACCTGCATCCGGGTCCTCCGGGACGGCGGAGCGGTGGGCGTCTTCCCCGAGGGCGGTCGCGGTCACGGCGAGCTGACCCGCTTCCACCACGGGGCGGCGTACCTGGCGCTCGTCACGGGCGCCCCCGTCGTCCCGCTGATGATGTTCGGCACCCGGCCGCCGGGAGGCAGGCTCAGTGCCCTGCCGTCGCCCGGCGACCGCGTGGACCTGTGGTACGGCGAGCCGTGGCGGATCGACCCCGTGCCGTGGCCACGGTCGCGGGCGACGGTCCTCGAGGCCTCGGCCCTGCTGCGTGAACGCATGCTGGCCGACCTCGGTGCCGCCAAGGCGGAGACCGGACGCACCCTGCCCGGGCGGATCCCGGGCCCCACCCCCGACGACCCCGACACCGGGTTCGTCGCCCACGAGCCCAGCGAGATGGAGCCACGAGCATGACCGAGGAAGCCACACCTACCCAGAGCGCGGGACCGGTGCCCGTCCTGGCCGTGGTCGGTCGCCCCAACGTCGGCAAGTCCACGCTGGTCAACCGGATCATCGGCCGCCGCGAGGCCGTCGTCGAGGACGTCCCGGGCGTCACGCGCGACCGTATCTCCTACGACGCGCTGTGGAACGGCCGCGCCTTCACCGTCGTCGACACCGGCGGCTGGGACCCCGACGCCCGGGGCCTGGCGGAGCGGATCAAGGAGCAGGCCGAGATCGCCGTGACCCTGGCCGACACCGTCCTGTTCGTCGTGGACGCCTCCGTCGGCATCACCGACGCCGACGAGGCCGTCGTACGCGTCCTGCGGGCCGCCAAGAAGCCCGTCGTGCTCGCAGCCAACAAGGCCGACGACGCCCGTGGTGAAGCGGAGGCGCACGGACTGTGGAACCTCGGCCTCGGCGAGCCCCATCCCGTCTCGGCCATGCACGGCCGCGGCTCGGGCGACCTTCTCGACGCCATCCTCGCCGCGCTGCCCGACCCGCCGCCGGAGGCCGAGGAGGAGGTCGGCGGTCCGCGCCGGATCGCCATCGTCGGCAAGCCCAACGTCGGCAAGTCCTCGCTGCTCAACCGGCTGGTCGGCTCCGAGCGCGCGGTGGTCGACAACGTCGCCGGCACCACGGTCGACCCGATCGACGAACTGATCGAGCTCGGCGGCCGGGAGTGGCGGTTCATCGACACAGCGGGCATCCGCAAGCGGGTCAAGGAGGCCTCAGGTCACGAGTACTACGCCTCCCTGCGGACGTCGACGGCGATCGACCGCG
>Ga0307504_10000221_pt1 | contig 11870 bp, 9 predicted proteins | sample 19_S_MG_FD_194516 | JGI IMG/M metagenome (GOLD analysis project Ga0307504, IMG submission 194516) | Soil microbial communities from Populus trichocarpa stands in riparian zone in the Pacific Northwest, United States - 19_S | ecosystem: Environmental > Terrestrial > Soil > Riparian zone > Trees... | reverse complement strand
CGATCGACCGCGTCGGTGGCGGCCAGCCCCCCAGGTTCGCGCTGCACGGCGAGGAGGACGCCGCGAGGCGTGGTGCCAGTCGCGAGCCAGCGGGCATCCTGGGCAGATGCGAGCTGAAGGGCTGCGGGTGTGATCCTCCCGAAAGACCGCGACCCTCGTTTGGTGACGATCCGCCGCGGTGGGACGCTCACCGATTCGGATCACCGGCTCCTCGCCCTGTGGGCGGCATCGTGCGCGGAGCACGTCCTCGACCGGTTCGAGTCGGCTCGGCCTGAGGACCCGCGACCGCGTCAGGCGATTGAGCAGGCCCGCGCCTGGGTGCGTGGCGAGATCACAATGTCCAAGGCCCGCACGGCAGGCGGCCATGCGATGGCCGCGGCCAGAGACCTGAGTGGGGCAGCACGCCATGCCGCCTACGCTGCCGGCCAGGCGGCGGTCGTCGCGCACGTCGCCGCGCATGAGCTCGGTGCGGCCGCCTACGCGATCAAGGCCGCACGTGCTGCCGCGCCGGAACGAGAGGGCGAGAGCGCGGGGCGACTCGAGTGCCGGTGGCAGCGCGACCAGCTCCCGGAGGCGATCCGCGAGCTCGTACTCGATGACCAGCGGTTGCGGAACGACATCTGCTGGTCGGTGTTCGACTGCTGAGAGCGCGTCGGGGGCGCCGGCACTGCCAACAAGCGCCGCCCGGCCGACGTGGACGTCCTCGTCGATGCGAACGCTGTCGCCGGCTCCGAGCGCTGATCGTGTTGGTCAGGGCAGGCCGGCTCGGTCGAACTCTTGCTGGAGCCGCGACCGGCGGCGGTTGCCGTCGCGGAGCTCGGCGATGAACTGGTCGACCTCGGCCGCATATTCGAAACCCGCGGCGAGCTTGCGCATCTTCTTCAGCCCGCGTCCGGCGATCCGGTAGTGCTGCGCACCGGTCTCGACCAGCTCGCGCAGGACGAGGCGATTCAGCACCGGTAGAACGGCGATCGGGTCGACGTTCTCGTACGCCTTGACCAGCCCGCTCCAGGTGCGGTCGTCGTCCAGGGCCAGGGAGTGCGCCAGCTCCCATGCGTACCGCACGTCTTTGAGCGACAGCAGCCCGAACAACACCGCATCACGCGGACTGACCGCGAGCCGCTCCATGACCTCATCGCGGTGCCGCGGCCACGCCTGGCCCGCATGCCGATACAGGCGCGCGGCGGTGCTGGATGAGGGACAGCGCTCGAACACGTCCAGTCGTGCCGCGAGCAGGTCACTCGGACGGTGCTCGCCCAGCAACGCGCACCAGCACTCGCCGGCCTTCAGCGACTGATGCCCGGGGCCGCCGTCGAGCGCCTGCCTGGCCCAGTCGATCGCAAGATCGACCTCGCCGATCTCGGCCAGTGCTTCGGCGGTGTCCGGCAGCCACGCGGCCACCTTCCGGTCGCGGGCGTGAGTGCGGATGATCGCCTCGACGTCACGGTCCAGCACCGCCAGCCGCTGGGCGTTCCAGTCCAGGGTGAACCAGTCGTGGCTGCGCGCCGCCGTCCACCGCTCCTGTTCCGAGGGTCACGGGCCGAGGCCGGCTTCGAGACGTGGGTGCGCGCCGGGTCGGCGCGAACATCGGTGTCGAGGTGCGCCGAGTCGGGTGGGACGGCAGACATCCGGTGATCCGGCCCATCAAGCGCGCGCGGCGGGTCGAAGTCGCGCACGGCCGCATCGGCCGAGCCAGGCGCCTGGCGAAGTCGTTCGAGAACACGACAACCTCCGCGACGGGTGGCTGCAGGTCGCGTGCCGGATGCTCATGCTGCCTGAACCGGGAGACGACACTGGCGCCGCCGAGGCGCTGCCAGTGAGCGGTTGTTACGCCGACTGCGAGAGCGGTACCGCGAGTTCGACCTGAACCCACGTGCGGTCGCCGTCGCGGTCCGTCACCCGACCGCGGAGAACTACTCCGTCGTCGTCGATGAGCACCACGCGGTCACCGATTCGGGGGTCGAAACGCCGGGTCCTTGTCGCGCGGGCCGTTGGAGATACGACAGCGCACGACGCAATCCGGCCCGACGTCGTTCGGGTCGTACATGAGGTCGGCTTGTACCTCGACCATGAAAGTCACGGTGCTCCTACCTTCCTTCCGCACGGGAACGTCGATGGGGCCTCGAAAAAGCCCGCGCACCCTCGCGAACAGTCCGGGCGTCGGCTCGGACAGTACGACCGACCAGTGAAGGGCGGCCCCGGGTGGGTGGCGGCGGGAAGCCGTCCCGGAGAAGCTCCGGTCCGGACGCCTCCAGCGCCCTGGGACGGTTTCTGACGATGGGCATGACAGCGGCCAGCACTGCGGACGCTACCGGTCGCCACCGACAATTCGGTCGGCGGTTGCAGCAACAGCAGGTCTGCGCCTTGGGTGAACACCACCGGCGCCTGCTCCAGCAGGCCCGCGTGCGCCGCGGCCCGCTCACCGCTACGGGGTATCGGCAGCGGCAGGATCGGCAACGTCGGCAACCCTGAACCCGGCTCGGCCTGCCCGACCGGCTCGCCCTGCTCGATCGGCGGGCTGTCCGGCAGGCACCCGTCGGATGTCGGGGCTGACACATCGGCCAGCGTCTCGGTGGTCTCGGTGCCAGCGCGACCGTACCGCCGCGGTGTTGCACCCGACCTCGGCGGCGATCCCGGCCAGCGTCAGGCCCTGTCCGTCCAGATCGCCGATCCGGACCAGCACGGGATCGGAGGTCTGGCACTGGTCCGCGTGGCGTGGCCGTCGCAGCCGCGAGCAGTCGGGGCACACTGGAAAGCGTGCACGTTGAGCTGCTCGTCGTCCCGGACTGCCCGAACGAGACCCGAGCCCGTCGAGCCCTGCTCGAGGCCGCTCGCGAGGCCGGCCTCGCTGACCTGGCCGTGACGGTCACCGTCATCGACACCGACGTCCAAGCGCAGCGCCGCAGGTTCACCGGGTCGCCCACATTCCTGATCGACGGATCCGACCCGTTCGCGACCCCCGACGCGCCGACGGGGGTGACCTGCCGGGTCTATCGGACCGCCGCCGGGCCGGCCGGCACGCCGGACCTCGAGCAGCTGCGCCAGGCGCTGGTCAGGGCGTGTGCCTGCCCAGCCACCGAAGCGAGCGGCCGATGAGCCGGTGATGATGCCAGCCCCGCACCACCGCCTTCCGCTGGCCCGGTTGGTCGCCGCCGCCGCGGATGACCTGGACGCTGACCGCGTAGCTCGAGCCCGGCTTACCCGCCCTGTCGCTGACGCCCTCGACCTGGACGATGTGGCCGCCGCGCTCGGCTTCGACATCGACGCGCTACGCAGCGACCTGCGCGCCGGCCGGGTCGAGGCAACCATCGCGACAGCGTGAGCGCGCTTACCCGCGTTCAGCTGCTTCCCGAAGCCCGCGCCGAGCTGGTCCCGCTCGGCGACCCGGACGTGCAGAAGGCAGTGATCGAGGCATCACTGATGATCGAGAACGATCTCGACTTCGGCGCGCCGCTGCGGGAGAACCCGGCAACGGGGAACCTGCGGGGCTGCCGGAAGGTGTACGTCGACAAGCCGACCGATGACAAGCCGCGCTATCGTATCGTGTACTGGCTCTCGCCCAGCGAGGCCGGTCGGGTCCGGCCGGATTGTGATCGATACCCGGGAGGCGATTCGTGCTCGGGTTTGGGAGGCGGCACCGGGCGCGTCGGGCCTGGAGGCGACAGCTGAGGTTCGTGCACTGCGGGCGGAGGACGCCGTGCACGCTGAGGCCAACGTGACGGCCCGCGACGCGCAAGCCCCGATCGAGGGTGCCGGCGAAGCGTTGTCGGCCCACCTCAGCCTGGCGTGAGCGCGGCCCGCAAGGTAGTTCTCGACGCGGGGACACCGGCGACGCTGAGCTTCGACGCCCGCAGGTCCGATGCGGCGACGGCTTCAACCTGCCGACGGGTCGACAAGTCGATCTTTCCGTGGGACGGTGGCGCCGTTAGCAATATGGCGAGGTCTCGAAACCTCCTGTGTAGCGTCGCTACGTATCGCGACGGAGGTTTGTAGATGGTCATTCGAGTCGTGACGACGGCCTACGGAGCCCCTGCCCTCGAAGCGTTGCGCGGCGCGGTCGCCGATGCCAAGCGCGCCGATCCCATGTCCCTCGTGACCGTCATCGCGCCGAACAACATCGCGGGCATTGTTTGTCGTCGTTTTCTCGCCGCGGGAACCGGCGGTCGCCCCGGTGTCGCGGGCATCCACGTGACGACACCGTCGAAACTTGCCGAGCGCATCGGCGTGCCGTTTCTCGCTCCGAGGCGACCGGCGACCCGCACTGTCACCGCCGCGGCGTGGCGACATGTGCTCGCCGACGCGCCCGGCCGGTTCGGCGATATCGCCGACCATCCCGCGACGGTGCGTGCTTTGGTCGCCGCTCACGCCGAACTGCGCGACCTGACTGACGAGGCGCTGCGCGCCGTCTCGGTCGCTACCCAAATCGGTCGCGACCTCGTCGCTCTGCACCAGGCCGTCAACCGGCGGCTCAGCACCAGTTGGTACGACGCCACCGACATCCTGACGGTCGCCGCGCAGCACGTCGAAGGCGACGGTGCGTACGTCCTGTATCTGCCTCAGGTCCTGACGCGCGCTGAAGCGCGGTTCGCCGCCGCATTGGGCGGCGATTCCGATGTCGCCGTGGTGAGCGCCCTTACCGGCGCACGAAGGGCCGATGAGGCGCTCGAAGAAACGCTCACGCTGCTCGATGCGCGGCCGGGGCAAGCTCCACGGATCAAGACCGCCAGCCGCGTGATCAATGCCTCCGACTCCGACGACGAGATCCGCTGCGTCGTCCGCGACGTGATGTCCACCGTGCGGCGCACGCCCGCTCATCGGGTGGCCGTCCTCTACTCGGCCGCTGTTCCGTACGCGCGCCTGCTGCACGAGCAGCTCACCGCCGCCGGACTGTCGTTCAACGGTGCCGGAGTCCGAGCGGCCGACGAGCGCGCCGTGGCCCGAACCCTTCTCGAGGTGCTCGCGCTGGTCGATCACGACCTGCCGCGGGCCGACCTGTTCCGTGCGCTCGCCAACGCACCCGTGCGCGATTTCGCCGGTGAACGCATACCCACCGCTACCTGGGAACGCACGTCGCGCAGCGCGGGTGTGGTGGCCGGTAGCGACTGGACCGCTCGACTGGACTCCTATGTGGACCACCGACGCGCTCAGGCCGATGGCGAACGCGCTGCCGCCGAGCCGCGCGACTGGTGGATCAACCGCCTCGACCGCGATGCCGCGACGGCGATCGATTTGCGTCGCTTCGCCGGCGCCCTGCGAGACGAACTGCACCGCGCTGACCAGATGACAACCTGGCGTGAACTTGCGTCCTGGTGCCAGCAGCTGTTCACGACTCTGCTTGGCAGCCCGGAGTCGCTGAGCAAGCTTCCGCCGGAAGAGCAATACGCGGCGGCCGCCATCGTCTCGATCCTGCACGGCCTGGAAGGCCTGGACACCGTCGAAACCTCGGCCAACCTCCAGATCTTGCGCGACGTCCTCGACGCGGAGTTGGCGGGTTCGCTGCCGCGCGTCGGTCGCTTCGGCGAGGGCGTGTTCGTCGGGCCGCTGTCCGCCGCGATCGGCCTCGACCTGGATGTTGTGTATCTGGTCGGACTCAGCGAAGACGTCTACCCGGGCAGGCCGCGGCCCGACGCGTTGCTATCGGACCGGGCCCGTGACGCGACCAACGGCGAGCTTGCCGGCCAGCGCGAACGGCTGCACGCCAAGTTCCGCCACCTTCTCGCAGCCCTTGCCTGCGCGGACGTGGCGGTCGTGTCCTTCCCGCGTGGCGACCTGCGCCGGTCGACCAAACGACTTCCCAGCCGCTGGCTGCTGCCTACCCTGAGAGCGTTGAGCGGAGAACAGGGCCTGGCGGCCAGCACCTGGGACCAGGCGGTCAGCTACGGCGACCGGCTGCTCACGTCCGGGTCATTCGCGGGCGAGCTGGTCGCGACCACCGCGCTCGGCACCGATCAGGAATGGCGCACCCGACAGGCACGGGCCTCAGGCAGGCTCGACGACGCCGCGGTCCGCGCCGCCGTGGCCCTGACCCAAGCGCGCGCCAGCAAGGATCTGACGCGCTACGACGGCAACCTCGCCGGCGCCGAAGGGCTACCCGACTACGCGAGCGACGGACGGCCGGTTTCACCCACGGCGCTCGAGGATTATGCCGAATGTCCGCACGGCTACTTCGTCGAAAGGCTGCTGGGTGTCTCTCCCCTGGAACAACCTGAAGACATCGTGGTGATCGCACCGAACGAGATCGGCAACCTCATTCATCGCAGCGTCGACGATCTGGTCAGCGAATTCGCCGATCAGCTTCCCGGCGCCGGTGAGCCCTGGACATCTGCCCAGCAACGGCGACTGGTCGAGATTGTGAGCGAGAACGCGGAGGTGTTCCAGCGGCGTGGCCTGACCGGCCACCCCCGCCTGTGGGAGCGTGAGCGGGTACGCATCATCAATGACGCCATCTGGCTGCTCAACGACGATGATCGTTGGCGCGCCGCTGTGAACGCGCGCGTCATCACCAGCGAGCTGGCGTTCGGAATGAAGGGTTATCCCCCGATCGAGGTCGCGGTTCCGGGCGGGCGCATCATCATGCGGGGGAGTGCCGACCGCCTCGACCAAGGCGCGGACGGCACGCTCTACGTCACCGACATCAAGACCGGGAGCGCTCGAAAGTTCAAGGACATCACGCAGGAGGACCCGCTCGTCAAGGGTACCAAGTTGCAGCTGCCGATCTACGCCTACGCCGCGCGAGACCGGTTCGGCGGGCCCACGACGCCCGTCCAGGCCGCCTACTCATTTGTCCGCCGCGACCGACGTCGTATCGCCATCCAACTCACACCTCAGGTCGAGCGGGCTTACGCGCGGACCCTGTCGGTCATTGTCCGCTCCATCTCGGCCGGGCTGTTCCCGCCCAAGGCGCCGGACAAGCCTGACTTCGCCTCCTGGGCGCAGTGCGGTTACTGCAACCCGGACGGCATCGGTCACGCCGACAACCGCGAACGGTGGGAGCGCAAACGTCATGACCCGATACTTCGCGATCTGGTCGAGCTGATCGAGCCCGAAGCGCTGGCCGAATGAGCGCGGCGTTGCCCGACGACGCCGAGCGAACAAGGATCCGCGACGAGACGGATACCACGATGTTCGTCAACGCCGGCGCGGGTTCGGGCAAGACCACCGCGCTGGTGTCTCGGGTAACCTCGCTCGTCCTCAACGACGGTGTGCGGCTGAGCCACATCGCCGCGGTCACCTTCACCGAGAAAGCTGGCGCAGAGCTCCGCGACCGGCTGCGGGCGCAGTTCGAGAACGTCTGGCGGACGCGCCGCGAGCACAGCGGTGCCGCACAGGTGGCACTCGACGACCTCGACGGCGCGGCGATCGGGACCCTGCATGCCTTCGCCCAACGCCTGCTGGCCGAGCATCCGATCGAGGCGGGTTTACCGCCGATCATCGAAGTGCTGGACGAGGTCGGATCGTCGGTGGCTTTCGACGAGCGATGGTCGGGGCTGCAATCGGAACTGCTCGACGACGATGCCATCGCCCGACCGCTGCTGCTGGCCATGGCACTGTCGGCGAACCTCAAGCACCTGCGATCTCTCGCCCTCGTCCTGGGCAAGGACTGGGACCTCATCGGTGAGCGCATACTCGTCGGGCCCGCACCGGCGTTGCTGATGCCCGACCTGGACGAATTCATCGAGCGCTCGCGACAGTTTCTCCAGAACGAGGATCACTGCACGATCTCGGGCGACAAGTTGCTTGCGACCTTCGCCGGATTACGTGAGTTGATCACGTCGTACGACGAAGCCGTCGATGAGGAATCGCGACTCGACGTTGTGCACGCGATAGGCCAACTGAGATTCACCTTCGGTGCCAAGAATAATTGGCGCCGTCCGGTGGCCGACATCAGGCAGGAGGGCAACGGACTCGCCGCCCAGGCCAACAAACTGGTCGGCGGCGTGCTTGATCAGTGTCTGCGGATCTTGACTCGATGGCTGGCGCGGCGGGTGCTCGAGTCGGCCGAGTTACGCCGCCGGGAGGGCAAGCTGGAGTTCCACGACCTGCTCGTCCTGGCCCGTGATCTGCTTCGTCGCGACACCGAGGTTCGTGCGGCGCTGCACGAGAATTACCAGCGGCTGCTGCTCGATGAGTTCCAGGACACCGACCCGATCCAGATCGAGCTGGCCGCCCGAATCTGTGGAGGCGCCCCAGCCGGCGCGGCCAACTGGCAGGACGTCGAGGTACCCGAGGGACGCCTGTTCGTCGTCGGAGACGCGAAGCAGTCGATCTACCGGTTCCGCCGAGCCAGCATCAAGACCTACCTCGACGCGCAGCGCCATATCGGCGAGGACGTGAGCCTAACTACCAACTTCCGCACGGTCGCACCCATTCTCGAGTGGATCAACACGGTCTTCACGAAGCTGATCAAGCCGGTGTCCGACGGTCAGCCCGACTACGTCCCGCTCAGCTGCGTCCGCGATGGCGTCGGCGCGGGTGCCGCCGTGACCGTCCTCGGCGGTAGGGCGCACACGGATGCGCCACGCGCCGACGTGCTACGTGAGCGGGAAGCCTCCGACGTCGCAGCCGTCGTACGGCAGGCGCTGGACGAAGGCTGGACAGTCTTCGACGAGCGTGCGGGCGGGTGGCGTCCGGCGCGTCGCGAGGACATCGCAGTGCTGGTTCCCGCGCGGACATCGTTGCCCCACCTCGAGGACGCCCTGGACTCGGCCGGCGTGCCCTACCGCGCCGAGGCCAGCTCGCTGGTCTACCAAGCGAGCGAGGTGCGCAGCCTACTTGCCGCCGCGCGCGCGATCGCGGACGCCACCGATTCGCTGTCGCTGGTCACCGCACTGCGCTCGCCGGTGTTCGGCTGTGGCGACGACGATCTGTGGCGATGGAAATATGCCGGTGGCCGTTTCTCTATCTACTCGAGTGTCGAAGGAGAGCTCGAAAGCGGCCCCGTCGGTTCCGCCCTGAAGTACCTGCGCACACTGTCACACCAAGCGCGCTGGCTGACGCCCAGTGAGGTGCTGGGCGCTCTCGTCGCTGACCGGCGGATGTTCGAGGTCGCCGCGACGGGGCCGCGGGCTCGCGATTCCTGGCGACGGCTGCGATTCGTCGTCGATCAGGCTCGGGCCTGGTCGGAGGTCTCGCACGGGGGATTGCGGGCGTACCTGGCCTGGGCGGCGCATCAAGGGCAGGAAGTCTCACGCGTCGCCGAGGCGCTGTTACCCGAGACCGACGCCGACGCCGTCCATGTCATGACCATCCACGCCGCCAAGGGTCTTGAATTCCCCATCGTGATTTTGTCCGGCATGACGTCACAGGGACGCGGTGGTTCCGGCGTCGCGCTGCTGTGGCCTTCTGACGGCGGCTACGCCGTGCGGCTTGCCAAGAGCGTCCAGACGGGCGACTTCGAGGCCGCTGTTCCCGTCGACGAGCAGATGGACAGCCTGGAGAAGCTGAGGCTGCTCTATGTCGCCACGACCCGCGCCCGCGATCACCTGGTGGTGTCTTTGCACCGCTCGGGCCCGTCGAAGGCCATGACCGCCGCGAGGACGGTGGCCGAAGCCGGCGGCGCCGAACTGGGCGCGCCCTTCGAGGGCCACGCATTCGGCACCGTCTCGGCCGGAGTGGCTGTGATCGCTCCGCCGCCTCCCCATGCCGAATGGCTGGCTGGCATCGAACGAGCGAGGCAGGCAAGTCAGGTCAAGCCGGCGATCAGCGCGTCCGGCCTCGAAGGCACCGAGCCCGAGGTCGTGCTGGCCGCTGGTGTCGACGCGGGAGCAGCGAAGGGCCCGCGCGACCTCGACCTTCCGCCGTGGTCGAAGGGCCGCTACGGTTCCGCGGTCGGCCGCGCCGTGCACGGCGTGCTTCAAGTGGTTGAACTGGCTTCCGGGGCCGGACTGGACGAAGCCGTCCTCGCACAGTCGATGGCCGAGGGCGTTACGGGGCAGGAAACCCTGGTCCGGGCGCTCGCCCGGTCGGCGCTCGCCTCCGAAGTCGTCCAACGAGCCGCCGCGCGCGAGCATTGGCGCGAGACCTACGTCGGCACGGTCCGCGCTGACGGCACCGTTGTCGAGGGCTACGTCGACCTGGTGTTCCGCGAGGACGACAACTCGCTGGTCGTGGTCGACTACAAGACCGACGCCGTTCCGGCCGGCGCGATCGCCTCGCGCGTGCTGTACTACAAACCCCAGATGGACGCCTACCGCGAGGCGCTGGTCGCGGCGACTGGCGATCCGGTCTCGGCGACGTTGCTGTTCCTGAACCCCCAGACCAGCGTTGCCGTATCAAGCGCGGGAGCGGCCGGTAGGTTTCAGTAATCCCAACCGGCCGGCCGCATCAGGCGCCCGTAGCTGCCGCCGAGCTACGCTCAGATGTACTGGCTGAGACGATCGCTTATCGGGCTGATCGAAGGCATTGGGGGGCGGTCGAAGTATGCGGCTTTGCGCTCGCGGAGGAGTGGCTCCCCGTCGCGACGCCATTCGAAGCCGGGCCTGCCAAGCAGCTTTCCGAAGAGCTCGCTGACCCGGTCGGGGTTTCGGTCGGCCAGCCGTCGAAATGGCAAGGGCGAGACAGTGTCGTCGTCCAGATAATGCGTCAGCAGTTCGCTGTAGGGGTGGTTGCGCAGTAGCGTCGGGTCGGTGAAGACGGCCTCGACCATGCCGAATTCGGCATAGAAGTTCATCCCCTCGACCTCGTCGTAGATGACGCCAACGGTGGCCGACTTCGCTAGATCCGGTTCCACGTCGAAGATGGCCGCTGAACTATTGGTCGGGCGCGGTCCGTCGGATGCGGCGTCCGTGCCGAGAATTTCGGTCCGGACGAAGTCATGGTATTGCCGCATGCGGGCGGCGAATTGGTCGCCCGCCAACACGACGAGGTCGGTGCCGAAGAATCGTCTGAACCGGTCGCGGTCGGCGCGCTGAAGTTCCCACGCCTCGGCGAGTTTGTCCGGGTTGCGAAACATCAGCGCGGGTTCCTGTAGCGCGTTTTCGGCGGCGGCGCGGTACATGTAATCACGTTCAGTCGCGGGAAATACGGCTAGGGAGCCGCTGATGAGCCACTCATGCCCGATGGGGACCAAACGGGCGATCACGAACGCGCGGCGGGGCATTCGACGGAACACCGCCGTCCCCATATTGCAGCGGACGCGGTAGGCGAGTTCGTCGATAAGGTTCTGCATTATGAGCGCCTCGCCGTCTCGGCGCTGTACTTCGAAGACGCCCTCGACTACATCACGCCAGCCGAGCAGGAGATCTCGGTCGTTCTGCGGCAGGTCCGGGCGCGAAGCCACGAACTGCTCCACCACGGTCCGCCCGTTGCGGAGCCGGTGCTGTAGCACGAAGTGATCCATAAACAGGATCAGCTGGTCCTCATAGGGTATGGACGTGGTCAGATCCCGCGCGAGCAGCGCCTCACCGAAGGCCCGGCCATAGCGTGGCTGCCGCGCGAAGTCCAGCAACTGGCCTTTCAACTCGGCGCTGCGAGCCACCAGGTCAGCCGTCATCGTCATCTCGAGTACTCCCATCAGCCTTGAGCGTTCAGACTAGTAATCGACCGGATCCACCACGTGACAACACGCCGCCACGGACGCGGGCGACGTGACGAGTGCGACTCCCCAACCTCGGCCACTCAGCGAGCCAGACATGGCATGCTCGCGCGCAGGACGCGCCCCCGCACCGTGATTGGGTGGAGTAGATGACGCCTCGCCGACCAGCCTCGGCTCGCAACGCCATCGCCGCCGTGATGTGTCTGCCGCTGCTGGCCGCGTGTACTCGCGCGGCGGCTGTCACCGCAAGCGACGCCGCGTCCGGTGTGACGCCGGTCACCACGACCGCGAAGTCGGACTACCCGAACTACCCGAACTACCCGGGTGGCTCATCACC
>Ga0307504_10000220_pt1 | contig 11878 bp, 9 predicted proteins | sample 19_S_MG_FD_194516 | JGI IMG/M metagenome (GOLD analysis project Ga0307504, IMG submission 194516) | Soil microbial communities from Populus trichocarpa stands in riparian zone in the Pacific Northwest, United States - 19_S | ecosystem: Environmental > Terrestrial > Soil > Riparian zone > Trees... | reverse complement strand
TTCACCGGCACACCCGAAGAAGCCCTCGACTGCGCCTGCGGGCTCTACCTCAACGACCCGTCGGTCTGGTCAGAAGCGCACCCCGCCGATCATTCGCGCGGGAACTTCTGAAGACGACCACTAAGGGACCTGCCGACCCCCCACCGCCCCCGCCCCTCTCCCGACCGTTCTGGCGGCAGGATCGAGCGCCCTGGTGTCGGATCGTGCCGCCAGAAGGCGGGGCTGGGGCAGGACTACGCCTTCGGAGGGAGGACGCGGATGCCGAGCTCGGCCAGCTGGGCAGGGTCGAGCGGTGACGGAGCGCCGGTGAGGGGGTCGGCTCCCGACTGGGTCTTGGGGAAGGCGATGACCTCGCGGATGTTCTCCTCCCCGGCCAGGAGGGCAACCAGCCGGTCGATGCCGAAGGCGAAGCCGGCGTGGGGTGGGGCGCCGTAGCGGAAGGCGTCGAGCAGGAAGCCGAAGCGGGCCTGGGCCTCGTCGGGGCCGATCCCGAGAAGGCCGAGCACCCGCTCCTGCACGTCCCGGCGGTGGATCCGCACGCTGCCCGAGCCCAGCTCCCACCCGTTGAGCACCAGGTCGTAGGCCTGGGAGCGCACCGACAGCGGGTCGCTCTCCAGGCGGTCGACGTCGTCGGGGTGGGGCTGGGTGAAGGGATGGTGGGCGGGGATGGGGCTGCCGTCGTCACCAAGGCCCTCGAACAGCGGGAACTCGGTGACCCAGAGGAAATGGAAGCCGCCCTCGTTCACCGGTGGGCGGCCCTGGTCGAGGCGCAGCAGGCCGAGCACGTGGTTGACCTTGTGCCGCTCGTCGGCCACGAGGAGCAACAGGTCGCCGGGCGACGCCTCGAGGGCATCGACAAGGCCCGCCATCTCCTCGTCCGAGAGGAAGCGGGCGACCGGTGAGTCGAGGGCACGGTCGGGCCCGACGCGCATCCACACAAGGCCCTTGGCCCCGAACTGCTTGGCCTTGTCGGTGAGGGCGTCGAGGCGGGAGCGGGTGGTGTCGCCGGCGCCCGGGACCCGGATGCCCTTCACCGCCGGCGCCTTGAAGGCGTTGAACCCGGTCTCCTTGAAGACCGCGGTGAGGTCGACCAGCTCCATGCCGAAGCGGGTGTCGGGCTTGTCGGTGCCGTAGCGCTCGGAGGCCTCGGCCCAGGTCATCCGGGCGAAGGGTGGCGGCGACTCGCCGGTGGCCTCCTCCGTGGCGGCGGCCACGGCGACCGAGATGAACCCGAGCACGTCCTCCTGGTCGACGAACGACGCCTCCACGTCGAGCTGGAGGAACTCGAACTGGCGGTCGGCGCGGAGGTCCTCGTCGCGGAGACAGCGGGCGATCTGGTAATAGCGGTCGATGCCGCCCACCATGCAGAGCTGCTTGAACAGCTGCGGGCTCTGGGGGAGGGCGTAGAACGACCCGGGGTGCAGGCGGGACGGGACGACGAAGTCGCGGGCGCCCTCAGGGGTCGACGCGATGAGCATCGGCGTCTCCACCTCGACGAAGCCCTGGCCCTCCATGGCCCGGCGCAGGGAGCTGTTCACCCGGGCCCGTAGGCGCAGGTTGCGCTGCATGCGGTCTCTGCGCAGGTCGACGTAGCGGTGGCGCAGGCGGATGGTCTCGTCCGCCTCGATACGTTCGGTGAGCGGAAAGGGCGGCGGCTCGGCCACCGAGAGGATCTCCACCTCGCAGTCGCCCAGCTCCACCTCGCCGGTCGGCAGGTTGGCGTTGACCGTACCGGCCGGGCGGCGGCGCACCGATCCGGTGACGCGGAGCACGTACTCCGAACGCAGGTCGGACGCGTGGTCGACCACGCACTGGATGACGCCGGTGTGGTCACGAAGGTCGATGAACGCCAGGTGTTCGCCGTGCTCGCGCCGGCTGGCCACCCAGCCGCACACCGACACGAGGCGGCCCTCGTCGGCCTCCGTCAGCGTGCCGCAGTAGTCCGATCGCAACATGTCAGCCCAACCGCTCCCGTACGTGGTCCACGACCCTGTCCCGCTCCACCTTCTCGGCCTCGCCCTTCTCCCGCAGGGTGCGGATCGTGATGCCCTGCTCCTCGACCACCACGGCCAGCGTCGCACCGGAGTGCATCGCCGCCTTCATCTGCGCCTTCCAGGAGCGGTCGTCCCAGGCCCTGTCGGCCCGCACCCCGGCCCGCCGCAGCGCAGCGGTGAGGTCACGCGCGGCCTCGCCGCCAACGGTGTCGATGACGAAGACATCGAGCGTGACCTCCGGCACGGGGAACACGCCCTCGGCGTCGCACGCCATGAGGATGCGCTCGATGCCGAGACCGAAGCCGATGCCGGGCGTGGGTGGGCCACCCAGGGCCTCCACCAGCCCGTCGTAGCGGCCGCCGCCGCCGGCCCCGTTCTGGGCCGACTCCAGCGCCTCGGCCTCGAATTCGAAGGTGGTACGGGTGTAGTAGTCCAGGCCCCGTACGAGCGAGGGGTCGATGTCGTAGGTGACACCCAGGGAGTCGAGCCCATGCTTGACCCGGTCGAAGTGGACGCGGCAGCCCTCGCACAGGCGATCGAGCATGCGGGGGGCGCCGGCCGTGGCCGCCTTGCATGCGTCGCGCCTGCAGTCGAGCAACCGGAGCGGGTTCTGCTCGATGCGGTCCCTGTGCTCGTCGCACAGACGGTCCCGGCGCTCACGCAGGTAGGCCGACAGCTCCTCCCTGTACGCGGGCCGACAGGTGTCGTCGCCCAGGGACGTGAGGCGCAGACGCACCCGTCGCAGCCCGAGGTCGCGGTAGAGGTCGCACGCCAGGGCGATGACCTCCACGTCGAGGTCGGGGTCGGCTGACCCCAGCGCCTCGGCACCCACCTGGTGGTGCTGGCGGTAGCGCCCCGCCTGGGGCCGCTCGTGGCGGAAGTGGGGAGCGACGTACCAGGCCTTGAACGGCGACGGCGGGCGGTGCTCCACGTAGGCCCGCACCACCGACGCGGTTCCCTCCGGCCGCAGGGCCACGTGGCGGCCGCCCTTGTCCTCGAAATCGAACATCTCCTTGCGGACGATGTCGGTGCTCTCCCCAACCCGCCGGAACACGCCGATGTCCTCGAACAACGGGCTCACCACCAGGCCGTACCCGGCTCGGTCGGCCAGGCCGGCGAACCGGCTCACGAGACGCTCGTACCTCGCCGAGGCGGGCGGCAGCACGTCGAAGGTGCCCTTCGGGGCCTGGAAGGTGGGCACGGCTGGCGAGGTTAGCGGCCCCCCAGCCGACCCCCACTCGGTTTTGGTAGCGGAAACGTGCCGAAATCGGCACGGTTCCGCTACCAAAACGCGACGGGTTCCGGACGAGCGGGAGCCTGTCACAGGTGACTGCTTACCTGGTTGGATGTCGCTGGACGTGGATCTCCGCGCTGTCGCCGAGGTGCAGTACGGGCTGGTTGCACGCCGGCAGGCCCGGGCCCTCGGCGCGGTCAGGTCGGGGGTCCGCAGCCGGCTCCTCGGCCCGGACTGGGAGTTACCGACTCCACGCGTGCTGCGTCTGGTGGGCTCGGCCCGGAGCATCCGGCAGCAGCTGATGCTCGGGGTCCTCGACGCCGGTCCCAGCGCCGTCGTGTCCCATGGCTCGGCAGCCGCATTGTGGCGATTACCGGGGTTCTCCCTGACGACGGTCGAGGTGAGCCGGCCGCGGAGCCGCTCCTCGTGCGCGACTGCGGTGGCCGTAGCTCACCATCCTCGGCTGTTCCTGCCCTCCCACGTCACCGAGCGGCACGGCATCCCGGTCACGACCCTCTCCCGGACCATGTTCGATGTGGCTGGCCGGCTCCATCCGGCCCGCCTCGAGCGCCTGATCGACACGGTCGTGTCGAGGAGCCCCTCGGCGCTGGCAGCGCTCCACGCCCTCCTTGCCGAGTCGGCGGCCTCCGGCCGGGACGGGGTGGCAGCGATGCGCTCGGTGCTCGGCAGCCGACCGGAGGGCTACGTGGCCACCGCCAGCGGGCTCGAGGCCCGGTTCGCCCGCATCCTCGCCGAGGCTGGCGAGGCGCCACTGGAGCGCCAGGTCGACGTGGGCGGCCACGAGTGGGTGGGTCGGGTCGACTTCCTCGACCGGCCCTTGCGTATCGTCGTCGAGGTCGACAGCGAGATCCACCACACGAGCCCCCTAGACCGTGCCCACGACCAGCGCCGGGACGCCGCGCTCCGGAAGGCGGGCTACCACATCGTCCGGGTCACCGAGGACGACGTTTGGCGCCATCCAGACGTGGCACTGACACAGGTACGAGAAGCCCGGCGGCGGGCACGAAGCCGTCTGGTATCGGAACCGGGCGCAGATGCGTACGTTTCCGATACCAGGAGCTGAGGGGGACCTAGTTGCCCTTGCCGGGGAGGACCCGGTAGGCCTCGTAGACGGCGTCGATGCGCTTGACCGAGGCGAGGAGCGAGGTGAGGTGGGCCGGGTCGGCAAGCTCGAAGTCGAAGCGCATGGTGCTCACCCGGTCGGCGCCGGTCTGGCTGGCGCTGGCCAGGATGCTCACGTGGTGCTCCGACAGGGAGCGGGCCACGTCGGCCAGGAGGCCCGAGCGGTCGAGGGCCTTGATCTCGATGGAGGCCACGAACGTGCCCTTGCGCTCCCGGTCCCACTCCACCTCGATCACCCGGTCGACCTGGCCGCTGGCCAGCGACACGGCGTTGGCGCAGTCGGTGCGGTGCACCGACACGCCCCGGCCACGGGTGACGAAGCCGAGGATCTCGTCGCCGGGCACGGGGGTGCAGCACCGGGAGAGGCGCACCATCACGTCGTCGAGGCCCTCCACGTGGACGCCCGCCGACTGGTCCCGGCCGGGACGTCGGGGCTGGCGGACGGTGGCGGGAAGTTGTTCCTCGTGGTCGCCGCCCCGCAGCTCCCTGGCCAAGCGTTGGGCCACCGACTGCGCCGACACGTGGCCGTCGCCGATGGCGGCGTGCAGGGCATCCAGGTCGACGTAGTTCATGGTGGCCGCCATCGACACCAGCGCCGGCGACGAGGCCATCTTCTGGACGGGCAGGCCCTCCTTGCGCAACGCCTTGGCCAGATCGTCGCGCCCGTTCTCGATGGCGTCCTCGCGGCGCTCCCGGGAGAACCACTGGCGGATCTTGTTGCGGGCGCGGGGGGTGACGGCCAGCTTCAGCCAGTCGCGTGACGGGCCGGCCGAGGCGACCTTCGACGTGAAGATCTCGACCGTGTCACCCGAATGGAGTTGTGAGTCGAGCGGCGAGAGGCGCCCGTTCACCTTGGCGCCGATGCAGCGGTGGCCGACCTCGGTGTGGATGGCATAGGCGAAGTCGACCGGGGTGGCCCCCACCGGAAGGGTGACCACTTTGCCCTTGGGAGTGAAGACGAAGACCTCGTCCTGCTCCAGGTCGAGCTTCAGGTTCTTCATGAACTCGGCCGGGTCGGAGGTCTCCCGCTCCCAGTCGACGATGCGGTTCAACCAGGCGATGTCGGCGGCTGACGCCTTTTCCTTGTAGCCCCAGTGGGCGGCGATGCCGAACTCGGCCCGCTTGTGCATCTCCCAGGTGCGGATCTGGACCTCGAGGGGCTTGCCCTGGGGCGCCACCACCGTGGTGTGGAGCGACTGGTAGAGGTTGAACTTGGGCATGGCGATGTAGTCCTTGAACCGGCCCTGCACCGGCTTCCACGTGGCGTGTATGGAGCCGAGCGCGGCGTAGCAGTCCTTCACCGAGTCGACCAGGACCCGGATGCCCACCAGGTCGAAGATCTCGTCGAACTCCTTGCCCCGCACCACCATCTTCTCGTAGATGGACCACAGCGGCTTGGGCCGGCCGGTGACGTCGGCCTCGATGCGGTTCTGCGCCAGCCGGCCCCGCACCTCCTCGAGGACCTGGGTGAGGTAGATCTCCCGCTCCGGCGCCCGCAGGGCCACCATCTGCTCGATCTCGGCATAGGGCTTGGGGTGGAGGGTGGCGAAGGCCAGGTCCTCCAGCTGCCACTTCATCTCCTGGATGCCGAGGCGGTGGGCCAGCGGGGCGTAGATGTCGAGCGTCTCCTGGGCCGTGCGCTTCTGCTTGAACTCCGGCATGGCCGCGATCGTGCGCATGTTGTGGAGACGGTCGGCCAGCTTGATGATGAGGACCCGCCAGTCCTTGGCCATCGCCACGAGCATCTTGCGCATGGAGGCCGCCTGCTGGGCCTCCCGGGAGTCGAAGTGGAGGCGGTCGAGCTTGGTGACGCCGTCGACGATGGCCGCCACCTCGGGCCCGAAGTCCCGGCTCACGTCCTCCAATGTGACGCCCGTGTCCTCCACCGCGTCATGCAGCAGGGCCGACGAGATGGTGACGTCGTCGAGGCCGAGTTCGGCCACGATGGTGGCGACGGCGACTGGGTGGTGGATGTAGGCCTCGCCCGACTTGCGAACCTGGGTGCTGTGGGCCTTCTCCGCCGCCTCGTAGGCCCGATGGATCAGCGAGAGGTCGGCCTTCGGGTGGCGGACCCGGTAGGCGGAGACGAGGGGGCCGAGGACGTCGGGTCCGGACGTGAACTGGCGCCGCCAGGGAAGCACTCGGGCCCGGTCGACGCTCGGCATCGCGTTACTCGTAGGTGAGCAGGGAGGACAGCTCCCGGCCTTGCAGCTTGGCCCGACCCCCGAGGAACGCCAGCTCGATCACGAAGGCGAAGCCGACCACCACGCCGCCGAGGCGCTCCACCAGGTTCGCAGCGGCCAAGGCGGTGCCGCCGGTGGCGAGCACGTCGTCGACCACCAGGACGCGCTGGCCCGGCGCCACTGCGTCCTTGTGCACCTCGAGAAGGTCGGTGCCGTACTCGAGGACGTACTCCTCCTTCTCGACGTCCCAAGGAAGCTTGCCCGCCTTGCGGCACGGCACGAACCCGGCGCCGAAGCGGTAGGCCACCGGCGCTCCCACGATGAACCCCCGCGCCTCCACCGCCAGCACCTTGTCGACGGCCGACGAGGCGAAGGGCGCGGCCAAGGCGTCGATGGTGGCCCGGAAGGCCCCGATATCGGCCAGGAGGGGCGTGATGTCCTTGAACACGACGCCGGGTTGAGGGAAATCGGGGATGTCGCGGATGTAATCCTTGAGCCAACCCGTGTCGGCAGCCAGGACCATCCGAAGAGCTTACTTCCCTAGCGCTTCTTGCCTTTCTTGCGCGGCCGGGGAGGTGGCCGGGTACCGGGCCTCGGGGCGGTGCGGGCGGCGACGCCCACCCGGGGGCCCTCACCGTCACGCCCGTCGGTGGCGCCCACCGTGACGCCGCCCCCGGCCGCGGCCGCAGCCGGCGTGAGCGGGGGGGCACCGGCGCCCCTGGCCAGGATCCGTTGCTTGATCGAGGCGTAGCGGGGCTCGCGTTCCTTGAGAACGGCGAGGATGGGAGAGGCGATGAAAATCGACGAGTAGGCGCCGGTGAGCAGGCCGATGAGCAGGGCCAGCCCGAAGTCCTCGAGGGTGGTGGCGCCCAGGACGAACGAGCCCACCACCAGTACGGACAGGATGGGGAGGATCGCCACCAACGAGGTGTTCAGGGATCGCATGAGCACCTGGTTCATGGACAGGTTGACCGTGTCGCCGTAGGTCATGCGCCCCGACGCGGCCAGGCCCTTCGTGTTCTCCTCCACCTTGTCGAACACGACGATGGTGTCGTAGAGCGAGTAACCGAGGATGGTGAGGAAGGCGATCACGGTGGCCGGGGTGACCTCGAACCCGGACAGCGAGTAGATGCCGATGGTGACAGCGATGTCGTGCACCACGGCCGCGAGGGCGGCGAGGGCCATCTTCCACTCGAAGCGCAACGTGATGTAGAGCGTGATCGCCAGGAAGAAGAAGACGAGGGCCCGTTCGGCCTTGGTGGTGACCTCACCGCCCCACGAGGGCCCCACTTCGTTGACGCTCACCTGGCTGACGTCGACCTTGGCGGCCTTGGCCAGCGCCGCGCTCACCGCCTCACGCTTTCTGTTCCGCGCCTCGTCACTGCCCGAGACGTCACTCTGGACGCGGATGGTGTCGCCGCCCAGCTGCTGGATCTTGGCGTTACTGAGTCCGACCGGCCGCACGGCGTCGCGCGCCGCTCCCACCGACAGTGCCGGCGCCTTGACCTCCCAGGCGCTGCCGCCCTCGAAGTCGATCCCGAAGTTGAGACCCCGCGTGAGCAGCGATACCAGACCGATGACGATGATGACGCCCGACAGGAGGAACCAGCTGCGCATGCGACCGACGAAGTTGAACGCGGTCTCGCCGTGGTAGAGGCGGTGCCAGAGCGACGACTTCTCGCTCATGAGGTTCCTCCGGCGGGGGCGGCCAGGCCACGGGCCACGCCGAGCCAGCGGGCCTCGGTGAACAAGCGGTTGCGGCCGAGCAGGATCACCAAGGGCCGGGTGAAGGTGTAGGCGATCACCATGTCGAGAAGGGTCGAGAGGCCGAGGAAGAAGGCGAAGCCGCGCACCGAGCCGACGGTGAGGAAGTAGAGCAGGGCGGCGCCGATGAGCGAGGCGGTGTCGGCGGCCAGGATGGTGCGGTAGGCGCGGGCGAAGCTGCGGTCGACCGAGGACCGGATGGTCTTCCCGCCTCGAATCTCGTCCTTCAGCCGCTCGAAGTAGACCACGTAGGAGTCGACCGTGACGCCGACGGACACGATGATGCCGACGGCCCCCGCCAGGCTGAGGGCCAGGCCACTGCGCTCGCCGAGGAACGAGATGATCGACCACATGAGCATGCCGGACACGGACAACCCGCACACGACCACGATGCCGAGGGCCCGGTAGTACAGGATCATGTAGAGGAGGACGAGCCCGAGCCCGAGCAGGCCCGCGAGGACGCCGGCGTGCAGGGAGTCCTTGCCGAGGCTGGCGGACACGGTCTGCACGGTCTCGGGGCGAAGCTCCACGGGGAGCGAGCCGTAGCGCAGGACGAGGGCGAGGTCCTTGGCCTCCCGCTCGGAGAACGAGCCGGTGATCTGGCCCCGGCCGTTGAACGACGCCTGCTGGATGGTGGGCGCCGACTTCACCACGCCGTCGAGCACGATCGCGACCTGCTTGCCGACGTTGCGGGCGGCGAGGGCGTCGAAGTCGGTAGAGCCCTTGCCCGTGAGGGTGAAGGCCACCAGCCAGCCCTGGGTCTGATCGAACTGCGCCCTGGCGCTCTTCACCGCCTTGCCGGTGAGCTCGGACGGACCGAGGCGGTAGCGGCCGGTGATCTTCCCCTTCTCCTTGATGGGGAGCACGACCACCGCGTCGGCCTTGTCGTCGTCACGCGTGGTCGTCGGGATGCCGCCCGCGGCGGCCGGCGCCGTGGGGGCGCTCGTGGCCGGCGCCGCGGTCGCCGGCGCCGCGGTCGTCGGCGCCGCAGTCGTCGGCGCAGCGGTGGTGGGCGCCGCGGTGGTGGCTGCCTTGGCCAGGGCCGGCCCGGCCGCGGCCACGCGGAGGGTGGCGGGCGCCGCCGTGGTGGGAGAGGCGGGCGGGGCGGTGGTGGCCTTACCGGGGCCGGTGGTCGTGGGGGCCGGAGGAGCAGTTGTCCTGGTGGTGGCGGTCCCGCTAAGGGGGACGGCCTCGAGCACCGGGCGGAACCGCAGTTCGGCGGTCTGGCCCACCAGGTCCAGGGCCCGCTTCTGGTCCTTCACGCCCGGCAACTGCACGATGATGTTCTGGCCCTCGGCGTGCACGTCGGCCTCGGCCACGCCCAGCCCGTCCACCCGGTTCCTGATGATCGAGATGGCCTGCTTCAACGCTCCCGAGTTGGCCTTGGCCTTGGGGCGGAGCACGACCGACGCCCCACCCTGGAGGTCGAGGCCGAGCTGGGGCGAATAATGCGCCAGCAGGGTGCCGGCGAGGGACCCGACCGCGAGAACGACCACGACGACGAGCGACAACAGGGGCCCACGGCGCACCGCTATTCGCCGCCCCGCTCGTCGGCACGTTCGGGCTCGGGAGCGGGCTCGGTGCGCGCCACCGGGTTGGCGGCGTGGTCGTTCATACGGGCGTTCACCGCTATGCGCAGGAAGCGCAGCACGAGCCCGGGCGCCACCTCGAGATGGGCCTCGTCGTCGTCAAGGGCGACGATACGCCCGACCAGGCCGCCGGCCGTGATGACCTCGTCGCCCACCTCGAGACCGGCGACGAGCTGCTGCTGGCGGCGCACCCGTTCCTTCTGGGGACGGACGAGCAGGACCCACATGAGGCCGAAGAGAATGAGCGGTACGAGGAGTTGCATGGCGGCGCCTAGGTTCGCAAAAGGGGCGGACGGGAGCGTAGCGCGGGGGTGGTGCCCCACACGGGGTCGGGAGGGCAGAAACGGGCGGCACGGCTCGACCTCGCGGGCCGGTCACGAGCCGTGGACCGATGCCGTTTCACGCCTGAGGGGATCGAGACTCCCGGCCACCACCGCGGCCCGGGCCCGGCCCACGAAGGCCAGTGTCCACGCCAGATTGTGGAGTGTGAGGAGGCGGGCGGCACCGGGATCGGCCATGCGGAGGAGATGGCGGAGGTAGGCGCGTGACCAGCGGGCGCACACCGCGCAGGGGCAGGTGGCGTCGAGCGGCCCGGGGTCACGGGCAAAGGCGGCGTTGCGGAGGTGGAGGCGCCCGGCCGAGGTGAGGACGGTGCCGTGGCGGGCCAGGCGGGTGGGCAGCACGCAGTCGAACATGTCGATGCCCAGGGCCACGGCCTCGACCAGGCCCACGGGGTCACCCACGCCCATCAGGTAGCGGGGGGCGTCGGCCGGAAGGCCGGCGACGGCGGCGGCCAGAGCGGCCAGCATCTCCGGCCTGCTCTCCCCCACCGACAGCCCCCCCACGGCGTAGCCGTCGAAGCCCACCTCGACCGTGCGGGCCGCGCTCTCCGCCCGGAGCGCCTCGTCGACACCACCCTGCACGATGCCGAACAGGGACTGTCCTTCCCGGCGGTGGGCCAGGCGGCAGCGCCGGGCCCAGGACGCGGTGCGGTCGACTGCCAGGCGCAGCACGTCCGGCGACGACGGGAGCGGCGGGCACACGTCGAGCACCATGGCGATGTCGGCCCCCAATAGGCCCTGCACGGCAACAGCCTCTTCGGGGGTGAGCCGGTGTATCGACCCGTCGTAGGTGGAACGGAACGTGACGCCGTCGTCGTCGACCTTGGGCGCCAGCGAGAACACCTGGTAGCCACCGGAGTCGGTGAGGACGTGTCCCGGCCACGAGGCGAACCCGTGGACCCCACCCAGCTCATCGACCACGCCCGTGCCGGGCCGTAACATCAGGTGGTACGTGTTGGCCAGCACCACCTCGGCGCCCAGGTCCTCCAGGTCGGCCGACGACACGGCGCGCACCGCTCCCCGCGTGCCCACGGGCATGAAGCACGGCGTGCGGAATGTCCCCCGGGCGGTGGTGACCACGCCCGCCCGGGCCGCCCCGTCGGTGGCCTCCACGTCGAGGCGCAGGCTCAATGTTCCCTCCCCGACCGGGGCCCCGGCCCCGATCTCCCCACCGAGATGGGGGCCCCGGCCCAATCCGGCGCCGTCATCCGCCGGCCCGGCGGCCCACGAGCATGGCGTCGCCGAACGACAAGAAGCGGTAGCCCTCGGCCAGCGCGTTCTCGTAGAGGTCCCGCCACCGGGGGCCGGCGAAGGCGGCCAGCAGTACCAGCAACGACGACCGGGGCTGGTGGAAGTTCGTGAGCAGGACGTCGACCACTTTGAACGGGTAGTCGCCGCGGATGAACAGGCTCGTGCGGCCGGCCGGCTCCCCACTGGCAGCCGCCGACTCGAGGGCCCGCACCGTGGTCGTCCCCACGGCGACCACCCGGTCCGCACGCCGGCAGGCGTCGATGGTCGACGGCGGCACGGCGTAGCGCTCGTCGTGCATGACGTGCTCCTCCACCGAGTCGACCTTCACGGGCCGGAAGGTGGCCAGCCCCACGGCCAGGTCGACGGCGTGCACTTCGGC
>Ga0307504_10000219_pt1 | contig 11974 bp, 12 predicted proteins | sample 19_S_MG_FD_194516 | JGI IMG/M metagenome (GOLD analysis project Ga0307504, IMG submission 194516) | Soil microbial communities from Populus trichocarpa stands in riparian zone in the Pacific Northwest, United States - 19_S | ecosystem: Environmental > Terrestrial > Soil > Riparian zone > Trees... | reverse complement strand
CCTCCCGATCCGCGGCAAGATCCTCAACGTCGAGAAGGCCCGCATCGACAAGGTGCTGGCCAACACCGAGGTCCAGGCGATCATCTCCGCCCTCGGCACCGGCATCCACGAGGAGTTCAGCCTCGAGAAGCTGCGCTACCACAAGGTCGTGCTGATGGCCGACGCCGACGTCGACGGCCACCACATCAACACGCTCCTGCTCACGTTGTTGTTCCGGTTCATGAAGCCGTTGATCGAGCACGGCCACGTCTACATGGCGATGCCGCCGCTGTACCGGCTGCGGTGGAACAAGCCGGCCGAGCACGAGTTCGTCTACTCCGACGCCGAGAAGGACGCGCTGACCCGCGAGGGGCTGGCCTCCGGCAAGAAGCTGCCGAAGGAGAACCCCGTCCAGCGCTACAAGGGTCTGGGTGAGATGAACGCCGACGAGCTCTGGGAGACCACGATGGATCCCGACCAGCGCCTCATGCGCCAGGTGACGCTGGAGGACGCCGCGCACGCGGATGAGGTCTTCTCCACGTTGATGGGCGAGGACGTCGAGCTGCGCCGCTCGTTCATCCAGCGCAACGCCAAGGACGTCCGATTCCTCGATATCTAGGTCGCTAGCTGTATCTACGACCAACCCTAGACATCGATAGAACGCAGGAGAAAGCCGCAGATGACTGAGACCCCCACCGGCACCGGTGCTGACGGACTGGGCTTCGGCGACGACCGGATCCAGCCGGTCGAGCTGCAGACGGTGATGCAGCAGTCCTACATCGACTACGCGATGACCGTGATCGTCGGCCGCGCGCTTCCCGACGTACGCGACGGGCTCAAGCCCGTGCACCGCCGGATCCTCTACGCGATGTACGACGGCGGCTACCGCCCCGACCGCGGCTTCTCCAAGTGCTCGCGCGTCGTGGGTGACGTCATGGGTCAGTACCACCCCCACGGCGACTCGGCGATCTACGACACCATGGTCCGCCTCGCGCAGCCGTGGGTGATGCGCGCGCCGCTGATCAACGGCCAGGGCAACTTCGGTTCGCCCGGCAACGACTCGGCGGCCGCGATGCGGTACACCGAGTGCCGGATGGCTCCGTTGGCGATGGAGATGGTTCGCGACATCGACGAGGAGACCGTCGACTTCGGGCCCAACTACGACGGCCGCTCCGAGGAGCCGGCGATCCTGCCGGCCCGCTTCCCCAACCTCCTGGTCAACGGCTCGGCCGGCATCGCGGTCGGCATGGCCACCAACATCCCTCCGCACAACCTCGGTGAGGTTGCGGCCGGAGCCCAGTGGGCGCTGGCCAATCCCGAGGCCACGCGCGAGGAGCTGCTCGCGGCGCTGCTCGAGCGGATCAAGGGCCCCGACTTCCCCAACGGCGCGCTGATCGTGGGCCGCGACGGGATCGAGCAGGCCTACCGCACCGGCCGTGGGTCGGTCACCCAGCGCGCCGTCGTGGAGATCGACGAGGACGCCAAGGGCCGGGTGTGCCTGGTCATCTCCGAGCTGCCCTACATGGTCAACCCGGACAACCTCGCGCTGAAGATCGCCGAGCTCGCCGACTCCGGTCGCATCCAGGGGATCGCGGACGTCCGCGACGACACCTCCTCCCGGACCGGGCAGCGGCTGGTCGTCGTGCTCAAGCGAGACGCGGTCGCCCGAGTCGTGCTCAACAACCTGTTCAAGCACACCGAGCTGCAGACGAACTTCTCGGCCAACATGCTGGCCCTGGTCGACGGCGTGCCGCGGACGCTGCCGATCGACGCCTTCATCTCCAACTGGGTCGCTCACCAGGTCGACGTCATCCAGCGGCGTACGCGGTTCCGCCTGCGCAAGGCGGAGGAGCGGGCCCACATCCTGCGCGGCCTGGTCAAGGCGCTGGACATGCTCGACGAGGTCATCGCGCTGATCCGCCGCTCGCCGGACGTGTCGGACGCTCGCGAGGGACTGATGGAGCTGCTGGAGATCGACGAGATCCAGGCGACCGCGATCCTCGACATGCAGCTGCGGCAGCTCGCCGCCCTGCAGCGCCAGAAGATCATCGACGACCTGGCGCAGATCGAGCTGACCATCGCCGACCTCGAGGACATCCTCGCCAACGAGGCCCGGCAGCGTCAGATCATCTCCGACGAGCTCGGCGAGATCGTGGAGAAGTACGGCAACGACCGTCGTACGCAGATCATCGCGGCCGACGGCGACCTCTCCATGGAGGACCTGATCCCCGACGAGGAGCTGGTCGTCTCGATCACCCGCGGCGGCTACGCCAAGCGGACGCTGCGTTCCCAGTACCGCCTGCAGAAGCGCGGCGGCAAGGGCGTGCGGGGGGCGTCCCTCCGAGGGGACGACGTGGTCGAGCACTTCATCGCGACCACCAACCACCACTGGCTGCTGTTCTTCACCACAGCGGGCCGGGTCTACCGGACCAAGGCCTACAACCTGCCCGAGGCCTCGCGCGACGCGAAGGGCGGCCACGTCGCCGGCCTGCTGTCGTTCCAGCCGGACGAGTCGATCGCGCAGGTGCTCGCGATCCGCGACTACGAGCAGGCGCCGTACCTGGTCCTCGCCACTCGCAAGGGCCTGGTGAAGAAGACCAAGCTGGGCGACTACAACTCCCCGCGTCAGGCCGGCGTCATCGCGATCAACTTCCGCGACGAGGACGACGAGCTGATCGGTGCGGAGCTGGTCAACGCCGAGGACGAGATCCTGCTGGTCTCGCGCAAGGGCCAGGCGGTCCGGTTCCGTGCCGACGACGCGCAGCTGCGGCCGATGGGGCGTGCGACCTCCGGCGTACGAGGCCTGGATGCGGCCGACGGCGACTCGGTGCTGTCGATGTCGGTGATCCGGGCGGCACAGGCGGCTGTGGAGGACAGCGACGAGAACGTGCAGTACGTGTTCACGATGACCGACGGCGGCTTCGCCAAGCGAACCCGGATCAGCGACTACCGCCTGACCAACCGCGGCACCAAGGGCGTCAAGGCGATGACCCTGCAGAACGAGGCCCGCGGCGTGCTCGTCGGCGCGTTCATCGTCGAGGACGGCGACGAGGTGCTGACCATCACCGCCGCCGGCCAGGTCGTCCGGAGCCCGATCAACGCCGACTTCCGGCCGATGGGTCGCTCGACCCAGGGCGTGAAGTTCGTGTCGCCGAAGTCGGGTGACTCGGTGGCGGTCGTGGCGAGGTCTGTGGAGGTCCCGGAGGCTGAGGAAGGCTCCGAGGACAGTGCCATCGACGGGGGCGGGGAATCGCCGGATGTGGCCCCGGATGCAACAATCGATGGAACTGCTGCGTCTGACGAGGGCGCATCCACGCAGGTGGAGGAACAGGAGTAGTCGATGGCTGACCGTACGACGGCGTCGCGCCCCACGGTGCGGCGTACCGAGGACACGGCTCAGCGGACCGGCCTGGCCGAGCGCGTCCAGGCCAAGCTGGCCGGCGCAGCCGACGAGCACCGCGCCAACGCCGCACCCGAGTCGGCGACCGCCGCACGGCGGGCGGCCGGACGGGGCAAGCCCCCGCGTCGTGCCCGCCTCCGCCTGACCCGCATCGACCCGTGGTCGGTGATGAAGACCGCCTTCCTGCTCTCGATCGCCTTCGGCATCGTGACGATCGTGTCGGTCTTCATGGTCTGGACCGTCCTCGGCACCGCCGGCGTGTGGGACTCGATCAACTCGACGATCCAGAACGGCATCGGCGGGAAGGACGCCGGCTCGTTCGACATCACCGACTACCTGAGCACCTCGCGGATCATCGGATTCACGATCCTCGTGTCGGTCATCGACGTCGTCCTCCTCACCGCGATCGCCACCCTCGGCGCCTTCCTCTACAACATGTCGGCGGCACTCCTGGGCGGCATCGAGGTCACCCTGGCCGAGGACAACTGACGGGTCACCCCGTTTTGTTGCCGCCCTCGGCGGTCGGGTAGTCTCGCCCAGTCCTCAGAGGCAATCAGCTGGGGTATCGCGGGCCTATAGCTCAGACGGTTAGAGCGCTTCCCTGATAAGGAAGAGGTCAGAGGTTCAAGTCCTCTTAGGCCCACCACTCTGCTCAGACTTTTCGGCTACGTCGAACCCCGGGAGGAACCCCGTGAAGAAGCTTCTGCTGGTCCTGCTCGCCGCCGCCGGCGCGGCCTTCGCCAAGAAGAAGTTCGACGAGGGGCAGGCCGAGCAGGCGCTCTGGGCCGAGGCCACCGACAACGTCGGCGACCGCTGAGACTTCCCGCACCACCCGGCCACACGCGTGGCCCTCGGGGCCTTGGCGCAATTGGTAGCGCACCTGCTTTGCAAGCAGGGGGTTAGGGGTTCGAGTCCCCTAGGCTCCACTCGCATGAGGCGGAGTACGGGGACGGTGCTCCTCGTCCTCGCCCTCGCTCTCTCGGGCTGCTCCGAGGACGCGAAGCCGAAGCCGCGACCGACGGCGTCCCGCAGTCCGCGGCCGGCGCCGGCTTTCGAGGAGAAGGCCGAGCCGGCAGAGGCAGTCCTCGCGCTCGTTCCGCAGAGCGCCGAAGTCATCACCGTGACGGACTGGGACGAGATCCGCGTCCAGCTCGGGCAGCCGGAGCTGACGAGCGAGTCCTTGGTGACGGACCGGTCGGCCTTCTGGGAGCGCGAGGCCAAGGAAGCCCCGGCCCTGGCCGAGGGGATGTTGCGGGCGGACGACTCGCAGTACCTCCTCGACTACGGCTTCACCCAGGACGACGTGGACTGGGAGGCGCACTGGGACGGACCGGACGGCCCGGGGTACGCGCTGCGGCTGCGACCGGACCTGGATCTCGCGCCGGTACGGCGGGCGATCCGACAGGGCGTGGGGGCGATCGCGGACGGGCGCGTCATCGCGGCGGACCACCTGGTCGTCCACGGCACGAGTGAGGTGGACACCTGGGCGAACGAGGACGGGTGGGTCGACCTGGTGTCGGCGCCGGCGGAGGCGACCTACCTTCGCCGTGGGTGCATCCCGGTCGTCGAAGCACTCGGCCCGGACGGGACGAGCGCGGACGCGCTCGAGGCGCTGAAGGTGGTGCCGGACCTGGACGACCTGCCTGGGTTCGCACTCGGGTTCGGGGACCACAACGCGACGGTGCGGGTCGAGCCGGGACGACTCGACGACTTCGACCGGCTGCACCTGGCCAACCACTGGCCGGTGCCCGACTTCGGTCGAGCCTTCAAGCAGGGCGTGGCCGACCCGAGCTCGGGTCGGCTCGGGTACGACGTGCCGAACCCGCCGAAGGCGGCCGCAGTGACGATGCTGGGCGAGCTGCCCTTCGCGGTGTGCAATGAGATCACACCCATCCCTGTCCCTACGGGGTAGTGGATTCCCGGCTCGCCTCGAGGGCGTGGAGGTCCTTGACCGTGTCGGAGGTCTGGACGCTGCCCGGCTCGGGGTAGGTCTTGAGCAGGCGGTCGGCGGTGCCCGCGGTGGTGACGCCGAACCAGTAGTGCTCGTTCTTGTAGTGGTGCAGCCGGTGGTTGCGCCACACGTGCCGGAACCAGCGGGACGCCGGCCGGTAGTCACTGTGCACCAGGTAGTGCACCCACTCGTAGCCGAACTTGATGCCATAGACGCTCACCAGGAGCGACCACGTCGCGGTGGTGGTCGGCATGGCGAGCCAAGCGACGACGGCGTACGTCGGGAGCAGCCAGAGCAGCGCCCGGGTCGGGATGAAGACGAGCGGGAGGTCGCGCGGGTCGGCGTGGTGCGCCCGGTGCTTGCGCGCAAGCAAGGAGTCGATCTCGACCGGGCCGACGCGGCGGGGCTTCCAGTGCAGGATCGCGACGTGGATCGACCACTCGATCAGCGGAAAGGCCGCGATCAGCGCAACCGGGATCAGCAGCTCGTAGGCACTCCCGGAGCCGGACAGGAGGCGGCCGACGACCGAGATCGCGAGCGAGCCGCCGATCAGCCACGGCGACGGCGCCGTCCAGAACCGGCGCCAGGCCTCGCCGAGCGTGACGTTCGTACGCCGCGAACCTGTGATGCGGGCTTCGTCCGCCGCCAGCCGCTGGGCGGCCAAGGCATCGATGTCGGTCATGACTTCTCCTTCGTCGAGTCGAACGCCGAGAGCAGGCTCTCGGTGGCGGCGCGCAGCAGCTTCTCCGCGGCCGCGCGGGACGTGTCGGGGTCGCCCTGGCCGAGCGCCTCGGTGAGCAGGCGGTAGGCGCCGACCTGTCCGACCTCGGCGGCCATCAGCGGGGCGAGTGCCTCGAGGGCCGGTTCGTACGCCGCCCGCAGGCTGTTGAACATGAGCTTGAAGACCATCGAGTCGGCGGCGTCGACCACCGCGTCCCAGAACGCCAGCGCGTGCCGCTGCCGTTCCACGTCGTCGTCGGTCGCGGAGAGGGCGTCGACGATCCCGGTCAGCCGGGCGGCCAGCGCCGGACCGCCGCGCTCAGCCGCGAGGGCGGCGACGCCGGGGCCGACCACGAGGCGTGCCTCGACGACCGATCGGGCGATGGCGACGTCGAGCGAGCCTCCGCGGACCAGCAGCCGGGGGAGCAGGTCCATGCCGGCCGACGTACGGAAGTCTCGGACGATCGTTGCGCCGCCCTGGCGCACGTCGACCAGACGAGTCTGCGTCATCCGCTGCAACGCCTCGCGCACCGCGGGCCTGGAGACCCCGAGGACCTCGGCCAGCCGGCGCTCGCTCGGCAGCGTCTCGCCCGGCGCGATCTCGCCGTCGACCACCTCGCCCAGCACCTGCTCGAACACCTCGTCGGGCACGGACCGCCCGGCCGGGTGCGCGAGGGCATCGCGCGAGGTCACCTGTCGCAGCACCATGTCCACACCGTGCAACTGGTCAGACCACTGGTCAACTGGTCAGACCAGTAGGTGAGACATCTAGACTCGGAGGGTGACGTCGCCGGTCCTCGCTCCCCGTGCCTGGGGCGTCCACCTCCTGGTGCTGCTCGCGGTCGCGGCAGCCGGGTGGCTGGGTTGGTGGCAGTTCGGCGCGTGGCAGGCCCACCGCGACGCCGCGGCGCAAGACCTCACGCACGCGTCCCCGATCCCGCTGGACCGGGCGATAGGCCCCGACGACCCGATGACGGGGGACGTGCTCGGGCGACCCGTCGAGGTCAGTGGCCGGTGGATGGACCTGCAGATCGACGCGGACCGGCCCGGGGGGGCGTGGCTCGTCGACTTCGTGCGGACCGACTCAGGGTCCGCCATTCCCGTGGTCCGGGGCTGGTACGACGGTGGCGACGAACCCCTGCCACCGACCGGCAACGTCGATCTCGTGGGCTGGTTGCAGCCCTCCCAGGACCTCGTGCACGATCCCGACCCTCACGGGAGCTCGAACGACGTCTCCGGCGTCTCGATCCCGGACCTCGTCCAGAAGACCGGCGTCGACCTGTACAGCGGGTTCGTCGTCCTCGACCACGCCCGCGCCGATGGCACGGACGTGACCGGACTGCGTCAGGCGCACCTGGAGGAGTCTCCCTCGGCCGGGACCTGGCCGGGTGCGCGCAACCTCTTCTACGGCGTCGAGTGGTGGTTCTTCGCCGGGTTCGCGATCTTCCTGTGGATCAAGTGGATGCGCGACGAAACCCGGGAGCAGGCCGCGACCGAGGACGCCGTACCCTCGAACGCGTGACGCTGTTCAACGCCTATCGGGTCCTGGCGATCCTCGTCGGGGTCCTGCTGGCCTTCTGCTCGCTGGTCGCCCTGCCGCTGAAGTACCTCGCCACCGAGGGTTCCTCGCTCCAGACCTTCGGCGAGAACGCCAGCATCATGTGGGTCGCGCACGGCTGGTTGTTCATGGTGTACGTCGTGGTGGCGTTCCTGCTCTCCCGCAAGGCCGGCTGGTCGTGGGGGTTCACCGGTACGGCGCTGATCGCGGGCCTGATCCCGTTGCTGATCTTCTGGGTGGAGCGCAAGGTGACCCAGCGCTACCGCGCTGACATGGGTGAGCCCGTCACGTCCTAGCGCCCTCTAGGGTCGGGGCGTGACCACCGCGTTCGTCCTCGGCGGCGGCGGCGTCCTCGGCGCCGTCGAAGTCGGCATGCTCCGGGCGCTGCTCGAGGCCGACATCCAGCCGGACCTCGTCCTCGGCACCAGCATCGGCGCGCTCAACGGCGCGATGATCGCGCGCGACCCGACCCTGGGGGCGATCGAGCGGATGGCCGACCTGTGGCGGGCAGCCCGCTCGGACGGTGCCGGCGTCGGCGACCGGCCCATCCGCACGGTCCGGCGCGCGGTGTCGACCGGCACCCACATCTACTCGGCCAAACCGCTGCGGCAGCGGCTGGCCGACGAGTTCGGCGACCTCACGATCGAGGAGCTGGCCGTGCCGTTCCAGGTCTGTGCCGCGAGCATCGAGCGGGCGGCTGAGCACTGGTTCACCTCCGGTCCGGTGGTGGACGCGGTGCTCGCCTCGGCCGCCGTGCCCGGGCTCCTGCCGCCGGCCAAGGTCGGCGACGAGCACTACCTCGACGGCGGCATCGTGAACTCCATTCCGCTCGGCCGCGCCGTGCACCTGGGGGCCGACCGGGTCTTCGTGCTCCAGGTGGGCCGGTTCGACCGCCCGCTCACCGTGCCGCGCAAGCCGTGGCAGGTGGCACGGGTGTCCTTCGAGATCGCCCGGCGGCACCGCTTCGTGCGCGAGCTGGATGAGCTGCCCGAGGGCGTCGAGGCGCACGTGCTGCCGGCCCGGGGTACGTCGTCGCGGGACGACTCGATCCTGGCGCACCGCGACTTCGCCTCGGTCGAACGACGGATCGAGGAGACCTACGAGGCCTCCCGCGAGTACCTCGCAGGCCTGGCAGCCCCATGAGTCCGGCAGCCCGGTGGGCGGTGCGCCGCCTGGTGATCGCACCGGCAGTCATCCTGCTCGCCGTCCTGGTGTGGGTGGCTGTGCCGCTGTGGGTGGTGGCGGCCGTCGCACTGTCGCCGGTGCTGCCCGGCCACTGGCGGCCGCTCCGGCTGGCGTGGGTGATCGTCCTCGCTCTGACCTGCGAGGCACTGATGCTCGTCGTGCTGCTCGGGCTGTGGTTGTCCTCGGGGTTCGGCCTGCGCATCCGGACGCCGTACTTCGAGGGCCTGCACTACGACCTCGTGCAGGGAACGATGTGGGTGCTCTTCAAGGAGGCCAAGCGCGTGCTCGCGCTGGACATCGTCACCGAGGGACCGGATGCCGACGCGCACCCGGGCAAGCCGCTGCTGGTCGCGTGCCGGCACGCGGGACCCGGGGACTCGTTCACGTTGATCCACGCGCTCATGCACTGGTACCAGCGCGAACCGCGGGTCGTCCTCAAGGACACGCTGCGCTGGGACCCGTGCGTCAACGTGCTGCTCGCGCGCCTGCCGGCGACCTTCATCGGGCCGAGGCACGGCGTCGACCTCGAGGACGAGATCGCCGAGCTCGCGCACGACCTCGACGAGAACGACGCGTTCGTGATCTTCCCCGAGGGCGGCAACTTCACCCAGGAACGCCGGCAGCGGGCGATCGCCCGGCTGCGCAAGATGGGCTTCGAGCGGATGGCGCGGCGGGCGGAGCGGATGAAGCACGTGCTCGCGCCGAAGCCGGGCGGGCTCCTGGCCGCTCTGGACGCGGCGCCGGACGCGGACGTCGTCCTGGTCGCTCACACCGGGCTCGACCACATGCTGACCGTGCGGGACGTGTGGCGCGAGCTCCCGATGGACAAGCGGATCATCATGCGCTGGTGGTCGGTGCCGCGATCGGAGATCCCGCACGGCGAGGAGGCCCAGATCGAGTGGCTCTTCGGCTGGTGGGAGCGGATCGACGCCTGGATAGAGCAGAACCGGCCCGAGCAGAGCTCGAGCCGGTCCTGAATCGTTCGGTCGTGCCTACTTCTTGTGGGCGCCCGCCCCGTCGTCGCTGACCTGGACCTCTTCGGCCGGGGCGTCGGGGGTCGAGGTGGGGCGGCTCTCCTCGGCGGCGTCGGCGAGAGCCTCGTCGGGGGACGAGCCGGCCGCGTCGTCGTTCGCGCCCGCCTGCGGGGCGGCCGGGGTCACCGGCGAGGTCGCCTTGGCAGCAGCCGCGGGCTTGGCCGCGGGCGCCGGCTTGTAGGACTGCCAGTTGGCGGCCTGGTCGTCGCCCTTGAGCTTCTTGGCGACGAACGCTGCACCCGCCGCGAGGCCGGTGAACAGCACGAGCTTGCGTAGACGGTGCTTCTTCTTGGGCTTCTCGCCCTTGAGCTCGGCGACCTTGGCGGCCGCGAGGTCACGTCCGACGCTGGCCTTCTCCGCAGCCGCGGCGGCACCTTCCTGGGCCTTGGCCGAGGCGACCTCTGCCAGCACCGACGCCTTGTCGGCGGCGAGGGCCGCCCCATCGGCGATCACGGGCATGGCACGGTCACGAGCCTCCTGCAGCACGGGTACGGCGCGCTCCTTCGCGGTCTGCGCGGCCTGCTCGACGTGCGGACGCACCGCCTCGACGTACTCTCCGGCCTGTTCCAGCAGACTCTTCTTCTTGCGGATCTGCATCCGAGCATCACCTCTCCACCAGTGCGTCCCTGCGGACGCGCGTACCTCCATCAGACCATGCCTGCCCAACCGGGACCAGAGCCGGAGGGGTGATCCTTGCCGTGATCTGGGAGGATGCGGGTGATTACTCCATCCGATCGAGAGCGAGCTCATGTCCGACCTGCAGGCCACCCTGAAGACCAACCGGGGCGACATCACGATCAACCTGTTCCCCAACCACGCGCCCGAGACGGTCGAGAACTTCGTGGGTCTCGCCGAGGGCACCAAGGACTACACCGACGACGCCGGCCGTTCCGGTGAGCGGTACTACGACGGCCTGGGCTTCCACCGCGTGATCGACAACTTCATGATCCAGGGCGGTTGCCCGCTCGGCACCGGTACCGGTGGCCCGGGCTACACCTTCAAGGACGAGCCGCACCCCGAGCTCACCTTCGACAAGCCGTACCTGCTCGCGATGGCCAACGCCGGCCCGGGCACCAACGGCTCGCAGTTCTTCATCACCGTCGCGCCGACGGCGTGGCTGAACTTCAAGCACACCATCTTCGGTGAGGTCGCCGACCAGGCCTCGCGCGACGTCGTCGACGCGATCGCCACCAGCGCCACCGGCGCCATGGACCGGCCGGTCGACCCGGTCACCATCGAGTCGGTGGAGATCGCGCGCTGAGCGCTTCCTCTGGCGGGGAGCCGGTTCCCACGTGTTACCGGCACCCCGACCGCGAGACCTACATCCGGTGCCAGCGGTGCGACCGGCCGATCTGTCCTGACTGCATGCGCTCGGCCGCGGTCGGGTTCCAGTGCCCGTCGTGCGTCGCGGAAGGCGCGCGCTCGACGCGGCAGGGGCGGGCGGCGTACGGCGGTCGCCGGTCCGGCAATCCGGCGCTGACCTCGATCGTGCTGGTCGCCATGAACGTGGCCATCTGGTTGGGGATCGTGCTCACCGGTGGGCAGACCAGCCGGCTCACCGACCTCCTGGCGCAGCTGGGCGTCGGACGCTGCCAGACGGACAACGGCTACTACCCGCAGATCCACTCGTCGCAGGTCTGCTCCATCGCCCCCCACTCGCACTGGGTGCCGGGCGTCGCCGACGGGGCCCCGTGGCAGTTGCTGACCTCGGCGTTCACCCACGTGGAGATCTGGCACATCGGGTTCAACATGCTGGCGTTGTGGCTGCTCGGGCCGACCCTCGAAGCGGTGATCGGCCGGACCCGGTTCCTCGCGCTGTACCTGCTGTCGGCGCTGGCCGGGTCGACCGTCGTCCTCTACTCCGACCCGTACACGCAGACGCTCGGCGCCTCCGGCGCGATCTTCGGCCTCATGGCTGCGCTGCTGGTCATCGCGTTGAAGTCGGGCGGGAACGTCTCCCAGATCGGGACCGGGATCCTGATCAACGCCGTCTTCACCTTCACCGTCCCGCACATCTCGTGGCAGGGGCACCTCGGCGGGTTCATCGGCGGCCTGGTCATCACCGCGGCCCTCGTCTACGCCCCCAAGGCTCGCCGGGGACTCTGGCAGGGCGCCGCCGTCGCGGCGTACGTCGCCGTGCTCGCGGC
>Ga0307504_10000218_pt1 | contig 11989 bp, 8 predicted proteins | sample 19_S_MG_FD_194516 | JGI IMG/M metagenome (GOLD analysis project Ga0307504, IMG submission 194516) | Soil microbial communities from Populus trichocarpa stands in riparian zone in the Pacific Northwest, United States - 19_S | ecosystem: Environmental > Terrestrial > Soil > Riparian zone > Trees... | reverse complement strand
TGGATACCCCGATCCGGCAGTCGTTCGTCGTTGAGATGGTGGGCCCATCGGACCTGCCCAACGCGGTCGCCCTCAACTCGACGACGTTCAACCTGGCCCGGATCGTCGGGCCGGCCATCGCGGGTGTCGTCATTACCGCATTCGGGACCGGCTGGGCATTCCTCGGCAATGCGGCCTCGACGATCGGTGTCCTCGCCGGTCTGTTGTTGATGAGGTCGGCGGAGCTGTTTCCGGCCAAGCCAGTCGATCGCGAGCCCGGGCAGTACCGCGCAGCGCTCAGCTACGTCCGCAATCGCTCGGACCTCGTCCTGCCCATGGTCCTGATGTTCATAATCGGCACTTTCGGTATGAACTATCAGATCACTATCGCCTTGATCGCCAAGCAGGTGTTCCATCGGGGCGCCGATGCCTACGGCCTGCTGTCCACCATGCTGGCGGTCGGTGCGACGCTCGGGGCGCTCGCGGCGACCCTTCGGCGGGCCCGTCCGACGCGGCTCTTCCTGATCTCGGCCGGCATTGCGTTCAGCCTGGCAGAGATCGTGGCCAGCATGATGCCGAGCTTCAGCTGGACCGCCATCGCCCTGGTGCCCGCCGGGCTGACCATGATCACGATGGCGCAGTCGGCCAATGCGACCGTTCAGTTGGGTGTCGAAGCCAGCATGCGCGGTCGCGTGATGGGCCTATACATACTGTGCTTCATGGGCGGAACTCCGCTCGGCGCGCCGATCGTGGGCCGGGTTGCGGAGTTGTACGGTCCACGCTGGGGGATGCTCGGCGGAGGGCTCATCTGCCTCGTCGCGACGATGGGGCTCGGCGGCTACCTCTGCCGGCGTCATCGGATTGGTTTGACCGATTTGCGCTCGCGGCTCGACACCATCGGGGCGTGAGCCGTGGCTATGCTCCCGCAGTGGATCACGCAGTCGACATCGTGGACTCCGCCGACCCGCGGTTGGCTGATTTTCGGGATCTGACGGACGCGGATGTGCGCCCTGACCGGCGTGGCATCGTTATCGCCGAGGGCGTCAACGTGGTCCAACGGCTCGCCCGATCGTCGTATCGGATCCGGGCCGTGGCGGGTGTGGAGTCGAAGCTGACCGCGCTCTCCAGCTCGCTGGCCACCCTCGCCGCGCCGGTGTACCGGCTCGACAAGTGGACACTGTCGGACGCGGTCGGATTTCGGGTTACCAGGGGCGTGCTGGCCTCGGCCGATCGCCCGGGCGCCAGGACGGCACGCGATGTGGTCGGGTCCGGACGCAGGTTCGCGGTGCTGGAGGCGATCAACGACTTCGAGAATCTCGGATCGATCTTCCGTAACGCTGCCGCGTTCGGCCTGGACGGCGTGCTGCTCGACTCCAGATGCGCCGATCCGCTCTATCGGCGGTGCGTACGAGTGTCGATGGGTCACGTGTTCGGCATGCCCTTCGCGGTTCTGCCAGACCGCTGGCCGGAGTCCTTGGCGATGCTCTCTCAGGCGGGGATCAGGCTGTCCGCGTTGACGCCGCGACCGGCCGGACGTGCACTTCGGACGGTCCGGACCGGCGGGAAGTGGGCCGTACTGCTCGGTGCCGAGGGACCCGGCCTGAGCGAGGCGGCGCTCGGCTTGGCCGATGACTGGATCCGGATCCCGATGGCCGACGGTGTCGACTCGTTGAACGTCGCCACGGCTGCGGCCATCGCCTTCTGGCATCTCGCTGAGAGCGAAATCTGACCCGAAACATTTCCTCGTCCGGCGAGGTTGAGTGATTATGACTCAACCTTACGTTGCGAGGGTGCCATGACCGAACTACTGACCTTGCCCATGCTGCCGCTGGATGATCTCGTCGTGCTGCCGGGCATGGTCGTGCCGCTCCAGCTGGCCGACTCGGAGATCCGGTCCGCCGTGGAGGCTGCCCAGTTGTCGGGCGGCCGGAGTGGCGATGCCCAGGCTCAGGTTCTATTGGTGCCGAGACTGGACGGAAAATATGCTACTTCCGGTACTATTGGAGTGATTGAGCAAGTCGGCCGGATGCGTGGCGGTGAGCATGCCGCCGTGGTTCGAGCGACCGTCCGGGCAAGGATCGGGACCGGGACCACCGGCCCGGGTGCCGCGTTGTGGGTCGAGGCCACCATCTCGGTGGAACCGCCGGTCGGTGAGCGGGCCCACGAACTGGCTCGCGAGTACAAATCGTTGGCCACCATCATCTTGCAGCAGCGCGGGGCGTGGCAGTTCGTGGACTCGGTGCAGGGCATCTCTGATCCCGCCGCGTTGGCGGACCTGGCCGGATACGCACCGTACCTGACCAACGAACAGAAACTGTGGCTGCTCGAGACGGCTGACCCCGCCGAACGGCTGGAGCGATTGGTCGATTGGAGCCGCGAGCACCTGGCCGAGCTCGATGTGGCCGAGACCATACGCAAGGACGTCCAGGAGGGCATGGACAAGCAACAGCGCGAGTTTTTGTTGCGTCAGCAACTTTCGGCCATTCGAAAGGAGTTATCCGAACTCACCGGCAAGGCCGCGTCGCAGGACCCGGATTACCGGGCGAGGGTCGAGACCGCCGGCCTGCCGGACAAGGTTCTCGAGGCGGCGCTGGCCGAAGTGGACAAATTGGAGCGGACCTCCGATCAATCTCCCGAGGTGGGCTGGATCCGCACCTGGTTGGACACCATCCTGGACCTGCCGTGGAATACCCGGACCGACGACGCATACGACATCGCGGGTGCCCGTGCCGTGCTCGATGCCGACCACGCGGGATTGGACGACGTGAAGGAACGGATCATCGAGTATCTGGCTGTGCGGCGTCGGCGGGTGGATCGCGGGATGGGGGTCATCGGTGGCCGGCGCAGTGGAGCCGTGCTCGCGCTGGTCGGCCCGCCCGGCGTGGGCAAGACCTCTCTCGGCGAGTCGGTCGCACGTGCGATGGGCCGCAACTTCGTCCGGGTCGCTCTGGGCGGCGTGCGCGACGAGGCCGAGATCCGCGGTCACCGGCGTACGTACGTCGGTGCGCTGCCGGGCCGGATCGTGCGCGCGATCAAGGAATCCGGCTCGATGAATCCGGTGGTGCTACTGGACGAGGTTGACAAGCTCGGCTCAGATTACCGGGGAGATCCGACGGCCGCGTTGCTCGAGGTCCTCGACCCGGCGCAGAATCACACCTTCCGAGATCATTACCTCGAAGTGGAACTGGACCTGTCCGACGTGTTGTTTCTGTCCACCGCCAACGTGCTGGAGTCGATCCCGGCCGCGCTGCTGGACCGGATGGAATTGGTGCGGCTGGATGGTTACACGGAGGAGGAGAAGATCACCATCGCCCGGGATCATCTGCTGCCGCGTCAGTTGGAGCGAGCCGGCATGGAAGCCGGCGAGGTGACCATGTCGGACGAGGCCTTGGGCCGACTGGCCGCGGAATACAGCCGCGAGGCCGGGGTGCGCGATCTGGAGCGGTTGATTGCCCGGATACTGCGAAAAGTCGCCGCGAAGGCGGCCATGTCCGAGGTGACAGAGCAGGTCAGCATCGGACCTGAGGGCCTCGTGGAGTACGTGGGTCGGCCTCGCCACACGCCGGAGTCCGCCGAACGAACCGCGGTACCGGGCGTCGCCACCGGTCTTGCCGTGACCGGAGCGGGTGGTGAGGTGCTCTTCGTCGAGGCCGCGCTGGCCGAAGCCGGGACCGGGTCCCCCGAAGTCACGCTCACCGGCCAACTCGGTGATGTTATGAAGGAATCGGCGCAGATCGCATTGTCCTACCTCCGCTCGCACGGTGCGCTGCTCGGATTGCCGGTTTCGGACCTGGCGTCCCACGGCGTACACGTGCACGTTCCGGCCGGGGCGGTCCCGAAGGACGGACCGAGCGCCGGGGTGACCATGACCACCGCGCTGGCTTCGCTGTTGTCCGGACGTCCTGTTCGGTCAGACGTTGCCATGACCGGTGAGGTCTCGCTCACCGGACGGGTGCTGCCGATCGGTGGAGTCAAGCAGAAACTGCTCGCCGCGCACCGTGCTGGCCTGACCACGGTGCTCATTCCGAGCCGTAACGAGCCCGATCTCGATGATGTGCCCGCCACCGTACGTGAGGCACTGACGGTGCGACTGGTCAGCGACGTGCGGGAGGTGCTCGAGCTGGCTCTGGAGCCGGTGGGGCTTGCCCAGACGGTTGCCGCGTAAGTGGTGGGCAAGCTTGCCTCCCGCGCGGCCTTGCCGCTGGCATGGACGATGGCGGTGCTGTGGCTGCTGCTCCAGGCCACCGGACGTGGCGCCGCACGATTTCTCCAGGCGTATGAAAGGGGATGGTCGGCCGCGGAACGGGCTACCGTACGCGTCGCAAGGGCGGCATTCGAGGCGCTCGGCTCGCTCGGCAGGGCTCTGCGCACGCTCTTCGGTCCAATGCTCGACGTGTTACGGCGAATATGGGCGATATTAGGCGTTTACGTCCTTAGGGTGGTGTTCCGTCCGCTGGGCAGGTTGGGACGTTGGCTGCTTGCTCGACTTCGACCGATCGCTGACCGCCTCGACCGATGGAAGCGGCGCCTTATCGCACGGGTCGCGCCCGTCCTGGCGTCGCTTGTGGTCCGGATGGAGGATGGGATGGCAGCCGTCGAGCGGCTTGCCGCAAGCCTGCGCGTTCAGCTGCGCCCCGTCCTGGCACCGATAAGCCGGTGGGCCCAGGCGGTAATTGATCTGGCCAGCTCCTGGTCACGGCGGCGCGACTGAGCGAGTTGGCCGGACTTTCGCACTGCTGGTTCGTCGCTCGAAGCGTGTGCTCGTGCAAACGCTTACACGTATCATGTATCAATCAACGCGATGCCCGCCAGCGATCCGGAGCCGAGTTCGGCCAGCCGGTCGTCGGGTAGCGCCCGTTTGGTGCGGACGGTCTCGTTTGCCACGTCACTGTGGCTATTCGGCTGCGAACTGGTAGAGGCCGACAATTACCTCCGGGATTCCCAAGCACGCATCGACGACGCCTGGGAGTTGCCGGAAGCCAGCCGAGCCGAGGGCGTCCCGCTATGGGATCGGGACGCCGACTGGCTCGCCGAGCTGCGACTGACCTTGATGCCGTGGGCAACAGAGGTACTCGCACTTCCGTACGTCTACCGGCTCCTGATCTCGGGCCGGCGATCTCCCGACTGGGCTCGTCACCGGGGTCCGAAGCGGTTGTGAGATGTTCGCGTGCCTTGGCCGAGCCGCAGCTGTGGCACCGTCCGAGAGGTGGCACCGTCCGAGAGGTGGCTGCCGGTCAGGCCAGCGATTCGCGCCAGGCGCTGTGCAGGGCCGCGAACCGGCCGCCGGGTTCCCCGAAAGTGGCGTCCAGCAGTGCCTCGGGCGTCCCGCTCTCGACAACTCGGCCCGCTTCTAGGACGAGCACCCGATCGGCGATCTCGACCGTCGACAGCCGGTGCGCGATGATCAACGCGGTTCTGCCGTGCAGCACGGTCCGCAGGGCGCGTTGCACCGCCCGCTCGGTGGGGATGTCCAAACTCGAGGTCGCCTCGTCGAGGATGAGCACCGCCGGATCGGCCAGGAACGCGCGTGCGAAAGCCACCAACTGCCGCTGACCGGCCGACAGGCGTCCGCCCCGCTTGCGCACGTCGGTGTCGTAACCGTGCGGCAGAAGCCGAATGAATTGATCCGCGCCGACGGCCTTGGCGGCCTGCAGGATCTGCTGACGGGTCGCACCGGGCCGGCCGAAGGCGATGTTGTCGGCTACCGAGCCGGAGAACAGAAAACCGTCCTGGGTGATCATCACGATGGCCGATCGCAGCTCGGATTCGGCAAGCTCGGTCAACGGCACCCCGTCGAGGCGGACCACGCCTCGCGTCGGATCGTAGAATCGGCTGATCAGTTTCGCGATCGTGGTCTTTCCCGCCCCAGTCGCACCGACCAGGGCCACTGTTTGCCCACTTTCCAGGCGCAGGTCCAACTCGGGCAGGATCAGCCGCGGCCGGTCGGCCGCCGGCTCGTAGCAGAATTCGACTCCTTCGAAGCTGACGTCGCCGTGCACCGGTCTCGGAAGGGGCTGCGGGTCGGCCGGTTCCGGCACCGATGGGATTTCGGCCAGTACCTTAGCGAGCTTTTCCAAGGCGGCCGTGGCCGATTGGAGGGAGTTGAAGAAGATGGCCACGTCCTCCATCGGGCCGTAGAACCCGCGCAGGTAGAGCAGGAAGGCGGTCAGGACGCCGAGTTGCAGTCCGCCGGCGGCGACCCGAAGGCCACCGACGAACAGCACCGCGACCGTGGCCAGATTGCCGATCAGCGTCACGCCCGGAATGAATACCATATGAAGCGTGAAAACGGTCCGGTTGGCTTCCCGGTAGTCGCCGTTCAGCTTCTGGAAGATCGCGTCGTTACGTCCCTCCCGGCGAAAGGCCTGCACGGCGCGAATGCCGTTGAAGGTCTCGACGAACTGCACGATCAGCAGCGCGATGGTCTCCCGGGTGCGGCGGAAGGCCACCGTGGAACGACTCGCGAACCAGCGGAACAACCCGAACAGCGGAAGCATCGCAGCCAGCGCGATCAGCGCCAGCCACGGATCGAGCACCAGCATCAGGACCGAGATGATCAGGATGTTCAAGACCGCCAGAAGCAACCCGTCGAGGCTGGCGTCCAGGAGCTCGCGAAGGCTGTCCACGTCCGAGGTCAGCCGGCTGATCACCCTTCCCGACGTGAACCCTTCATGCCACGAGACGCTGAGCCGCTGTGAGTGGTCGAACACCCGGCTGCGCAGATCGAACAGCACCGCCTGGCCGATTGCCCCGGTCCGACGCAAGAACAGCCACTGGAGCGCACCCGACGTGGCCGCCGCCAGCACCAGCGCACCGGTGATCTCCACGAGGATCCGGTAGTTCCCCGCCATCGCCGCAGGCATGCCGCGATCGATGGCCAGGCCGATCAGCAGCGGCGCTGCCATCGTCGCGGCCACCTGGCTCACGACCAGGCAGAGCAGGACGAGAATCTCACGCCGATACGGGTGGATCAGGTCGGCCAGCAGGTGCCGCGCCGCGCGCTCGAGTCTCGGGCGGCCGGGCGCGGAAATCTCCTGATCGTCCTCGGCTTTCTCGGCGAGCTGGCCTTGCCACTGGCTGGCATCGAGGTCTGCCTCGGATATGTCGGTGTCCGTCATACTCGAGCATCGGCTTTCTGTGACAACAGGTTTCGGTAGGTGTCGTTGGTGGCCATCAGGGTGCTGTGCGTGCCGACCGCGGCGATGTGTCCGCCCTCGAGCAGTGCCACGCGGTCCGCCAGCAAAACGGTGGACGCCCGGTGCGCCACCACCAGGGCGGTGGTCGATCCGAGTACGCGGCGTAGGGCCTGCTCGACCAGCGCCTCGGTGTGCATGTCGAGGGCGGACAGCGGATCATCGAGGACAAGCACCCGTGGCCGGCCAAGGACGGCCCGGGCCAAGGCGAGCCGCTGGCGTTGGCCGCCGCTCAACGACATCCCCTGCTCGCCCACGCGGGTGTCCAGGCCGTAGGGCAGCTCGTGGGCGAAGCCCGCCTGCGCGACCTCGATGGCTTCGGCGACGTCGATGTCGGACGCGTTCGGACGCCCCAACGTGAGGTTCTCCCGAACACTGGCCGAGAACAAGGTCGGTTCCTCGAACGCGGTGCTCACGGTGCGACGCAGTTCCTCCAGACTGAGCTCGGATACCGGAATACCGTCGATTCGCACCGCCCCGGAGGTCACGTCGCGCAGTCGTGGTACGAGGGCGGTGAGAAGGGTCTTGCCGGACCCGGTGGCCCCGACCACTGCCATCGTTTCGCCGGGTGCGATGTTCAACCGCACACGCTGCAGGCTGTCCCGCTCGGCGCCCGGGAACCGAAAGGACACATCGTCGAACTCAAGGCGGGCGCCCCGGGTGGCCCCGGCGGCCCCGGCGGCGGGCTGACCTCGGCTGTTCCTTTCCCGGACCGCGGCCGGAAGAACCAGCGGGACTTCGGGATCGGTGATGTCATTGCATGTGTCGAATACCTCAAACAGCCTGGCGGTTGCCGCAAGCGTTTCTTCGGTGCCGGCGATGAGCCAGCCCAGGGCCATCAGCGGCCAGTTCAGCCTCAGTTGTAGTGTCAGGAATGCCACCAATTCGCCCTTTGACAGCGACCCATGCGCAACCGCGAGGACGCCGAACAAGGTCACCCCGGCCAACACCAACTGCGGGTAGCTGCCGATGATCGTCCATAATTTGGCCAGCGTCCGGTTCTTGGTCAGCTCGGCTTCCCGCAGCCGGTGCGCATCGGCACCGAACGAGCGCAGCAGCTCCCGGCGTCGGCCGAAGGACTTGATCACGCGGATGCCGAGCACGGACTCCTCGACACCGGTCGCCAGATCGCCGGTGAGATCCTGAGCCCGCCGAGCCTCGACGTTGTACCGGTGCTCGTAGTACCGGGTCGCGAAGCCGAGCGGTGCCATCGCGAGGCAGACCGACAGACCCAGCAGCGGGTCGAGGCGAACGAGCAGGACGAGCACCACAGCGATGACGGCCAGATTGGCGAAGAAGAAGATGGCCATGAAGCCGACGAAACGGCGCAGGGTCGAAAGGTCGCTGGTGACCCGCGAGAGCAACTGACCCGACGGCCATCGGTCATGAAAGCTGACCGGCAGCCGCTGTAGATGGTAGTAGAAATCGCGCCGCATATCGGTCTCGATGGCCAATGCCGACATTGTCATCGCCCTGCGGCGCAGGCCGAAAAGGACGGCCTCGGCCACTCCGATCAGCACCGCGATGCCCATCAGCGGGTACATGGCGGCGCGGTCGTGCCTGGCGATCGGGCCATCGATCACCCGGGCGATGATCAGCGGTAGGACCGACTGAACGATCATCGCCAGCGTGGCCACGGCCAGCATGAAAACCAGATTGCCCCGATAAGGACGCAACCAGGGCCAGAGCCGCGACAAATCCCGGATCGAGGCGTGGCTGGACCCTGTCGATGAATCCGTCTCGACCGATCCCTGTTCCGCCCTCACAACCACGATGATTGACGGTACGGCGAGGCTACGACGAAGGGCGAATGGTTTTCGGCGGGCGTGCTATTGGTGGCGGTCAGTCCGGCTTGCGGCGGACCCCGAGCAGGATGTCATCCCAGGAGGGCATCCGGGGTTTCTCACCGGAGCGTCCGGATCGCTTGTGCTGCGGCGGTCCGGGCTCGTCCGGGGGCGGCGACCCGCTGCCTGGCCGGCCCTGCTCGTTGGTGACCGCGAAGTCGGCCCGCCTCGGCCGATTCTCGGCCGGCTCTCCCGGCACGGACGAGTCCTGCGATGCCCCGCTGGCGTGCGGATCCAGCGCCTCCTGGTCGAAGAGCTCGTCCTCGACTCCGATCGGAACCGGTCGGGTGCGTGCCCTTTGGCGGCGCGGCGTGGACCGTCCGGGCGCCGCTCCTCGACGAGGGCCGGCGTCATCAAGAGCGGCAACGGCACTGGCCGCCTCGTCAATTTCGCCGTCGTCATCGGGAACCGCGGTCAGCCGGATCGATCCGGAGCCGTCCTGATCGTTGTTCGGCGGCACGACAGGCGGCGGCTTGGCCAAAGCTTTGATCGGACGCTCGGACAACAGGTCGGCCGCGACATCATCGAGGGCGGAAACGGTGCGGTTCATCAGCGCGAACGAAAACTTGGCCAATGCGCCGCGTCCCTCGGCGCTGAAGGCGGCCGTCACCGTCCAGCCGCCGTCGTCGCGGCGGAATGCGTCCCAGACGACGTCGGCCGGATCGACCCCATGCGCGATCAACCGAGCCGCGCTGAACTCACCGAACGGCACCAGCTGTCCGTCGGTGCCCCGTCGCGCGCGAGCCCGGCGAGCTTCGTCGGTGATCCGGACGCGTTCCTGCAGGACCGGGTAGGCGAATCGCATCACCTTCTCGAGCGAGGACCCGGCCTCGTCGGCGATCGCCTGCGGATCCTCTCCGGAACGCACTCGCATCTGGATGTCACGGGGCCGAAGATCGATCACGGAATCCTTTTCGGTCTTGGCCGCGGTCGGCCGGCTCGAACGTGACGCGGCACGCAAGGCGTCATCCACGGTCACGGTGAACTGCTCCTCGCCATCGGCCGACTCCAGGATCAATGTGCAGTCATCCCCCGGGCCCACGAGCCGAAGCTGTCGCATGGCTCGACCATACGTTCCGATCCCGGATATGGGGAGACTCCACGCCGCAACGTCCGGGATTAGCCGAGCCGCCCGACGAGGTAGTCGATGCAGGCGGTCAATGCGGAAATGTCGTCGGGATCCACCGCGGGGTACATGCCGATCCGCAGCTGGTTGCGGTCGAGCCCTCGGTAGGGCTCGGTATCGACTATTCCGTTGGCGCGCAGCTGCTTCGCCAAGCGTCGCGCATCGATCTCGTCGGCGAAGTCGATGGTGCCGACAACCGAACTACGGAGCGACGCGTCGGTCACGAACGGAGTGGCGAACGAGGAGGCCTCGGCCCATGTGTAGAGCCGGGTGGCCGAATCGGAGCTGCGCTTTGTGGTGTAGCTCAGGCCGCCGTCGGCGAGAATTTCATCGATCCGTTCAGCCAGTAGCCATAACGTCGCGATGGCGGGGGTGTTGTAGGTCTGATCCTTGGCGCTGTTGTCGATGGCGATGTTCAGGTCCAGCGACGGCGGCAGCCAGCGACCGGTCGCCTTGATGACCCGGGCCCGTTCCAATGCAGCCGGGGACAGGAAGGCCACCCACAACCCGCCCTCGCCGGCCAGACCCTTCTGCGGGGCGAAGTAGTAGGCGTCGCACTGGGTCAGGTCAATGTCCAGGCCGACGGCCGCGGAGGTCGCATCGATCAGGTGCAGTTGGTCGGCGCCGGCGCCGGACACTCGCCGAGCCGGGACCATCACGCCGGTCGAGGTCTCGTTCTGCGGCCACGCGTAGGCGTCGACGTCGGACTCGAAGCGGGGCTTCGGGGCGGAGCCGGGCTCGGCCGCAAGCACGGTCGGCTCGCCCAGGAACGGGGCACCGCGGGTTACCGCCGCGAACTTGGCCGAGAACTCGCCGAAGCTCAGGTGTTGGGCGCGGCCGGCAACCAGCCCGAACGCGGCGGCGTCCCAGAACGCCGTCGACCCCCCGTTGCCCAAGACCACCTGGTAGGAGTCGGGCAACTGAAAGAGTTCGGCGAGGCCGCCGCGAATCCGGCGTACCAGGCTCTTGACCGGCGGCTGCCGGTGCGAGGTGCCCATCACCTCGAATCCCCGGTCGGCGAATCGTGCCAGCAGCCCGGTGGGCACCTTCGACGGCCCGGAGCCGAAGCGTCCGTCGCGGGGAAGCAGGCCGGACGGGATCGTCGGGGCCATGGTGGAGTCGCTCATGTTCAGAGGTGGGCAATCGAATCCCAGCCGATGACCTCCTTCGGACTGCGTGGTTCGGGCCCGACATAGCGCGCGGACGGACGAACCAATCGCCCGGTTCGCTTCTGCTCCATGATGTGAGCACACCAACCGGCGGTTCGGGCACAGCTGAACATTGCCGGCATGATGTGCGGCGGCACCTCGGCGAAGTCCAGTATGATCGCGGCCCAGAACTCGACGTTGGTCTCGATCGTGTGATCCGGACGGCGTTCTCGCAGCTCGTTCAGCGCCGCCTGCTCAAGTGCCACCGCGACGTCGTAGCGCGGGGCATTGAGCTCCCGGCAGGTGCGGCGCAGCACCCGGGCACGGGGATCCTCCGCGCGGTACACCCGGTGGCCGAAGCCCATCATGCGTTCCTTGCGGTCGAGTATGTCCCTGACCACCTTGGTGGCGTCGCCGGTGCGCTCGAGTTCTTCGATCATCGGCAGCACCCTGGCCGGCGCGCCACCGTGAAGCGGACCGGACATCGCGCCTATCGCGCCCGAAATCGCGGCTGCGACGTCCGCACCGGTCGACGCGATCACCCGGGCGGTGAACGTGGAGGCGTTCATCCCATGCTCGGCGGCGGAGACGAAGTAGGAGTCAACCGCTCGCACGTGGTCGGGGTCCGGCTCGCCTCGCCATCGCGTCATGAATCGTTCGACGATGGTGCGGGACTGATCGATCCGTGACTGCGGGACC
>Ga0307504_10000217_pt1 | contig 12012 bp, 10 predicted proteins | sample 19_S_MG_FD_194516 | JGI IMG/M metagenome (GOLD analysis project Ga0307504, IMG submission 194516) | Soil microbial communities from Populus trichocarpa stands in riparian zone in the Pacific Northwest, United States - 19_S | ecosystem: Environmental > Terrestrial > Soil > Riparian zone > Trees... | reverse complement strand
TGTTGTGGTTCGCAGCGGTCGCGAAAGCGATGGGCGAGGAGAAAGGCATCGCCTATTTCAGGAAGCTCGCGGCGATGAAGCCGGTGATCCGCAACAGCCATATTCTCGTGGCGCAGCTCGTCGCCTCGGGCGAAGTCCCGTTCTTTCTAACCGCGTACAACAACAACATCGAGACGCTCAAGCTGAAGGGCGCGCCGGTCGAGTGGAAGCCGCTTCAGCCGGCGTTCGGACAAGCCGCCTCGATCGGCGTGTCGAAATACGCGCCGCACCCGCACGCGGCTCTCCTCTTCACCGAGTTCGTGCTGTCGAAGGAAGGGCAGGAAATCGTCAAGGCCGCCAACCGGGTCCCGACGAGCGCGCTCGTCGACAGCCCGCTCAACAAGTTCAAGTACGAGATCATCAGCCCGACGCTCGCGCTCGACGAAGGCGACAAGTGGGACAATCTCTTCTCGAACCTCTTCCTCGGCGGCCGCGCCGTGCAGGAAGGCGACTGATGGAGGCGCGCATCCAGCCGCCCGCCCGGGACAAGGGCATGCCTCAAGCGGTCGCCGGGCTCAAGCGCGAGCTCGGGCGGCGCGGGATCGACCTCGCGTATTGCGCCGACGGCGCGTCCGCCGTCGCTTATCTGCTCTCGCGCATCCCGGCCGGCGCGACGGTGATGAACGGCGGCTCGACGACGCTCGAGAGAATCGGTTTTCTCGACGCGCTCAAGAACGGGCGTTACGACTGGCTGCGTCCGCGCGTGAAGGCGGTGGAAGACCCCGAAGAACGCGTGCGCGCGCGCCGCCGCGCTACGATCGCCGATTATTTCGTCGGGGGCATCAACGCCATCACCGCACAGGGCGAGATCGTCAACGCCGACGGCAGCGGCAACCGCATCTCGGCTTACGCCTTCGGCGCGGGCAAGCTCTTCCTCGTCGCCGGCGTCAACAAGATCGTTCCCGACATCGCCGCCGCGTTCGAGCGCCTGAGGAACGTCGCCGCGGTCGAGGAGTGCCGCCACCTGGGCATGAACACGCCCTGCGCCCGCACCGGGCGCTGCGACAACGCCGCTTGCCGCGGACCCGAGCGCCAGTGCGGCAAGGTCCTGGTGATCGAGAACGAGAGGATCCCAGGGCGGATCTGCGTGGTGATGATCGGAGCAGCGCTGGATTACTAGGAGCGGGAGACCGTCAGTCGAACTTGACGTTGAATTCGCGCGCGAACTTGTCCCAGTGCTCGAATTCCCCGCGAACGAACTGATCGAGTTCCTGCGGGCTCGAGCCAACGATCTCGAATCCGACCGCGACCAGTTTCTGGCGCACGTCGGCCTCCGCCAGCGCGGCGACGAACTCGCCGTGCAGCCGCGCGATCACCGGGGCGGGCGTCGCCGCGGGCGCGAACACGCCGATCCAGTTGTACGCCTCGAACCCGGGAAATCCGGATTCTGCCACGGTGGGTACGCCGGGCAGCTGCGGCGCACGTTTCGCCGAAGTGACCGCGAGCGGCTTGAGCCTGCCCGATGCGAAGTGCGCGCCCATCAGATTGAGCGGCAGCGCGCCGTACTGTGCTTGATCGGCGATCATCGCCTGGATCGCGGGCGCGCCGCCTTTAAAAGCAATGTGCGCGGCGTTGAGTCCCGAGCGACGGCTGATTTCCTCGCCGACGAGAAAGCTCAACGTGCCCACGCCGGGCGACGCGAAATTGAGGCTGCCGGGCTGCGCCTTGGCTGCGGCTATGAATTCGCGCAGGTTAGACCCCTTGACGACCGCGTTCGCGCCGACGATCAGGGCGAAGCGCGCAATCAGTGTAACCGGGGCGAAATCGCGAAAGGTGTCGTAGGGCAGTGTTTTGAGCGCGATGGGGTTGATCGAATGCGCGGAGAGGGCGAGCAGCAGCGTGTGGCCGTCGGGCTGCGCCTTGGCGACGGCATTCGATGCGATCACCGCCGAGCCGCCGGGCCGGTTCTCCACCAGGAATTGCTGGCCCAGGCGCTCGGACATCTTCGGCTGCAGCACTCGAGCGACCAGATCGGTCGGGTCTCCGGGCGCGGAAGGCAGCACGAGCGAGACGGGCCGCGAGGGAAACGCCGGCTGGGCCTGCGCGATCGCGGCAAGGCAGGCGCCGATCCCGAGCATTGCACTCTTCGACACCGAGCTCCGCACGTTCTTCCTCCGCTATGATCGCGGTATCTTAACCGGCGCGAATGAAGATCGAAACTCCAGTTGTGATCGTCGGCGGCGGCCCGGTGGGCCTCGGGCTCGCCGTCGAGCTCGGCTGGAGGGGCGCGGAATGCCTGCTCGTCGACGAGCTCGAGCGCGACGGCTACCGGACCCATCCGCGCGCCAACCTCGTCAACTCGCGCAGCATGGAATTCTGCCGGCGCTGGGGGATCGCGGAGCGCGTGAAGGAAGTCGGCACACCGCCCGGCTATCCGCACACGGCGATGTATGTGACCAGCCTGCGCGGGCACCTCATCGCGCGCATCGATCGCCCGGCGCACGGCGGCGGCAAGCAAATCGCATTCACTCCCGAGCCGCCGCAGCGCTGCAACCAGATCTGGTTCGACCCGGTGCTGCGCGAACGCGCCGAAGGTTTTTCCACGGTGAAGCTTCGCTACCGCTGGCGGCTCGATTCCTTCACCCAGGACGAAAAGAGCGTGGCCTCTCGCGTCACCGATGTCGCAACCGGCGAATCGCACACCATCCGCTCCGGCTATCTCGCTGCCTGCTGCGGCGGGCGCAGCCCGATACGCCGCATTCTCGGCATCGACCAAAACGAGGACGAGGTGCTCGGCGTGCCGATCAGCGTCTATTTCCGTGCGAAAAACCTCTGGGACTACCACGACAAAGGCAAGGGCGTGCTGCATTTCATCGTCGGACCCACGGGGGTCTGGGCGACGCTCAATTCGCTGAACGGCGGCGACCTGTGGCGCGTGACGCTGCACGGCGGTGCGAAAGAGCATGCGGCGCCGGAGGCTGTCGATCACAAGGACGTTCTCACGCGTATCGTTGGAATCGAATTTCCCTACGAGCTGGTCGCCATCAGTCCTTGGGTGCGAAAGAAGCTCGTGACCGCGGCCTACCGCCGCGGCCGGGTGTTCCTCGCCGGCGACTGCGCGCACCAGAACACGCCCACCGGCGGCTACGGCATGAACACCGGCATGGGCGACGCCGTGGACCTCGGCTGGAAGCTCGCGGCGGCCCTCGAGGGCTGGGCGGGACCGAAGCTGCTCGACAGCTACGATGCCGAGCGGCGCCCGGTCGCGCTGCGCAACGTGGAGGAGGCGACGCGCAACTTCCAGCTGCGCAGCTTCGCTCCGATTCCGGAGCTAGTCGAAGCCACACCCGCGGGCGAAGCGGCGCGCAGGCGCCTGGGCGACGAGATCGTGAAGAACACCAGCCGCGAGCTCCTCTCCGACGGCATCGCCATGGGATACCGCTACGATAGTTCGCCGATCATCTGCCCGGACGGGAGCGAGCCGCCTCCGTTGAGCGTGACCGAGTACCTGCAATCGACTTTCCCCGGGGCGCGGGCGCCGCACGCGTGGCTTGCCGATGGGCGCTCGACAATCGATCTTTTCGGGAAGGCCTACGTGATGCTGCGCCTGGGGCGGGATGTGCCGGACGTCGCGCGCTTCGCAGACGCCGCCAGGCGCCGCGGCGCCCCGTTCGAAGTCGCAACGATCGACGAGCCGACGGTCGGCTCCGTGTGCGAGAAGAGGCTCGTCCTCGTCAGGCCCGACGGCCACGTTGCCTGGCGCGGCGATGCGCTTCCCGCCGATACCGCCGCAGTTATCGCCCGGGTGACGGGCGCGACCGGGGCTAGTTCACCGGCCTGAATTTCTGCGCGCGCTTGCCGCTGCCGACCTCGGCCGTGTAGAGATTGCCTTTCGAGTCGATCCCGATGTTGTGCAGCACCAGGAATTGTCCGGCGTAGCGGCCGGGGCGGCCGAACGAGCCGACCACCCGTCCCGACCCGCGCTCGACCGTGAGTACCTGGTCGTTGGTGCCGTCGGCGAGGTAGAAATATTTCTGGTCGGCGTCGCCCGAGAATACCAGGTCGAACGAGGAGCCCGAGCCGAGCGACTTCTCCTCGAACACGAACTGCTTGAGGAATGTGCCGTCCTTCTGGAACACCTGCACGCGGTTGTTGGCGCGGTCGCAGACGTAGACGAGGTTGTCGTTCGAGAGGCGCACGCAGTGCACCGGGTTCGCGAACTGCGGCGATTGCGGGTTGTACATGGGGAGCTTGTCGTCGCTCGGCACCTTTCCATAGGCGCCCCAGTGGCGCTTGTACACGCCGCTCGCCGCGTCGAGCACGATCACGCGCTTGTTCGCGTAGCCGTCGGCGATGTAGAGCTCGTTCGCCTTCGCGTCGATCTCCAGGTGCGCGGGACGGCCGAGCAGCGTCGCTGAGTTGCTGCCGCCTGTCTGCCCGGCGCGGCCGATCTGCATGAGAAATTTTCCGTCGGGTGTGAACTTGATGAGCTGGTGGTCCTTGGGGTCGTTGCCGCCGACCCAGACGTTGCCTTGACCGTCGACGTAAATGCCGTGCTCGTTCTCCGGCCATTCGTAACCTTGCCCCGGACCGCCCCAGGCGCGGAGCAGATTGCCCACGGCGTCGAACTCGATCACCGGCGGCGCGGCTGCGCAGCACTTCGCGCGCGGCGGATTGAGCGCCGCGCCCTTCTCCTCGTCGATCAGCGTTTTCGGGCGGTGGATCAGCCACACGTGGTCGCGCGCATCCACCGCGATGCCGGCGACCTGCCCCAGGATCCAGTTGTTCGGCAGGGGTTTCGGCCACGTGGCGTCGACCGCGTAGCCTGCTCCGGCGCCTTCACGCACCGGTCTTTGGGTGCAGCCGATCACGATGAACGTCACGGCGATCACGGTGGTGGCCAAAGCGAGTGTTTTTCCGTGTTGCATGACGGTCTCCTTTCGAGATGCGCCTATGTCTTTCCGAGCGCGTGCAGCACCACTTCCGGCGTGATCGGCTGGCTCGTCACCTTGCCCCCGAGCGGGCGCAGCGCGTCGTTGACCGCGTTCATGATCGCGGCCGGCGCGCCGCCGGTGCCCGCTTCGCCGGCTCCTTTCGCGCCGAGCATCGAAGTCTTGGTCGGCGTTTCCACGTGCGCGCATACGATGTCGGGCATCTCGGCGGCCATCGGCACGAGATAGTCGGCCATGGTCGCGTTGAGGAGCTGTCCCTTGTCGTCGTAGATGCAGTGCTCGTAGAGCGCGCCGCCGATGCCCTGGACGATGCCGCCGCGCGCCTGCTCGTCCACGAGCTTGGGATTGATGACGCGGCCGCAGTCGTCCACGCACCACATCTTCAGGAGCTTCACGAAGCCGGTGTCGGTGTCCACTTCGAGAGAACAGCCTTGAGCGCCGTTGCTGAAGACGAATGCGTAATCCTTCACGCGGTAGTGGCGCGTGACCACGAGCTCCGGCTGGAAATCCACCGGCAATTCATTGCCGCGGTAGTAGCAGATGCGTGCGAGCTCGGCGAGGCTCAAGCCTTGGTCGCTGCCTTTCTTCACCACCTTGCCGTCGACGATGTCCAGGTCCGAGGCATCGGTTTTCAGGATCACCGCGCCGGCTTCGAGGATGTTGCGCTTGAGGGCGAGCCCGGCTTGGAGGACCGCCTCGCCGCCGATGCCCGCCGCGCGCGATGCCCAGGTGCCGCCGCCGTAAGGCACCTTGTCGGTGTCGCCGGTCAGCACTTTCACGCAGCTCATCTCCACGCCGATCGCGGTCGCGGCGATCTGCGCCATGATGGTTTCCGTACCCTGGCCCTGCTCGGTGACGCCGGTCGCGGCGACGATGGCCCCGTTCGCGTCCAGCTTGATGGTGCAGCCGTCCTGCGCGGCGATCCTCGCGCCGCCCACCCCGTAGAACATCGGGCTCGGGTTGGTGACTTCGATGAACGAAGAAAGCCCGATGCCGCGGACCACGCCTTTTTTTCTGAGGCCGGCTTGCTCTTTGCGCAGCTCGTCGTATTTCATCAGCGCGAGCAGCTTGTCCATGCATTGGTGATGCGAAAGAGCCTCGAAGCGCATCCCCGAGGCCGATTTGCAGGGATAGGCGTCGTCGGGGATCAGATTTTTCTTCCTCATCTCCGCGGGATCGATGCCGAGCTTCGCCGCGGCCTGATCGACCATATGCTCGGCGACGGCGACCGCGATCGGATGCCCCACCGCACGGTACTGGCACATCATGGCCTTGTTCTGGAACACCACCGTGCCCTTGGCGCGGTATTCCTTGTGCTTGTACGGCCCGCCGGTGAGGTTCAACACCTGGTTGCACTCGACGCCCGACGATCTCGGGAACATCGAGTAAGGCCCGATGCCCGTGAGGTCGTCGATCTCGAGCGCGAGCATGTTGCCTTCGCGGTCCACCGCCAGCCTCGCCTTCACGCGGTGGTCGCGCGCGTGGATGTCGGAAAGGAAGGATTCGAGGCGATCCGCGGCGAACTTCACCGGCCGCCCGAGCATGAGCGAAAGCGCGCAGGCGGCGATCTCGTCGCCGTAGGTGTGGATCTTGATTCCGAAGGAGCCGCCGACGTCGCGCGCGACGATGCGCACGCGGTGCTCGTCCAGCGACAGCCGGCTGGCGATGATCCCCTGCATCATGTGCGGCGACTGGCCGCAGTGATACACGGTCATGCTCTCCTCGGCGCGGTTGTAGTCGGCGAGGATGGCGCGCGGCTCCATGGTGACGCCGGTGTGGCGGCCGAAGTGGATCGTGTCCTCGACCACGAGGTGCGCAGATTTCATCGCGGCGTCCACGCCGCCGGTGTCCACGATCCGTTGGAAGCACAGGTTGCTGTCGAATTCCTTGTGGATCTTCGGCTCGGACGGGTCGAGCGCGCGCTCCGCGTCGAGCGCGGCGGGCAGTTCTTCGTATTCGATCTCGACCGCTTCCACCGCGTCCTCGGCTTCGGCGCGCGATTGCGCCACCACCGCGACGACCGGCTCGCCCTGCCAGCGCGCCACCTCCATCGCGAGCGGGTACTGCGGCGGCGAGCGCATTCCCTGCAAGTGAGTGAGCACTCCGACGTAGGGCTTGCACACCATGGCGATCTCGGCGCCGGTGACGATGCGCACCACGCCCGGCATCGCCGCGGCCTTTTTGCTTTCGATCCGTACGATCCTCGCGTGCGCGTGCGGCGAGCGCACGTAAGCGGCGTGCACCATGCGCGGCAGCACGATGTCGTCGACGAACTGGCCGCGGCCTTGCGTGAGGCGCCGCGCGTTCGGCCGCGTGACCGAGCGCCCGATGTAGCTGTTCGGCGCGTCGAAGTTGAGGGTCTTGGCCGTTTCGTCGAATTCGCTCATTCGCCTTTGATCCCCGCACTCTTGATGACCCGGCCCCAGCGCTCGGAATCCGACGCCATGAGCGCCGCGAACTTCTCTGGCGGCCCCAGGTCGAGCGTGGCGCCCTGCATGATCATGCGGTTGCGCAGCTCGGGCTCGGAGAAGACGCGCCGCGTCTCGCGGTTCCACCAGTCGACGACCTGCCGCGGCGTTCCCGCGGGCGCAAACAGCCCGAACCATACGCCCGCTTCGAGACCCGGCAGGCCGGCTTCGGCCATCGTCGGCACTTCCGGCGCCCCCGGATTGCGCTCCCGCGAGGTGATCGCGAGCGCGCGCAGCCTGCCCGCGCGCACCTGCGGCATCGACACGAGCACGCTGTCGAACATCATCGAGACCTGCCCGCCGACCAAGTCCTGCACCGCGGGGGCCGCGCCCTTGTACGGAATGTGCACGATGTCCAGGCCGGTCGCCAGCTTGAACTGCTCGCCCACCATGTGCCCGGAGCTCGCGGTGCCCTGCGAAGCGAAGGACAGCGTTCCGGGTTTCGCCTTGGCGAGCGCAATCAGCTCGGCGAGCGAATTCGCCGGCACCGACGGGTGGACGACCAGCAGGTTGGCGAAGCTGACGACGTTGATGATCGGGACGAAGTCCTTCACCGGGTCGAAGGGAAGATTCGAGCGCAGGTAGGGCAGCACCGTGAGCGGGCCCGGGCCGCCCATGAAAATCGTGTAGCCGTCGGCCGGCGCCCTGGCGGCGAGCTCGGTGCCGATGACGCCGGCCGCTCCGGGCCGGTTGTCGACGATCACCGGCTGCTTCGTCGCTTCGGTGATTTTCTGTCCGAGCGTGCGCGCGAGATTGTCGGCGATGCCGCCGGCGGCGAGCGGCACGATCATGCGCACCGGCTTGGCCGGATAGTCCTGGGCGGATGCGGACAGGACGGCAAAGGCAGTGCCAGCCAGCGCGGCGAGCAGTCGTTTCATCGTCCGCTCCTCGCTTGGCGGGCCTTTGCAACCGCCTCGATCGCGTCGACGATCGCCTGGTACCCTGTGCAGCGGCAATAGTTGCCGGAGAGATATTCGCGGATACGCTCGCGCGAAGGATTGGGCTGGTCCCGCAGCAGCGCCTGCGCCGCGATCAGAATTCCCGGCGTGCAAAAGCCGCATTGCAGCGCGTTGGTGAGGACGAACGCGCTTTGCAATTCCTCGATCTCGCGCGAATCGGACAGGCCCTCGATGGTGTCCACCTTGCAGCCGTCCGCCTGCGCGGCGAACATCAGGCAGCCGCGCACGATCTCGCCGTCCACGCGCACCGTGCAGGCGCCGCACACACCGTGCTCGCAGCCGACGTGCGTGCCGGTGAGCTCGAGCTCATTCCGGAGGAAATCGGCGAGGTTCAGGCGCGCGGGCACGCTGCGCTTCACGCGCTCGCCGTTGACGGTGAGGGAGATTTCGACGGTTTCGGTGGCAGCTTTCACGAAACGCCTTCCATCTGCTTGAGCGCGCGCCCGGCGAGCACCTTGGCGAGATGCAGTTTCGTCGCGGCCGAGGCGTGCAGGTCGCTTCGCGGCTCGAGATCGGCGTCGAGCTTCGGTAACACGGCGTCAACCGCCTTCTGCGTCGCCGGCTGCCCCTCGAGTGCACGCTCGAATTGCGCTGCGCGTGCCGGCCGGTCGCCGACGCCGAAGAACGCGACGCGCATGTCCGAAAACTTCTTTCCCTGGGTCGATCCGTGCGCGGCGAGTCCGACCATGGCGTAATCGCCGTGGCGGCGCGCAAGCTCACCGAACGCCGAGGCGTAGCCGGGTTTCGGGAGGGGAAATTCCGCGGCGACGAGGAGCTCGCCCGCTTTCAGAGCGGTGGCGTAAAGGCCTTTGAAGAAATCCTGGGCCGCGATGCGGCGCTCGCCTTTCTTGCCCGCGACGACGAAAGTCGCGCCGAGCGCGAGCGCACACGCAGGCAGCTCCGCAGCGGGGTCGCCGAGCGCGCAGCTGCCGCCGAAGGTGCCGCGGTTGCGGATCGCCGGGTGCGCGATGTGCGGCATCGCTGCTGCGACGAGCGGCAGGTGGCGCGCGACGTCGGCCGAGCGCTCGATCTCGACGTGGCGCGTGAGCGCGCCGATGCGGACGTGATTCTTCGCGACCTTGATTCCGGAGAGCCCCGCGATGCGGTTGATGTCGACCAGGACTTTCGGCGCTGCGACACGGAAGTTCAGCATCGGCACGAGACTCTGGCCGCCGGCCAGCACGCGGGCCTCGTCCTTGTGCTCGGCGAGCAGCGCGAGCGCTTCGGCGATGTTTGCCGGACGCGCGTAGGCAAAGCGCGGTGCTTTCATCCCCCGTCCTCCGTGCCGTATTATGCAGCATAGTTTTTCCGGAGGCCCCCATGGACTATCAGGAAACCCTGCCGCGCCGGGGCATCTCGCGCAAGAAGATGCTGAAGCGCGTCGCGCGCTTCAGGAAACTCAAGGGCTCCGATGGCGGCCTGCCCGATTCCAGGATGCCCGGCTGCGAGCGGATTCTCTACAACGTCATCGGCTTCCAGCCGCCTGAGACCGAGCGAGGCGGCAAGCAGTCGCCAGTGGGCTTGAAGGCCGCGAGGATGGCCGCGATCAAGATCTCGGAGGGCTTCAACCTCGGCTACTGCCGCGCGCGCCCGGGCAAGGGTCCGATGCTGCACAACCACGACACCAACGAAACCTTCGTCGCCATGACCGGGACCTGGCGTGCCATCTGGGAGAACGAGCGCGGCAGGCTCGAGCACGTGGACCTGAAGCCGCTCGACCTGATCTCCTTCCCGCCCGGCGCCATACGCCGCTTCATGAACGTGACGCGCGGACCGAAGAACAAGTACTCGACCCTGATGTTCGTCATCGGCGGCAACGCGCCGAGCTCGGAGTTCACGAACGAATCGATGCGCAGAATCGAGGCGGCGGGCGTGATGCCTCGCCAGGCACGCAGGGCGCGCTAGGCATGGAATTCGGCGTCTTCGATCACCTCGACCTCGGCGATCGTCCGCACGAGCAGTTCTATCGCGAACGCCTGGAGATTATCGAGGCGTACGAGCGCGCGGGCTTTTACTCCTACCACGTCGCGGAGCACCATCTCACTCCTCTGGGGATGGCGCCTTCGCCCTCCGTGTTCCTCGCGGCGGTGGCGCAGCGCACCAAGCGCCTGCGCTTCGGCCCGATGGTCACCGTCGCGCCCCTCTATCACCCGCTGAGGCTGCTCGAAGAGATCTGCATGCTCGACCAGATGAGCGGCGGCCGCCTGGAAGTGGCTTTCGGCCGCGGCGCCTTGCCTGCCGAGGTGCGCTTCTTCGACGTCGATCCGGCGCAGACGGAGAAGATGCACCGGGAGACGGTCGGTTTCATCCTCGAAGGCTTGAGCGAAGGCGCGGTCACTGTTACGACCGAGGGCGGAAAGCGGCGCGTGCCGCTCGCCATTCCGCCGCTGCAGAAACCGCATCCGCCGCTGTGGTACGGCGTGCATTCGCCGGAGGCGGCCGAGCGCGCGGCGCGGCGCGGCATGAACGTGGTCGGCCTCGACACGATAGCGGAACTCAAGCCGGCCTTCGCGCGGTTTCGCGCGGTCTGGAAAGAAACGCGCGGCGACGCCCCCTTGCCCAAGATAGGGCTCGGGCGCTTCATCGTGGTCGGAAAGAACGCGGCCGAGACGCGCGCCGTTGCGCGCAGGGCGTACTGCCGCTGGCATGAGAATTTCACCTATCTTTCCTCGCGCATGGGATTCGCCCACCGGCACTCGCGCCCGCCTGAGTTCGACGCGATCGCCGAGGACGGACGCGCTTTCGCCGGCACGCCGGAAGCCGCGGCCGAATACGTCCAGGCGCAACTCGCCGAGTCGGGTGCGAATTACTTCGTCGGCCAGTTCGCCTTCGGCAATCTGACGCTCGAGGAAACGCTGCGCTCGATCGCGTTGTTCTCTGACGAGGTGATGACTATGTTGAAGCGTGCCGCGCGTCTCGCCCCGGTCTAACATGGAAACGATGCGCCCTCTCCTCCTCGCCCTGGCAATCGGTGCGCTCGCGCCTATCCCTGCCGCCGCTCAAAGCTATCCGTCGAAGACGGTCAGGATCGTCGTCGGCACCTCGCCGGGGGGCTCGCCCGACGTGTTCGGGCGCTTGATCGCGCAGAAGATGAGCGAGTCCTGGGGCCCCGTGGTGGTGGAGAACCGCATCGGCGCGAACGGAAACATCGCCGCGGAAATGGTCTCCAAGTCCGCGCCCGACGGCTACACCGCTTATGTCTGCGACAGCGCGATCTGGGCGATCAACCCGCACCTGTACGCGAAAGTGCCTTACCGGCCGCTCGAGGATTTCGCGGGCATCAGCACGATCTCGACTCTCCCGACCTTCCTCACGATTCACCCGTCGGTCCCGGCGACGACTTACGCGGAGTTCATCGCCTACGCCAAAAAGAATCCCGGCAAGCTCGCCTACGCTTCGGCGGGCAACGGCTCGATCCATCACATCACCACCGAGCTCTTCAAATCTCTTGCGGGAATCGAGATGGTGCACGTGCCCTACAAGGGAATGGGACAGGCCGGGCCCGCTCTGATCGCGGGCGACGTGCAGGTCGCGTTCTCCAGCTATACCGCAATGGCGCAATATGCCAGGGCGGGAAAGGTGCGCATCCTCGCGAGCGCCGACGGGAAGCGCACGCCCGCGCTGCCGGACATCCCGACGATTGCCGAGCTCGGC
>Ga0307504_10000216_pt1 | contig 12033 bp, 12 predicted proteins | sample 19_S_MG_FD_194516 | JGI IMG/M metagenome (GOLD analysis project Ga0307504, IMG submission 194516) | Soil microbial communities from Populus trichocarpa stands in riparian zone in the Pacific Northwest, United States - 19_S | ecosystem: Environmental > Terrestrial > Soil > Riparian zone > Trees... | reverse complement strand
CGTGCCGGCCTCGACAGCGCCGCCCACCATCAGCGGCATGACGCCGACCAGCGGGCCGCCCGGCACCGTGGTCTCCATCCAAGGCAGCGGCCTGACCACCACCCAATACATCGCGTTCACCGGCGCCCCGGCCGTGACCGCCACAGTCATCTCCGACAACCAAGCGCGTGCGATCCTGCCGGCCGGCGCCACCACCGGGCCGATCAAGGTGACAACCCGATACGGCAGCGCAACCTCCACCGACAGCTTCACCCTCACCGCGCCGCCACCCGGCCCAGCCGTCCCGGTCCTCACCGGCATCAACCCGGCAAGCGGCCCACCGGGCACCCCCGTCACCATCACCGGAACCGGATTCACCGCGGCGACCAGCATCACCTTCGGCAACGTGGCCGCATCCAACTTCACCGTCGCGTCGGACACCTCGCTGACCGCCACCGTCCCCACCGCCGCGGTCACCGGCGTCGTCGGGGTGACCGGCCCAGGCGGCACCGGCACCGGCGGCCTGTTCACCCTCACGGCGCCAGCCCTGCCGACAATCACCGGCTTCTCGCCCGCCAGCGGACCCGTCGGAACCAAGCTCGCGATCAGCGGTAACAACCTGGGCGGGGCGACCGCGGTGACCGTGGGAGGGGTGGCAGCGGTCTTCACGGTGAATCCGGGCGGGGCCATCGACACCACGGTTCCGGTTGGTGCCGGGGCCGGTCCCATCAAGGTGAGCACCTCGATCGGAACCGCCACCAGCGCGGGACTGTTCACCGTGACGTTGCCGGTGCCACCGCCACCGAGAATCACGTCCTTCACACCGGGCAGCGGCATCGTCGGGAGCAAGATCACCGTGACCGGTAGCAACCTCAGCCAGACCGCGATCGTCAGCCTCGGCGGAGTAGCCGCAAAGTTCGTCGTCGTGTCCGACACCAGGCTGATCGTGACGGTGCCGACGGTCGCCGGCGGGCTGATCACGGTCACCACCCGCGGCGGCACCGTCCGAAGCGTGGCGAAGTTCACGGTCATACCCCCGCGCCCGACGATTACCGCCTTCAGTCCGGGGGTCGGGAAGGTCGGCAGCAGGGTGACCATAAGCGGCGCCCACCTTGCCCAGACGACGATTGTGAGTCTCGGCGCGGTACGAGCGAGGTTCGTCATCGTTTCCGACGGACGGCTCACGGTGACGGTGCCCAGGGTCGCCGGCGGGCTCTTCACGGTGACCACGCGTGGCGGGACGGTGCGGAGCGTCAGGAGATTTCTGGTGCGGTAGCCGAAATCCGCCCAGGCCATCCGTGCTACCACCGCACGGTCGGGCGCGTCGGTGACGAAGGTCCTGAACCATTGGGCAGGAAGGCAGCTCGGGCCGGGAGGTGGGTCCCTGTTGTCCGCGACCTGGCCGTACGAGGGTATCCACATGAGCGATAACGGGCTTCTCACGTCAGACCAGGCGCCGTCCGATGTGCGGGGCACCCACGTCACGGGCGACGGAGGCTGGCTGCTCGAACGGTCCTGCTGCTGCCCGTCCCGCCCGGTGGTACGAGTGGTGATTTCGGCTGGCCGCGACCGGCAGTGGCCGGTGGACCTGCTGTTGTGTGGTCATCACTTCCGTGCGTCACGGGACGGACTCGCGGCCTCGGGCGTGGCGGTATACGACCGGTCCGACGAACTCATCCTGTGCTGACAAACCGTCGAAGCGTCGTGGTCATTCGGTATCCCGGAGTGGGTAACGCCGAGTCGTCCGGCGCACTCATCATCGCGGTGGCCGGGTACTCCGGTCTGGGTGCGGCGATTCGGAGTCGAGCAGCAGATTGCCGTCGAGCAGGCGACGAGAGACGTCGCGAATCGTGACATTGTGGCTACGGGCATAGCGACGCAGTAAGTCGAAGGCCGTGTCCGGGCTGATGCGCCGCCGCTCGGCGAGCAGCCCCTTAGCCTGTTCGATGACGGTGCGTGACGAGAGCGCCGTCTCCAGATGCTTCGCTCGCTGCTCGGCTTGCTCCTGTGCGGCGCGTCCAGCGCTGAGGCGAAGGTTACACACGACACCTCGCACCACCGGATCGTCGAGCAGGTTGGTCAATGCCGCCTCGGCCCACGTCCAGGCCTTCTCCCGGCGTATCCGTAGATCCAGTGGCGGGTGTGGCCCCGGCCGGGAAACGGCGTGCTTGAGATACTCGGCCAAGGCCGCTCGGTCCTCTGGATGCACCATGGGCACGATCGACTTTCCGATCAGCGCCTCATGCTTCCAACCGAATAGTTGATCATGGGCAGGGGTCGCGTACGTGATGACGCCATCGGGGGCAAGCACCAACGCCGCATCCGTGGACCGCTCCAGCAGCGGTCGCAGGGCATTGCCGAGGTTGGATGACACGCCAACGATCCCCACCAACGTCCCATCACGGTAGATGCCGGAATCGGTGACAAGGGCTGGGAAAATCGTTCCGTCCTTTCGGCGTACCGAAAACCCTCCCGACCAGGGGATGCCGGCGCGGAGCGCGGCCATGATGTCTTTCGCGAACTCCTGGGAGGTCTCGGGAACAGTCAGACACGCGATGTTGCTTCCTCGGGCCTCGTCCGCGGACCAGCCGTACAGGTGCTCGGCGGCCGGGTTCCAATAGAAGATCACGCCGTCGAGGTCGGTTGCGATCACCGCCTGACCCAAGGCTGCCAGCAGATCAGCCGGTTGCACCGGCATGTCGATGTCAGCCTGCGAGTTCACGGGTCAGCCTGCGAGTTCACGGGATGAGTGTAGTTAGTTGCCGAACGCCGCCGCCCCAGGCTGATCGAGCGCTCAAGGGATGCACAGTGGTATTCCCCTTGTGGCTGGAACGGTGGTGCGGTTTACTTACCGGGCCTGCCCCAGACCCCGGCCTCGGCACTATGCCTTGGGGGGTCCTCGTGCGGGAGTCGGTCACCGCCACCACGCTGTTCGGCCACACCGTTATTTTGGGTTGCGATCCGGGTGCGCCCGCGTCGGCGCGCTCGGAGGTGAGGCGCTTCTTGCAGCGTGCTCAGACGAGTTCCGAAGAGCTCGAGGACGCGGAGTTGGTCGCGGGAGCTCTCGTGGCTGACAGTGTCCGGAAGGCTGACGGCGAGCTCAGCATGACCGTCGTACTCGATGTCGGCTGGGTGACGATCACGGTCGACGACGACGCCCAACTACTCCCCATTCCGCCGCCTGGGCGTACGCCGTTCGACCTGGACCCGGTGGAGCGCATCGCGCACAGCTGGGGGTTCCTTCGCACGCCGCGAGGACGGCAGTTATGGGCCCGCATCCCGGTCGGCGCGGCCTCTCGAACGGACGACGATCATGGGCACGGACCCGGCGCGCCCGCCCGGCTTCGGGCAGGATGACCTACGACGTCGAAGCCATTCGGTCGCATTTTCCGGCACTGATTCAGGGCGCGGCGCATTTCGACGGTCCGGGAGGCACCCAGGTGCCTGATGTCGTTGCCGACGCCGTCCGGTCGACGATGGTGTCCGCGATCGCCAACCGCGGCTCGGTGACCGCCGCTGAGCGAACCGCCGACGATGTTGTGGTCCAAGCCCGGCTCGCCCTCGCTGATCTGCTCGGCGCCGACCCGCGAGGTATCGTCTTCGGCCGCGGTATGACGCAGCTCACCTTCGACTTCTCCCGTACGCTAGCCAAGAGCTGGGCCCGGGGCGATGAGGTTGTCGTCACCCGTCTCGATCATGACGCGAACATTCGTCCGTGGCTCATCGCGGCCCGAGCGGCCGGAGCGACAATCCGGTGGGCTCAGTTCGACCCCGATAACGCCGAACTTCATCCCGACGAGATCGCCAGGCTGCTGTCGACGCGGACCAAAGTGGTTGCCGTCACGGGTGCCTCCAACCTCGTCGGCACCAAGCCGGACCTCTCGAAGATTTCAGATCTCGCACACTCGGTCGGTGCGCTGGTCTACATCGACGGAGTTCACCTCACGGCGCATGCCCCGGTCGACGTCGCGGCATTCGGTGCGGACTTCTACGCCTGCTCGCCGTACAAGTTCTTCGGACCACATTGCGGTGCCATTGCCGGGCGGCCGGACGTGCTCGAGACGCTGAGTCCGGACAAGATCCTGCCGTCTTCCGACGAGATTCCAGAACGGTTCGAACTCGGGACGTTACCGTACGAACTGATGGCCGGAACCACCGCCGCCATCAACTTTCTCGCTGACCTCTCGCCTGGTCCCGCGATGAACCGGCGGGATCGGCTGGCCGTGTCGATGACCGCGATCGAAGAACACGAGGACCGGTTGCGCGCCCGCATCGAAGCGGGAATCGGCGAGCTCGACGGGGTCGTCGTCCGGTCTCGCGCCGAGCGTCGCACGCCTACTCTGCTGCTCACCTTCCACGACCGCGATCCGTCGGATGCCTACCGGTTTCTCGGCGAGTTCGGCGTGAACGCTCCAGCCGGAGCCTTCTACGCGGTGGAGGCGTCCCGATGGCTCGGCCTCGGTGATCAGGGCGGCTTGCGCGTCGGCCTGGCGCCGTATTCCAGCGATGCGGACGTCGACCGCCTGCTTGACGGCCTGAAGAGCTTCACCGGATCAGGGATCTGAGGTCCGGATGACAAGGCCATGCGTGCGCCGCGCGATCGGACGCGCCGTTCAGTCGCTGTTGGTCGACGTGCGGGCTACAACCACCCGCGCCGGCGAAACAGCGCAATCAAGCCGATAGCCGCCAACGCCATCAGAGCGAGGGCCGCGGGGTAGCCATAGGTGAAGCCGAGTTCGTGTCGGTTATGTGACGAATCCGCACGACGCCTCCTCTCAAGCGTTGCGCGTCAGCGTTGCCCGGCCAGGTCGGCCAGCACCTGATCCAGCGTTTCCTCGTCCGCGCTGACCCCACTCACCGGTCGTCCCAATCCCTCGAGGACGACGAAACGGACGCCATGACGATACTTCTTGTCGCGCATCCACGCCTCGCGCATCTGTGCGAGATCGAACTTCCCACGCGTGGGCAGGCCGAGACTGGTCAGCAAGTCACGGTGAACCCGCACGTCCTCGCCGGAGATTCTGCCTTGACGCCGGGCCAATAGCGCCGCCGCCATCATCCCGAGCGCGACGGAAACCTCCTGCTCCTCGGGGTCGCCATGGCGAACCAGATCAATGGCGTGACCAAATGTGTGACCGTAGTTGAGGTAGGCGCGATCCCCGTGCTCGCGCTCGTCGCGGCTCACGATGTCGGCTTTGATCTCGATGCTTCGGACCGTCATCTGCTGTACGACGGCCGGATCGCCTGCTGCCGCGGCTGCGCTGTTCTTCTCCAAGAAATCGCGTAGGTCCGTGCGGCTGATAAGGGCGTGCTTGACGATTTCGGCTAGTCCTGCCCGGTATCCGAACGAGGTGTTCGCGCAGGCGAGATCGCTATCGCAGATGACCACGATCGGCTGATGAATCGTGCCTATCAAGTTTTGACCACGGGGCAGATTGAGACCGTTCTTACCTCCGACCGACGAGTCCGCCTGGGCGGCCAGCGTCGTCGGTACCAACGCCAGCTTCATACCACGATTGAACGTGGCGGCTGTGAAGCCCGCGACGTCGCACACTGCCTCTCCCCCGACCGCGACGACCAGGTCGTCCTTGTGCATCGCTCGATCGGCCATCTCGGCGGCGATGTGATGCACGGTCGCGAGTGTCTTGGAAGCCGGTAGGTCGGGAATGGCAATCCGGTGGACGGCTAGCCCGCTCGTCCGCAGACGGTCGGCGATGATGGCTGCCGGAGACGGCTCGGCATCAGATTCGACGACGACGACCCGCTCGCAATCCGGCAAATCCGGCAGCAGCCTGGCAGCTTCGGCCGTCAGACCCGCTCCGATATGCGCGTAATAAGTCCCCCCGATCGGCGACACCAAGACACTCGCGGTACCGGCTGGCGTGGCGGGAAGTCGGGTGAGCTGGGACAACACGTCCATGGCAATCGCGTCCGGGCGACGTCCGTCCGTCCGGACCGAGACCGCGGCAAGATCTTGATAGACGGGTAACCGACGTTCGTAAACCGCTTCCAGTCCGGGCCGTTGAAGCATCGGTCGGAACTGATCGTTCTTCACCCTGAGGAGTGCCTCGTCATAGTCGACCGCGAGATAAACGACTCGTGCGTTACGAAGGACGGCGCGGCTCCGGACGTCTTCGACGGCTCCACCACCGAGCGCGACGACTGCCTCCGAACCCCGGACCAACTCGGCCACAGTCCGATGCTCGATTTCGCGAAAATACGGTTCGCCTTCATTGTCGAACACGTCGCGGATCGTGCGCCCGAGCCGCTGTTCCATGAGGACATCGGAATCGATGAATGGGGCACCGAGCCGCTCGGCAAGGATATGACCCACCGTCGTCTTGCCAGCGCCCATGAACCCGATCAGGGCAATCATCGAAGCTCCCTCAACTCATGCGTGTCCTCGAGTCCGACGAAAATGGCTGCATGGCGGCCGTGGATGTGCTGGACTGCTGGCAGAATGATAGCCACGCTCATCGAGGCGCGCCGCCCCGGCGTGTCGTGGGCGGAGGCAGCCTGCGACAGCGAATCATGGTCTCGATTCCCGCAGGACGAAGTTGGGAGTGCAGATGAGCGAAGCGAATCGACGGCCGTCAGAGCTGGAGGAGGCCCTCGCCAAGCTCAGCGACAGCTGGATGGGTCTGTTTCAGCCCGTGACCGTGCCCACTTCGGATTCGCCCAACGATGTCGCCGCGGATTTCTTGAAGGTGCAGCAGAACGCGCTCCGATTGGCGGCAAGCTTCGGTGAACCCCTCCGCATCTTCGTCGAATCGCAGCGGGAGCTGGCCCAGCAGGTCAGTCAATGGGCGCAATCACAGAGCGAACTGGCGAGAACCGCGGCAGCGTGGGCCGAATCGCAACGGAAGTTTTCGGACGCCCTGAACACCTGGGCCGGTTTCGGAGTTACCCCCGCGCACGGGGGGCAGCCGGACGATGCCGACGAGCAACCCGACAGCCCCGAGGGGTGACCGTCACGGCTCACCGCGCCGAACGTGCGGCGACTGCGGCGAACAGCGCCTCGCGCATCGCCTCGGCGGGCGCGGGCAGACCCGTCATCAACTCGACTTGGGCAATCGCCTGATGTAACAGCACGGACAAGCCGCTGACGATGCGTGCGCCCTTTTCCGTTGCCCGGGCGGCGAAGGGCGTCGGCCACGGCACGTAGACGACGTCGAGGATCGTGATAGCGCCACCGGCGTCCTTGAAGCCAAGCGCATCGGCCGCGCCGGCCGGCAACGTCGAAATTATGACGTCTGCCGCTGGTAGCGGTCCGTCGTGCAGGCCGCCCAACACCTGAGGTTCCACGGCGAGCCGGACGGCGGCGGCCTTCAGGTCCTCCGTGCGGGCCGGGTTGCGGACGATGACCGTGGGCGCCGACTGGCCGAGTTCGCGCAGCGCGGCCAACGCGGCTTGCGCTGTGCCGCCCGCGCCGAGAATGATCGCGCTGCCCACAGAGCTCACACCCGCCTCGCGCAGGGCATGGACAATGCCGACAACATCGGTGTTCTCAACCCGTCGCTTCCCCCCGTCGAACAGCATGGTGTTCGCGGCACCGACCGCCGTCGCCAGCGGGGACACCTCGTCCGCCACGGTGAGGGCGATCCGCTTCAGTGGCATCGTCAATGACAGACCGGCCCATTCCGGACCGAGATTTGCCACGAATTCCGGAAACCCGTCCTCGTCGCATTCGATCAAGTCGTAGGTCCAGCCGCTTAAACCCAGCGCTCGGTAAGCCGCGCCATGCAGCACCGGGGATAGGGAGTGGGCGATCGGAGTGCCCAGCACGGCGGCCCGCCCGTTCACCTTGGCAACATTCGATGTCACGTGGCAATCACGATCCTCACCCGATGCATTCCCGATCGTTCATGATCATCCATTGTGGCGACTCGACCAGCGCGGCAGATCCTATTCCGTTGGGTAGGAAGATCATGATCTCGCCCCGCCCGCGGAGCATCCCGTAGAGCATGATGAATCGTGGTCGGGGACCATATCGGAGGTAAACGGCGATGACTGTTCAAAAGGCAGTGGAGCTTACCGGGACCGGCGCCTCGATCGAGGAGGCCGTCGAGGAGGCTTTGGACCGTGCCCGCCTGACGCTCGAGGGCATCACGGGGTTCAAGGTAAGGCGGATCTCGGGCTCGGCCGAGGGCTCACGTCCCAGCTACCAGGTCGACATCAAGGTCTGGTTCACCTTGCTGGAACGCATGCACGGCTGATGGGAGCCGAGCCATGACGTCGGGTGCCGAGCTGGGCACACCCGTGGGCGTGACACGAGTGCCCGTGCCGATCGGAATGAACAGCATCGAAAGCGTCAACGTCTATGTGCTTGCCGACGGCGATCGGGTCACCCTGGTGGACTGCGGCGTATGGCGACCGAGTCCCGAGGACGGCCTAGCACCCCTCGAGCGCGGACTGGAGGGGGCCGGCTATGCGCTGCGGGACATCTCCCGTCTGGTAGTCACACACGCCCATATCGATCACTATGGGCTCGCCGGACGACTGATGGAATTGACCGGGGCAGAGCTGTGGATGCATGCGATGACCGATCTCGACTGCGAGAAGTACCGGCACCCGGACACCGCCCGCGCCCGTCGTAGGGATACCTACGCCGACCACGGAATACCGGACTCCGAACTCGATCTGCTGGCCGGAAGCCTGAGCCGATGGATGCCCTACCTGCATTCGGTCGTCGAGGCGTCGACGCGGTTGCGGGGTGGCGAGTCCGTGCGGATCGGCGAGCGCACTTGGCAGGTCGTGCACACGCCGGGACATTCGCTGGGGCACGTCTGCCTGTGGTCGGCAGAGGACCGGCTGCTGTTCTCCGGAGATCACCTGCTGCCCGGGGTCACCCCGCCTGTCACCTTCGAGCGCGGCTTCGACGCCGATCCACTGCGCAGCTATTTGGACTCGCTTCAAAAGATCGCGGAGCTGGACCCGGCGTTGGTGTTACCCGGTCATGGCCGCCCGTTCCACGACGGCAGGCGCAGAATCGAGGTGATACAGCGCAACAAGCTGCGCCGGATGCAGGGAATCCGCGAGCTGATCGAGGAGCAACCGCAGACCGTGGGTGCCATCGCGGAGCGCCTGGTGGCAAAGGCGATGCTGGGCTTTCAGCGCAACATGGCACTATCGGAAACGCTCGCGCACATCGCTTATCTTCGGTGGTCCGGCGTGATCGAGCGTCGGATCCGGCCGGACGGCATCTACGAGTGGTACGTGCGCGAGCCCTGATCCGGCAAGAGGGTGGCCGAAGCGAGCGGTGGATCCGGCGCTCGCACCAAACGATCATGGTGGCCCGAAGGACCGCTCACAGGGCGGAGGCGCGGGCGTGCTCGGTGCCGGTGGGCAACGAGGTCGGCGCCTGGACCCACTGGCCCCCGATTAGCGGTGACCTGGCATTCATCTGACCGGTGGCCAGCTCTCGGGACATGCTTCGGGCGGCGACTATCAGTACCGGCTGGAGCAGCCGCAGATCGTTACGCAGATCCCGGACCTTCAATTCCAAAGCGGCTACCACGGTGCCCCCGCCGCCGAACACCGGCACGGCGACCGTCGAGACGCCCATGGTCAGTTCCCATCGCGAGATGGCCACCCTCGCCAACCTGGTCATGGCCAGTGCCCGGCGAAGCCCATCGACGGTGACCAGGGTCTGAGGCGTGTACGCATTCAGTCCACGAGCCACGATCATGTCCAGGGTTCCCGGCGGCGAGAACGCGAGCAATGCCTTGCCCATGGCGGTGGCGTGCGCGGGCACCGTTGCGGCCTCGTTGAAGCTGGTCACCGGATGATTACCGGGCAGCTTCTCTATGTAGGAGACCCGGCCGTCAACCAGCACCCCGAGCCGAACGTCGGTTCGGGTCGCGGCGCTGAGGTCCTCCATGGCCCGACGAGCCCGCTCCTGAAGGCTCGGCACCTTGCCGGTCCGCGCGCAGATTTCCCGCAACGGAACTCCGACCCGGTACTGAACGTCGTCGGTACGTTCCAACAGCCCCCATGCCGCGAGTTCGCTGATCAGTCGATGCACGGTCGAGGTGGGCAGTCCGGCCAGCCGCGCGACCTCCGTAAGCGTGTGCACGTCACCGTCGGTGAATGTCATCAAGATCGCTACGATCTTGCTCGTTACTGACCGTCCGCATTCGGTTGAGTTGCCTGCCATCGAGCACCCTCCGTCGGGGACTGTAACGAAGCCCAATGTCACACAGCTGACACCGCCCAGTAACCCTCGTATTGCCATTCAGCGGAAGTGTGCGTCCTTCCCGTCAGTCCTCATGTCATCTTGCCGCCGCGAACCTCGTTGTCAAGCGCCGGGCGCACGCCTCTTAACGTGCGGTGAACATCAGGCCGCGATGACTACCGGGCGGCGGCTCGACGACCGTTACGGAGCCGCGGCGCGGCGTGGGTTTACCGGGGCGGCGTCGTCCTCGGCCGGCCTGTTACGCAGTTCGCGTGAAGCCCCGATGGCCGCCGTGCGGACCGCCGGTGCAAGGCGCCGCAGGTCTGCTCTGGATGATCTCGAGACGATGGACATGGCCGCGACCACGTCGCCACGGTTGTTGAAAACCGGCGCCGCCACCGACACCGTCCCCATCGTCAACTCTTCCTTCGCGAACCCGACACCGTTGCGGCGGATGTCAGTGAGCGTCCGCGTCAACAACCCGGGAAGCACAATCGTGTGTGGCGTATACCGCTTTAGTCCGGCATCGAGCACATTCTCCAGAAAGTCCCTCGGCGAATATGCCAGCAGCACCTTCCCGACGCCGGTTGCGTGCAGCGGCAGCCTGCCGCCGCGACGAGTACGGATCGGAGTCGCCTTGCGCCCGGAGATCTTCTCTATGTATAGGGCCTCGCGCCCGGCGAGCACGGCGAGTTGGATGTTTTCGTGAGTCGCTTCATACAGATCTTGCATGTATGGCACCGCGACCTCGCGCACGGTCGCGCCGCGGGTGGCCAGTGAACCGATTTCCCAGAGCCGCAGACCCACCCGGTAGCCACCGGCTTCGCCCCGCTCGAGGGCGCCCCATTCGACGAGTTCCGAGGCAAGCCGGTAGGTCGTGGTCAGCGGCAGGCCCGCTCGCAGGGCCAGCTCGTTGAGGGAGAGTTCCCGGCTGGCCGGAAGAAAAGCAACAAGTATCGAGCCGACTTTGCTGGCTACCGAGCGTCCGGATTGGGAACCGCCGTTGCCGGACATCGCGGGTCCTCTCCTTCGCTGGGTTCGGGCGGGGCCCCGTTACAGCGGGCCGCCAGCGATCCGCCTCGATAATGCCAAGCACCGCGACACCGCTGCCCGCGTAGCTCCCGCTGAGCAGGAAATCCCCACCCTTCCCGTCGGACTGTATTTGCCCAGGTGTTGACTCGCAGAATCAGATGGGCGCGTCACCTGACGCCTGACATGCTGCGAGGGTGCGATGAGCACAGACGATGCCTCGGTCGGCTTAGCCGGTCCGACCGTCATCCATGGAGTCGACGATCTCTATAACCGCGTGGGTACCAGCCTTGGCGTGAGCGACTGGACCGGCGTCGAGCAGGAGGAGATCAACACCTTTGCCAAGCTCACCGGCGACGAGCAATGGATCCATGTCGACCCGGACCGCGCCAAGGACGGGCCGTTCGGAGCCGCCGTCCAGCACGGCTTTCTTACCCTCGGCAAGTCCACCGGCCTGCTCGACCAGGTCGTCAAGATCGTCGATGTTTCGGTCGTGCTGAATTACGGATTGAACCGGGTGCGCTTCCCGTCCCCGTTACGTGTCGGATCAAGGTTCCGTATGCATGTGAGCCTCGCCGAAGCGGAGCGCATCACCGGAGGCGTCCAGGTCGTATACCGGTTGGAGTACGAGGTCGAGAACCAACCCAAGCCGTGCTGCGTCGCGGACCTTGTCTTTCGGTACAACAGCTGAGGCGTGGACCGAGAACTCCCACCCAGTGGAACGGAATCTTGTGCCTCGCGACGCCGGCGCTGCATCGTTCCGAATCGCGAGATTGTGCACTCGCGGGCCGGAGCGCGTCCGAGACGCGCTCAAGCGGTCGGCTGGACGCTCGGGCTCCGGCGAACGGGGG
>Ga0307504_10000215_pt1 | contig 12053 bp, 9 predicted proteins | sample 19_S_MG_FD_194516 | JGI IMG/M metagenome (GOLD analysis project Ga0307504, IMG submission 194516) | Soil microbial communities from Populus trichocarpa stands in riparian zone in the Pacific Northwest, United States - 19_S | ecosystem: Environmental > Terrestrial > Soil > Riparian zone > Trees... | reverse complement strand
CGATCGTACTGCTGCGCCTGGCGGAGAAGGCTTTTCGTCCCGCGAAGTTTCCATTTCCGCTCATGCACATCGACACCGGGCACAATTTCCCGGTGGTGATAGCCTTTCGCGACGCGCGCGCGACGGAGCTCGGCGAGCGGCTCATCGTGCGCTCAGTCGAGGACTCGATGCGCCGCGGGACGGTGAAGCTTAGCCGGTTCGACGAGAGCAGAAACACCGCGCAGTCGGTGACGCTGCTGGAAGCGATCGCCGAGTTCGGTTTCGACGCCGCGATCGGCGGGGCTCGCCGCGACGAGGAAAAAGCGCGCGCCAAGGAACGGGTGTTTTCCTTCCGCGACGAATTCGGTCAGTGGGACCCGAAGAACCAGCGCCCGGAGCTGTGGAGCCTCTACAACACCCGCGTGGCGAAGGGCGAGCACATGCGCGTGTTCCCCATCAGCAACTGGACTGAGCTCGACGTCTGGCAGTACATCGCGCGCGAGAGGCTCGCGGTGCCCTCGATCTATTACGCTCACCGCAGGCCCGTGGTGCGCCGGAACGCTCTGCTCGTGCCGGTAACCGACATCACCCCGCCGCGCGAAGGCGAGAAAGTGGAAGAGCTCTCGGTGCGCTTTCGCACCGTGGGCGACATCAGTTGCACCTGCCCGGTGGAATCCATCGCGACAACTGCTGCCGAGATCGTCGCCGAAACGGCGCTAACCACGATCACCGAGCGCGGCGCGACGCGCATGGACGACCAGACTTCGGAGGCGTCCATGGAGCGGCGCAAGAAAGAGGGGTACTTTTGACATGAGCCTGCTGGGCGAAATCGAGCGCAATGCGCAGGCCGACGAAGACAGAGGCGTGTTGCGCTTCATCACCGCGGGCAGCGTGGACGACGGCAAGAGCACGCTGATCGGGCGGCTGCTGCACGACACGCGTGCCATCTTCGAGGACCAGCTCGCGGCGGTCGCACGCGCCTCGCAAAAGCGAGGGCAGGAAGACATCGACCTTTCGCTCCTCACCGACGGACTGGAAGCCGAGCGCGAGCAGGGTATTACCATCGACGTCGCCTACCGCTATTTCGCGACGCCCCGGCGCAAGTTCATTATCGCCGACACGCCCGGCCACGAGCAGTACACCCGCAACATGGTCACCGGCGCCTCCACTGCAGACGCAGTGGTGATCCTGGTCGATGCCCGGAAAGGCGTTCTGCCGCAGACGCGCCGCCACACTTATATCGCTCACCTGCTCGGCGTGCGACACATCGTAGTCGCCGTGAACAAGATGGATCTCGTCGGCTCCGACGAAACGGTTTTCGAGCGCATCCGCAAGGATTTCCTGGCTTTCGGCTCGGCCCTCGACATCGCCGACCTGCGCTTCATCCCGATCTCGGCGCTGCGCGGCGACCTCGTCGTGGAACGCGCCGAAAACATGAATTGGTATCGAGGCCCCACGCTGCTTGCGGCGCTCGAGGAAATCGACGTGGCCGACGAGGCCGATGCGCTGCCGTTCCGTTTTCCAGTGCAGCTGGTGGTCCGCCCCGGTGGGGGAACGGATTTCCGGGGTTACGCCGGCAGGATCGAAGCGGGCGCCCTGTTCCGTGGAGCCGAGGTCCTCGCGCTGCCCTCGGGCCGACGCACGGTCGTGAAGGACATCGTCTGTCTCGATAGCTCGCTGCCCGTCGCCGTCGCCGGCGACTCGGTTACCCTCACGCTCGCCGATGATATCGACATTTCGCGGGGCGACATGCTTGCCGAGCCGAGCCTCCCGCCGCGGGCGGCGAAGGCAATCGAGGCACGTATTTGCTGGCTGTCCGCCCAGCCCCTTGATGCGCGCGCTCTGCCGGCCGCCCGTTTTGTGCTCAAGCACACCACGCGCAGCGTGAAAGCAAGACTCGTTTCGGTCAACTCGCGCGTCGATGTCGACACGCTCGAGCAGCAGGTGAAGCCCGCGAGTCTGGCGATGAACGATATCGCGCACGTGGCCCTCATGCTCGCCCAGCCGCTCTTCGTCGATTCCTACGAGTTGAACCGCGCCACCGGGTCCTTTATCCTGATCGACGAAGCCGCCAATCAGACCGTAGCCGCAGGAATGATAGATGGGTAAGGTATATCTCGTAGGAGCAGGCCCCGGCGCACCGGACCTGCTCACACTGCGCGCGGTGGAAATTCTCAAGCGCGCCGACATGGTCTTTCACGATGCGCTCGTGCACCCGCAGACGCTCGCTCTCGCCGTGTGTGCCCGGAAAATTCTCGTGGGCAAGCGCAGCGGCCGCCATTCGACCGCCCAAAGTTTCATAAATAAGCGGCTGGTGGACTCCGCCCGCAAGCACGGTGTCGTGGTGCGGCTGAAGGGAGGCGACCCCATGCTTTTCGGCCGCGCGCAGGAAGAAATCGACGCGCTGCGCAAAGCGGCAATCGATTTTGAAATCGTCCCGGGAGTGACCGCCGCGACAGCCGCGAGCGCCGAGCTCGGCGTATCGCTCACTCGCCGCGGCCTGGCCCGCCATGTCGCCTTCGTCACGCCCCGCGCAGGTCAGGGCGAGCGCGAGAACGATTGGGCGGCGAGCGTGCTCGCGGCCGACACCGCCGTCATCTACATGGGCGCGGGACTCGCCGAGGGAATCAGCGCGGAATTGATCGGGCGCGGCAAGCCGAAGGCCACGCCGCTCGCTCTGGTGGAAAGCGCGACGCTTCCGGAGCAGCGCATCCTCTGCGGAACGCTGGCAGACCTGCCCGCACTGGCTCTCCAGGCCGGCGGCGGCCCTGCGGTGGTGCTACTCGGCGAAGTATTGAGGGCCGCGCTTGCGGATCGCGCCGTCGTCCCGATCCCGGAAATCCGGGCTTATCTCAGGCGGGCCTGAGCGGTCGGCGCCGCCGGGGAGCCCGTTTCAGTTTACGGGGTCAGATTCGAGGTATTCGCTTTCCCGAGGTTCTGCTCATGAGCTCACGCCCCATCCCCGAGACCGTCTGGCGCTCGCCTTCCGGCGAAGTCGTGTCCTGCGTTGAAAAACTGAAGGTGCTCCGGGAGAATCTGGAGGAGATCCGCCAGATCTGCCAGGATGCGCTCGAGGACGCGGTGCTCATGGGATGCGACGAGCGCCAGTTCAGGCAAATCCTTAGCAGGCTGATGCAGCAGATCGAAAATCCCTACCGCGACAAATCGGAGTGATCGCCTCAGTCTCGCAGCGCGAGAAAAACCGCCCAGACCGAGAGCGCCACGAACGCGGCGAGCGTCCACTCCGGGATGCTGAATGAGAGCAGCGTCCAGTCGACCGCGCCGCATTCCCCCGAGCCGCGCAAGACGCGACCCAGTCCCTCGAGCGGACCGAAGGTCGAGAGCAGATAATCCAGGGCCGGGCCGCAGGCGGGGCGCTTCTCCGGGGGCAGGTACTGCAACCACACGTGCCGACCCGCGACCGCGATACCGATTGCCGCGATGAAAGCGATCACCCCGCCGTAGAGGCCTGCCCCAAGCCTGCCAGCCGGTTGATGAAGAGCCGCGACAAAGAACGCGACGCCGACCGCAAAAAGCAGAATCCGCTGGAGGATGCACAGCGGGCAGGGTTCGAGCCCGACGACGAACTGCAGGTAGTAGCCGAAGGCGAGCATGCCCGCGCAGACGAGAAATCCGATCAGGTTGCCGATCCTTCGGGAAATGAGAAACTTCATCATGGTGGAGAGCCTAACATCGCCGCGTTTTTTCGGTATCCGCGGTCAGTCCGGGCAAGGCTTCGCGGATTGTGCCCGGTTAGACCGGGCCTGCGGCAGGGGGTTCGGCTCCGGTGCCATTCGGCCCCGCTCACATTAGAATGAACCGGCGCGGCGCCACGCGCCCGCCACATTCAAGGAGTCGAGGGTTGAAGAAGCGCTTTGCCCGCCGCGAGGACCTGGGCCTCACCCGAGCCGAGTTCGCCGTTCTGAGGCGTCTGTCAACGCCGCGAAAAATCCAGGATTACCTGTACGCGCTGCCCGCGAACTTCGAGATCGGCGGCCAGACCTGCCTGTCGGTACGCGAAGTGCTCAAGCGGCGCCGAGCGCATTGCATCGAGGGCGCGATGCTCGCCGCGTGCGCTCTGTGGGTCCACGGCGAGCCGCCCCTCTTGATGGACCTGCGCGCCGAGCGGGATTACGACCATGTCGTCGTCCTGTTTCGCCGCAGCGGCCATTGGGGGGCGATCTCGAAGACCAATCCGCCGGTGCTGCGCTGGCGCGATCCAGTGTATCGAAGCTTGCGCGAGCTGGCGATGTCCTATCTGCACGAGTACGCGAACGACCGCGCCCAGAAAACGCTGCGCAGCTACTCGCGCCCTTTCGATCTGCGCGGACTGGATCCCGAGGTCTGGGTCACCAGCGGAAAAAACTGCTGGGACGTGGGCGAAGCGGTCGACGAGATACGCCACTATCCGCTCGTAACAAAAAGACAGGCGCGCAGCTTGCGCCTGCGCGATGCCATGGAGCGCAGGGCTGACGCCCTGCTCGAGCACCCGCGGCCGCGGAAACGATAAACCGGCGACCCGCGCCGTCATCGGAGCCGAGCCGTCGAATTCAGTGTGTCCCGGCGTGCCCACCCGGCGCCGGCAGCGCCTCTCTGGTCGCCCGCCTCGAGTGGTCCTCGGCGAGCAGCAGATACATCGCCGGAACGACGAACAGCGTGAACAACGTCCCGATCGCGATCCCGCTCGCGATCACCAGCCCCATGTTGAAGCGGCTCACCGCGCCCGCGCCGCTCGCGATGATGAGCGGCACGACGCCAAGCACCATGGCCCCGGTGGTCATCAGGATCGGGCGCAGCCGGATTCCGGCGGCTTTCTCGACCGCCTCCCGCTTGGGCAGGCCCTGCCTTTGCAGGTTGTTGGCGAACTCAACGATCAGGATCCCGTGCTTGCTGATGAGCCCGATGAGCGTCACCAGGCCCACCTCGGTGTAGATGTTGAGACTCGCTCCGCCGATCCCGAGGCTTACGAAGATAAGAGCCCCGCAGATCGACATGGGTACCGAGATGAGGATGATGATCGGGTCGCGGAAGCTCTCGAATTGCGCCGCCAGCGCGAGGAAGATGATGATGAGCGCGAAGAAGAACGTCACGATCAGCGCGCTCGACTCCTGGACGAACTGCCGAGAGGGTCCGGCGTAGTCCACCGAGTAACCCTGCGGCAAGGTACGCGCAGCGAGGTTCTGCATGTAGGTGATCGCGTCGCCCTGGGTCACGCCGATGAACGGCGCGCCGGAGATCGTGGCCGCGTTCTGCTGCTGGAAACGGTTGAGCGACTGCGGGATCGTCTTCGTCGTGATGTGCACCACGGTCGAGAGCGGAATCGCTTCGCCGTTTGCCGCGCGGATGTAGGTGCCGCCGATCTGGTCGGCATTTAAACGGTCCGCTTGCTGGACCTGGGGAATAACCTTGTAGGCGCGATCGTGGTAGCTGAAGTAGTTGACGTAGCCGCCGCCGACGAGCGAGGACAGCGCGCCGCCCACGTCCTTCATGGTGAGCCCGAGCTGCGCCGTCAATTCCCGATCGATGACGATCGTCGATTGCGGCAGGTCGTAGCGCAGATCGTTGTCGATGAAAAAGAACATGCCGCTCTTCTGCGCTTCCTGGGCGAACGCGGCGGCCACGTCGTTCAGCCGCTCGAAGGGCTCGGTCGTCTGGATGACGAACTGCACCGGCAGGCCGAAGGCCCCAGGCAGCGGCGGCGGCTGGAAAGCCACGGCGCGCAGGCCCGCGATCTGCCCCAGCTCATTCTGAACCAGCGGAAGAAGCGCTGCCGTCGTCGCCTTGCGCTCGTTCCAGGGCTTCATCACCATACCGCCTATCGATTGCCCCGGAAAGTCGATCTGGAACACGTGATCCGTCTCCGGGTGCTTCATGAAAGTCTCGAACACCTGGCGGGTATAGAGCTGGCGCTGCTGCAGCGTCGAGTTGGGCGCCCCTTGCGACGAAGTGATGAGAACGCCCTGGTCCTCCTGCGGGGCGAGCTCGGACTTTGCGCCCGCGTAAAGGAAGTAGATGCTGCCGAGGACGACGAGCGCGAACACCGTCGTCACGGGCACCCAGTCGAGCGTGCCGTGCAGCAGGCGCTCGTAGCGCCGGTGCAGCGAATCGAAGGTATGGTCGAGCAGCAGGACGAGCTTCGCATCCCAGGTGGTTGCACTCGGATCGTGCGGCTTCAGGAGCTTGGCGCACATCATCGGCGAGAGCGTCAGCGCGACCACCGCCGATACGGTGACCGCTCCGACCAGCGTGAAGGCGAATTCGGTGAAGAGGGCGCCGGTCAAGCCCCCCAGAAAGCCGATCGGCACGTACACGGCTACCAGCACGACGGTCATCGCGATGATGGGGTTGGCAAGCTCACGCGCAGCGAGGATCGCCGCCTGCTCCGGTTTCATGCCCTCTTCCAGATGGCGATTGACGTTCTCCACTACGATGATGGCATCGTCCACCACCAGGCCGATCGCCAGCACCAGGGCCAGCAGCGTCAACAGGTTGATCGAATAGCCGAGCGCGAACATCATCGTGAAAGTACCGACGAGCGAAAGCGGAATCGCCACCGTGGGAATCAGCACCGAGCGCACCGAGCCGAGGAACGCGAACACCACCAGCGTCACGATGAGGAGCGCCTCGACGAGCGTCACGATGACTTCGTCGATCGCGCTGTTCACGAACTTGGTCGAGTCGTAGACGATCTCGCCCTGCAGCCCCTGGGGCAGCTGCGCCTTGATCCCGGGGAAAACGTTCCGCACACGCGCTATGACTTCGAGCAGGTTCGCCGCCGGCGCAACCTGGATACCGATATAGACGGCCTTCTTGCCGTCGAAACCCACCTCCGACTCGTAGTCCTCTGCGCCGAGCGTCACGTTCGCGACATCGCTCAACCTGATGACCGCGCCGCCTTGCTGCTTGATGACGAGATTCTTGAACTGCTCGACCGTGTGAACGCTGGTCGATGCAGTAAGGTTAACCTGGACCATCTGACCCTTGGTCGTGCCGATCGCCGACAGGAAGTTGTTGGCGGCGAGGGCCGCGCTCACGTCGGCCGCTGTGAGGTTGTAGGCGGCAAGCTTGTCCGGATCGAGCCAGGCGCGCAGCGCAAAAAGCTTTCCGCCCAGGACCTCCGCCGTCTGTACCCCCTCGACCGCCTGCAGCTTGGGCTGGACCACGCGGATCATGTAGTCGGTGATCTTGTTGGGAGTGAGCACGTCACTTGCAAAGCCGATGTACATCGCCGCGATCGTTTGTCCGACCTGGACCGTGATCACCGGCTGCTGCGAGCCCGGCGGCAGCTGATTGAGAACGGCGTTCACCTTGGTATTGATCTCGGTCAGCGCTTTGTCGACCTCGTAGTTCAGCCGCAGGGCCGCGGTGATGGTGCTCACGCTCTGACGGCTCACCGAGCTCATGTAGTCGATGCCGTTCGCCTGCGCGATGGAATTCTCCAGCGGCGTGGTGATGAAACCGGCGACGAGCGCCGGGTCGGCGCCGACGTAGGTCGTGGTCACGGTCACGACCGCGTTTTGCGTGCGCGGGTACTGCAGGACGGGCAGAAGCCCGATCGAGCGCAGACCGAGCACCAGCAGCGTCAGGCTCACGACCGTCGCAAGAACCGGCCGCTCGATGAAAATATCGGTGAACTTCCTCATCCGGACCCCCTTGTTCACTGGTCCTTGGGTTGCGGGGCCGGCTCGTTCGCCGGCTGGATCGAATTGTTGACGGCCACGGGCACCCCCGAGCGCAGCTTGATCTGTCCGGCTGTGACGACCGTGTCGCCTTCCTTGATCCCGGAGAGGATCGCGACCTGGTCGCCGCGCGTCTCGCCCGTGGTGACGAACTTCTGTTGTGCGGCGAGCGAAATCTTCCCGTCCTGCCCGTTGCGCTCCTCCACGACGAACACGGTGTCGCCGTAGGGATTGTAGGAAACCGCGGTCTGCGGCAGCGTGAGGAAGCGCTGCGGTCCGCCCGAGGCGATCGCCACCGTGGCGAACATTCCGGGAAGCAGGCTTCGCTTCGGATTGGGAACGGTCGCGCGCACCTGGACGTTACGCGTGGCCGGATCCACCTTGGGGTCGATCGAGCTGATCTCCCCGGTGAATTGCTGGCCGGGGAAAGCGTCGCTCTTCAGAACGATCTTCTGCCTGAGCGCGACCTTGCCGAGTGATTTTTGCGGCGCGTAGAAATCCACGTACACGGGGTCGAGCGCCTGCAGCGTCACCAGCTTCGTCCCGGCGTTGACGTACTGCCCGATGTCCACCGCGCGGATTCCGAGGCGCCCGTCAAAGGGCGCGCGCACGAGCTTCTTGTTCACGAGCGCCTGTTGCTCGGCGAGCTGCGCTTTCGCGCTCTTCAGCGTTGCCGCGTCGACGTCCACCACTGCTTGACTCACCGCCTGAATCTCCAGTTGCTTCTGGTTACGCTGGTAATTCACTTGCGCCAGCTCGGCGTTCGCTCCGAGCGCCTGAAGCTTCGCCACGTCCGACTCGGCATTGAGCTGTACGAGCGGTGCGCCCGCCTGGACTGCCTGCCCGGACTGAAAGTGTATGGCGGTGATCACTCCGGAGACCTCCGGGGCGAGGTCGGCGCCGCGCACCGCGCGCAGCGTCCCGACGGCCTGGAACTCGCCCTGCCATTCCGCGAACTGCGCCTTGGCTGTCGAGACGGTCTGAGGCGGGATCCCGCCGGCCGACATGAATTTCTTGATCATGATTCCCTTGACCGCCTGGAAACCGAATATCCCGCCGAACAGCAGCCCGACGATTCCCAGCATGATGATCATGCGCTTGGTCATGAGTGCGACTCCCTAAGATTCCTCTGCCCCGGCGGCTCAGTTCGCGAGCGCGGCCGGAGCCGCGTCCTGGCCGCCGCGCAGCCACCATCCGCCGCCCAGCGCCTGGAAGAGCGCCGCGGTGTCCGCGTAGCGCGCGGCCTGGGCCTGCGCGAGACCTATCCGAGCCTGTTCGTACTGGCGCTGCGCGTTGAAGAGCGCGAGAAAGCTCGCCGAGCCGAACAGAAGCTGCGCGCGCGTCACTTCGAGGCTTTCGCGCGCCGCAGCCTCGGCTTCCGCCTGCGCCCTGAGCGCAACCGCGTCGAATTCCAGTGCGAGCAGTACGTCGGCGACGTTCTGGAACGCCCCGAGCACGGTCTGCTGATATTGCGCGAAGGCCTGATCGTACGCGGCGACCGCGCCGCGCTTTCGCGCCTGGAGCTGTCCGGCGTGAAAAATCGGCTGAAGCAGGCCCGCGCCGATATTCCAGAGCTGCGTGCCGGGATCGAAAAGACTCGAAGGGCTGGTCGCTGCCGTGCCATAGCTTGCGCTCAAGTTCAGTTGCGGAAACATGAGCGCCTGCGCCACGCCGATGCGCGCGTTGGTCTGGCGCAGAACCGTTTCGGCCGCGCGGATGTCCGGCCGCTGGCGCACGAGATCCGAGGGCAGGCTCACCGGAAGGTTCTGCGGCAGCTGGAACGCCGAAAGATCGAGCTCGGGCAGCCGCGCCTCACCCGGAAACTTGCCGATGAGCACCGCGAGCTGGTTGCGGGTCTGCGCTAGCGCTTTCTCGAGCGGAGGCAGATTCGCGCGCGTTTGCGCAAGCTGCGCCCGCTGCGCGAGCACGTCCGCGCGCGACACGGCGCCGAGCGCAAATTGCTTCTCGACCAGCTGCAGCTGGCGGGCTTGAGATTCGAAGATCTCGCGCGTCGCGCGAATCTGCTCGCGCAGGGACGCCTCGCGGAACGCGGTGGTCGCGATGTTCGCCGTCAGCGAAAGATAAGCGGCCTCGAGCTGAAAGCGCTGGAAGTCTATGCCCGCCTGGAGCGCCTCGAGCTCGCGCCGCGCGCCGCCCGCAAGGTCGATGGCGTAGGACACGTTGACCGAGGCGTTGTAGAGATTGAAGACATTGGTGGGGATCGCCGGATTGCCGAATGTCGCGCCGGTGATGCGCTGGCGTCTGGCCGAGAGGCTCGCATCGACGCTCGGGTAGAGCACCGCGTACTGGGCGTTCAAGTTCTCCTCGGCCTGGCGGAGCGCAGCTTGAGCCGCGGCGAGCGTCGGATGGCCGGTGAGCGCCGTGCGCATCAGCCTGTCGAGCTCCGGCGAACCGAAAAGCGTCCACCATTCGGCCGAGATCTTTGCACCCACCTCGAAGCGCTGCGCATCGCCGCCGCGCACCGGGGCTGTATCGGTCTGCTCCGGCTGCGGCTTCTCGGTGTAAATACCCCCCGCAGGGGCATCCGGCGCACGGTAATCGGGGCCAACCGCGCAAGCCGCCAGAAGAGCCGTCGCTATGACCGTCATGCATCGGCGGCGCGAAATGAAAGCGCTCATCTCTTTTCCCTCACGCGCTTCGCCCCGCCTTCCGGGCCGAGTCCCACGACGAGAGCACGAACCGCCTCGCGCAGCTTACGGTGCGCCTTGGCCTCCCCTGCCGAGCCGCCGTAGAAGAAATGATCACATAATGCCGTGTTGAAACTCACGGCGAGCATCAGCTCGGCGACCGTCTCGGGCACTGCGGCAGGCAGTACCCGCCCGAGTTGCTGCTCGGCGCGCAGATAGGCCGAGATGACAGAGGTCGTGCGTCCCGGACCCATCGAGCGCTCGTGCATCATGCCGCGCACGCGCGCAAGCAGCTCCTGGTCCGCGAAAAGCGAGCACACCAGCGGTGCCATCCGGTAATGAAAGGCGAACGCGCTCTCCAGCACCCGCTCAAGGTTCTTCTGCACGGTGTTCTGCCCGACCTGCAGGGGAAGGCTCTGCAGCACATCGGGGAAATCGCCGAGCTGATGCAACACCACCGAGAGGATCAGCTCGGCCTTGTCGCCGAAATGATGGTAGAGAGCGCCCTCGGCGACTTTCGCCGCGCGGGCGATGTCTCGCGTCGTGACGCAGCCCAGGCCGTGAGAGGACAGCAGACGCTCGGTCGCGGCGATGAGCTTTTCCTTTTGGTCGAGCGCCGGGGAAAGGGGGTTGACGCGGGCTGCTGCGGGCCTTGCCATGCGAGATCGGGTCGAAAGGTGAAAGTTAGAATTGAGCAAACGCTCATACATTATGAGCGCCTGCTCAATAAAAAGCAACTCCCGCTCAAGGCAGCCCCCTCTCCCCCGGGAGAGGGGCGAGGGTCGCTCTACGCCGCGACGCGGGTCTTCTGCTTTTGCTGGGCGGCCTTAACGTGCATCGAGGCGTACGCGCCGTGCGCGGCGGCTTCCGCGTCGCCGACGTGAACCGACATTCCCATGTCGGAGAGCACCGAGCCCAGCGCCGACAAGCACAGCATCACGTTGTCCGGACGGCAGGAGTAGCCCATGATGCCGATGCGCCAGATCTTTCCGGCGAGAGGGCCCAGCCCCGCGCCGATTTCGATGCTGAACTCGTTGAGCAGCGTCTTCCTTACGTCCGCTTCGTTCACGCCCTCGGGGCAACGCACCGCGTTCATCTGCGGGAGCTGATATTTTTCGTTCACGAGGAATTCGAGCCCCATCGCTTCGAGCCCGGCCTTGAGCGCGTTGTGGTGGCGCTGGTGGCGCGCCCAGGCGTTTTCCATGCCTTCCTCGCGCAGCAGCAACAGCGCCTCGTGCAAGCCGAAGAGCGAATTGGTCGGCGCGGTATGGTGATAGGTGCGGTTGCTCGCGCCCCAGTAGCCGAGCAGCAGGTTCATGTCCATGAACCAGGAGTGGATCTTGTCCTTGCGCGCCTTGACGTAATCGACCATGCGCTCGGAGAAGGACACCGGCGACAATCCCGGCGTACACGAAAGGCACTTCTGGCTCGCCGAGTAGATCGCGTCGATTTCCCATTCGTCCACGAGTACGGACGAGCCGCCGAGCGTGGTCACTGCATCGACGATCGCGAGGGCGTCATATTTGTGCGCGATTTGTACGAGCGCTTTCGCATCCGACTGCACGCCGGTGGAGGTTTCGCCGTGAACGAAGGCTACGACGCGCGTGTCGCGGTTTTTCTTAAGCGCGTCCTCGAGCTTCTGCGGATCAACCGGCGCGCCCCACTCGTCTTCGACCACGATCGCCTTCCCGCCCATGCGCTCGACGTTTTCGACCATGCGCCCGCCGAACACGCCGTTCCGGCACAC
>Ga0307504_10000214_pt1 | contig 12065 bp, 10 predicted proteins | sample 19_S_MG_FD_194516 | JGI IMG/M metagenome (GOLD analysis project Ga0307504, IMG submission 194516) | Soil microbial communities from Populus trichocarpa stands in riparian zone in the Pacific Northwest, United States - 19_S | ecosystem: Environmental > Terrestrial > Soil > Riparian zone > Trees... | reverse complement strand
CACCCGGAGAACGTCGAGATCGCCGAGGAGGCGGCCCGGATGATCGGGCTCGACATCGCCGGCATCGACTTCATCTGCCCCGACATCACCGAGCCTGTCCGCGAGACCGGCGGGGCGATCTGCGAGGTCAACGCGGCGCCGGGGTTCCGGATGCACACCCACCCGACGATCGGCGAGCCGCAGTTCATCGCCAAGCCGGTGATCGACATGCTCTTCCCGCCGGGTGCCCCGTCGAGGATCCCGATCGTCGCCGTCACGGGCACGAACGGGAAGACGACCACCTCGCGGATGATCTCCCACATCTTCAAGGGCATGGGCCGCAAGGTCGGCATGACCTCCACCGACGGCGTCGTCATCGATGAGCGGCTCCTGATCCGTGCCGACGCGTCCGGGCCACGGTCGGCCCGGATGGTGCTGCAGAACCCGCGCGTCGACTTCGCCGTGTTCGAGGTCGCGCGCGGCGGGATCCTCCGCGAGGGCCTCGGCTACGAGCGCAACGACGTGGCCGTCGTCCTCAACGTCCAGCCCGACCATCTCGGCCTGCGCGGCATCAACACCATCGAGCAGCTGGCGGACGTCAAGGCGGTCGTCGTGGAAGCCGTCCCGCGGACCGGGGCCGCCGTGCTCAACGCCGACGACCCGCTGGTGCGGGAGATGCGCCGGCGGTGCAGCGGCGAGGTCGTGTGGTTCTCCATGGGCGAGCCTGGCTCGGAGGAGCGGGAGATGATCGAGGCACACTGCCGGCGCGGCGGCAAGGCGCTCGTGCTCAACCCGTCCGAACGCGGCGAGATGATCGTCGTGAAGCACGGCCGACGCGAGATGCAGCTCGCCTGGACCCACCTCCTGCCCGCGACGTTCGGCGGCCGGGCGCGGATGAACGTCCAGAACAGCCTCGCCGCGGCCGCCGCCGCCTTCGCCGCAGGTGCGCCGCTGCACGACATCCGCCAGGGCCTGCGCACCTTCTCGACGAACTACTACCTCTCCCCCGGGCGGCTCAACGAGGTCGAGGTCAACGGCGTCAACGTGATCGTCGACTACTGCCACAACGCGCCGGGCATGCGGGCGCTGGGCGACTTCGTCGACCGCGTCGGCGACTCCCTGTCCTCCGCGCACGACCTGGCCCGCCCGTCGCGGATCGGCATCATCGCGACCGCGGGCGACCGCCGCGACGAGGACATGCGCGAGCTGGGCGAGATCGCGGCCCAGCACTTCGACGTCGTCATCGTGCGCGAGGACGCCGCCCTGCGCGGTCGCGAGCGCGGGGAGGTGTCCGACCTCGTGACCGAGGGCGTGCGCCGCGCGATGAACAACGGTTCCCGCTGCAAGCAGGTCGAGGTCGTCCTCGACGAGATCGAGGCGGTCCGCCACGCCATGAGCCGCGCCAACAAGGGCGACCTGCTCGTGGTGTGCGTCGACAAGCACCCGGCCGTGATGTCCGAGCTCGAGCACTGGTCGTCGTACGCCCAGGCCGGCGCGGGCGCCTCTCCCGAAGCGCCGGCCGCTGACCCCGACTACTCCCCGACGACCTCCGAGGCCTGAGCGGAGCTGACCTTCTCCGCGAGCGTCTCCGGCGAGTCCGGGGTGCCGCCCTCGGCGGCGATCCAGTCATAGCACTCCTGGCGCTCGGCGTGGCACATCAGCCCGATGACGTCGCCGGGCCGGGCCTGCCGTACGAGCGCTTGGAGACTCTCCAGCTCGGTGTCGTAGGTCTCGACCTCGGACATGCCGACCCGCTCCAGTCCTGAGCGGAGCAGGCCGTCGAGCTCGTCGGTCGTCCGGCCTCGCAGGTAGTGCTGCTTGTGACCGATCGCGACGACGTCGCTGCCCATGCCGCCGATCTCGCCGAGTCGCTCGATCAGGTCGTCGGTCCGGTCACCCACGGCGCCGAGCCCGAGCAGGATCCGCGCACCCGGGCGGCGTACGCCCTCCATGATCTCCAGCAGGGCCTCGAGCCCGGCCTCGTTGTGCGCGAGGTCCAGGACGAGGGTGAGGTCACCGAGCGAGAAGAAGTTCATCCGACCGGGGTTGTGCTCGGGGTCGGGCCGGAACGTCCGGAGGCCCTCGACCACCTGGTCGCGACCGATCCCGGCCCCGAGGGCGGCGCTGGCCGCGGCGAGCGCGTTCTCGACGTTGAAGTGGGACAGCCCGGCCAGCGTCATCGGGACGTCGGTGAGCTCGACCAGCGGGTCTGGGTCGCCCTTCGGGGTCAGGACGGTGAGCCAGCCGTCGATCACGGTCGTGGCGCGGCCGCCGTGGCTGAGCACCTCGCGGATGGCCGGCGAGTCCGGGTCGCGGGAGAAGACCCACGGCTTGGCGCGCAACGTCGTACGCATCGCGAAGACCCGCGGGTCGTCGCCGTTGAGGACCGCCCAGCCGTCCTTGCGGGTGATGCGCGGGACGACGCCCTTGACCTCGGCGAGCTGGTCGACGGTGTCGATGCCGTGCAGTCCGAGGTGGTCGGCACTGACGTTGGTGACGACCGAGACGTCGTTGCGGGTGAGTCCGATCCCCTTGAGCAGGATGCCGCCGCGGGCGGTCTCGGTGACCGCGAACTCGACGCGGTCGTGCGCCAGCACCCGGCCGGCGCCACTCGGCCCGGAGTAGTCGCCGGGCTCGACCAGCTCGCCGTCGATGTAGATCCCGTCGGTGCTCGACCAACCGGTGACCCGTCCGTCCGTGCGCGCGATGTGCGCGATCATCCGGCTCGTCGTGGTCTTGCCGTTGGTGCCCGTGACTGCGACGACCGGGATGCGCGGCGTGATGGTCGCGGGTCCCGGCCCGGCCTCGCTGTCCCGGACGCTCGCCGCCGCCGACTCAACCGCCTGCTCCAGGTCCGCGCCCAGGCTGACGGCATCGAGCACGCCGGCGACCGCGTGGGCGAGGGCCTGAGCACGCTCCCGGTGAAGCCACGGGTAGGCGACGACGACCCGGCTCGGCTCGTGACTCGGCCGGACCCGTACGGCGAGCCGTCGCGTCCCGCTCTCCTGGGCCACCGCGCGGACCAGCCGCGCCACCGCCCGCAGCACGAACCGCTGCCGGAACCCGGAGCCCGGCTCCCCCGGCCGCGCCGTGGCCAGCCCGATGCGCCCGGCGAACCGCGTCGCCCGCTCGACGCTGGTGCCGCTCAGGCCCTCCACATCGAGCGTCAGCTTGATCGCAGCCCGCGGGAAGTACAGGTTCGGGCCCTCCAGCACGCGAAGCTCGACCAGCGACGTCATGGCGCAGACGCTAGCGGAGGCGTGGCCTCGACTACGTCGCGCGGCAGGCTGGTCGAGCCGGTCAGGCGCCCATCGCGTGGAAGCCGCCGTCGACATGGACGATCTCGCCGGTGGTGGCGGGGAAGAAGTCGCTCAGGAGCGCGCAGACGGCGCGGGCGGTCGGGTCCTGGTCGGTGTTGTCCCAGCCGAGCGGCGCCCGGGAGCCCCACATGTCCTCGAGGTCGGAGAAGCCGGGGATCGCCTTCGCCGCCAAGGTCCGCAGAGGTCCGGCCGAGACGAGGTTGCAGCGGATGCCGTCGGGACCGAGGTCACGGGCGAGGTAGCGCGAGGTCGACTCGAGGCCGGCCTTGGCCACGCCCATCCAGTCGTACGCCGGCCAGGCGATCGTCGCGTCGAACGTCAGGCCGACGATGGACGAGCCCGACGACATCAGCGGGCGTGCCGCCACGGCGAGCGACTTCAGGCTGTAGGCCGAGACCTGCACGGCCTGCGCGACGTCCTCCCACGGGCCCTCGAGGAACTTGCCGCCGAGCAGTGTCTCCGGGTTGCCGAAGGCGATCGAGTGGACGACGCCGTCCAGCCCGTCGACGTGCTCCCGGACCGCGGCCTCGAGCCCGTCGAGATGCGCCTGGTCGGTCACGTCCAGCTCGAGCACCGGGGGCTCGCTGGGCAGCCGCTTCGCGATCCGGCGGGTGATGCCGAGCGCGCGGCCGAAGTTGGAGATCAGCACGGTGGCGCCCTGCTCCTGCGCCACCTTCGCCACCGCGAACCCGATGGAGGAGTCCATCGTGACGCCGGCGACCAGGATCCGCTTGCCGTCCAGAATGCCCATGAGTCAGTGCCCCATTCCAAGTCCGCCGTCGACCGGGATCACGGCCCCGGTCACGTATGCCCCGCCGTCGCCGGTCAGCCACAGCACCGTCTTCGCGATCTCCTCCGGGCTGCCGTAGCGCCCGAGCGGGACCTGCGCCTTGATCGCCGCCTTCTGGTCGTCGGTGAGCACCGCGGTCATGTCGGTGTCGACGAACCCCGGCGCCACCACGTTCGCGGTGATCGAGCGCGAGCCGAGCTCTCGCGCGAGTGATCTCGCCATTCCGACCAGGCCCGCCTTCGACGCGGCGTAGTTGGCCTGGCCCGCGGAGCCCAGCAGGCCGACGACCGAGGAGATGAACACGAGCCGCCCGCGGCGCAGCCGCAGCATCCCCTTCGCCGCCCGCTTGGCGAGCCGGAATGAGCCGGTCAGGTTGGTCTCCAGGACCGAGGACCAGTCCTCCTCGCTCATCCGCAGCAGCAGGGTGTCGGCGGTGATGCCGGCGTTGGCGACCAGGATCTCTACCGGGCCGTGCGCCGCCTCGGCCTCGGCGAACGCGGCGTCGACCTGCTCCGGGTCGGTGATGTCGCACGTCAGGTCCAGGCAGCCCTCGGGCGCGCCACCGCTCCGGCTGGTGACCGCGACCTTGTCGCCGGCTGCCAGGAAGGCCTCGGCGATGGCGCGGCCGATGCCGCGGTTGCCGCCGGTCACGAGGACGGATCGAGGCTGGTCGTCAGGGGCTTGGGTCACGGTGCTCGACGCTATCGATTACCCATGCGTAGCCGAAACACCCGACACGCCTACTCGTCCTCGAGCCGGAACCCGACCTTCATCGTCACCTGGAAGTGCTCCACGCGGCCGTCCTTGACCTGTCCGCGCACCCCCAGCACCTCGAACCAGTCGAGGTGCCGGAGCGTCTGCCCGGCCCGTTCGACGCCGTTGCGGACAGCCTGGTCGACGCCCTCGGGTGAGGTGCCGACGATCTCGGTGACGCGGTAGGTGCGGTTGGACACGACTGCCTCCTGCGGTTGCGGACGGGGCGATCGGCTCGATGAGCCTGCCGCCAGGTTAGCGACGTACGCTGGAAACATGGCCCGGGCTCAGCGGCGCGACGACGAAGCGGTACGCATCACGACCGCCTCGACGAGCGCGCACGACGACGTGGCCCGTCGGCAGCGCCGGTACCTCTTCTCCATGGGCATCCGCACCGTGTGCTTCGTCGGCGCGATCATCGTCGGCTCGGGGTGGCTCATGTGGGTCCTGATCGCCGGCGCCCTCGTCCTGCCGTACGTCGCGGTCGTCATGGCCAACGCCTCCACCACGAGGTCCGACGGGTTCTCCCTGGTCGACCACGGAGTCCGTCGACCGGAGCTGTCCTCCGGCCAGCGGACCGACGATCGACCGAAGTAGGACAACTTTTGACTTCCCTGGCGGCCGTGCCAGAATCGGGCCCGCGAACTGGGCCTCCCCCGTCTCAGCTCGCACCTCGGACGCCCGCCGACTTCCCCCGTGGTCTGCGGGCGTCCACCTTTTCCGCCGCCGGTTCCGGCACGTCGCCCCGGAAGGTCCCCCTCACGTGAACGACCCCCTGATCTGCTCGGCGAAGGGCTGCTCGGCCCCCGCGGAGTTCGAGCTGCGCTGGAACAACCCGAAGCTGCACACGCCCGAGCGGCGCAAGGTGTGGCTGGCATGTGCGGCGCACCGGCCGACCCTGGGTGAGTTCCTTGGCGCCCGCGGATTCCTCCGCGAGACCGAGCCCATCGTGGCCGGGGACGCCGACTAGCACCCTCGTCCATCCGGAGGGCGGATCCCGTTCGCCGAGCGTTCGGTCTCGGGCCCTCCCACGTCCATCGGGGACTCCTAGTTTCGCCACGACGCAAGTCGAAGGGGAAACGACATGGACAGGACCCCGGCCGCTCGGGTGCACGGGATCAGCAAGAGGTTCGGCGACGTCGTGGCGCTCGACGACGTCAGCCTGGAGATCGGCCGCGGGACGATCCACGGACTGGCCGGTCCGAACGGAGCCGGCAAGACCACGCTGCTCGGGCTCCTCCTGGGACTGTCTGCTCCGGACAGCGGCGTCCTGGCGACCGCAGGCGAGGTCGCCGGCTTCCTGGACGGTCCCTCGCTCTACCCGATGCTCACGGCCCGGCAGAACCTCGGCGCCGTCTGCGCCCTGCGCCGCCTCCCGGAGGCCACGGTCGGCGGCGCGCTGGACCAGGTCGGCCTGGCCGACGTGGCCGACGACCGGGTCCGCGGCTTCTCCCTCGGCATGCGGCAGCGGCTCGGGCTCGCCGCGGCCCTGCTGTGTCGCCCCCGGCTGCTGGTCCTGGACGAGCCCACCAACGGCCTCGACACCGCCGCGACGCAGCACATCCACCAGGTGCTCACGCGGCTGATCACCGACGGCACGGCAGTCGTGCTCTCGAGCCACCGCATGGACCACCTGGCTCTGCTGTGCTCCGACGTCACGATCCTCCGCACCGGGCACGTCGCGTACACCGGCAGCATGGCCGCGCTGGCCGCGGGACAGGCCGAACGGGACTACCTGCTCCGCACCACCGACGACGCACGGGCGAGGTACCTGGCGGGCGCCCTGGGCCTGGTGGTGCTCGAGGAAGGGGCCGCCGACGCTGTCTCGATCCGGCTCGCCGAGGACGAGCTGGACGTGCTCGTGGCCCGGCTGGTCAGCGCGGGGGTCGGCGTCCGCGAGCTGACTCCCCGCCTCAGCCCCGTCGAGGCGGCGTACGTCGGCCTCGTGGAGCGGGTCGCATGACCCTGCAGGCCACCCTCCCCCGCGCGGCGGCGGCACGGGCGCCCTGGTGGCCGGCCCTCCGGTTCGAGCTGGTCAAGATGCTCTCGACCGGTCGGGTGCGGCTGCTCCTCGTGACTTGTCTGGTGGCGCCGGCCGCCTTCGTCGTCGGGATCAGTCACCAGTCCTCACTCCCGGCCGACACGGTGTTCGGCCGCTGGCTCGCCACCAGCGGGTGGGCCGGCTCCCTCGTCGTCCTCGCCTTCGCCGGCAGCTGGGCGCTCCCCCTCATCACCTCCCTGGTGGCCGGCGACGTCTTCGCCGTCGAGGACCGCCTCGGCACCTGGCGGCACCTGCTGATCGTGGAGCGCTCACCTGCTCGCATCTTCGTCGCCAAGACGGTCGCGAGCGGGTCCGTGATCGTCGCCCTGCTCACCGGACTGATGCTCTCCTCGATCGCCGGCGGCCTCATCGCCCTCGGACCTACGCCGCTCATCGGTCTGGACGGCACCCCCCTCTCCAGCACCGAGGCGGGTGGCACCGTGCTGGTGGCCTGGCTGAGCGTGCTGGCCCCGACCTTGGCGTTCGCGGCCGTCGGCCTGCTCGGATCGGTGCTGTTCGGTCGCTCCCCGATGGGCCTGATCCTTCCCGCGCTGTTGGCCCTGGGCATGAACCTCGTGCTCCTCATGCCCGTGCCGACCGCGTTGCGGCTGGCGCTGCCGAGCAGCGGCTTCCTCAGCTGGCGCGGGCTGCTCACGCGTCCGGAACAGCTGGAACCGATCCTCCTCGGCGTCGCGACGAGCCTGGTGTGGGCGGTGGCCGCGACCGGCCTGGCGTACGTCGCGTTCCGCCGGCGGGACTTCACGAACACCGCGTTCGACGGCGTCGGAGCGCGGGACGTCGTCGCAGCCATCGGCGCCCTGCTCGTCCTCGTGGCGACCAGCGCCCTGGCGATCGTGCCGATGACCGGCGGCTCCGGCGTCGACGATCGTCGCCTCGAGGCCACGCTCTCCACCGCGTTCGCCCATCTCTACCGGCTCCAGACCGACCAGCTGCACCGGCCGGCGGTGACCGAGCGGCAGCTCGCCACCACCGCTGCGTGCGACAAAGGCGGCATGCGGGTCGAGGACCACGGTCCCGGGCCGGACTGGCGGTGCGTCGTGACCTGGCACCTGCCCGGGACCACCGCCACCGGCACCGCGACCTACCAGCTCGACGTGGCGGCCGACGGCCGCTTCGTCGCCGACGGAGACGGACCGAAGGAGGTGAACGGCTACTTCCAGGTGCGCACCCCGCTCGGCGATGCGCCCAACCCCCTCTGGCAGATCGACGGACTCGTCGACCTGCTCCAACCTTGAGAAGGGACCACCTCTTCATGCAGGTCACGCGACAGCGCGTCTCGGGCACCCCCCGCGGCCTCATGCAGCACCTCAGCGGCCGGGCCAAGCGCCCCGTCCTCATCGGCGCCCTGGCCCTGACCCTCACGGGCACCGGCCTCGCCTACGGCTCCACGGCGATCTTCGCCGACCACCAGGTCGGCAGCCAGTACGCCGAGGGTCTCCAGATCTCCTCCAACCAGGTGATCAAGCCGCGCGGCGACCGACTGGTCACCGAGTACGGCAAGTTCATGGGCACCACCGTCAGCCCGGACGGCCGCTACCTCGCGGCCACCGCGAACGACCGCGGCGTCTCCCTGCAGATCTTCGACCTCGACAGCTACCAGCTGATCTGGCGTGGCGGCAGCGCCTCCGGCGTCAACGCCAAGCTCGGCGACAACACCGTCGGGCAGGAGGGGCCGTCGTACTCCCCCGACGGCACGTTCCTCTGGATGCCCAACGCCACCGGCCTCACGCGGTTCCCCGTGAACGCCGACGGCACCCTGGGCACCGGGACGAAGGTGCCGATCCCGACGGCGGGCGGCAAGCAGGCGCTCACCGGCGGCACGACGTTCTCCCCCGACGGCAAGACCGTGTACGCCGCGGTGAACGGGCAGAACTCCGTGGTCGCCATCGACGCGGCCACCGGAGCGATCACGAACACCTGGCCCGTCGGGATCGCCCCGCGCCAGGTGAAGCTGGTCGGCTCGAAGCTCTACGTGAGCAACGAGGGCGGTCGCCCCGCCACCTCGGGCGACACCACGATGGAGTCGTACCAGACCCAGGTGCCGGCCGACCCGTACAAGGGCACGTCCACCAACGGCACGGTCAGCGTCATCGACACGAGCAACCCGTCCGCCGCCGTCGACTCGATCAAGGTGGGACTGCACCCGACCTCGATGTACGTCGGGGCCGGCGCCCTCTACGTGTCCAACACGTTCGACGACACGATCTCGGTCATCGACCCGGCCACGAACCAGGTCGTCCAGACGATCGACACCAAGCCCTGGAAGTCCTCCCCGGTCGGGTATGAGCCGACCGGGATGACGGTCCGGGACGGTCACCTGCTGGTGACGCTCGGACGCGCGAACGCCGTCGCCGTCTACAAGCTCGGCCAGAGCGCCCTCGACCCGGTGAGCTACGTCGGTCTGATCCCGACCGACTACTACCCCGAGGACGTGTTCTCCGTCGGCGACAAGCTCGTGGTCTCCAACCGCCGCGGCATCGACGCCCGCGGACCGCTGCTGACCTTCAACGCCGGCTACGGCACCACGCCCGCCACCGGCCACGGGACGCACGGCACGACGGCGTCCCTCACCAGGTTCCCGCTCCCGAGCGACCAGGAGATCCGGGACACCGACACCCCGACGGTGTTCCAGCAGAACGGCTGGGGCGGCAGCAGCTCGGACGTGAAGCACGCCTCCGGCAAGCTGGCCGCACCGGTCGCGGTCCCGAAGCGGATCGGTGACCCGTCCACGATCAAGCACGTCTTCCTGATCGTGAAGGAGAACCGCACCTACGACCAGGTCCACGGCGACATGCCGGCAGGCAACGGCGACCCGTCGCTGGCGCAGTTCGGCGAGCAGGTCACGCCCAACACCCATGCGCTGGCCCGGCAGTTCGGGCTCTACGACAACGCGTACGACATCGGGACGAACTCCGCAGAGGGTCACAACTGGCTGATGCAGGGCGACGACCCGGAGTACACCGAGTCGAGCGCGGGCGAGTACACCCGGTCCTACGACACCGAGAACGACGTCCTCGGCCACCAGCGCTCCGGCTTCCTGTGGACCGCGGTCGAGGACGCAGGTCACACCGCTCGCAACTTCGGTGAGTTCTCCTACTTCGAGAACAAGCCGGCGGGCGCCACCTGGCAGCAGTACTACTGCGCGTCGAAGAGCGTGATGAATGGCGGTGACCCGGCCCAGCTGACCGACCCGACCATCCGGGTCAACCAGCAGTCGCCGATCCCCTCGCTCAACGACATCTCCAACCACGACGCCCCGATGTTCGACACGAACATCCCGGACATCTACCGGTACCTGATCTGGAAGCAGGAGTTCGAGGCCAAGGGCCCGGCGGACTTCAACATGTTCTGGCTCTCCAGCGACCACACCGGCGGCACCCCCGACCCGCGGGCGCAGGTGGCCGACGGCGACCTCGCCACCGGCAAGATCGTGGACGAGATCTCGCACAGCCCCTACTGGAAGTCCTCGGCGATCTTCGTGGTCGAGGACGACAGCCAGAACGGCGCCGACCACGTGGACGGGCACCGCGCCCCGATCCAGGTGATCAGCCCGTGGGCCGTGCACGGCAAGACGATCTCGCGCTTCTACTCCCAGATCTCGGTCGTGCGGACCATCGAGCAGATCCTGGGAGCAGACCCGCTGAACCAGAAGGTCGCCGCGGCGACCCCGATGTACGAGGCGTTCCAGACCAAGCCGGACAACACGCCGTACACCGCCCGGCCGAACCGCATCCCGCTCACGGAGAACGTCAAGACGCCGCCGACGTGCGGACTCGACACGCCTCCGGGATCGGCCAAGCTCCAGGCCCCCAGGACACCGGCGAAGTACGCCTCGTACGCCGCCGCGTGGGACGCGTGGGCTGCGAAGCAGCACTTCAGCGGCAAGTCGCCCCGACCGGACTTCGCGCACCCCGAGCAGATGAACCGGTACACGTGGTACCTCACGCACAACTGGTCGCTGCCCTACCCAGGTGACTCGAGGATCTACATGCCGGGCGACGTGCCAGGCGCCTACCTCCCCTCGGGCGACACCGACTGAGGATCGAGAACGAGGCGACCGGCCGGGTCTCGGGCCCGGCCGGTCGTGTCGCGTTCAGCCGCCGGCTCAGCCCCCGATGGCAGACATCGGACGGTCGGGCTGGAGGAACGTCACGTCGTTGATGCCGTGGCCGGGCAGCTTGCCCTGCATGGCGATCAGCCAGCGGTCGGCCAGCTCCTGGTCGGTCGCACCCGCACGCATCGGCCCGCGGAGGTCCGACTCCTCACGGGCGAAGAGGCAGTTGCGGACCTGGCCGTCGGCGGTCAGCCGGACGCGGTCGCAGTCGCCGCAGAACGGGCGGGTCACCGAGGCGATCACGCCGACCGTGGACGGCCCGCCGTTGACCTGGAACAGCTCGGCCGGGGCGCTGCCCCGCGGCTCCTTGGCCGGGGTAAGGGTGAAGTCGCGCTCGAGGCGCTCGAAGATCTCGTCCGCGGTGATCATCTCGGCGCGGGACCAGTCGTGCTGGGCGTCCAACGGCATCTGCTCGATGAACCGCAGCTCGTAGCCGCGCTCGACGCACCAGCCGAGCAGCTCGGAGGCGTGGCCGTCGTTGACGCCGCGGAGCAGGACGGCGTTGATCTTCACCGGGGTCAGGCCGGCGTCCTGGGCCGCCTCGACCCCTGCGATCACGTCGTGCAGCCGGTCGCGGCGGGTGATGGTGTGGAAGGTGTCGGCCCGGATGGTGTCGAGGCTGACGTTGACGCGGTCGAGACCGGCGTCGGCGAGCGCGTGGGCCGTGCGGGCCAGCCCGAGCGCGTTGCTGGTCATGCTGAGCTCGAGGTCGGGCGAGATCTCCCGGGTGCGGCGGACGAGGTCGACGAGACCGCGGCGCACGAGCGGCTCACCGCCGGTGAAGCGGACCTCGTGGATGCCGAGCCCCTCGACGCCGATCCGGATCAGCCGGACCACCTCGTCGTCGGTCAGCACCTCGTCGGTGGGCAGCCAGTCGAGGCCCTCCGCAGGCATGCAGTAGTTGCACCTCAGGTTGCACCTATCGGTGAGCGAGACCCGGAGATCGGTCGCGATCCGGCCGTAGTGATCCTCCAGAGCCCTCGTCATGCTCCCCAGGATAGGCGGTAGTGGTTGCCGCCGGGGGTTTCGTCGGGGGTGCGGGGCACA
>Ga0307504_10000213_pt1 | contig 12065 bp, 12 predicted proteins | sample 19_S_MG_FD_194516 | JGI IMG/M metagenome (GOLD analysis project Ga0307504, IMG submission 194516) | Soil microbial communities from Populus trichocarpa stands in riparian zone in the Pacific Northwest, United States - 19_S | ecosystem: Environmental > Terrestrial > Soil > Riparian zone > Trees... | reverse complement strand
CGGCAGGCTCAACAGCTTGAACAGTGGCCCGAGCAGAACGTTGACGATCGAGAACAGCACCGAGATCCACAGCAGCGCGCCCCACCCGCCGTAGACGTGGATACCGTGCACCACCTTGGCCACGATCCCGATGATCGCGGCCAGCACCACCAGTCGAATCAGCAAGCGCAACATGGACCTCAGCCAACCAGACTTCTACCGCTGGCGCTGGCGAGGATCTCAATTTCGGCGTTCGACGGCCGTCCAGCACGACAGGGTCAGCAGAATAAGGGCGAAACCGAAGCCGAGATCCTCGATGGGCGCGAACGCGATCCGGATGCCGATGATCACGCCGGGGTCATACTGGACCACCCGCAGACCGGTCAGCAGACCGTTGACCACGAGCTGAAAGCCGGTCAGGATCGCGTAGGCGATCCAGAACCCGAGGCTGGTGACCAGCTTCGTCCTCAGCAGGGCAAGATCGGTCAGCACCGACGCGACAAGCGCGATCTCGACGAGCGCCGTGTAGGTCACCGGGTGTCACCCTCGACCGCCGGACGATCCATCGCGATGGGGTCCTCAGGTCCCGGGTTCGATTCGCGAACCACGATCCCGCCGTCGGGCCCATGAGCCCCGATCCCGCCGTCGGGCCCATGAGCCCCGATCCCGCCGTCGGGCCCACGAACCCCGATCCCGCCGTCGGGCCCACGAACCCCGATCGCGCCGTCCGATCCGCCGCGGCCCGGAAGCCAGCCCGGACGGCAGCGGCGAACCGCCTCGAGGGTGAGGACGGCACAGATCGGTATGACGATGAAGAACAAGACTTCCTCGATGGGCAGGCGGTCTAGCGTGATGCCGGTGACATAGCGCTCGTCGAAGGACCAATGCCCCGCGTGCAGGGCGTACAGATCCCAACTGACTCCGAGGGCAACCCCGGGCAGCAGGGCCAGCACGAGTCGACGCCATCTGGAGTACACGCGGGTCCGCAGCACGATCTCGAGCGGGGCGGTCCCGACCAGGCAACCGGCGAGTAGGGCGAGGTAGGTCAGATGTCTCACCGCTTGGTCTAGAAGCCCGTCGCCTGCGCGCGTCGCTTCACCTCGGTGCCGCGGTTTTCACGCAGAGCCTGAGCCGGCGTGCCGGGCAATGACGGGTCGACCCGGAACATCCAGTCGATGATCTCGGCGTCGCTGTACTTGGCGTCCCGAAGCAGGGTGATCACCGACGGCAAACCCTTCACCACCGTTCCGTCCGCGACGAAAATCCGCGGGATTCGACGTCGTCCGGTTTCATCGGCCGCGACCACCAACTGGCCATCCTTGACCAGCTGGTGGACCTTCGTGACCCGAACACCGAGCAGCTCGGCGGTTTCACCGAGTGTGAGCAGGTCGAGGTCGGCGACGTCACGCATTACTTCAGCCTGCCATGCCGCGGCCGGGGCGGCACAATGGTCGGTGGATCGCTGAGCTTGGGCCACCTATCGGATCCGCCAGCCTTCCCGGGTCGGCTCCGGAGACTCGCAGGAGTGACTTTGCGTCCACGGCCGGACGCCGCCGAAGCTGGCGTCCAACTGCGCGCCATGCCGGACGCCCGCGGGGAATGGCTGACGGGCTATCTGGCGGCGCAGTTCCGGCACGTCCAGGCGCGCTGGCGAAGCAGCGAGCACGAGGTTGCCGAACCGGCGGCCCTTGAGAACATCGTTCGAGGCGACCAGCACGACACTGCCGAATACTTGCCGCAGGCCGGCGATCACCCGTGCGGCATAGCGCAGGCCCGGTTCGTCGACCAGGTTCGCCAGCAGCATGCCGGTGGAGCGCAGCACTCGCGATGTCTCGGCGAAGAACTCCACCGTCGTCAGTTCGGCTGGAACCCGGCCGTCGGCATAGGCGTCGAGCACCGCCAGATCCGCCGTCATATCGGCTAATTGCGCTATTCCCCTCAAACCATCCACGGGACGAATCCGGATCCGATGATGGCGCGGCAGCGGCAACCGCGATCGCACCAGCTGGGTGAGCTCCGCATCAGGCTCGAGCACGATCTGCGACGAACCGGGGCGGGTGGCTGCGATATAGCGGGGCAGGGTCAGGCCGCCGCCGCCGATGTGGGTCACCGATATCGGCCCGGGAGGCACGGTGGCGAGCACACTCGCGAAATACTGCACATATTCGAAATCCAGGTAGGTCGGGTCGCTGAGATCGACGTAGGACTGCCGAACCGAATCCATCACCAGCATTGTTCCGCCGGGATGCTCGTCGTCGGCGATGAGTTCGATGCGGGGTCGGACTACGCCGGCCTCGGTCGGGTCGTGCATGACCGCGACCCTACTGACCGGTGACCTCGTCGGTGCGCCGCGCGGTGCCGGCTTGGATGGGATCTAGAATCACCATGTGCAGACGGCCATGCCAGACCGGATCGTCGGCCGTGTGCTGGAGGGCCGGTATCGGATACTCGAGCGACTGGCCCGTGGCGGCATGTCGACGGTCTACCGAGCATTGGACCAGCGACTCGATCGTGAAGTGGCGGTCAAGGTGATGTCGGCCGCGCTGTCCGCCGACCCCGCCTTCGCCGACCGGTTCGCGCGGGAAGCCAGAATCGCCGCCAGACTGTCGCACCTCAATGCCGTATCGGTCTATGACCAGGGGTGTGACGGCGAGCATGTCTTTCTGGTCATGGAACTCGTCCGCGGCCGCACATTGCGGGATCTGCTGCGCGAACGCGGCGCGTTGACCCCGGCTCAGGCGGTCTCGATCATGGAGCCGGTCTTGGGCGCCCTTGCCGCCGCACATCGGGCAGGTCTCGTGCACCGCGACGTCAAACCGGAAAACATCCTGGTGTCCGACGACGGCGCGGTGAAGGTGGCCGACTTCGGTCTGGCCCGAGCCGCGGAGTCCGATCCGAGCAGTACTCGCACCGGACTGATGATGGGCACCGTCGCCTATTGTCCGCCGGAGCAGATTTCCCGAGGGCGCGCCGATGCCCGCTCCGATGTCTATTCCGCGGGTGTCATGTTGTTCGAGTTGCTGACAGGTTCGGCGCCGTACGCCGGAGACAGCGCCTTGGCGGTTGCCTACCAGCATGTGAACTCCGATGTACCTCCGCCGTCGTCCCGCCGCGCCGGAATCCCGGCTCAGCTGGATGACGTGGTCCTTCGGTCTACCAGCCGCGAACCGTCTGGTCGCCCCCTCGACGCCGGGGTTCTGCTCGCCGAATTACACGACGTTCGGGTGGATCTCGAGTTGGCTGTCGTGGCGGTGCCACCTCGTCCTCGCCGCGAGGACGCGCAAACCGCGAACACCCAGGTCATCGCCGCGATGATGGATCATCCCTCCAGTCCTCCCGGACCCGACCGGCTCGCGGGCCCGGTGGCCGCAAGCGCATTGGCCGCAGCGGCGGCGGCCGGCGAGACCGCGGCCGCTACCACCTCCCCGACCCACGTGGGTCTCAGCGCGGACCCAACCCTGGACACCGCCGTCAGCGAAGTCCCGGCGGACGCGGGGCGGACGCGGCGCGACGACGGGCTCGAGTCGGCGAAGCGGGCCGGACGCTCGGCCCGGCGACGTCAGGGTCGGCGCCGGGCCGTCGTTGTGGTTTTGATCATCCTGCTGTTGGGACTGCTCACCGGGTATGGCGCGTGGTGGTTCGCGATCGGCCGGTATCACCCGGTGCCGGATGTCGTGGGTAAGGCCAGATCGGCGGCCGTCGGTCAATTGGTGTCCGACGGATTCACCGTCGATTCAGCCGTGGATCAGCGGTTCAGTGAGGACATCCCGGCCGGGGATGTGATCACCACCGATCCCGCGCCGCGGACCCACATCATCAAGGGCAAGGAGGTCCAACTCGTCCTGTCGCTCGGGCCCGAACGGTTCGTGATTCCGGCCGTCACCGGCGCGCCGTACGCGCAGGCCCAACAGGCATTCCGGACACTGCCCCTGCAGGTTGTCCGCAGCGACGCCTCCGACGACACGGGCAAGTTCGTCAAAGGCACGGTCATCCGCACCAGTCCCGCGGCCGGAGCCAGGATTAAGCGCGATGCGGTGGTCACCGTCGTGGTGTCCAACGGTCCGCCCGTTCTCGGTGTCCCCGACGTGTCCGGGAAGTCTCGCGACGACGCGGCGGAGATTCTGCGCAGGACGGGATTCGCCGTGCAATCCTCGGAGGACTTCTCCGATACCGTCAAAGAGGGCAGGATAATTAGCCAGGCGCCCGAAGCCGGCGCCCTAGCGGTGAAGTTCAGCCAGGTGACTGTTGTGGTGTCCAAAGGGCCGCCGCTGGTCACGCTTCCGGAGATCCCCAACGGGACCGACGGCGACCGAGCCAAGTCAACCCTGGAAGGCCTCGGACTGCGGGTCAAGGTTGACCGGCGCTTCGGTGGCTTCTTGAACAAGGTGGTGGCGATGGATCCAAAGGCCGGCGAACAGGTCGCCAAGGGCTCCGAGGTCGTCCTTACCGTCGTGTAGCCCGGCAGCAGCATGGCTGGGCTGGACCGGCGGCCCCGCTGGACCGGCAGCCCCGCTGGACCGGCAACCCCCGCTGGCTAGGCTTGCCCGCATGGTCATCGTCATGGCGCCTACCGCCGAGGACTCCGACATCGCCCTGGTAGTTCGGCATATCGAGTCCCATGGCGGCCAAGCGTTCGTCAGCCGCGGTGTGACCAGGACGATCATCGGAGTGGTGGGCACCGAGCAGGTGCTGGAAACCCTGGACGCCGGCGTGCTTGCCGGGGTGGCCGAGACAATGCGAATCACCGCGCCGTACAAGCTCGTCTCAGCGGCCAACCACACCAGGCGAAGCACGGTCAGAGTCGGCGGTGTGCCAATCGGGCCGGACACGTTCACCCTGATCGCCGGTCCGTGCGCGGTCGAAACGGCGGCGCAGACCCTTGAGTCGGCGCGGATGGCCAAACGTGCCGGAGCGACGTTGCTCCGTGGTGGCGCCTACAAGCCTCGCAGCTCGCCATATGCCTTTCAGGGCTTGGCGCTGGCCGGGTTGAAGATCCTGGCCGAGGTCCGTGACGAGACCGGTCTTCCGGTAGTGACCGAGGTCCTCGACATCAAAGACGTCGACGACGTCGCCGAGTACGCCGACATGTTGCAGGTAGGTGCCCGCAACATGCAGAACTTCGGTCTGTTGCAGGCGGTCGGCGGTGTGGGCAAGCCGGTCCTGCTGAAGCGAGGGCTGGCCGCGACCTATGAGGAATGGTTGATGGCCGCCGAGTACATAGCCCAGCGCGGCAACCTCGACGTGGTGTTGTGCGAGCGAGGCGTCCGCAGCTTCGAGCCGGCGATCCGCAACATGTTCGACGTATCGGCGATACCCATGGTGCAGAGCTTGTCGCACCTGCCCATCGTCGTCGACCCGTCGCACGCGGCGGGTCGACGAGATCTTGTGGTGCCGCTGGCCCGGGCGGGCATCGCGGCGGGCGCCGACGGCGTCATGGTGGACGTCCACCCCCATCCCGAGAGCGCTCTGGTCGACGGCGCTCAGGCGCTGACCGGCGACTCGCTGGATGAGTTGGCCGAGGTTGTCACAACGCTGCCGGCTCTGCTCGGTCGCACGTCGGCGGCACATCGCGCCGGCTGACGGCATACGCGAGTCGGCTTAGTGGTCAGGTGATGGCTAGCCCGCGACGAGAGGTCGGAGCACAGCGATAGCGCGCTCGACGGCGTCGTCATCGACGTCCAGGTGCGTCACAAGCCTGAGAAACCGGGGACCGAGTACGGAAACCCATACGCCGCGCTCCCGTGCGGCAGCGGCGACGGCGGCCGCGTCCGAGACGTCCAGCACCACGATGTTGGTCTGGGTCAGGGACGGGTCCCTCCCGAGGGCCTCCGCAAGCCGCCGCGCCCGCCGGTGATCGTCAACGAGGCGCTTGACATTGTGACGCAGGGCATAGCGGCCGGCGGCGGCGAGAATGCCGACCTGGCGCATCCCCGCTCCGTATCTCTTGCGCCAGATCCGCGCCGAAGCGATCCGGTCGGTGGATGAGACCAGGACCGATCCCACCGGCGCGCCCAACCCTTTAGATAGACAAACCGACACGGTGTCGAAGCCCTCGGCCAGTTCGTCGACCGCAAGTCCGGAGGCGACGTGGGCATTCCACAACCTCGCGCCGTCGAGATGCAGGCCGAGCCCGTGCTCGCGCGCCAGGTCCCGCACAGCCCGGACGGCCTCCCTCGGCTGAACGGTCCCACCGCCGAAGTTATGGGTGTTCTCGACCGCGATCGCGGCCGTCGACACCAGATAAGGGCCCGCATTCGGAGTGATCGCCTCGGCCACCGCGGCGGGTTCCAGCAGGCCTCGTTCGGCACGCCAAGTACGCGTCGTGATACCCGAGAACACCGCAGCCGCCCCGAGTTCGGCCCGCACCACGTGCGCGGTGTGATCGCAAGCCAACTCTTGGCCGGGCTGGACGAGCAGGCGTAGGCCCAGTTGGTTGGCCAGCGTACCGGTCGGCGTGTACAGGCCGGCGTCGAAGCCGAGCATTTCGGCGACCTCCGCTTCCAGGGCGTTCACCGTCGGGTCATCACCGTAGACATCGTCGCCGACCTCAGCCTCGGCCATCGCCTGTCGCATTGCCGGGCTGGGCCGGGTCACGGTGTCACTGCGCAGATCGACCACCGCCGCCGCCGAACTCACTCGTCACCGTCGGAGTTCAGTTCCCGATGCCGACGATCTGACACCAATCGCTCGGCGACCCGGAAGGCCAGCTCCAATGACTGCTCGATGTTCAGCCGAGGATCGCACGCAGTCTCATATCTGCGGGCCAGATCCGCGGCGGTCAGCTCAGCGGTGCCACCGATGCACTCTGTGACGTTGTCACCGGTGAGCTCCACGTGCAAGCCGCCGGGATGGGTGCCGAGCGAGGCATGGACATCGAAGAAGCCGTCGACCTCGTCGATAATCCGATCCAGATGGCGGGTCTTGACCCCGTCGGCGGTCTCCTCGGTGTTGCCGTGCATCGGATCGCACTGCCAGACGACGAGGTGCCCGCTCGCCTGCACCTTCTCGATGATCGGAGGCAGGCAGTCGCGAACTCTGGCGTTGCTCATCCGGCTGATCAGCGTGAGCCGTCCCGGGATACCTTTCGGATCCAGCCGTTCGACCAACTCCGCCGCGAAACCTGGTGTCGTGGTCGGGCCGAGCTTCACTCCGATGGGGTTGGCGATCCGGGACACGAAATCCAGATGGGCACCATCCAGTTGGCGGGTCCGCTCCCCCACCCAGACGAAGTGCCCCGACAGGTCATATGCCCGGCCACCCTCGATCCGGGTCAGCGCCCGCTCGTACTCGAGAATCAGCGCCTCATGGCTGGCGAACAGTTCGACCCCGTCGAGGGCCGCGTCGTGCACACCGCAGGCTCGCATGAATCGGACCGCGCGGTCGATCTCGGCCGCCAGCTGCTCGTACCGGCTGCCGGTCTCAGTGGTCCGGGCGAAGGCGGTATTCCAGGCATGGACCTTTTCCAAGGCGGCCAACCCACCGCTCGCGTAAGCACGCAGCAGGTTCAACGTGGATGCCGCGGTGGAATATGCCCGAAGGATCCTGCGCGGGTCGGGAGTCCGGGCCGCGTAGTCGCCGTGTAGTTCGTTGACCATGTCGCCTCGGTAGGACGGCAGACCGAAGGCGTCCAGTTCGGTGGACCTCGGCTTGGCGTACTGTCCGGCCATCCGTCCGACCTTCACCACCGGCACGGACGCGCCGTAGGTGAGTACCACCGCCATCTGGAGCAGTATCCGGACCTTGCCGGCGATGTCGCTCTGTGAGGACGTGGCGAAGGTCTCGGCACAATCGCCGCCCTGGAGCAGGAATGCCTCGCCCCGCGCCACCTGCGCCAGCCGCGCCGTCAGCGCGTCGACCTCTGTGGCGACCACGAGCGGTGGCATCGCCGCCAGCGTAATCGCGACCTCGCGCAGCACGTTCTCGTCCGGCCATACCGGCTGCTGGGCGGCTGGCAGGGCGCGCCAGGCATCGAGCTGCGGCAGATCGGTCGAATCGGGCCCCGAGTTTGGCCCGGAGTTGACGGTCGCGGTCACCGGCCCAGCGTAGTCGGCGGCCGTGCGGCAATCTGAGCCCGTTCGCGCGTCGGGCAGCAGCCCAGCGGATTACCCGAAGAAGACCTCGGCCTCGGAATAGAATTCGGGCGGAACGATCTTGAGCTTGGCTGTCGCGGCCGCGAGTGGCACTCGAGCGATGCTGGTCCCCTGCAACGCCACCATCTTGCCCCAGTCACCGCCATGCACGGCATCGATGGCATGCAGTCCGAATCGGGTTGCCAGAACTCGGTCGAACGCGGTCGGGGTGCCTCCGCGCTGGATGTGGCCCAGCACGGTGGTACGGGCTTCCTTGCCGGTTCGCACCTCGATCTGGCTGGCCAGCCACTCGCCGATGCCACCGAGCCGGACATGACCGAACGCGTCGACGCCCTTGTCGAGGGTCACCATTTCCCCTTCCTCGGGCTGGGCGCCTTCGGACACGACCAGTATCGGGGCGTATTGCGACTGGAATCGGCTCTCGACATAGGCGCAGACCCGCTCGATCGAAAACTTCAACTCTGGTATCAAGATCACGTTGGCGCCTCCGGCGAGCCCGGAGTGCAGGGCGATCCAACCCGCATGCCGCCCCATCACCTCGACGATCAAGGCGCGATGATGGGACTCGGCGGTAGTGTGCAGCCGGTCGATGGCCTCCATCGCTATGTTGACGGCGGTGTCGAAGCCGAAGGTGTAATCCGTGGCGTTGAGGTCGTTATCGATCGTCTTCGGCACGCCGATTACGTTGACGCCGAGTTCGTCAAGTCGGGTGGCGACGCCGAGGGTGTCCTCGCCGCCGATCGCGATGAGGGCGTCGACGCCGAGGGAGTGCAGATTCTCGCGGATCTGGTCCACCCCGCGATCAAGCTTGAACGGGTTCGTTCGCGACGAACCGAGAATTGTGCCACCGCGTGGCAGGATCCCGCGGACCTGGGCGATGCCGAGGTCCATCGTGAGCCCGTCGAGCGGTCCCTTCCACCCGTCCCGGAAGCCGACGAACTCGTAGCCATAGACGCCGACGCCCTTGCGGACGACGGCGCGGATCACCGCGTTCAGGCCTGGGCAGTCACCGCCGCCGGTCAGTACACCGATACGCATCTGCGCTGATCTCCTCACCAGACTGTGGCCTTGCGACGGCCGCTTGCTCGACGGCTCAACCCCGAGGCAGCTTAGTGGTCAGGATCGAGGAATGTTGGCCGGATGCCGGAGTTCGGAAGGCATTCAGACTGCTCGGTAAAAGCCCGTGCGGAATCAGCCGGCCGCGTTGGCTATAGCCTTCCATCGCTCCAAATTGTGCCTGGCATCGGCGAGGGCATCGTGCGCATCGGCACCCGCCGGGGGCAACGCGGGCGAACCGGCCGACTCCCACAGCTGGCGCAATTCATGGGTGAAACGCGGGATAGCCCGTGGCAATGCCCGCATATCCCCCCATAATTGGGCAAGAGATACGTGGTCATAACCAGCCATCCACGCCCACAACTCGATCGTTTCACCTGGCTGAGTCAGATATGTCAGCAAGTCATCACGGATTTGCACCCGCGCGCGCCATGCCGGATTGCTCGGCGATGGAAGTTGGCTGAGCACGTTCCGGCGAACCCATTCGATGGCCCGGGATGGGTCGAATTCGGTGGAAATGGCGTAAAACTCGCGGCCGTTCTCGTCCACGACGCCGATCGAGACCAATGAAATCGTGACGCCGTCCTCGATGAACTCGCAATCGTAGAAGTAGCGCACGCCGTCGTCAGCCGAATCAGCCAGCTCGCTCGATCGGCACCCGGTCGGCGTCCGGTGCCGCTCCCACCGTATCGGCGAGGCCCACGACACGCTTGGCGCCGAAGCCGACGGTGGCTCCGGTTTGCAGTTTGACCTTCGCCGCATACGCGTCGACATATTCCTGACCGGACAATTGCATGAGTTCGTACATGATCTCGTCCGTCATGGATCTCTCGACGAATCGGTCGCCCGCAAGGCCCTCATAACGCGAGAAGTCGAGCGGCTCGCCAAACCGGATGCCCGGACGCGGCCGCAGATGCGGAAACCTCCTACCGGTCGGCTGGACCTTGTCGGTGTCGATCATGGCTACCGGGATGACAGGCACGCCGGCCTCCAGCGCCATTCTCGCCACCCCGGTCTTTCCCTTGTACAGTCGGCCGTCCGGCGATCGGGTGCCCTCGGGATAGATGCCCAGCAGTTCACCGGCCCGCAAGATCCGGACACCCGCGGTGAGCGCGCCCCGGGCGGCGTCGGCGTCGTTGCGGTCGATGGGGACCTGCCCGATTCCGGAGAAGAACAGTCTGGACAGACTCCCTTTGAGTCCCGCGGTCGTGAAGTACTCGGATTTGGCGAGAAAGGTCACCCGGCGCCGAACCATCAGCGGAAGGAAGAACGAGTCGCAGAAGGAGAGGTGGTTGCTTGCCAGGATGGCGCCGCCCTGCTGAGGCAGGTTCTCCGCACCCTCCACCCAGGGTCGCCAGATCGCCTTCAGCCACGGACCGAGTCCGATGAACTTCAGGAACCAGTACAACACCTTGGCGGCCTCCCCCACAAAACACCCGGTCGAGTGCCCTGACCTTAGTCGCGGCGGAGCGTAAGCGACAATCAGCCTCGCGGGCGAGGCAGCGCGAACTCCGGCGACCGAAGCTTTCCGAGCCCGCTGGGTACGCGGGATGGGCCGGTGGAAGCGACCGGTCAGCGCCCGCGATGGACGCGCCGGGATGGCTCCGCGCACGCACGCACACCTATGATTGTCCGGCCCTCGCCAGGACGATCAAGTGGCGGCATGATGGATACCTGCGGAAAGCAGGGAACCGAAGGAGATCCGTCTTGCCAGTCCTCAAGGGTGCCGAGCCCTTCCGTGCCGACGGGACGGACGATCACGGCCACATCGGCGTGGTTGTCTGCCATGGCTTCACCGGCACGCCCCAGAGCATGCGGCCGTGGGCCGAGCACCTGGCCGCGGCCGGTTACGCTATTCGGCTGCCCAGGCTTCCCGGACACGGCACCCGCTGGCAGGACCTCAACAAGACCGGCTGGCCGGACTGGTACGGCGAGATCCGCCGCGCCTACGACGACATAGCGGCCAACTGCGACACCGTCTTCGCCTGCGGCCTGTCCATGGGCGGCACCCTGGCGACCAAACTGGCAGAGGACCTCGGCGATCAGGTCGCGGGGCTCGTGCTCGTCAACTCCGCATACGGAACGTTGCGCAAGGATGCCCAGTTCGCCCCCTACCTCGCCCGCGTGATCAGGTCCTGGCCCGGCATCGGCAGCGATATCAAGAAGGTCGGGATGGCCGAGCTCAGCTATGACCGCACCCCGCTCAGGGCCGTGGTGTCGATGCAGGCCCTATGGCGGCTGGTCGTCGCCGACCTGCCTAAGATCACCGCGCCGATCCTTCACTTCCGCTCGACCGAGGATCATGTCGTCGACTCGCTCTCATCCGAACTTCTGCACGCCGGCGCCACCACGACCACCGTGACCGAGGTTCCCTTGACGAACAGCTACCACGTGGCGACGGTCGACAACGACGCCGAACAGATCTTCGCCGGCAGCGTCGAGTTCATTCGGGAGCACTCCGGCGCGCGACACGCCGAGGCCGACTCGTGACGCTGCCGCCCTCCCACCGGGGCCGACGCGACAACGGCCTCGGTTCCGACCGCTTCTCGCCGGTGGCTGACGTGGACCCGCGGTTGGCCGATCACTTACTCGACGTGCTCGGTTTGCGCGACGTCCCCGCGTACGTAGAACCCGCTCCCACGACCGCATCGATCACCGCGGACCGGCTTTTCGTGGCTGCCCACCAGACGATCGAGGCACGTGAAGTGCTTTCCGAGATCGCCGCCGAGCTCGGTATCGAGGTATCCAGGGACGGCCAACGACTGCGCGGTCAGCCGGTCGATCCAGCCGACGACCTACTCGCAGGACACGATACCGACGCCGAATTCGCCGCCATCATCGCCGGACTGGCAGAACTCGACCGGCCGCTGTTCGATCCGTACCCGTCGGCCGCGTCGAATACGGTCGCCGAGCCACCCCCGCCGGTCGACCACTTCGTGC
>Ga0307504_10000212_pt1 | contig 12067 bp, 11 predicted proteins | sample 19_S_MG_FD_194516 | JGI IMG/M metagenome (GOLD analysis project Ga0307504, IMG submission 194516) | Soil microbial communities from Populus trichocarpa stands in riparian zone in the Pacific Northwest, United States - 19_S | ecosystem: Environmental > Terrestrial > Soil > Riparian zone > Trees... | reverse complement strand
ACGGATTTCCTCGCGCTTCAACTGCCCCAAACCATGCTCGGCGCTGATCGAGCCGCCGAAACGCGCCACGCTGTCGTGCACCATTAGATTGATCGCCGCCGTGTGCATGACAAGAACGTCGGGCGCGACCCCCTCGGGGGCGGACACGTTGTAGTGCAGGTTGCCGTCGCCAAGGTGTCCGAAAGTCACCATGCGGACCCCCGGATGAGCGCGCGCAAGCTCCGCATCGGTCGCCGAAATAAAATCCGCAATGCGCGAGATCGGAATCGACACGTCGTGCTTGATATTCGGGCCTTCGTGGGCCTGCGCTTCGGAGATGAATTCGCGCAGCTTCCAGAAAGCCCGGGACTGAGTTCCGCTCTGCGCGACCGCCGCGTCGAGGATGGTTCTCTCCTCGAGGGCCGCTTCAAGCACGCGTTCGACCAGAATCCTGACGCCCTCACCCGGCTGCGTATCCGAGAGTTCCATCAGCGCATAGTGAGGGAAACGGCGCGGGAAAGGTGCGGCGGTGTCCCCGAAATGCTTGAGCACGAGCGAGAGACAAAAATCGGAGAATAGCTCGAAGCCCGTGAGGCGCTCGCCGCAGGCGTCCAAGACCCGCTCGATCAGTGCCAGGGCTTTTTCCGGATTTTGCAGGGCCACCACGGCGGTGGCATGAGACTTGGGCAGGGGAAAGAGCTTCAAAACCGCCGCCGTAATCACGCCTAGCGTTCCTTCGGCGCCGATGAACAGCTGCTTCAGGTCATAGCCGGTATTGTCCTTGCGCAGGCCGCGCAAGCCATCCCAAATCTCTCCTGAGGGCAGTACGACTTCGAGTCCTAGAACGAGCTCTCGAGCGTTACCGTAGCGCAGCACCGCGGTGCCGCCCGCGTTGGTAGAAAGATTGCCGCCGATTTCGCAGCTGCCCTCGGCGGCAAGGCTCAAGGGAAACAGCCGCCCCGCTTCTTCGGCGGTCTTCTGCAGCTTGGCCAACACGCAGCCGGCATCCACCGTCATGGTGTTGTTGCGCGCATCGATCGCGCGGACCCGGTTCATGCGGGAGAGATTGAGGACGATCTGCGAACCGCTTGCATCCGGCGTCGCCGCGCCACAAAGGCCGGTATTTCCCCCTTGAGGCACGATCGCGGTGCGCGAGTCGGCGCAGGCGCGCACCACCTCGGCCACCTCGGCCGTAGAGGCCGGCTTGACGACCGCGGCCGGCCTGCCCACGTAGCGCTTGCGCCAGTCGGTCGCGTACGGACCGAATTCCTGCGGCGATGCAATCAGCCCTGCCGGTCCGACAATGGCCCGAATGTCGTCGATGAGCGATCTCATTTCGGCCTCACGGCGTGGCCGCTCAGTATTCCGAAGAACCCGTCTCTAGCTGACCGACTGGAGCGCCTTGCGCATCTGCAAGAGGGTCGCCCCGTAGTCTTTCGAGCCGAAAATCGCCGACCCGGCGACAAACGTATCGGCGCCGGCGCGCGCGATATCGGCGATGTTGCCGGCGTTCACGCCGCCGTCCACCTCCAACATGATGGCGCGCCCCATGTCGTCGATCTTCTTGCGCGCATCGCGCAACTTCTCCAGAGCGTGAGGGATGAACTGTTGCCCGCCAAATCCGGGATTCACCGACATGATGAGAACCAAGTCAAGCTTGTGCAGGACGTGATCGAGGCAGGACAGCGGCGTGGCGGGATTCAATACGAGGCCCGCCTTGCAGCCCGAGTCGTGGATCAAACCTACGGTGCGATCGACGTGCTCGCTCGCCTCCGGATGGAAGCTGATGATGTTGGCTCCGGCGCGAGCAAAATCCGGAATGATCCGATCGACCGGCCTGATCATGAGGTGCACGTCGATTGCGCTTTCGGTGAGCGGGCGGATCGCCTCGCACACGAGCGGTCCGACCGTGAGATTCGGAACGTAGTGATTGTCCATCACGTCGAAGTGAATCATGTCGGCCCCGGCCGCGACCACGGCTGCCACTTCATCCCCGAGCCGCGCGAAATCCGCGGACAAGATGCTCGGTGCGATTCGGAACGTGCGTGTAGCCATCGCCGGAAATTCTACTTGGATTCGCCCGGGACCGCATGAAACGGCGATCATCACCCTTGTCAGTCCGCGCGATTTCGTGTGGAATGACCGCATGGTCGCGGAAAAAAAGTATGAGGTCACGGTCGGCTCGCAGACGCAATACGTTGCGGAACAGTCCGACGAACAGAGCGGCCGCTTTGTTTTCGCTTACACCATCACCATCCGCAATGCCGGGAGCATCTCCGTGCAGCTGATCTCGCGCCACTGGATCATCACCGACGGCCGCAACCAAGTGCAGGAAGTGCGCGGCCTGGGCGTAGTAGGCGCTCAACCGCTGCTCAAACCCGGGGAGAGTTTCGAATACACGAGCGGCACCGCGATCGCGACGCCGGTCGGGACCATGCGAGGCAGCTACCAGATGGTGGCCGAAGACGGCACGCAGTTCGACGCGCCGATTCCGGAATTCACGCTATCGGTGCCCCGCGTCCTGCACTAGGGGTTCCGGGCCGAGCTGTCGCCTTCCCGGGACCGTTTCGGATCGCCGTCGCCGCTTTTCGGTTTCTCCGGCAGCGTCCACCACACGATAAACACGAGGATCGCCAACGCCAGTCCTGCCTCGAGCAAGATAATCCACAGCCCGGACCTCACGTGCTTATACTTTCTCTAATCGCTCGGAGACCCATGATAGAACACTTGCGCTGGCTTTTTCTTGCAGCAACGGGACTGACTGCGGGTTGCGCTCTGCAGCCGCTGCCGGACAACTCTGCGGGCGCTTGCCCCGGCTCTTCGACCTGCCCGTGTCCGGTATGTCCCTCGCCGCCCGTTGTCGCCCCGCGGGTGAACGCCCTCGAGCCGGCGGACTTCGGCGCGCTGCCGGGCTGGAAGGACGGCGAGCAAGCCGCCGCCTGGAACGCTCTGCTCGCGTCCTGCCAGGCGTTGCGCTGGCGTGAGGCCTGGCGCGGCGTCTGCGCGCGAGCGATGGAGCTGCGTTCGCCGAGCGACGAGGAGGCACGGCGCTTCCTCGAAGACCAGTTCGTCCCCTGGCGTCTTGCCAACTCCGACGGTGGGCTCGAGGGGCTGATCACGGGTTACTACGAACCGGTCCTGCGCGGCAGCCGCGTCAGGGCTGCACCGTTTGTTCACCCGCTATATGGTCCGCCGGACGATTTGCTCAGCATCGACCTCGCTACCGTCAACCCGGAGCTGCGCGGTCAGCGCCTGCGCGGGCGCGTCGATGGAAAACGGGTCGTGCCGTACTACTCGCGCGCGGAAATCGCACGCGGCGCGGCACCCGTAGCGGGGAAGGAAATCTTGTGGGTCGACGATCCGATTGAAGCCTTCTTCCTCCAGGTCCAGGGCTCGGGACGCGTCCAGCTCGACGGCGGCGAGACGCTGCGCGTCGGCTACGCTGACCAGAACGGCCATCCTTTTCAGTCGATCGGGCGATACCTCGTCGAGCGCGGCGAGCTCAAGCTCGGCGAAGCTTCGATGCAGGCGATCAAATCCTGGGCGGCGGCGAATCCCAAGCGCCTGGAAGAACTGCTCAACCAGAACCCGAGCTTTGTGTTTTTTCGCGAATTACCTCTCGCCGACCCGGCGAACGGTCCGGTCGGAGCGCTCGGCGTGCCGCTCAGCGCCGGCCGATCGATCGCCGTCGATCCGCGCTACGTTTCGCTCGGTGCTCCGGTATTCCTCGCTACAACCTTTCCGGCGAGCGCCACGCCGCTCAACCGGCTGGTTCTCGCCCAGGACACGGGCGGGGCGATCCGCAATCCGGTGCGCGCGGATTTCTTCTGGGGATACGGCGTCGAAGCAGGGGCCCAGGCGGGCCGCATGCGACAAACGGGAAGGATGTGGGTCCTTCTCCCGAAGGATTTGAAACCCAATTCAGCCGGCGCCGTGACGCCCTGAGGGCCGGAGCTTCCTCCCGGCGGCTCCACAGGCGATTATTTCTTGGCCTCGCCGATCAGCTTGACCAGCTCTTCGGGCCTGGCGCCAAGGATGCGCTGCCCGTTGGTCGTGAAGCTGGTGGGCGTCGCCCGGACGCCGATCTTTTGACCGAGAGCGAGCCATTTGTCGACCGGCGCGTCACAGGTATTCGTGAGCGCGGGCTCCCGGCCGTTCAGCATGAAATCGTAGTAGGCCTTGGCCCGATCCGGCGCGCACCAGATGGAACGTGACTTGTCCGGCGACTCGGGCCGAAGAATGGGGTAGAGAAACGTATAGATGGTAATGTCGTCCTCGCGCAGCAGCGCCCGGTCGAGACTCTTGCAATAGGGGCAGAACGGATCGGAGAAAATCGCCACCACGCGTTTGCCGCTGCCCCGTACCTGCTTGATCGCGAGTTCGAGCGGCAAATCATCGAACTTTATTGCGGAAAGCTTTTGCTGGCGCTCCTCGGTGAAATTCTTCTGGGAGCGCGCGTCGATGATCTCGCCCTTGAACAGGAAGTTCACCTTCTCGTCGGCATAGAAGATCGTCTCCCCAACCACGATCTCGTACAGGCCGGCGTAGGACGTCTTGGTCACGCTGTCCACTTTGATTCCGTCAAAGCGCGCCTCGACGCCCCGTTTCACCGAAGCCTCGTCGGCGAGCACCGTCGCCGCGAAGCTCGCCGCGAGAAACACAGCCAGTAGCCGCAAACTCATGATGGTTCCTTGTGACGGAGGCCCCCGCCCACGCCGGTTGCGCGGCGCGCGAGCAGCGACTTTATGACCGGATTGGATTGGGTCAGGTTCAATGCGATGTTGCGGATCCGCGCGGCGAATCGATGATTCGCATCAAACATCCGGAACAGGGCGTCGGTGACCCAGCGCAATGCGAGTATATCCTCCGCGCGGGCGCGTTCAAAACGCCGCAGCAAGAGGCGGTCTCCCGGGTCGGGCGCTTGGCGGAGCAGATCGGCGAGCGAATGCGCGTCGCCCAACCCCAGATTGACCCCTTGCCCGGCGAGCGGATGCACAACGTGCGCCGCGTCGCCGATGAGCGCAATCCTCCCCTGTGCCATCCGATCGGCAACCATGCGACTCAGGGGAAAGGCGGCGGGCGCAGTGAGCGGTTCCAGAGTACCCAAGGCGTCCTCGCCCGCTTCGCTTACGCGCCGACAAAGCGCCTCGGACGGGAGAGCGAGCAGATCGCGGGCGTGTGCCTCAGGTGTGGACCAGACGATCGAGATGCGCCGGCCGGGCAGGGGCAAATAGGCGAGAACGCCGTCGCGGCGAAACCACTGATACGCGATATTGCGATGTGCCCGCTTGCAGGCAAAGTTGGCAACCACACCGAGCTGCGCGTAGTTCCCGCTTCGGGCCTCGATGCCTGCGGCGCGCCGCACCCAGGAATCGGCTCCGTCGGCGCCGACCGCCAGTTTTGCCGTAACCATGTTGCCGTCTTCGAGAGCGATTTCGACGCAATCCCCTCTGCGGCGCAGCTCCGACGGCGTCGCCGGACACAGCAGGGAGAGATTTCGCTGGCGTTCGAAACCCTGCCACAGAGCATGATGCAGCCGGCCGGATTCGACGGTCGCCGCGAGTTGCAGCACCCCCGACTCGTAGGCGGAAAAATCGAGCCGCGAGCGCCCGTCGTCGCCGAACACCCGCATGTCGTAAATCGGCGTGACGCGCTCGGCTTCGAGGCGCCGCCACGCTCCGATGCGATCGAGAAACGCGGCGCTCGCCGGAGTCAGGGCGTAGATGCGCGAATCCCAATCGGGACCCGGCGCGACCGGTGGCTTGCGCTCCATGAGCGCAAGCCTGAGCCCACTTTCGGCAAGCGCCGCCACGAGGCTAGCCCCGGCAAGCCCTCCACCGATGATGACGATGTCGAAATCCACTCGCGGATTGTACCCGAGTCTTCCTTGACAACTATTGAACGCAAAAAGGATAATTTCCGGTTTTCCGTGGCGAATTAGCTCAGCTGGTTAGAGCGACGGAATCATAATCCGCAGGTCCGGGGTTCGAGTCCCTGATTCGCCACCATCTCTCCCAAGCGAGCGACCATGGTTCCATACCGCGCCGCGTACCTTGCGCTCCTGCCGGCCCTGTTGTTGGCTGCGGCGGTCGTCGCTCAGACGCGGCCTAGGCCTATCCCGGAGGACTCCAAACGAGGCTATATCCGCCACATCGAAGAGATGGCCGTAACCGTGGACGACAAAGCGATGCAGCTCGCCGTCGGCGCGACTATCCGCAACCAGCAGAACCTGATCATCGTGCCGGTAACTATTCCGCGACAAGGGGCTTGGGCCGATTACATCCTGGATCGCGATGGGCAGATTCTTCGCGTGTGGCTGCTGACGCCCGATGAACTCGCGCGGCCGAAGCTCGGGGGCGGCTAGCGTGACGAAAAAGCTGTTCATTCGCACCTTCGGCTGCCAGATGAACCAGTACGACTCGGACAAGATGGCGGAGCTGCTGCGCGCTGCGAAGGGCTTCGAAATAACCGATCAACCTGAAGACGCGGACCTGATCCTGTTCAACACCTGCTCGGTGCGCGAAAGGGCGCAGGAAAAAGTATTTCACGATCTCGGGCGCGTAAAGTACTTGAAGCAGACCCGGCGCGACCTCCTCATCGGCGTAGGCGGCTGCGTCGCCAGCCAGGAAGGCGCAGCGATCGTGGCGCGCGCGCCCTACGTCGATCTCGTGTTCGGACCGCAGACTCTGCACCGGCTGCCGGAATTGATCGACGCGCGGCACAGCTCCGGCCGGCCGCAGGTGGACGTCTCCTTCCCAGAGATCGAAAAATTCGACAAGCTTCCGCCCGCTTGCGTGAAAGGGCCGAGTGCCTTCGTTTCGATCATGGAAGGCTGCAGCAAGTATTGCAGTTTCTGTGTCGTTCCCTACACGCGGGGCGAGGAGATTTCCCGCCCGTTCGACGACGTGCTCACCGAGATTGCGGACCTCGTCGACCAAGGCGTAAGAGAAGTAACCTTGCTCGGCCAGAACGTCAACGCCTATCGCGGCGAGATGGCGGACGGTGTGATCGCGGATTTTGCACTGCTGCTCGAATATGTCGCCGAGATACCCGGCATTGGGCGCATCCGCTACACCACTTCGCATCCCAAGGAATTCACTCAACGCCTCATCGACGCACACGCACGGATCGACAAGCTTGCTCCGCACGTACACCTCCCGGTGCAATCGGGCTCCGACCGGGTGCTGGCGGCGATGAAGCGCGGCTACACGGTTCTCGAATACAAGTCGATCGTGCGCAAGCTCCGCGCCGCGCGGCCCGGCATCAGCATCTCCTCGGATTTCATCATCGGTTTCCCCGGGGAAACCGAGCAGGATTTCGAGGCGACCCTGAAACTCGCGGACGAGCTCGGCTTCGACAGCTCGTTTTCGTTCGTCTACAGCCGGCGCCCCGGCACGCCCGCCGCCGAGCTTCCCGACGATGCGCCGCAGGAAGTGAAGCTCGCGCGGCTCGCCCGGCTGCAGGGCAAGATCGATGCGTATGCGAGGCAGGTCAGCGAGCGGATGGTCGGCACGCGCCAGCACATTCTCGTCGAAGGCGCCTCCCGCAGGGATGCCACAGAGCTCTCGGGCCGCACCGGAGACAACCGCGTCGTCAATTTTCGCGGCTCCCGGCAACTCATGGGGCAGTTCGTCGAGGTGACCGTCACCGCGGCGATGGCTCATTCGCTGCGTGGCGAGGTCCGCGTTGCGGCGTAGCTCTTGAAGACCCGACCTCTGGAACTCGTCCTCAGCCCGGTCGACAACCAGCGCCTCGCCAATCTTTGCGGGACGCTGGACGAGAACCTGCGGCAAATCGAGACCGCGCTGGATGTCGCGATCTCCCGCCGCGGCGAGCGATTCACCCTGCGCGGAGCCCAGGCGGCCCAAGCGGCCGAGGTGCTGCAGAAATTCTACGGCGATGCTAAACGCGGCCTCACCCTGGACGACATTCAGCTCGGCCTGATTGAAGTCCGCTCCCGCGGCGGAGCGAAGGAGGACAGGCCGCTTCTCACCCGGCGGGCGGACCTGCACGGCCGCACGCCGAGGCAACGGCAATACATCCAGAATATTCTCGAGTACGATATCACCTTCGCGATCGGTCCCGCGGGCACCGGCAAGACCTATCTCGCCGTGGCGTGTGCAGTGGACGCGCTCGAGCGCGATGCCGTGAAGCGCATCGTGCTGGTGCGGCCGGCGGTCGAGGCGGGCGAGCGCCTGGGATTTCTGCCCGGCGACCTCGCGCAGAAGGTCGATCCGTACCTGCGGCCGCTCTACGACGCACTCTACGACCTGCTCGGTTTCGACAAGACCGGCAAGCTCTTCGAGCGCGGCGCCATCGAACTCGCGCCGCTCGCCTACATGCGCGGCCGCACGCTGAACCACTCGTTCGTCATTCTCGATGAGGCCCAGAACACCACCCCCGAGCAAATGAAGATGTTTCTCACGCGCATCGGCTTTGGCTCGAAGGCAGTGGTCACCGGCGATATCACCCAGATTGACCTCGCGCGCGGGCAGAAGAGCGGCATGGTGGCGGTGCAGAAAATCCTGGCTCACGTCCGAGGAATCGCGTTCACCGCGTTCAAGAGCGACGACGTCGTCCGCCATCCTCTGGTGCAACGCATCGTGGATGCCTACGAACGTCACGGGGACGAGTAGCTGCCATGCGGGCCCGCGGCTCGTCGGACGCCGTTCGGTCCGCGCGATCGAGTCGTTCCCAAAAGCCGCGTTTCACGCTTCGCTTACAGGTCGCCTCGCGAGCCGTCTGCGCTCCCGCGTCAGTCAAAGTCCGCCGCTGGGCCCGCGTGGCACTCAGGAATCCGGGCGAAATCACCGTGAGGATTGTCGGAGCGGCCGAGGCGCGGCGTTTGAACCGCCGCTATCGCGGCCGCGACTATTCGGCCAACGTGCTGAGTTTTTCCTATGCCTTATTGCGTGGCAAGGTGCAGGGCGACATCGTCCTGTGCGCCCCGGTAATCGCGCGCGAAGCGCTTGCTCAAGGCAAAACAGTGGAAGCGCATTTCGCGCACCTGACGGTGCACGCACTGCTGCACCTGCAGGGCCATCGGCACGCCGGGCGGCGCGAAGCCGCACGCATGGAAGCACTGGAAAAGAAGCTTCTCGCCAAACTCGGTTATCCTGATCCCTACGACGACACCGGGTGACGAGCGCCAGGGGTGGGAAAACGGCCCCGGGGCGCCAAGCCGCCCGCCGCAAGCATGGACGAATCGAACAAACCTTCGCTACTTGAACGGCTTTCCACGCTGCTGATGCGCGAGCCCGAGGACCGCGAGCAGCTGGTCAGGCTGCTGCACTCGGCCTTCGAGAGAAATCTCCTCGACGGCGACGCCCTGTCGATGATCGAAGGCGCGCTGCAGGTCTCCGAGATGCAGGTGCGCGACATCATGGTGCCGCGTGCGCAGATGGACATGATCGACGTGAACGAAACCCCCGATAAGTTCATCCCGCACGTGATCGCCACGGCGCACTCGCGCTTCCCAGTCATCGACAAGAATCGCGACGATGTCATCGGCGTGCTGCTCGCGAAGGACCTACTGCGCTACTACGCGGGGGAGGAAGAGTTCAAGGTGCGCGACATGCTCAGGCCCGCCGTGTTCGTGCCAGAACCCAAGCGCCTGAACGTGCTGCTGCACGAATTCCGCGCGAACCGCAACCACATGGCGATCGTAGTCGACGAGTACGGCGGCGTCGCGGGCCTGGTGACCATCGAAGACGTACTCGAGCAGATCGTCGGCGAGATCGAGGACGAATACGACTTCGACGATTCCGAGGACAACATCGTGCGAGAGCAAGGAGGTCACTACCGCGTCAAGGCGCAGACCGAAATCGCCGATTTCAACCAGGCCTTCGGAACTGATTTTTCGGACACCGACTTCGACACCGTCGGCGGGCTGGTGCTGCACCGATTCGGGCGCCTGCCCAAACGCGGTGAGGCGATCACCATCGGCGGCCTGCGCGTCCAGGTGCTTCGCGCCGACAGCCGCAGGCTGCACGTCCTTCAGGTGCACCGGCTGCCAGGCAAGGCTTGAAGGTTTTCCTTCAATCGCCGCAGGCCGCGATTGTCGCGGCTCTCGCCGCAGGCGCGTTGACCGTCGCCGGCTTCGCTCCGCCGGCGCTATTCGCGCTGCCGCTCCTGACTCTCGCCGGCCTGCTGCTCATCTGGCGGCGCGCGACGACGCCGCAGGCTGCGTTCTGGACAGGCTTCGCTTTTGGCGCTGGCCTGTTTGGCGTCGGCGTGTCCTGGGTCTACGTCAGCCTGCACGACTTCGGCATGATGCCGGCGCCGTTTGCGGCAATCGGCACACTCGCCTACTGCACCATCCTATCGCTCTATCCAGCCGCCGCCGGCTGGTGTCTTGCACGCCTGCATCTCGGTCGCTTCGCCTCCGCCCTCTTCGCGTTCCCCGCCTTGTGGACGCTCTTTGAATGGCTGCGCGGCTGGATCTTTACCGGCGTTCCCTGGCTCGCCCTCGGCTACAGCCAGGTCGACTCCCCTCTCGCCGGCTTTGCTCCGGTCGTGGGGACATACGGCGTATCGTTCGTGACCGCGCTCTGTGCCGGGCTTCTGGTCATTGCGATTTCCGCATCCGGTAAGGCGCGTCTCGCTGGCGGCGTCGCTCTCGTATTTGCTTTCGGCCTCGGCCAGCTGCTCAAGCAGATCGACTGGACCTCTCCCATGGGCGCTCCCCTCAAGGTGGCGCTCCTCCAGGGAAACATCCCCCAGGATCTCAAGTTCCAGGCGGATCGATACGCGGCGACGCTGGCGATCTACAAGCGGCTGATCGAGACGAACCAAGCCCAACTCATCGTGCTTCCCGAAACCGCCATTCCGAGATTCCTCGACGCCATCGATCCGAGCTATCTGAAGGACATCGCGCGAATCGCGGTTGAGCGCCGCGCCGACGTTCTTATCGGCGTGCCCATCCGGGACCCGGACGGACGCTACTTCAACAGCGTGGTCAGCGTGGGGGTTTCGCCTTCGCAGCGCTACGACAAGTCGCACCTGGTTCCTTTCGGCGAGTTCGTGCCTTCCGGCTTTGGCTGGATCGTGAAGACGCTTTCGATTCCGCTGTCTGACTTTTCTCTGGGGACGGAGAACCCCAAGCCGCTCGCGCTCGCCGGGCAGCTCGTCGCGCCGAACATCTGCTGGGAGGACGCCTTCGGCGAGGAGATCATCCGCCAGCTCCCTCAGGCGACGTTGTTGGCGAACGTTTCGAACGTCGCCTGGTTCGGCGATTCGCTCGCCCCGGCCCAGCACCTGCAGATCTCACGCATGCGTGCGATCGAGACGGGGCGCACCATGTTGCGCGCGACCAATACGGGAATGACCGCGATCATCGATCCTCGCGGCAGGGTTGTTGCGAGATTGCCGCAGTTTACCGAGGGCATCCTCAGCGGCGAAGTGCGCGGCTACGTGGGGGCATCGCCTTACGTTAAATTCGGCAACACCCCGGTCGTCCTCGCGTGTATCGCACTGCTTGCGGCGCTTGCATTCATCCGCCGCCGCTTGGGTCGCGTCTCAGAAAGCCGGTAGAATCCTTCGCTGTCACCGCGCGCTCATGCTGACATTCCAGGACCTGATTCTCAAGCTGCAGAGTTACTGGGGCGGCAAGGGCTGCGCCCTGCTGCAACCGTACGACATGGAGATGGGCGCGGGCACGTTTCACACGGCAACCTTTTTGCGTGCCATCGGCCCGGAGCCCTGGCGCGCCGCCTACGTGCAGCCCTCGCGGCGGCCCAAAGACGGGCGGTACGGAGACAACCCCAACCGGCTGCAGCACTACTACCAGTATCAGGTCGTGCTGAAACCTTCGCCCGATGATCTGCAGGATCTCTATCTCGCCTCGCTCAAAGCACTCGGCATCGATCTGCGCAAGAACGACGTTCGTTTCGTCGAAGACGACTGGGAATCGCCGACGCTCGGCGCCTGGGGGCTCGGCTGGGAAGTGTGGTTGAACGGGATGGAGGTCACCCAGTTCACTTACTTCCAGCAGGTCGGCGGACTCGACTGCAAACCGGTTCTGGGCGAGCTCACTTACGGACTGGAGCGTCTCGCGATGTACCTGCAAGGCAAGGAAAGCGTTTTCGAT
>Ga0307504_10000211_pt1 | contig 12080 bp, 10 predicted proteins | sample 19_S_MG_FD_194516 | JGI IMG/M metagenome (GOLD analysis project Ga0307504, IMG submission 194516) | Soil microbial communities from Populus trichocarpa stands in riparian zone in the Pacific Northwest, United States - 19_S | ecosystem: Environmental > Terrestrial > Soil > Riparian zone > Trees... | reverse complement strand
TCCTCGAGCCGGCTATTCCAGTCGTCGGCCAGCCGCAGCAGGTAATCCCGGTCGTCGCCACTGAAATACTGCGCGCCGGCGACCAGCGCGACCACGATCAGGGCGAGCGTGAATGGGCTGCCTCCGGCCGTCTCTTCCCATCGGTCGACCGATTCTGGGCTGTGCAATGGGCCGTTTTGGACGAGGTAGGTCACCGCCCGCCGAATGAGGTTGTCCGTGCCGGCCGGCAGCGTCGCGCCGAGTTCGGCCAACTTCGCCGCGAGGAGCACCGGAAACGCCGTTTCGTCGAGCTGTAGTCCGTCCAGCGCGCTGCCGTCGAGGAAGTAGCACCGGCCCCAGGAGCCATCCGCACGCTGCTGCCGGCTCAAAAACGACAGCAGCCGGCAGCCGCTGTCCAAGTCGCCGAGCGCGGCGAGAGCCAGTGCGGATTCGCTGCCGTCACGGCACCAGACCATGTGGTACCCGCCGGGGTCGTTCGTCGACTCGCCCCACGGGGTCGCCAGACCGGCGACGATCCCACCTTCGGTCGTGCGGTCCTCACAGCTGCGCAGGACGGTCGATGAGTGCCGCACCGCCGCCACGACGTCGGCGGCCAACCCGTCCGCTTGGCTGGGGAAAGCCAACGTCGCGGCGCGTTGCTGCCACTGCTGCGTCAGCTTCGTCCTGGCCGAATCAACGCCAGCGGCCAGCGCGGCCGACGCGGTGGCCTGCGCTGCGCCTGAGTCGGTACCGAACCCAAGCGCCAAGGTGCCGGTGAACTGCCGCAGTTCGCCCATCAGAGCGACCACCCCGGGCCCGGCAGCATCGTAGGTCCACGTCATCGCCAAGTGGCTGTTCAAGTCCGTCCAGCCATCTGAATAGCCGACGTAGCCCACGCTCGTCCGGCTGAAGTCGCCCTGTAGACACAGCACCCGTTCACCGCCGTCGCTGGCCAGCAGCGCGCCGTTTTCCGTCCACGCATAGTTCGTTGTGCCGGTGTCACCAACCCCCGCGGAGTACGTGCCCAGATGCGGCGCCAGCAACGGATAAAGCAGCACGTCCGGGTCGGCGCTCAGATCATAGGAGACCAGTAAGGCATCACGGTCCGGGTCAGGCACCACCTGCAGCGTCAGGTTGTAGAAGTCACCAGCGTGCGTCACGCGTGCCAGCGGGACCGCCGGGTCGTCGTGCGGCTCGACGACATAATCGCCGACCGCCCTGACCTCCCGCCACTGCGTCCCCTTCACTACGAGGAAGCCGAAGTCTTTCACTTGGGGTTGATCCACCGCCGGCCAGAAAACCTCTGTGACAATGCCCTGTCCGACCGTCGCCCACACCCGGGCAGTCAATGAGGTCGCGACCACGTCCTTGGCGCCCACCGCCCAGGACTGGGTCTGGCCCCCGGTCGGCTTCGGTGCCGGATTCGCGGCCATCTGCCCTCCGACACGACGATCCTGCATGACTCCGCCACTGTGCCCCGAATCGGCCTCGCGCGTCCAGTGCTTCAAAACAACTTCGAGGTACATGTCCTACACACGTAAGGTGTATCATACGTGTATGGCGAAAATGCGTACGAACATCGAGATCGAGGATGACTACGTCCGGGTGATCATGGACCGCTACGGCGTGCATACCAAGACCGACGCGGTTGACCTGGCGTTACGACACCTTGCCGGACAGCCGATGTCGCGCAAGGAGGCGCTCGCCTTGCGCGGCGCCCATGCGATCAGCGACATCCCGACCGATGTCGCCCCGCGCGGCGCCGCGTGATCCTCGCCGACACCTCCGCATGGATCGAGTACGACCGGGCAACGGGTAGCTCCGTCGACGATCGGGTGACGACGCTTATCGCTACGGACGGACTTTTGGCAGTCACCGAACCGGTGATCATGGAGGTAGCTGCCGGTGCTCGCACGGCGCGACAGGTCGCCGAGCTGCGCCAGCTCATGTTGCGCGGCGGACTCGTACGCTTCGACGCCGCGACGGACTTCGATGCCGCGGCCTTGATCTATCGGCGCTGCCGGGAGGCGGGGATCACGCCGCGTGGGATGATCGACTGCATGATCGCGGCGGTCGCCTGGCGCAGCCGCGCCACGCTGCTCTGTCGCGATGTGGATCTCGAACGGGTCGCCACCGTCATCGGCATAGAGCTCGACGAGGCCTCAGTTCGCGCGTAGCCACGAGACCGCGCCGGGGGGTCATCGAGCAGCCTCGCAGAGGCCCCATACGCGCGAAGTGTTCGGCGTGCTCGGCTCTTTCCGCCGCTGGGCCCCGCCGGCCTGCCCGGTGCGAGAACCGGCCACGCTGCCCCGCAGTCGTGCGTAGGGTTGCCTCATGGTCCGCCAACGGCGCTTTGTCAGGCGCCGACGGCGCTTTGTCAGGCGCCGACGGCATGCGCCTCCGAATTCTCCGAAGCCGTCACATCTGTTCAGGTCTGCGACGGGTTGGCACGCAGATCCGAACTGTGCGTCGCCATCCCGTGGCTGCAGGTTGCCTGGGGCAAGGCGTCGATGGCTGCTCGCCCCGGCCGTAGCGCTGCTGCTGCTCGCTATTCCGGTTACCCAGATTCTTCGTGTTGCTCACGATGCGAAGATGACGGCGGCGCTGCGCGAGCGCGGCGTGCTGACCGCCGCGACGGTGGTCAAATCGAGGTACGAGGCGGCCATCGGCGATCCGCGCGGACACACGATTGACCTCGTCCATTTTCATGATGAGGCCGGGCAAGACATCGTCACGATCATTGGCCACCGCTTTTCCGACGAGGCCGAGCGCATCACCGGCCACATCGCGGTGATCTATGACCCCCTGCACCCAGACCATGTCATGAGCCGGGCCGCCTTGGCCGATCAGGGCCCCGCCAACGTGGGGCTTCCGATCAGTGTCGCCGTGGCGATAGTGGCAATGGCCTTGGCGGCGACCCTCCTGACGGCCGGGCGCCGAGTGCTCCATCGGCGGTACCGGGTTCGACGCTGAAGGCCCAGGTGTGGCCGTGGGTGCCGCTATTCGAGCGGTTGGCGTGCGATGGATTGAGGTTCGCGTCCGGCGAGTAGCCATCCGCAGGCCGAGGCGAGCAGCGGAAGGCCGACCAGGATGGTGATCAGGTTCAGCACCGGTATCTGGCGCATGGGGTGAAGGTCGTTGTGGTACCAGGCGATCAGGGCGAGGTAGGCCCCGGCGGTGCCGAGCAGGGCGCCGAGCAGCGCGAGAGCGGCCGCGGTGGCGCCGGTGATCGTACGGCGGGTCCTGCTGCTGGCGCCGGTGGCCGCGAGGGTGCGCATCTCGCGCGCGGCCTCGCCGCGGATCAAGCCGACGGTCATGGCGAGTACGCCGAGGGCCACGAGGATTCCGGCGGCGGTCGCGTCGTTGCGCAGCGTGGTGAGCGTCTGATGCTCTGGCCGGCTCTCGACGGCCAGGCCGGCGATGGCCGCGAGGTTGCTGGCGTTGTCGACCTGGGCGCTGGTCAGGGCGCGTGGTGTCTGGACAACCCAGGCCGCTGGCGCCGTCCCGAGGCCGAGTGTCCGGATGGCGTGAGGGGTGATGAGGGTGTTGGGGTCGGAGGAGTAACGGGGCAGGGCGACACTCTGAATCTTGGGGCGCTCGATGGCGTCGCGAGGTCCGGCGAACAGTTCAAGCCCGGCGACATCTGCTTGGGAGGTCAGTAAGTCCGCTGTCGGGTCGATCTGATCGGAGTTGATTCCGTAATGCGCGAGCACTGCCGGCGTAGCGACGTAGGTGGAACCGACGGGCGAGATCTCTTCTCCTCTGCTCGTCCTGGTGACCTTGGCCAGGCCCACTGGAAACTTGCCGCCAGGCCCGTTTCCCAGGCCGCCAGGCTCGTTCGGGGCAACCGGATTTACGGCCTTGTCGAGGGCGAGCACGACGTTCGAGCCAAGGCTGGTCGCGATGGCGCTCACGCGGGCCTGTGCGGTCCGTAGTTGCGCCCGCGTGAGGTGGGGGACGGGAGCGCCGTTGCCGCTGCCGCCGAGATAGATGACGAGTTGGTTGTCGGGCAGGTTCCCACCGGTGCCGGCAGTGGCGGCGGCTTGGCTCGCGGCGGCATTGATGGCGATCGTGGCAGCGATGCCGACCGCCAAGGTGATGGCCCCGAGCGCGGCTCCGGAGCGGGCCTGGTAGCGAGCAATGTCGCGCAGCGCCAACCGGACCGCGACCGGCGCGCGTCGCGCCACGGGCTCCAACGCGCGGATGGTGAGTGGCGCCAGCAACAGCACGCCGACCGACGTGGCCACGACGCCGATCACGATGAACACCGGTCGCCTCTGATGCGACAGCACTAGCAGGCCGAGACCAGCGGCCAGCAGCACAACACCCGGGGCGGCGAATCTATGCGCTGGCTGCGGGCGGGGCGGGCGGCCGGACAGAGCCGCCACGATCGAGACCCGGGCCGACGCCCGGGCAGGCCACCAAGCCGCGCCCAAGGCGGTGAGGACGGCCAGCAGCATTGCCGCGCCGACCGCCCACCATGGCAGATCGAACCGATCGACGCGGCGCCCGATGAGGGACTCCAGGCGAGGCGCGAACCCGAGCCATGACCCGACCCCCAACGCCGAGCCGGTCAGGGCACCGACGAGGCCGACCAGCGCGCCGTTGGCGACCATGACCAGACGGACATGCCGGTCGGTGGCCCCGACAGAGCGGAGCATCCCCAACGCGCGCTGCCGGCGTCCGGCCAGCACAGCGAAACCGCCGACGGACAGTAGCCCGATGAACAGCAGCCCGATCGTGGCCAGGACCAGCACGGCGATCGTCGGACCGCTCTGGTTGAGGGGCCCGCGAACCGTGAGCGAAATAGGCCCACCGCCGGGAGGATGAAATGCTTGAATGTTCGCTTCGGTCGTGTCGAGCAGGAGGTCGACGCTGGACGGCGCGGCGATTTGGCCCGGCGCGACCAGCGCGAATGCGTCGTGCAGATCGTTCGGGTTCTCGACCAGGCCGACCACCTGGCGGACCGCTGCCCGCTCATGCCAGGTCTGACCGACCCGCAGGTTGAAGATCCGTGCCACTCGGCCGGTCACCGCCACGTCATGCGGGCCGGTGGGGTAGCGGCCGGTGTCCAGACGCAACATCGGCTGCCCGTAGGCGCCGTGCGGATCCTGGCCGCGCAGGTCGAGGGTCGCGACCGAACCCGGGATCGGAACCTTCTGGTGCGCGATCACGTCGACGGTTCCGAAATGGCCCTTGGCCGCCGCGACGTCGGCACCGAGATTCTGCGGAGTGCCCGTAACGGTCAGGACGTCGTTGGCGGTCCCGAACATCGCCTGGTCATGCGAGGCCGCCGCGTTGGTGACCAGGCCGAGACCCACGATCACGGCGGCGATCGCCACGATGAGCAAGCTCAGGACGACCGCCTGCTGGCGCCACTCGCGGCGAAACAAGCGCCACGACCACCGGACCACGGCTCGGCGGGCCGGAGCGCCCCCGTTCGGCGCGCGCACCGCGGCGGGACGTTCGGCCAGGTCGGTGCTCATCGCCCCGGGCTGGGCTCGAGGAGCGACTCGGGACCGGCGGCCGGCGCAGTTTGATCGACCACCCGTCCGTCCCTCAGGAACACGACGCGGTCGGCCCACGAGGCGAGCTGTGCATCGTGGGTGACCACGACGCCGGCCATGCCCCGACGGCATGCCGTATGCATCAGACGCATCACGGCCTCCGCGTTGACCGAGTCCAGAGCTCCGGAGGGCTCGTCCGCGAGCAGCAACTGGCGATCACCGACCACGGCGCGAGCGATCGCCACTCGCTGGCGCTCGCCACCAGAAAGCTCGTCGGGGTAACGAGACGCCCGATCGGTCAAGCCCAGCTCGTCGAGCGCCCGCATGCCGGCGGCGCGGGCGGCCTTCGCGGACACGCCATCGAGTTCCAGTGGCAGAGCCACGTTCTCGACCGCCGTGAGCCCGGCCAGCAGGTTGAAGTCCTGGAACACGTAACCGATCGCCCGGCGACGCAGCCGTGCCCGGCCGTTACGTGACATCGCCCCTAAAGCCTCGCCGCCGACGAGCACCTCGCCACTGGTCGGCTGCTCCAAGCTGCCCGCGATGGTCAGCAGAGTGCTCTTGCCCGACCCGCTCGGACCCATCACCGCCACCATCTCCCCGGCATCAATCGACAGGTCGACCGAGCGCAGGGCGTGGACCTCGGTGCTGCCTTCGCCGTACACCTTCGACACGCCCCGGACCTCCAGGGTCGTCATCGCCACACCCCCGCTCGGCGTCGGACACGCACCGGCGGACCGGCCGGTGCGACCCGCGGCTCCGCCTGTGCTCGTCGCATCCGGCTGTCGGCGGCATCTAGCCATCGGACAACCGAATCCAGCCGGAACAACTCCGCATCGACAGCCAGCGCCAGACCCACCTCGTGCTCGGCCGCACCCTCCTTCAGCCGGGTCCACTGCTGCATCAACTCCACGCCGTAGCGGCGATGCGCCTGGATCACCTCGTGCACATCGATGCCCGGCACGCCGAAGGCCACCAGCACCTTCATCACCAGCTCGTCGCGCGGCGGCGAACTCAGATCCGGCGGCGTGCGCAGCCAAACCTCGAGCTCCTCCTTGCCCTCGACGGTGATGCGGAACCCCTTCTGCGGGCCGTCCTCGGATTCGTCGTCGGATTCGACGAGCCCGTCCCGCTCCAGCCGCTGCAAGGTCGTGTACACCTGACCTACATTCAACGGCCAAACCTCACCGGTCCGGGACTCGAACTCCTGCCGCAGCTGCAGCCCATACTTCGGGCCCTCGCTCAGCAGCGCCAACAGAGCATGCTTCACGCCCACTCTGACCTCCACTCCGTATGATACTGATTATTCCGTATGATACTGAGTATCCAGCGAAGGTCCATTCCCAGCAAGACTCATCCCGAAGGTACTTCCGCAGCGCTCCCGCGATCCGGTGGTCGTCCCGCTGACTCAAGAGCGGCGCGCGGCGTGCAGGTTTTGCGTCCTTAGGGACGTTGGGCCCTGGATCAAGCTCGCGTGTGGATCGACACTCGCGACGAGTGGCGGCGACATCCGTCGACCGCCTTGGACAGTGCGAGTGTGTGCAGCCGTGCTGCTGCGCGGTCACCAGAAGGAGACGATGGATATGGCCCGACCCCCCGCGAACGGTCACCGCGACGAGCCGCTCGGGGCGGCAGTGCTGGCCGCCGAACCGGTGGCCGATCCCGGCCGGCAACTGCTGGCGCGGCTGCTGCGCGAGCGCCGTGGCCAGGTACTCCAAGCGTGGGTGCAGCGCCAGCTCGCGAACGGGGCCTACCGCAGCGGGCGGGTGTCGGAAGCCGAGGTGCGGTCGGAGTCCACCGTCCTGCTCGCGGCAATGCAGGCGGCAATGGCGCGGGGCGGGGGCTCCGGCGTGGCCGAGGATGCCGAGCTGGCCGCGTTGCTCGGCAGTATGTCGGCCGACCGCGCCCGGCAGGGATACACGCCGTCGGAAACGGCGGTGGCGGTCTTCAGCCTCAAGGACGCCCTGGTCGCGGTGCTGGATGAGGCGTATGCCGATGATCTGGCCGTGCTCGCCGACGCCGTCAGAGCCATGAACGCGATCGTCGACGGCATGGGGCTACAGACCTTTGAGGCCTACACGGCCGGCCGGGAGGCAGTCCTGAAGTCGCAGCAGCTGTCGCTGCTGGAGCTGTCCACGCCGGTGGTCAAGCTGTGGGACGGCATCGTGGCGGTGCCGCTGATCGGCACCCTCGACTCGGGCCGGAGCCAGACCGTGATGGAGAACCTGCTGCAGGCAATCGTCGACACCGGCTCGCAGATCGCGATCATCGACATCACCGGCGTGCCGATGGTCGACACCCTGGTCGCGCAGCACCTGCTCAAGACCGCCGCGGCTACCCGGTTGATGGGGGCCGACTGCATCATCAGCGGGATCCGCCCACAGATCGCGCAGACGATGGTGCACCTCGGCGTGGAACTGGGCACGGTGGTTACCAAGGCCACGCTCGCCGACGCGTTCAAGGTTGCCTTGCGGCGGGTCGGGGCGGACTTGTCCGCTGTCGCCGGACGGTAGGGCGGACCGCCATGGACCGGATCCCGATCCTCAAACTGGGCGACAGCCTGCTCGTCACGATCCAGGTGGACATCACCGACCGGCTGGCCGGTCGGTTGCAGGACGACCTGATGGAACGGATCGTGGCGACCGGGGCCCGCGGTGTAGTGATCGACATCTCGGCGCTTGACCTGGTCGACTCCTTCATGGGCCGGATGCTGGCCGGGATCGCGGACATGTCGCGGATCCTCGACGCCGAGACGGTCGTGGTCGGCATGCGGCCGGTGGTGGCCATCACCCTGGTCGAGCTGGGCCTGACGCTTCCGGGGGTCCGCACGGCGCTCAGTCTGGAGCAAGGAATGGCGACGCTGGACCGGGTGCTCGCCGCGGCGCGTACCGGGGGTGATTCCGGCGATGCCGACGACCTCACCGACAACCCGGGCAACTGAGCCCTCGGCGCTGTATCCGATCCGCTCCGACGAGGACGTGATCCGGTTCCGGCATGAGGCCCGGGCCGCGGCGCTCGCGGCCGGGCTGCGGCTCATCGACCAGACGAAGCTGGTGACGGCCGCCAGCGAACTGGCCCGCAACGCGCTGGTGCACGGCGGCGGCGGCCAGGCGGAGATTCTGCCCGCCGCGTCGCCCGGACGCACCGGGGTGCGGCTGATCGTGGAGGACGACGGCCCCGGTATCGGCGACATCGTCCAGGCGCTTACCGACGGCTACACGGTCGGCGGCGGGATGGGTCTCGGGCTGCCCGGCACCCGTCGGCTGGTCGACGTGTTCGAGCTCTGGTCCGAGCTCGGCGTCGGCACCTGCGTGACCGTGGAGAAGTGGGCCTCGTGATTACCGGGCAGCGACTGCTGGATGATCGACTGCCGCCGACCCTACCGATCCAGGGAGACCACGATGTGGGCACCGTCCGGCGGCTGGCCTCGGCGGCCGCCCGCAGCCAGGGCCTAGGCGCGGTCCAGGAGGGGCGGGTCTGCCTGGCAGCCACCGAGATTGCCACCAACGCGATGAAATACGCGCGGTCCGGCCGGGTCCTCGTCCGGCTGGTTGAGGACGACACTCGACACGGCGTGGAACTTCTGGCCATCGACAGCGGGCCGGGCATGACCGACGCCCGCGCCCGGATGGTCGACGGCTACTCCACCGGTGGCAGCCTCGGCGGCGGACTGGGCGCCATCTCGCGAGCCGCGGACCTGTTCGACATATACTCGGCGGCCGGCCGGGGAACGGTGCTGGTGGCCCGCTTCTGGGACGCACCCGCGCCGCCGGTCACCGAGGGCGGATTCCTCGTGGGTGCGGTCGCCGAGGCGATCGGCGGCGAGAGCGTCTCCGGCGACGCCTGGGTGGCGTACCAGCGCGGTTCCCGGGCGGTCGCGCTGGTGGTCGACGGGCTGGGCCACGGCCCGGACGCGGCGCGGGCCTCCGAGACGGCGGTACGGACCTTCCGGCAGCATCACCGGGAACCGGTCGAGCAGATCATGGCGCAGATCCACGACGAACTGCGCGCCACCCGGGGCGCTGCCGTCGCGATGGCTGAGATTGACCGGGACCGCGGCCGGCTCCGATTCTGCGGCATCGGCAACGTGTGCTCGCTCATCCTGGCCGCAGGCAAGCCGATACATCTGATGAGCCAGTACGGCATCGCCGGGCATCAGGCTCCGCGGATCACCGCGTTCGAGGCTGCCTGGACGGAGGGGGCGTCGATGGTCATGCACAGCGACGGCCTGTCTGAGCGGTGGGATCTCGGCGGATATCCAGACCTGCGGCGCCATCACCCGTTGCTCACCGCTGCCACCATCAGCCGGGACGCGAGTCGTCGGCCCGACGACGCGACGGTGCTCGTGCTGCGGGGCGTCGACGGCGCCGATCCGGGCGCGTGACCATGCTCACCGAATTGCTGCGCTTCGAACTGGCGACCTCCGATGATGTCGCCGCGGTGCGGCAGCTCACCAGAGACGTGGCCCGCGAGGCCGGTACCTGCGTGCTCGTGCAGACCAAGCTCGCCACCGCCGCATCGGAACTGGCCCGGCGATCGCTGGAAGCTGCGGGTGCCGCCGACGTGGTGTACTCGCTGCGAGCGGACACCCTTCGCGCGAGCCTGGTCGTGGCCATCTGCGACTCCGGCCGCGAAATGTGGACTCCGGCTCCGACGCGCCCATCCGGGCGGGATGCCACACGGCGGTCCGGTTTGGACCTGCGCAGTCTCCGGTTGCTAGTCGACGAACTCGACATCACCACCGAGGTCGGTGGCGGCACCCGGGCGGTTGCCGCTATCGCGCTGCCGTCGCCAGGGCCTGACGCCGGGCGGCTGGCCCAGCGGCTCGCCGGACTCCGGCCGCTGGCGTCCGCGGAAACGCTGGGACGGCGCAACGTCGAACTGGCCGACGCGCTCACGTTGCTGGAGGCGCAATCGGAGGAACTCGAGGCCGCGAACGCGGCGCTGACCAGGATGAACGACGTGGTGGCCTCGGCGAATAGGGAGCTGACCCTGACGAACCGCGGGGTGATCGACCTGAACGCCGAATTGGAACGTCGTGCCGAGGAGTTGTCGGTGGCCAACGAGGCGCTGGCGGCCCGGACCGCGGGACTGGAACAGCTGGCCGATCAGCAATCCGCACTCGTCGAACTCGGCCGGCTTGCGATCGCTTCCCACGACGCCGGGCACCTGGCCGGCGACCTGGCCCGGGTGCTCCGGCGGGCCCTCGGCGTCGCTGCCGTCGGCGTCCTGCAGTTCGATCCGGACGCCCCGCGGCTGCTGGTGGTAGCCAGCGAGGGCTTCCTTGCCGCTGGCCAGCCGGGATACGTCGAGGCCGTACAGGGGCCGATTCACCGGCCTTTAGACGCCGACCTGGTCGCCGACCTGCCCGCCGACCTGCCCGCCGACGACACGCATTACCCGATCCCGGCGCCGCCGGGCACCCGCGGCGCCGCCGTCGTCCCGGTCCGGACAGCGTCGGGGCCCTGGGGTGTGCTGGTCGCCAGCGACCCCGACCCGGACCGGTTCACCGCGCCCGCCAAGGACTTCATCGAAGCCGCCGCGTTTCTGTTGGCGTTCTCCATCGGCCGGACCTCCACCGAGGATGCCGCCCGGTATGCCGCCTTTCACGACGGGCTGACCGGCCTGCCCAACCGAGCCGAGCTGCTCGATCGGCTGACTCAGGCGCTCAGCGATGACAACGTCCCCGCGGAGCCGGCCGCCCCCGAGCGGCAGCTTGGGGTGATCTTCATCGACCTCGACGGCTTCAAGGAGGTCAACGACACTCTCGGGCACGCCGCGGGCGACCTGGTGCTCATCGAGACCGCGTCCCGGCTGCGCAGCCGTAATCGCCGCTGCGACATCCTGGCCCGTCTCGGCGGGGACGAGTTCGTGGTGCTCTGCGAGCAGGTCACCGAGCAGGCCGCGCACGGGATCGCCGGCCGGTTGCTGGCCGCGTTCGACGAGCCGTTCCTGATCGAGGGCCGGGAGGTGTTCCTGTCCGGTAGCGCCGGGTTCGCCCTCGCCGGCGCAGGCGGCAGCGGCGGCCGGGTGCTCGACGACGCCGACATCGCGATGTATCAGGCCAAGCAGATCCGCGGCAGCGCCACCGTCGCCTACCACCCGGAGATGCGTGATGTGGCCGAGGCGGAGAGCTACCTGCACGGTGAGCTGCGCCGGGCGCGGGAACGGGGCGAGCTGCGGGCGGTGTACCAGCCGGTCGTCGACCTGACCGACGGCATCGTTCAGGGTGTCGAGGTGCTGCTGCGCTGGCGGCACCCGGTGCTCGGTGACGTGCCTGCCCAGCGGACCGTGGCCGCTGCCGAGCGCTTCGGGCTTGCGTGGGAACTGACAACCTGGATCGCGCAGCAGGGAGCCGGGGTGGTCGGTGCCTGGAACGCCGTGCACCCGAACCATGTGCCGCTGCGGATGGCGGTGAACCTTACGGCGCTGCTGCTGACCGACCCGCACCGCGTCGATGAACTGGAGGCCCGGGTGCGGGCAGGCGGGCTGCCGTTCGAGCTGCTCGACGTCGAGATCACCGAGACCGCCTTCGCCGACCCGACACCGGCCGTGTTGGGGTTGCTCACCGAGATGCGCCGCCGGGGCGCCCGG
>Ga0307504_10000210_pt1 | contig 12104 bp, 10 predicted proteins | sample 19_S_MG_FD_194516 | JGI IMG/M metagenome (GOLD analysis project Ga0307504, IMG submission 194516) | Soil microbial communities from Populus trichocarpa stands in riparian zone in the Pacific Northwest, United States - 19_S | ecosystem: Environmental > Terrestrial > Soil > Riparian zone > Trees... | reverse complement strand
TCGTGCAGAAGGACGGCCACGCCGTCGTCCACACGGCCCGCGGACCGGTCCGTGCCGAGCACGTGATCGTCGCCTGTCCGCCGCCGCTGGTGCTCGACATCGACTGGCACCCGCAGCTCCCCGCGCAGCGGCGCCAGCTCCTGCGCGACTTGGAGATGGGTCAGCTGATGAAGTGCGACGCGATCTACGAGACGCCGTTCTGGCGCAAGGACGGTCTCTCCGGCTTCGGCATCTCCGACCACGGCGCGACCCGCGCGGTCTTCGACAACTCCCCCCAGGACGGCAAGCCCGGCGTCCTGCTGGCCTTCGTGGGCGGACCCACCTGGAGGACGTACGGCGCGATGTCGCGCGCCGACCGCAAGTCCGCGGTGCTGGCCGGGTTCGCCGAGATGTTCGGCGACCAGGCCCTGCACCCGATCGACTACGTGGAGCACGACTGGAACAAGGAGGTCTGGACCCGCGGCGGGCCGGTCGCCAACTACCAGCCGGGCATCATGACCACGGTCGGCCACACGATCCGCAAGCCGTTCGGCCGCGTGCACTGGGCTGGCACCGAGACCTCGACGTACTGGACCGGCTACATGGACGGTGCCGTGCGCGCGGGCAAGCGGGCCGCGTTGGAGGTGCTGGGGAAGTGACGCGTCGACTGCTCGCCCTCCTGGTCTCGGCCGGGCTCGGCCTGACCCTCGCAGCCCCCGGGGTGGCCGCCCCGGCGCGCGAGAAGTGGGACACGAAGGTCTTCGCGAAGGTGGCCGCACCCGGCTACCCGGCGTACGTCTTCGTGCACCGCAACGGCCTGGTGTACGCCGGCACCTACACGAACCCGGCCGGCGACTCGAGCCCGTCGATCGTGCGCGAGTGGGGTCGACACGGTCAGCTCCTGCACTCCTGGCGGCTCCACGGCCAGGACCTCTCGCAGGACCACGGCGTCCAGGTCGCCAACCAGGACCGCAAGGGGCGACTGGTCCTGCTCGAGAAGTCGCGCTCGCGCCTCCAGACGCTGAACCCTCGCAACGGGCACTTCCGCACCTGGGCGACGTTCCCGGACCTGCCGATCTGCTCGACCGGCGAGACGCCCTGCTCCCCGAACGTCGACGACTACCCGGCCATCCCGAACTACGCGGCCTGGGGACCGGGAGGTGCGCTGTACGTCACCGACTACGGCCAGGCCGTCATCTGGAAGATCCCCCGGAAGACGCACAAGCCGGAGGTCTGGTTCGCGTCGTCCGCGCTCGATGGCACGGAGTTCGGCACCACGGGCCTGGTCTACCGCCGCTCCACCCACTCCCTGCTGATCGGCCAGGGCTCGACCGCAGTCGACGCCTCTGTCCCGGCGAACGGAAAGCTCTACGAGCTCCCGATCAAGAAGACCGGCAAGCCGGGCGACCTCTCGACCCTGTGGACCTCGCAGCCCGCCGACCTGCCCGACGGGTTCTCGATCGGCCGGAGCGGGCACATCTACGTCGCCTGCGCCGGACTCTCCAACCAGCTGGTCGAGCTCTCGGCGACCGGCGAAGAGCTGGGGCGGTTCCCGAGCACCCCGGGCACCGGGGACAACGGCTCCTCCATCCCCTTCGACACCCCGTCCAGCGCGACGTTCCTGGGCGAACGGCTGCTGGTGGCCAACCAGTCGTTCACCGGGGACACCAGCCACCACGCGATCCTGGACGTGTGGGCCGGGGAGAGCGGCGTCCCGCCGTTCCTCCCCAAGCACGCGCTCTGGCGTTGAGGACCCCTGCCGCGGATTACCGTGGGCGCATGAGCGCGCTCGCGGGCCTGGTCGAGAAGGGCCTCATGGCTGCGGACTGGGCCGAGGCGCTGGCGCCGGTCGACGAGCGGATCGCCGCGATGGGCCGGTTCCTGCGCCAGGAGCCGGCGTACCTCCCGGCCGGCGACCGGATCTTCGCGGCCTTCCAGCGGCCGCTGGCCGACGTCCGGGTCCTCATCGTGGGCCAGGACCCGTACCCGACGCCCGGCCACCCGATCGGGCTGAGCTTCGCCGTCGCACGCGGGGTCTGGCCGCTGCCGCCGAGCCTGCGCAACATCTACGTCGAGCTGCGCGACGAGACCGGCGAGGTCCCGCCGCAGCACGGCGACCTCACGGCCTGGGCCGACCGGGGCGTCATGCTGCTGAACCGGTGCCTCACGGTCCGCCCCGGCGACTCGAACTCCCACCGCGGGCGCGGCTGGGAGGAGGTCACCGAGTGTGCGATCAGCGCGCTCGCGAAACGCGGCGGTCCGCTGGCCGCGATCCTCTGGGGTCGCGACGCGCAGACGCTGAAGCCCATGCTGGCTCCGGTGCCGTGGGTGGAGTCGGTGCACCCGTCCCCGCTGAGCGCGCGCCGTGGCTTCTTCGGGTCCAAGCCGTTCAGCCGGGTCAACCGCATGCTGGAAGAGCAAGGCGGGGAGCCGATCGACTGGCGGCTGCCGGAATGAGTCTCGGAATAAAGTTGAAGGTTGAACTATTATGACGCACATGATGCCTGCGCTCTACATCGGCCACGGAGCCCCGCCACTCCTCGACGACCCCGTCTGGTCCGGCCAGCTCCGCGACCTCGCCGGCTCGATCGAGCGTCCGAAGGCGATCCTCATCATCAGTGCCCACTGGGAGTCCGCGCCGGTCGCCCTCAGTGCGAGCCAGGCGCCCCTGGTCTACGACTTCGGCGGGTTCGCCGAAAGGTACTACCGGATGACCTACGAGACACCGGACCACACCAGCCTCGCCGAGCGCGTCACGAAGATGCTCCCGCAGCCCGTCCACCAGCACGGCAGCCGCGGCCTCGACCACGGCGCGTGGGTGCCGATGAAGATCATGTACCCCGACGCCGACATCCCGGTCCTCCAGATGTCGCTGCCGACCCAGGACCCCGGCACCCTGATCGAGCTCGGTCGTCGGCTCCGGCCACTGCGTGAGGAGGGCGTGCTGATCATCGGCTCCGGGTTCCTCACGCACGGCCTGCCGTTCCTTCGTGAGTTCCGGATCGAGGCCGAGGCCCCCGGCTGGTCGGTCGAGTTCGACGCCTGGGCCGCCGAGGCCCTGGCCCGCGGCGACGTCGACACCCTGGCGTCGTACCAGAGCCTCGCGCCGGGCATGCCGTACGCACACCCGACGGTCGAGCACTACACGCCGCTGTTCGTCACGCTCGGCGCCGCGTCCGACCCGGAGACTCCGGGCGACCAGCTGTTCGAGGGGTTCTGGATGGGACTGTCCAAGCGCTCGCTGCTGGTGAGCTGATCAGCGGATCCGTAGCCGCCGCATCACCTTGAGCCCGCCGAGCATCTGCTTGACGTACGCCGGGTAGTCCTGGCCCGGCCGCGCGCCCATGAGGCCGGGCTTCTTGAGCACTGCGAGGTTCTGGACGTCGGTGTACTTGAGCAGGCCCTGGTCGCCGTGGCGGGCGCCGACGCCCGACTGCTTGACGCCGCCTGAGGGCGTGCCCTTCGAGGCGTACGCCGCCGCGAGCGCGTCGTTGATGTTGACGTTGCCACTCTCGATCCGCATGCCCACGGAGGTCGCGGCGTCGAGGTCGGTGCCCCACACGCTGGCGTTCAGCCCGTAGTCGGTGTCGTTGGCGAGCTGGATCGCCTCGTCGACGTCGCGGTAGCGGTGCAGAGCGACGACGGGACCGAACGTCTCGCACGACCCGGCCAGCATCTCCTTCGTCACGCCCTCGAGGATCGTCGGCTCGAAGAACGCCGGTCCGAGGTCGGGCCGGGGGTGACCGCCGGTCAGCACGGTCGCCCCGCGGGCGACGGCGTCCTCGACGTGGGAGTGCACGCGGTCGCGGTGGTCGACGGAGATGAGGGAGCCGAGCTCGGGCTCGTAGTCGTAGGAGGCGGCGATCCGCAGCGACTCGGCCCGCGCGACGAAGCGCCGCGTGAACTCGTCGTACAGGGATTCGGGCAGGTAGATCCGCTCGATGTGCATGCAGATCTGGCCGGTGTTGCCGAAGACGCCGAAGGTGGCGCCCTCGATGACCGCGTCGAGGTCGGCGTCGGGCAGGACGATCATCGGGTTCTTGCCGCCGAGCTCGAGGCAGCAACCGATGAGGTTGCGGCCGGCGCGCTCCCCGATGCTGCGGCCGGTGGCGGTCGAGCCGGTGAACATCACGTAGTTCGCCTGGTCGATCAGCGTCGGGCCGACGTCCGGTCCTTCACCGCACACGACCTGGAACAGGCCCTTCGGGAGACCCGCCTGCTCGAGCAGGGAGATGCCCCACAGCGGCGAGAGCGCGGTCTTGTTGTCGGGCTTGAGGACGACGCCGTTGCCGGCCATGAGCGCGGGGACGGCGTCGGAGAGACCGGTCGCGAAGGGGAAGTTCCAGGGCGCGATGATCCCGACGACACCCTTGGGCTGGCGGATCTCGGTGCTGGTCGACATCACCGGGATCGGGCCGCCGCGCTTGACCGGCGCGAGCAGCTTGGCGGCGCGGGTGAGGTAGTGGCTGATCACCATCGGTGGGTCGCAGGTCTCCTCGATCGCCATCCGTCGAGCCTTGCCGGACTCGACCTGGATCAGGTCGGCAGTCTTCTCGGCGTTGTCGATCAGGAGCGTGTGGGCTCGTCTGAACACCGTGAGCCGCTTCGCGACCGGCCAGGAGGCCCACTCCTCCTGGGCTGAGCGTGCCTCGGCGTACGCCGCCTCGATGTCGGCGGGGGTCGACTGCGGGAGCTCGACCAGCACCTCGCCGGTGTAGACCTCGGTCAGCTTCCAGGTGCCACCCGCGGTCGAGGGGACGCGGGAGACGAGCTCGCGCAGGACCTCGTCGGTGATCCAGCCAGGCCTCGTCTTCATCTGGCACCTTCCAGGATCAGCTCTGCGGCCTTCTCGCCGATCATGATGGCCGGCGCGTTCGTGTTGCCCCCGGTGATCGAGGGCATGATCGAGGCGTCGGCGACCCGGAGGCCGTCGACGCCGCGGACCTTGAGGTCCGGCGTGACGACCGCGAGCTCGTCGACACCCATCCGGCACGTCCCGACGCCGTGGTAGACCGAGGTGCCGCGGTTGAGGATCTGGTCGCGCAGCTCCTGCCCCTGGACGTTGGCGCCCGGGTGGATCTCCTCCTTGATCGTCCCGCGGAACGCTGACGACGCCATGATCTGCCGCACCATCTCGGTGCCCTCGGTCAACGTGTCGAGGTCGGCGGGGTCGGCGAGGTACTGCGGATCGATCAGCGGCGCGGCCGTCGGGTCGGCCGAAGCCAGCCGCAGGGTCCCCCGCGACCGCGGGTAGATGAGTGTGGTCAGCACCGTCAACGCCGTACGAGGGTCGACCTCGTGCCGGATCGGGGCGTCCTGGTTGGGCGACACGTACGCCCAGGGCAGCAGGTGGAGCTGGAGGTCCGGCACGTCGGTGGCCTGCGAGGTGCGCACGAAACCGAGGACCTCGAAGACCGAGTTGGCGAGGAACGTCGTCCCGGGGCGCACGACCTCCTTCGCGAGGCCCTTGGCGAAGAACCACGGGTTGCCCTTCATCTTCGCCGAGGTGGCGTGGAAGGTCAGGGCGTGGAAGAGGTGGTCGTGCAGGTTGTCGCCCACGGGCAGGTCGGCCACGACCTCGATGCCGTGGTCGCGCAGGTGCTGGGCGTGACCGACGCCGGAGAGCATCAGGAGCTGCGCGGAGCCGACGAAACCTCCCGAGAGGACGACCTCCTTGCCCGCGCGGATCGTCCGGCGGCCGCCGTCCTTGTCCTGGACCTCGACTCCCGTGGCCCGTCCGCTCTCGATCACCACCCGGCGGACCAGGACCTCGGACTGGAGCTCGAGGGTCGCAGGCGCGAGGTCGTGGATGTAACCGCGGGACGCGCTGTAGCGCAGGCCGTCCGCGGCGTTCTGCTGCATCCACGCGACCCCCTCCTGCGACTCGGCGTTGTAGTCGTCGAGGACCGGGACGTCCAAGGTGTCGTGGACGGCGTCGATGAACATCCCCGCACCCTCCTGCGGAAACTTGTTCCGGGTGATCCGGATCGGGCCGCCGGAACCGCGGTAGGCGTTGGCGCCGCCCTCGTAGTCCTCCATCCGCAGGTAGGCCGCGTTGACCGAGTCGGCCTCCCAGCCGGTGTTGCCCTCGGCGGCCCAGGAGTCGTAGTTGGCGCGGTTGCCCCGGACGTAGACCATGCCGTTGATCGAGCTCGAGCCGCCCACGACCTTGCCGCGCGGGACCGGCATCTTCCGGTCGAGCATGTGCTTCTGCGGGGTGGAGTAGAGGCCCCAGTCGACCTTGGCCTTGAGCTGGGGCACGGCGTGCATCGGGCCGATCATCCCGGGCTTCTTCACCAGGAACTGCTCGTCGGACTTGCCGGCCTCGAGCACGATCACGCTCGCGCCGGACTCGGCCAGGCGCCCCGCCACGGCCGCCCCGGCACTGCCCGAACCCACCACCACGTAGTCGGCCTCGTCGCTCCGAGACCCCTGCTTCGCCATGGCCGAAACTGTAACGCGTTCTAGTTTTGCGGGGAAGGCCGTCCGTTTGGCCGTTCCCCCCCGCGGGTGTTGGATCGAGCGGTGCGCATCCTGTCCATCCAGTCCCATGTCGCCTACGGCCACGTCGGCAACTCCGCGGCCGTCTTCCCGCTGCAACGGCTCGGCCACGAGGTGTGGCCGGTGCTCACCGTGAACTTCTCCAACCACACCGGGTACGGCGAGTGGCGCGGGCCGCTGATCGACCCGGCGGACGTCGCCCTGGTGATCACCGGCATCGAGGAGCGGGGCGAGTTCGGCCGGATCGACGCCGTCCTCTCTGGCTACCAGGGGTCCCCCGCCATCTCGGACGTGGTCGTGGACGCGGTGGCCCGGGTGAAGGCGGCCAACCCCTCCGCGACCTACACGTGCGACCCGGTCATGGGCAACGCCACCTCGGGCTGCTTCGTCAACCCGGAGATCCCGCCGAAGTACCGCGACACCGTGATCCCTGTCGCCGACATCGTCACGCCGAACCAGTTCGAGCTCGGCTTCATCACGGGCCAGGAGGCCCTGGGCGGGCCGTCGTCGCTGGAGGAGATCCTCGAAGGCGTCGGCGCCATCCGGGACCTCGGCCCCTCGACCGTCCTGGTCACCTCGGTCGACCGCGCCGACGCCGAGCCGGACACGATCGAGATGCTCGCGGTCACCGACGACGGCGCGTGGCTGGTGGCCACCCCGCGGCTGCCGATGAAGGCGAACGGCTCCGGTGACATCACCGCCGCCCTCTTCACCGCCCACCTGCACGCGACCGGCTCCCCCGCCGACGCCCTGGCCTCCACCGCGTCCTCGGTCTACGCCGTGCTCCAGGAGACCCTCGACTCCGGCGAGCGCGAGCTGCGTCTCGTCGCTGCCCAGGACGCGATCGCCGCACCCGCCCAGGAGTTCGAGGTCCGGCAGGTGCGGTAGCGGCTGACTCGCCCGCAGAGCTCCGGGCGATGTCCCCTCAGCGAGGGCTGCCGCTGTTGACGCCCAACGACGCGGCTCCGGCCACGGTCAGCACGACCGCGAGCCACCCGGAGATGTCGCCGAGGACGTGATCGCTGGTCGTGGTGGCGTGGGTCAGCATGATGGCTGCGACGACGGAGAACACTGCGCCGCCGGCCAAGAAGGCCCACGGCGAGATCGGTCGGTCCATGAGCCGAAGGCTAGATGCTCGAGTCAGGCTGTCCAGTACGACTTGCCGTCGGCGTACCGCTGGTGGTGGCGCCCGATGACCGCCCCGCACCCGACGCAAGTCATGGCCGGACCGCATGGCCAACCCTCGACAGAGCCGCGTGTCAGGATTGAACTGACGGCCGTCCGCTTACAAGGCGGGTGCTCTACCACTGAGCTAACGCGGCAAGGCGCCACAGCGTAGTCGAGCGCCCTAGGCTGATCGCATGCCGGAGGCCCTCGAATGAGCCTGCACGTCGTGGCCAACCGTCCGGACCCAGCGCTGCTGCGGCTGCCCTGGGACGAGCCCTTGGTCGCGTGGGACGACGAGTTCGTCGTGCCGCTCCCCCGCGGTCTTTCGCGCCACGTCGTCCGGATCGTCCGTCTCGGCGATCACACCTACGCGGTCAAGGAGACCAACGAGGACATCGCGTTCCGGGAGTACCGCACCCTCCGCGATCTCCAGCGCATCGGGCTGCCGGCGGTCCGCGCGCAGGGCGTCGTCACCGGCCGGGTCGACGCGGACGACGAGGAGCTGCCCGCCTGCCTGCTCACCGAGCACCTGCGCTTCTCGCTGCCCTACCGCAGCCTGTTCAGCCACGGCCTCCAGGCCGACAACCTGCCCTCCCTCATCGACGCCCTGGTCGTCCTGCTGGTCCGCCTGCACCTGGCGGACTTCTACTGGGGCGACGTCTCGCTCTCGAACGTCCTCTTCCGCCGCGACGCCGGCGGGTTCGCGGCGTACCTCGTGGACGCGGAGACCGGCGAGTTCCGGCCCCACCTCTCGCCTCAGCTGCGGGAGTACGACGTCACGGTCGGCTGCGAGAACGTCTTCGCGGAGCTGCTCGACCTCCAGGCGGGCGGAGCGATCGGCGAGGACTTCGACGTCTGGCAGGTCGCCGAGCAGATCAGCGACCGCTACCACGCGCTGTGGGAGGAGCTCACCGCCGAGGAGGAGTTCGACGCCGACGAGATGTGGCGGATCGAGCAGCGGATCGAGCGGCTCAACGACCTGGGGTTCGACGTCGACGAGCTCGACATCGTGACCGACTTCGACGGGGACCGCATCCGGATCGAGCCGAAGGTGGTCGAGCTCGGGCACCACCAGCGCGAGCTCCAGGCCCTGACCGGCATGTACGCCGAGGACGCGCAGGCCCGGCGCCTGCTCAACGACCTCGCGTCCTACATCGCCCACTGCGGCCTCGGACGCGAGGACCGCGCACTCGCGGCGAACCGGTGGCTGACGAACATCTACGAGCCGATCATGGACATGGTGCCCGAGGACCAGCGCGGAAAGCTCGAGGGACCGGAACTGTTCCACGAGATCCTGGTGCACCGGTGGTACCTCTCCGAGCGCGCCGGCCACGAGGTCGGCATCTTCGACACCGCGCGCGACTACATCGACACGGTGCTCACCGCCAGACCCGAGGAGGCGGTGGCGGCACCCGAGACGCCGCCGGAGGAGCTCTAGCCGAGGAGGGACCGACCGATGACCATCCGCTGGATCTGGTTGGTGCCCTCGAAGATCTGGGTGACCTTGGCGTCGCGGAACAGCCGCTCAACGGGGTACTCCCGTGTGTAGCCGTTGCCGCCGAGCACCTGCACGGCGTCGGTGGTGACGCGCATGGCCGTGTCGGTGGCGGTGAGCTTCGCGATGCTGGCCTGGCGGCTGTACGGCTTGCCGGCGTCCTTGAGCCGCGCTGCGTGCAGGTACGTCGCCCGAGCGCGCTCGACCTCGGCCCCCATCTCGGCCAGCAGGAACTGCAGCCCCTGGAACTCCCCGATCGCCTGGCCGAACTGCCGGCGCTCACGCGCGTACGCGACGGCGTGCTCGAGCGCAGCCTGGGCGATGCCCGTGGCGACCGCGGCGATGCCGAGCCGGCCGGCGTCCAGGGCGCTCAGGGCGACCCGCATGCCGTCGCCCTCCTCGCCGAGCCGTTGCGCGGCCGGGATCGAGGCACCGTCGAAGAGCACCTGGGTGGTGACGTCGCACGCGAGGCCCATCTTCTTCTCCGGCGCTCCGAAGCTCATGCCGTCGGTGTCCGCGGGGACGATGAACGCGCTCAGGCCACGACGCGGGTCGTCTCCCGTGCGCGCGAAGAGGATGTAGTAGTCGGCACAGGAACCGTTGCTGATCCACTGCTTGGTGCCCGTGACCGTGTAGGAGTCCCCCTCGAGCACGGCCTTGGTCCTGATCCCACTGACGTCCGAGCCGGCCTGCGGCTCGGAGAGGCAGTACGCCCCGAGCCAGTCGCCACCGAGCATCTTCGGCAGCCACTCGGCCCGCTGCTCGTCGCTGCCGTTGACGTCGACGACGTTGGCGGTGAGCGTGTGGACGCTCGTGCCGACCCCGACGCTCGGCCACGCCGTCGCGATCTCCTCGACGACCTGGAGGTACACCTCGTACGGCTGGTCACCGCCCCCGTGCTCCTCGGCGAACGGCAGTCCCAGCAGGCCGGAGCGGCCCAGCAGCGCGTAGGCGTCGGCCGGGAACTCAGCCTTCTCCTCCGCCTCCGCGACCTTCGGCGCGAGCTCCTTGCGGGCCAGCTCGTGGGTCAGCGCGAGAAGCTCCTCGGCCTCGTCGGTCGGCAGCAGGCGCTCCACGTCGGTCGTCACGCGACCACCCTAGGACTGGCCGCCGGTCGGCTCCGAACCGGTGAGCACGAGCTCGTGGAACCGCCCGACGACGTAGTGGCCATTGGGGGTCTGGAGCGTGATCGTCTGCAGTCCGACGGGCCGCTGGTCGCGGTAGGTGACCAGCGAGATCGTGGCGTCCCGACGGGGCTTGGTGCCGACGGCCACGGCGTACGCCGCCCCGCCGGTCGTCCCGGTCGTGAACGAGTAGCCGATCTCGCCGTTCTCCCCGACGACCCGGGTCGGTCCGACGACGACGTGCAGGTGCCCGGCGAGCACCAGGTCGGCGCAGCCGCGGTCGAGCAGCTCGCGACCGAGCGTGGCGTCGTGCACGAGCACCGTCGAGACCCGCTCGTCGGCCGAGCAGGCCTCGTCGGCCAGCTGGCTCTCCACCTCGTCGAAGGAGACGCCGTTCACGTCCTTCCAGCTGCCGAGTCCGCTGGAGCGCGGGTCCGGTACGCCGAGCAGCGGCCCGACCGGGCTGTCGACCACCGACCCGGTCAGCGTGTGCCACCCCCGCTTCGCGAGATAGCCGCCGACGAAGGTGCCGTGGTCGTGGTTGCCGGCGACCGAGTAGCGCGGCAGGTCCTTGAACGCCGAGGTGACCGAGTCGAGGCTGAACGTCTCCCAGGGCTCCCCGGTCGAGGTGTCGTCGCCCGCGTCGAAGACGACGCTCGCTCCGGCGCGGTCCCCGATCGCGCGGGCGACCGGGTCCATGCCGATGTTGTCGTGGCGGTCGGAGATGAACAGCACGACCGTCTCGCCGTCGCGCGGCCGGCGGAGGTCCAGCGTGGCGGCATCCTCGGTGGCCTTCCGGTAGTAGGCCTGGCCCTTGTCGTAGGAGGAGACCGCGGACTCGATCAGCCGCCGGGTCTCCCGGGACAGCGCCGTGTTGCGGATCGACACCCCGGACAGCTCGTCCGGGACCGGGATCTCCGGGCCCAGGAAGGTGGGCAGGGCCACCCACTCGTTGCTCAGCTCGACGCCCGGGTCCTCCTCCGCCCACGGCTGCCACACCACGACGGCGCCCACCACCAGCGCCACCGCCACGGCATAGGTACGCCGGTCGTGCAGGCCGGTGACCAGCTGCCGCCGGCGCTGGCGTCCTACGAGCAGCCACAGCCCCATCGGCACGAACCCCAGGACCGCCCCGCGCAGTGCGGCGGACACCGCCATCTCCTGCACGGCTGCGGAGACCTTGTCGACCTGGCCCTGGGGCTGCGCCGCCATGACGGCGTACCGCTCGACCAGCTGGCCCGGCGAGACCGCCACCGTCTTGCCGAGGGTGATGTCGACCCCGATCCGACGACCGGTGTCGATCCGGAGGTCCGGCAGGACGGGGCCGGTGCGGAGGACGGCGTACCCACTGAAGGTCGGACGCACCGTCGCGTCGTGGCTGGCGACGATGAGGGACCGGCTCGAGTGCAGGAAGACCAGCAGCCCGATCGCGACCGAGGCGACCAGCCAGACGAGCACACCGAGACCCAGTCGCAGCCCCCGGTGCGAGAGGGTGCCGCGACCGGCAGGCAGCAGCCTGGCCGGGCTCATGTCAGGAGCGTGCCTGTGCGATCGCGTAGAGGGCCACGGACGCCGCGACCCCGGCGTTCAGGGACTCGAGCTGGTTGGCCATCGGGATCGACACGAGGTGGTCGCAGGTCTCCGAGACGAGCCGAGACAGTCCGTCGCCCTCGGAACCGATGACGAGCACGAGCCCGCCCGTGGCGAGGTCCTGGTCGGCCACGAGCTCCGGCAGCGACAGGTCGCCGTCCGCGGCCAGGCCGACCACCATGCAGCCGGCGTCCTGGTACGCCTTGAGCTGGCGGACGAGGTTGACGCACTGGGCGACCGGGAGCCGC
>Ga0307504_10000209_pt1 | contig 12123 bp, 11 predicted proteins | sample 19_S_MG_FD_194516 | JGI IMG/M metagenome (GOLD analysis project Ga0307504, IMG submission 194516) | Soil microbial communities from Populus trichocarpa stands in riparian zone in the Pacific Northwest, United States - 19_S | ecosystem: Environmental > Terrestrial > Soil > Riparian zone > Trees... | reverse complement strand
ACGAGTTGCCCCGCGCCCGGAGGCCGCTTTCCGACGAGCACGGCGAGCTGTGGTTCGGGCGGGTCGAGGGGCGTTCCGTACCCTGCCGTCCACGCTGTTCCGGCCGGCGTCGCTGACCTGTGGTCGATCCGGAGCCGGCCCTGACCGTCCCGCTCGCATCGCCGCGCGCCACGCCCGACGCCCTGGCACCGCACTACGCACGGTTCCGGGTCGCCGAGCGGCTGCTGCTCACGGGCCATTCCCACCAGGCGTGGCCCGACGTCGCAGAGTCCGGGCTCCTCCGGTGCTTCGCCGACGCCGCCGACGCGGTCGACGAGAAATGGGCACGGGCGGAGGCGATGGCAGAGCTCGTCAGGGACGGCTACCGCCGGCTGCTCGAGGACCCCGCCGGGACAATCGCACTCGGGCCCAACACGCACGACCTCGTCGTGCGGCTGCTGTCGTCGCTCGACCTGCGCAGACGGCGGCGGGTCGTCACCACCGATGCCGAGTTCCACTCGCTCCGCCGCCAGCTCGACCGCCTGGCCGAGGAGGGGCTGGTCGTGGTGCGGGTGCGGTCCGAGCCGGTCGAGACCCTCTCCGAGCGATTGGCAGCCGAGGTCGACGACCGGACGGTCCTCGTGGGCGTGTCGGCCGTGTTCTTCACGACGGCCCGGATCGTGCCCCACCTGGACGCCGTTGCCGAGGCCTGCGGCCGCCACGGTGCCGAGCTGCTGGTCGACGCCTACCACGCCCTGGGCGTGGTGCCCTTCCCCATCCATGAGCTGGGACTGGCCGGCGCGTGGATCACCGGCGGCGGCTACAAGTACCTCCAGCTGGGCGAGGGCAACGCCTTCCTCCGGGTGCCGCCGGCCGCTGAGGGCGCGCGCCCCGCCGTCACCGGTTGGTTCGCGGAGTTCGACGAGCGGTCGGGCGGGCAACTGGCGGTCGTCGGCTACGGCCCACCGGCCAGCCGTTTCGCCGGCGGCACCTACGACCCGTCCAGCCACTACCGGGCCGCCCCGGTCCTCGAGTTCTTCGCCGAACACGACCTGTCGCCCGCCGTGCTGCGCGACATCTCGTTGCACCAGGTCGGGGTGCTGCGATCCGCTTTCGATGCCCTCGGACTCCCGGGTTCGCTGGTCACCCGGGACCACCACGCCCCACCGCGGTCCATAGGGGGCTTCCTCGCCCTGCGGTCACCCGCCGCCGGTCGGCTCCAACGGGCTCTGGCCGAACGGGGCGTGCACACCGACAGCCGGGCCGACATCGTTCGGCTGGGCCCAGCGCCGTATCTCTGCGATCGTCAGCTCGAGACGGCCGTGGCCGCCTTGGGCGAGGCGGCCGCCGAGCTGGCCCGGAACGGCTGACGCCCGCGGACCCGGGCGAGGTGCGAGACCCGGCGGCGCCCTCGAAGAAGGAGAGCAGGCGCCTACCCTTTTTCCCATGGATCCTCCCGTGATCGAGCCGATGCTGGCCGCCGGGACAGCACCACCCGGGGATCTCGACGGGTACCTGCTCGAGCCCAAATGGGACGGCGTACGGCTCATCGTCACGGTGCACGACGGCACCGTCCGCCTCGTCACCCGCAATGCCCGGGACGTGAGCTCGCATTACCCCGAGCTGGCGGGGCTGGCCGCTGCCCTCCGCGGTCGGTCAGCCGTGCTCGACGGCGAGGTGGTCACCTTCGACGAGCGTGGCCGTACCAGCTTCCAGAAACTGCAGAAGCGCATGCACGTCGCCAACCCCGGCCCGGAGCTCGCTGCGGCCGTGCCGGTGGAGTTCATGGCATTCGACCTCCTCTGGCTGGACGGTGAGCTCCTCACCGGCCTGCGCCAACGGGAGCGGCGGCGGCGGCTCGAGGAACTGGCGCCGGAGGGCCCGTCCTGGCACCTCACGCCGCTCCTTGCGCCGGCGCCGGTCGACGAACTGCTGCGCGCCTGCGGCGAGGTGGGCCTCGAGGGCTACGTGATCAAGCGGGGCGGGGCGGCGTACCTTCCGGGCCGGCGTTCGTCGGCGTGGGTCAAGCTCAAGTGCATCCAGCGGCGCGAGCTCGTCGTGGGCGGGTGGGTCCCCGGCCGGGGCGGGCGCTCGGGCTCCGTCGGCTCGCTGGCGGTGGGCATCCACGGCCTCGATCGCGGGAACGACGATCGCCACGAGCGCGGGCTCCGCTTCATGGGCAGCGTCGGCTCCGGACTCACCGACGACTGGATCCGCCAGCTCACCGCCGTGGTCGCGCTGCTGGGCAGCGACGACAGCCCGTTCGTCGAGCACGTGGTGGGGGTCCACTTCCTCGAGCCGAGACTGGTTGCGGAGGTCGCCTACACCCGTGTCACCGACAGCGGGACGCTGCGGCACCCGACCCTTCAGGGCTTCCGCACGGACCTCGACCCCTGTCAGGTGGTGGCCGACGAGGCACTGCAGGAGGCCTTCGACCGCCGCCCGGCGACGATGCGTATCCGGGCCTGACGGCGGGACGGCGGTGCCGACGTGGTTTCCGGGCGCCGTCCAGGGAACAATGGTGACTATGGCCAGATCGATCTGGGGCGGCGCCATCAGCTTCGGGCTGGTGAACGTGCCCGTGAAGCTCTCCACCGCCGTGCGCAGGAAGGACGTCCGCTTCCACCAGCTGCACGGGCCCGACGGCGCCCGCATCAACCAGAAGCGGGTGTGCTCGGCCGACGGCGAGGAGGTGGCGTACGAGGACATCGTGAAGGGCTACGAGATCTCCAAGGGCCGGTACGTGGTCATCGAGCCCGAGGAGCTGGACGCCCTGGACCCCGAGACCACGCACACCATCGACATCGAGGACTTCGTCGAGCTGGACCAGATCGACCCGCTGTTCTTCGACGCCTCGTACTACGTGCTGCCGGACAAGCGGGGGGAGAAGGCCTACCGCCTCCTCCTGGAGGCGATGCGGGACGCCGGCAAGGTCGGCATCGCCAAGGTCGTCATGCGCTCCAAGCAGTACCTGGTGGCGGTGCGGCCGGTGGGCGAGGCGCTGGTGATGACCACCATGAACTTTGCCGACGAGGTCGTGCCCCAGGACGAGCTCGAGGGCCTCCCCGGCCCGTCGTCGGGGAAGGTGAGCGACCGCGAACTCGCGATGGCGAGCCAGCTGATCGACTCCCTGTCCACCGAGTTCGAGCCCGACCGCTACCAGGACACGTACCGGGAGAGGGTGCTCGAGCTCATCGAGAAGAAGGCCCAGGGCCAGGTGATCGTGGCGCCGGAGCAGCCCAAGGCGGCGACGCCCGTCGTCGATCTCATGGCCGCCCTGGAGGCGTCGCTGGCCGCCGCCAAGGGCGACGCCAGGGCCAAGGGGAACGGCGACGGCGCTGACGACAAGAAGGCCGAGAACGAGGCCGGCGGCGCCAAGGCGGGTCGGAAGGCCTCGTGACACCCGCCCCTGCCGGGCGGGCCGCCACGTTCCGGTTGATCGGTGCCTGAGCGGGCGGCGAAGTCGTCGGCCACGCTCGCCGTCGAGGTCGAGGGGCGCCTGCTCAGCCTTTCCAACCTCGACAAGGTGCTCTACCCCGAGACCGGTTTCACCAAGGGCCAGGTCATCTCCTATTACCGGCAGATCGCGCCGGCCCTGCTTCCCCACCTGGCCGGCCGGCCGCTCACCCTCAAGCGCTACCCCAACGGCGTGGATGAGAAGTTCTTCTACGAGAAGCGCTGCCCGTCACACCGCCCAGAATGGGTACAGGTCGCTCCCGTGTGGAGCGGCCACAACCAGGACACCGTGTCGTACTGCATGGTGTCGGACCTGGCCGCGCTGGTGTGGGTGGCCAACCTGGCATCGCTCGAGCTGCACACGTCGTTGTCGCGGGCCGAGCCCATCGAGCGGCCGACCATGGTGGTGTTCGACCTCGACCCTGGCCCGCCGGCGACGGTCGTCGAGTGTTGCCGGGTGGCCCTGCGCCTGCAGGAGCTGTTCGAGCAGATGGCCCTCGTGAGCGTGGCCAAGACGTCGGGCTCGAAGGGCCTCCAGCTCTACGTTCCCCTGAACACGCCCGCCACCTACGGAGGGGGCACCAAGGACTTCGCCCTGGCCGTGGCCCAACTGCTGGAGAAGCGATTCCCGGCCGAGGTGACATCGAGGATGAAGAAGGACCTGCGCCCCGGCAAGGTCTTCATCGACTGGAGCCAGAACGATCAACACAAGACCACGGTCTGCGCGTACTCGCTGCGGGCCCGCCCCCGGCCCACCGCTTCCACGCCGGTGACATGGGAGGAGGTGTCGGCCACGGCCGAGTCGGGCGACCCACACTCGTTGGTGTTCGAGGCGGCCGACGTGGTGGCCAGGGTGGAGAGGTCCGGCGATCTGTTCGCCTGCCTCAACGAGGTCGAGCAGTCGCTGCCCCGGCTCGGTTGACCGCGCACCCCGAGGCGGTCGCCGCCGCCGACAGCCTTCCGGCGCGAGGCGACGGACCGGCGGGGCAGCGCCGCCGGCCGGCACCCTCCTGCGCCGCAGTGGGTGCCGGCCTGGTCGCCGCGCTGTCGCTGCCGCCGTGGGGCTGGTGGCCGCTCGGCATCGCCGGCATGGCCATCGTGCCCGGCCTCCTGGCCGGCCGGCCGGCGCGGGCGCGCCTTCTCGTGGGCGCCGGGTTCGGTGTGGGGTTCTTCGTGCCCGGCCTGTGGTGGATGGGCGAGTTCAACTCGGCTGGAGCCGGCCTGGTGATGGTGCTGGAGACCGCCTTCATGGCATTGGCGGCAGCGGCCGTGCCGCCGGGGAGGTCCCGGGCGCTGGCCCTGCCCGGCGCCCTCCTGCTGGCCGAGGCGGTCCGCGGTGCGGTGCCGTTCGGGGGCCTGCCGATGGCCGGACTGGCCCTGGGCCAGGCCGGTGCCCCCATGGCGGGAGCCGCCAGGGTGGGCGGCCCCCTCCTCGTGCTCGCCCTCGTCGCCGTGGCGGCGGTGGGCGTGGCGGAGCTGGCGGCCCGGCGGTGGGTGGCGGCGAGCGTGGCCCTCGGCCTGGTGGCGGTGGTGGTTGCATCCAGCGCGGCGGCACCCGACGGTGGCGGCGGGCCGCCACTGCGCACCGCCGCGGTGCAGGGCGGCGGCCCCAGGGGTTTCTCGGGATCGGAGGGCGACCACCCCGCGGCGGTGCTGGCCCGGCACCTGGCCGCCAGCGCCCGGATACGGCCAGGGGTGGACCTGGTGGTGTGGCCGGAGGACATCATCGACGTCGAGGGACCGGTCAACTCGCATGCGGAGGCCGACCTGGTGGCCCGGGTGGCTCGGCGGGTCGGTGCGCCCGTCGTGGCCGGAGTGGTCGAAGGGGCGGGCACCGACCGGTTCCGGAACGCGGCGGTCGTTTGGGGGCCGGACGGGCGTATCATCGACCGCTTCGAGAAGGTGCACCGGGTGCCGTTCGGTGAGTACGTGCCCGGGCGGGCCTTCTTCGACCGGGTCGCCGACCTGTCGCCCATCCCCCGCGACGCCATCGCCGGCAAGGGTCCGGGCATCCTTCACACACCGGTGGGCACCCTGGGCGTGATGGTGTCCTACGAGGTGTTCTTCGCCGACCGGGCCCGGGGGGCGGCACGGGCGGGCGGGCGCCTGCTCCTGGTCCCCACCAACGCCGCCTCGTTCAGCACCAGCCAGGTGCCCACCCAGCAGCTGGCCTCGGCCCGCCTGCGAGCCATCGAGACGGGGCGTGATCTGGTGCAGGCGGCGCCCACCGGCTACAGCGCGGTGGTGGACCACCGCGGACGGTTGCTGGCCCGGTCCACCCTCGGGCGGCGCCAGGTGCTGCACCGCTCCGTCACGCTGCGCTCGGGCCGGACCCTGTACGTCCGCGCCGGCGACGGGCCCGTGCTGGCGCTGGCGGCGGCTGCGGTGGCCGCCGCATGGCTGATCCCCCGGCGTCGCCGCGGCGACCACCCCAGGCCTTCTGGCGGCAGATACTGACACCGGGGTGCCGGATCCTGCCGCCGGAACGGCGAGCTTCAGGCGACGATCTCGTCGGCCAGCACGGCCCTGAGGTCCTCGTCCTGCACGAAGAGGACCTTGTTGAAGATGATGAACTTCACGACCCACAGCGCGCCGAAGGCGCCGATGATCGCCGCCATGATGATTGCGGCCTGGAGCGTCCGGTCCTGCGTCGTGTGGTGCGCCCACGTCTCGGCGAAATCAGCGGTGAAGGTCGACAGGATCAGGCCGAGGAAGGCCAGCGACCAGAACGGCAGGATCTCTTTCAACAGGTGCGAACGCCCGGTCTTTCCCCAGGCCCAGCTCCGGTTCAAGGAGTAGGACGGCACGCCACCCACGACGCAGGCGCCGACGTTCGACCACTTGGCCGTCCAATGGAACAGGATGTAGAAGCCGGCGAAGGCCACCTGGCTGACGGCCACCGTGATGACCGAGACGAGCATGTAGCGCACGGCCTTCTGGCCGCTCGGCGTGCGTGCACGGTCCCGCAGGCTGCTGATCGTCGACGCCATCCGGCGATCCTAACGGCGCCCGGCCGGAGGACCCGTCTGCCCTACGCCCCCATGGCGTGGTAGCCGCCGTCCACGTGCACGATCTCCCCGGTGGTGGCCGGGAACCAGTCCGACAGGAGCGCCACGCACGCTCGGGCCACCGGCTCGGCGTCGGCCACGTCCCAGCCGAGCGGCGCCCGCGTGGACCAGGCGTCCTCGAACGTCGAGAAGCCGGGGATGGACCGGGCGGCCACGGTGCGGATGGGCCCGGCCGCCACCAGGTTGACGCGGATGCCCGCCGGTCCGAGGTCGCGAGCCAGGTAGCGGGACGTGGACTCAAGCGCCGCCTTGGCCACGCCCATCCAGTCGTAGCCCGGCCAGGCCTGGCGGGCATCGAAGTCGAGGCCGACGATCGACCCGCCGTGCTCCTTCATGAGCGGAAGGGCAGCTTCGGCCAGCGCCTTGAGCGAGTAGGCCGATACGTGTACGGCGGTGGCCACGTCGTCCCACCCGGCCTGCAGGAAATCGCCGCCCAGGCACACTGCCGGAGCGAAGCCGATCGCGTGCACCACCCCGTCGAGGCCACCCCACCGCTCCCCGAGGTCGGCCGTGAGACGGCTGAGGTGGGCGGGGTCGGTGACGTCGAGCTCGAGCACGTCGGGGGGACGGGGCAGGCGGCGGGCGGCCCGCTGGGTGAGCTTCATCGGGCGCCCGAACGACGTGAGCACCACCTCGGCGCCCTGCTCCTGGGCCACCCTGGCCACGCTGAACGCGATGGACGCCTCGGTGAGGATCCCGGTGACCAGCAGGCGCTTTCCCTCAAGCAGCATGGTGCCTCCTCGGCGTTCCACTATGCCGGCGGCCGCCCGATTCTAGAAACGCCGGCGGCCGCTCCCGCCGCCGAAGGCGGCTCCCTCCGGCTGCCGGCCAAGAAGGACGGGCGGAGGCTGACCGGCTCCGCCGGCCAGCCGCAGCGCCCCTAGCTCGCTGAGCAACCTCCGGTTGCGAAGCGATTCTCACAGCGGCGTATTGGCGTGGCGGCGGCGGGGCAGGCGCTCGCGCTTGGTACGCAGGGCGGCCAGGGCGGCGGCCACCGCCCGGCGGGTGTCGACGGGCTCGATGACGTCGTCGACGAAGCCCCGTTCGGCCGCCACCAGCGACGAGCAGTACCGGGCCGCGTAGTCCTCCTCCAGGGCGGTGCGCTCCCGCTCCCGCTCGGCCTCGTCGTCGATGGCGGCCAAGGTGCGCCCGTGCAGCACGCTCACGGCGCCGGCCGGGCCCATGACGGCGACCTCGGCGCCGGGCCAGGCAAGGCTCACGTCGCCGCCCAGACCGCGGGAGTCCATGACGATGTAGGCGCCGCCGTAGGCCTTGCGCAGCACCACCGCCACGCGCGGAACGGAGGCCGCCGCGTAGGCGTGCACCAGTTCGGCGCCGTGGCGGATCATCCCGCGCCACTCCACGTCCTTGCCCGGCTGGAAGCCCGGCGTGTCGACGAAGGTGAGGAGCGGCACGTTGAACGAGTCGCACAGCTGGACGAAGCGGGCGGCCTTCCGGGAGGCGTCGATGTCGATGGTGCCGGCCATGCTCGACGGCTGGTTGGCCACCACTCCCACCGGCTGGCCCCCGACCGTGGCCATGCCGGTCACCATGCTCGGGGCGTGCAGGCGGCGGACTTCGAGGAACGAGTGCTCGTCCACCACGTCCTCCACAACCGCCCGTACGTCGTAGGAGGCGGTGGGGCGGGCGGGGACGGTGGCGGCGGCCACCGCGGTGTCGCGGTCGACGGGATCGGTGAGCCAGCGGGCCGGCGGCTCCTCGCCGTTGTTCGCGGGCAGGTAGGCCAGGTAGTCGAGCACCACCCCGAGGGCCTCGTCCTCATCGGCCGCCTCGGCCCAGGCCACGCCCGTGCGCACCATGTGGACGGCCGGCCCGCCCAGGACGTCGTGGGTGACCTCCTGGCCGGTGAAACCGCGCACGACCGCGGGGCCGCTCACGTAGGCGTACGACTCCTTGGTGACCACCACCACGTCGGCCAGGCCAAGGAGCAGAGCCGGGCCGGCCAGGCAGGGGCCGCTCACCACCATGGCCACCGGCACGACGCCCGAGGCGGCCGTGAGGGCGCGGGCCACCTGGCCCCACGCGTGCAGGGAGGCGATGCCGTGGGTGACGTCGGCGCCCGACGTGGCCAGCAGCCCGATGACGGGCGCGCCCAGGTCGGTGGCGGTGCGGATCAGCCGGGCGACCGTCTCCCCCTCGGCCGGCCCGATGGCGCCCCGGTGCGTCCCGCCGCCCAGGCGGAACAGGCCCGTCGGGCGCCCGTCGAGCTCGGTGAGCTCGGCCAGGGCGGCGGCCGACCGGCGCCGGGCCAGCGGCACCGCACGGCCGTGCTCGTGCGACCCACCGGGCAGCGGACCGGGCGCCACATGCAGGTCGTCGTCACCCGCCGGGTCGTCGCCGGCCCGCTGGCCCCACCCGTGGGCACCGACCTCGCGTGCCCGGGTCACTCCGGGAAGGCGTTCAGGACCAGGGTGGCGTTGTGTCCGCCGAAGCCGAACGAGTTCGACAGCACGGGCCCGGTGGCGGAGCGGGGTGCGCCGGCCACCACGTCGAGGGTGACGGCCGGGTCGGTGCGCTCGTGGTTGGCGGTGGGCGGCACCAGCCCGTCGCGCGACGAGAGGATGGCGGCGACCGCCTCCACCGCCCCGGCCGCGCCGATGAGGTGGCCGGTGACGCCCTTGGTGGACGTGACGGGCGGTGGGTTGCCGGCGAACACCTTCACCAGCGCCTCCGCCTCGGCCGCGTCGTTGAGGGGCGTGGACGTGCCGTGGGCGTTGACGTGGCCGATGTCGGGCCCGGACAGCCCGGCGTCCTCCAGGGCCAGCTCCATGCAGGCGACCGCACCGCTGCCGTCGGGCGACGGGGCGGTGATGTGGTGGGCGTCGGAGTTGCGCCCGTAGCCCATGATCTCGCCGTAGATGCGGGCGCCGCGGGCCTCGGCCCGGTCCCAGCGCTCGAGCACCAAGAAGCCGGCGCCCTCGCCCATCACGAAGCCGTCCCGCTCAGGGTCGAACGGGCGCGAGGCGCGGCCGGGATCGTCGGAGCGGGAGCTGAGGGCGCCCATGCGGGCGAACGCGGCCATGGCGATGGGCGTGATGGCGGCCTCGGCGCCGCCGGCCAGCACCACGTCGGCCGAGCCGTCGCGGATGAAGCGGGCCGCCTCACCCACGGCGTGGGTGCCGGCCGCGCAGGCGGTGGTGATGCAGATGTTGGGCCCCTTCCAGCCATGGCGCATGGCGATGAGCCCGGCCGTGGCGTTGGCCATCATCATGGGCACCAGGAACGGGCTGACCCGTGTGGGGCCCCGGGTGAAGAGCACCTGCTCCTCCTCCTCCTGGGTCCACAGCCCGCCCACGCCCGTGCCCGCCACCACGCCACAGCGGCCCGGGTCGGCGCCCAGGTCACCGGCGTCGACGAGGGCGTCGGTGGCTGCGGCGAAGCCGAGCTGGGTCACCCGGTCGGCCCGGCGGGCCTCCTTGTGGCCCAGGTAGGCGCCGGGGTCGAAGCCCGGCACCTCGCAGGCGAACCCGACCGGCAGGGACGACGGGTCGAACCGGGTGATGGGCGCGGCGGTGGCCCGACCCTCTAGCAGGGTCGCCCAGAAGCCGGCCAGATCGCACCCGGCAGGCGTCTTCACCCCCATACCCGTGACGGCCACACGGGGCCGGCCGCGCTGGTCGGTCCCAGTCATCAGTGTCCTTTCGCCATCAAGTGCCGACGGGGAGCTTGCCCAGCACCACGTCGACCGCCTGGCCCACGGTGGTGATGTCGCCCAGCTCCTCCTCGGGGATGGTCACGTCGAAGCGCTCCTCGAGGGCCATGACCAGCTCCACCAGGTCGAGGCTGTCGGCCTCGAGGTCGTCCTTGAACCGGGCCTCCTCGGCCACCGCGCCGGCATCCACGCCCAGCACCTCCACGGCGGCTTCCCGCACCGCGGTGAGTACGTCAGATCGCTCCATGCTCTGCTCCTTCAGTTCGCGCGGCCGGGTCCCCGGCCACTTCTCGATCTCGAATACGTGGGTCCACGGGTCAATGACCCATCCCCAGACCGCCATCGACGGGTACCACGGCACCCGTGACGTAGGCGGCGGCGGAGGAGCACAGGAAGGCCACCACGGCTCCCACCTCCGCTGGGGTGCCCATTCTCCCAAGCGGAACGGCTGCCGTCATTTCCGCACGGCGCTCGTCGGTCACGGCGTCGATCATGGCGGTGGCGATGGGGCCGGGGGCGACCAGGTTCACCGTGATGTTGCGGGACCCCAGCTCCCTCGCCAGCGACCGGGTGAGGCCGATCAGGCCGGCCTTGGTGGCGGCGTAGTTCGCCTGCCCGCCGGCCCCCGTGGAGCCGACCACGGAGCCCATGGTGACGATGCGCCCCCAGCGGCGGCGCACCATGCCGGGCACGGCCCGGCGGGTGGCGTGGAAGGCGCCGTCGAGGTTGGTGGACAGCACCCGGCGCCACTGGTCCTCGCTCATGCGCATGAACAGGCCGTCGGCGGTGATGCCGGCGTTGTTCACCAGGATGTCGACCGGCCCGAGCGACTGCTCGACCTCGGTGAAGGCGGCATCGACGCAGGCGGGGTCGGTGACGTCGATGTGCACGGCCACGCCGCCCACACCGGCCGCCGCCTTCTCGGCCACCTCCCGGTTCGACCCGTAGCCCACCGCCACCCGGTGACCGCCGGCGGCGAGGGCCTCGGCCGTGGCCTGGCCGATCCCGCCCGATCCGCCCGTGACCAGCGCCACCCGGCCCACGTCGCCTTCCGGCCGGCGTGCCGGGCCGGTCATGCGGGCTCGCCGTCCCAGCGCAGCACGGCGCTGGCCCAGGTCATGCCGGCGCCGAAGCCCGACAGGAGGACGATGTCACCCGGCTCGATGCGACCCTCCTCGGCGGCCTCAGCCAGGGCCATGGGGATGGACGCTGCCGACGTGTTGCCGTAACGGTCGAGGTTCACCACCGCCCGTTCCACAGGGATGGCGAGGCGCGAGCAGCTGGCCTCGATGATGCGCAGATTGGCCTGGTGGGGCACGAACACGTCCACGTCGGCGGCCGTGAGCCCGGCCCGGTCGAGAGCCAGCCCGGCCGACTCCACCACGATGCGCACGGCCCGGCGGAAGACCTCCTTGCCCTCCATGCGCATGTAGCGATCGTGCACGGGGATCTCCAGCAGCGGCGCGGCCGACCCGTCACACCCGAGGTCCCACGCCAGCAGGCCGGCCGACGGGTCGGCCGGTCGGCCGAGCACGGCCGCCCCCGCCCCGTCACCGAACAGGATCCGCGTGGAGCGGTCGTCGGGATCGGTGATGCGGGTGAGTGTCTCGGCGCCGATGAGCAGGGCGGGCTGGTCGGTGCTCATCCCGGCCGCCGCCACCAGGCCGTAGACGAAGCCGGCGCAGGCGGCGCCGATGTCGAGGGCGCCGCAGCGCAGCCCGAGCATCTCCTGCACGAGGGCGGCGGTGGACGGCAGCACCTGTGGCGGCGTGCAGGTGGCCACCAGCACCAACCCGATGTCGCTCGGCGTGAGGCCGGCATCCTTGATGGCCGCCGCGCCCGCCTCGGCGCCGAGCGTGGCCGACGTGTCGCCCGGTGCCGCCACCCGCCGCTCGCGGATGCCGGTGCGCTCGACGATCCACGTATCGCTGGTGTCGAGCAGCTGCT
>Ga0307504_10000208_pt1 | contig 12146 bp, 14 predicted proteins | sample 19_S_MG_FD_194516 | JGI IMG/M metagenome (GOLD analysis project Ga0307504, IMG submission 194516) | Soil microbial communities from Populus trichocarpa stands in riparian zone in the Pacific Northwest, United States - 19_S | ecosystem: Environmental > Terrestrial > Soil > Riparian zone > Trees... | reverse complement strand
CGCGGCGCCAACAGGACGAGACCCACCCGTCGGCCGGATCGCGCCTGCGACGTGCGTCCGAGTCCGCCCGCAGCGCCGTGGTCGAGCGGGGTTGGCACCGACACCCACTCATCGGGGGGCCGTTGCGATGGTTCGGTCGGCACCTGCCGTAACACCGGCCTGCGGGTGGATCTGACCGCTGCTTTCGCAGCGCCTGACTCGGACCGTGTGAACGCTCCGGATCGTCCGCCATCGTTGGCGAGCCGCGGCATCCCCGCGTGAACTTTGCGAACACAAGCCTCGAATTCGCTCCGGGTGTCGATACGTTGCGTTCTGCCGACCTACAGAAACGTATTGTGAAGGAGTTGAACTGGCCGATGATGCAGCTCGATCAACGTGACCTCAGTGTCCTCGAAGATCCGCTTCGCAACAAGGGCACCGCGTTCTCCGAACGGGAGCGAACGATCTTGGGATTGCGGGGCCTCGTGCCACCGGTGATCGAGAGTCTCGACCAACAGATCGCCCGCGCCTACCAGGCATTCCGTGAGCAGTCCAACGACCTCGCCCGGCATATCAACCTGCGCGCGTTGCAGGACACCAACGAGGTGCTGTTCCACCGGCTCGTTTCCGAACACGTCGAGGAGATGCTGCCCGTCGTCTACACACCGACGGTCGGCCTGGCGTGCGAACGCTTCAGCGATATCTACCGGCGCCCACGTGGCCTCTTTCTGTCCTACCCCGACCGTGGCCGCCTGCGCGAGGTTTTGCGAGATCGACGGCAGCGGGCGGTGGACGTCATCGTGGCGACCGACGGGGAACGTATTCTCGGCCTGGGCGATCAGGGTGCCGGTGGGATGGGCATCCCGATCGGAAAGCTGTCCCTGTACACCCAACTCGGTGGAATTCATCCCGCCCGCACGCTGCCGATCGTGTTGGACGTCGGCACGGATAATCCGCGGCGCCTCGCCGATCCCATGTATGTCGGATGGCGGCACGAGCGGATTACCGGACAGCGCTACGACGATTTCGTCGACGAATTCGTCCAGGCCGTAAAGGACGAACTCCCCGGCGTCCTGCTTCAGTGGGAGGATTTCTCCAGCGAGCACGCGTTGCCGATTCTCGAGCGTTATCGCAATGAACTGCTCACCTTCAACGACGACATCCAGGGAACCGCCGCCGTGGCGACGGGTGCGCTGAGCGCGGGGGCGACCGCCACCGGTGTTCGAATGCGTGAGCAGAAGGTCGTCATGCTGGGTGCCGGTTCGGCCGGGCTCGGCGTGTGCGAGCAGATCGTTCGCGCGATGGTCGCCGACGGACTCACCGACGATCAGGCGCGCGCCCGAGTGTTCGTGCTCGACAAGAAGGGCCTGCTGACCACCGACCGTCCAGAACTGGGGCCTGCCCAGCGACGTCTCGCGCAACCCGCCGGAACGACGTCGGGATGGTCGCCGGCCGACAGTGCCCTCGCGACGGTCGTCGACAACGTCGCGCCAACGGCGTTGATCGGGCTTTCAACGGCGGCCGGCGCCTTCACCGAGCAGATAGTGGGCAGTATGGCGCGCCGAGTCCAGCGGCCGATCATCCTGCCGCTGTCCAATCCGACCAGTCACGCCGAAGCCGTACCGCAGGATCTGGCCGACTGGACAGAAGGGCGAGCGCTGGTGGCGACCGGCTCACCGTTCCCGGCCATGCGAGTTGGTGAAACCGAGATTCCGGTCGCCCAATGCAACAACGTCTGCGCCTTCCCGGGCATCGGGCTGGCGGTCGTCGCGACCGGGGCGAGCCGAATAACGGACCCGATGATGACAGCCGCCGCAACGGCCATCGGTCGCTCGGCGCCGATCCTGCGGGATCCGAAGGCGGCACTTCTGCCGTCGGCCACCGAGCTGCGATCTGTCGCGTTCGAGGTCGCATTCGCAGTCGCGCGGCAGGCGTTCGCCGACGGTGTCGCCGAGACGCGTGAGGACGAGCAGTTGAGCAAGTTGCTGCGCGCTGCCCAGTGGATGCCTGCCTACGACTGCTGAATCCGGGACTTGTAGTGGGATTGCCGCCCGCTCCGGCCGCGATCAGGTCGTTTGCGTCGAAAACGACCGGAATCTCGACCGGGGGCCGGGCAGGCTCACCTGGCGATGCTTGCGTACCTGGCCGCGACAGCCTTCTGGGTGCGGCCTTGGGGGAGTGGAAACCGTAGGCGCGGGCGATGAATCGGACGTGATTGCTCAGTCCTTCGGCGGGCGCCTGTGAACTCCTTCGCCGTCCACCGGGGTTGAGCAACGGAACAGCTTTTAGCGCCGATTTCCACGCAGGAGGTTCGGCGCAAGGTTCAGTCGAATTCGTAGCCGATGGTGCAGTTGCCGAGCCAGCGCACGGGGGGTAGGGGAGGGTGGCTTTTCGCAGGACCGGTGAGTAGGCACGGTGTCAGGCGTGAGGCCATCCCCGGGATGGGTAGTGGAGCCCACGTGGGGGCATGGCTTAGTACTACAGTAGCGTTTAAGGTTGGTGTTCTCGGGCGCGGAGATGGCACTAGGCGTCACCGGCGACTACGCCTGAGGTTCCTGATGACCAGAACGATGACGAGCAGGGTCGTGCCACCGACAACCGCCATGCCAGTCGGCGTCCAACGCAACCGGTACGCGGTGTCGACCTCCGATTCCGGCGAGATCCTGCTGACGCCGCTCGCGACCATCCCGAAGCGGGAACTGCTCATCTGGGAGAACGACGAACTGCGCGCCTCCCTACTGCGGGGCCTCGCACAGACGACGTCCGCCCGGCGCGATGACCTGCTCGAGGGTGACGACGACTGAGCGCACCGCCGTTCGAGATCCGGTTCCGCCCTGAAGCGGAAGCAGTAATGACAGTCCTAGCGGCTACGCCTCGTGACCAAGCCAAGAACAAGAAGGTCCGTAAGGCGCTACGTCAACTGCGTGATGCCGGTCCTTCGTATCCGGCGTTGAACAGCCACAAGTACAACTCGCTGACCGGGCCGGCGGGTGAGGACGTGTGGGAGTCCTACGTCGAGAACCGGACCCCCGGGGCGTCGCGGATCTGGTGGATCTACGGCCCGCACGCGGACGGGATCATCATCACCGTCGGCCCGCACCCCGACTAGCCCGTTGTAGCCGTCACCCATGGTCGACCCACGCCCGCCTGAGCTCGCCGAGCAGCTCGCCCGGGAGGGCGCAGCCGAGGCTCGCCGGCGCAACCTCATCCCCGGCCGCAAGTGCCTGGCAGGCGACGGCAGCCACTCCCCCCGCGTCCAGGTCCGCGTGCCCGAATCGCTGCGCGCGGCCGCCGAGGGCGTCAGCCTGTCCGTGCTGGCCCGCGAAGCGCTCGAGTGCGCCAGCCCGCTCACCGCTGCGTCCACCCTGCGGCAGATCGTTCAGCGTCCAGGCACGACGCGAGCGGAGCGGGTATGGACTATCGGCTTGTCGATGAGGCCTCACGGGACGGCCGAAGCGGCGATGGCCCCCTCCCGAGGCGATGGTCAACTGGAGAGACAGCCCGTCGTCACGCCGCTGGGCTCATCGACCCACCCGGCGGTCAGGGCACTTTCTTTCGCCGAGTAGAGCCCGTTGGCGTTCAGCACCCCGCCGCGGTCAGCGGACAACACAGCTGACCGGAGACCGCCAACGGCCGTCCGCACGCCCACATCGATGCCGGGAGACCTCGAACCGGTGGTTAGTGATACACTTTCGTATCGGTCTAGCTTATTGCAGGTGTGCACATGTCTGTCGTCCAGTCAGCGCCGAACACTCAGGACGCCATCCAAGAATTGAGGTTGGCGGCTGGGTATCGCCGGATCGTTCGGGAGGCCGCCGAGGACCGCCTTCGCAAGGCTGTCTCCGACGCCGTGGCTGCAGGTCTGTCCCAGCGCCAGATTGGCGTGGCGCTCGGGTGCAGCCAACCTGAGGTACATCGGATCCTCCGTCGCGCCGCAACCACGGCCGTCCAGCCATCGTCGGGGGGAGCGAGACCGCGTCGCCGGTCGCGCGGCGGTTTCGTGCCGTCTTCCTCTCTGGGCAACCTACTTGTCGATCGTCGCAACGCGATATTGGAAATCGCCGCGCGACACCATGCCAGCAACTTGCGGGTGTTCGGGTCGGTAGCTCGCGGGGAAGACGGCGACGGCAGCGACATCGACTTGCTGGCCGACTTCGACGGCACGAATCCTCTGGATCAGATTGCCATGGCCCGCGAGATCGAAGTGCTGCTCGGCGTATCTGTGGATCTGGGATCCGCCGACGCCTTGCGTCCGCGGCTACGTGAAGATGTCCTCCGCGAGGCCGTGTCGCTTTGACGAGAGGAGCGACTGCCCGCCTCGAGGACATTCAGGAAGCGGTCAGGGCGATTCGCTCGCATATGGCGCGAGGCGATCTCGACGATGGTCTGATCTTCGACGCGGTGCGCGTCCGGGTGATAGAAATTGGCGAGGCGGTCAAACACCTTGACAAGAATTTGCTTGTCCTCGAACCGGCCGTGCCCTGGTCTGAAATCGCGCGGATTCGGGACCGCCTTGCGCACCGCTACTTCGACACCACGCACGCGATAATTCGGCACGTCATCGAAAGCGAACTTCATCCCCTCGAGCAGGCCGTAGCGAGGATTGCGATCATCGCGGAGCGGCTTGAATCCGGCGCCATCAATGGCTGAAGCCACTCCCACCAAAATGGCCCTGCCCGGGCTCGGCGCTTTCCGCGGCCGGCCCGGGCAGGGTTTGGGATTTCGGTCTAGCGACCTTGACCGATTCTCAGCGTGCGGCCAGTGCTACCTCACGGGTTTCGATCGTGACCGGAGCCGGTTCGTCGTGCGGGCCGTGCGCGTCGAGGTCGATCATCGCCTCGTCGAAGGGCAGCGTGCCGGACAGCACGGCGCGGGCACGATCGCGGTCGAGGTCGCCGCACATCCGGGCCAGCACAACTGTCGCGACGGCGTTTCCGGTGAAGTTGGTGACCGCGCGAGCCTCGGACATGAACCGGTCGATACCTACCACCAGGCCGACCCCGCCGACCAGGTCCGGGCGGTGACTCTGCAACCCGGCCGCGAGCGTCGCCAAGCCGGCACCGGTGACACCGGCCGCGCCCTTGGAGGCGATGATCATGAACAGCAGCAGGCCGATCTGCTGGGCTATGGACATGGGCTTGCCTGAGGCATCGGCGATGAACAGCGACGCCATCGTCAGGTAGATCGCCGTGCCGTCCAAGTTGAAGGAGTAGCCGGTCGGGACCACGATCCCGACCACCGGACGGTCGACGCCGAGGTGCTCCATTTTGGCCATCAGCCGCGGCAGCGCGGTCTCAGAGGATGACGTGGACACGATGAGCAGCAACTCGCGGGCCAGGTATTTGAGCAGGCTGAAGATCGACAATCCGGTGACGGTACGCAGGATCGTGCCGAGCACGACGAAGATGAACAGCACGCAGGTCACATAGAAGCCGATCATCACCTGGGCAAGGCCGGCCAACGCCGAGGCGCCGCTGCTGCCGACCACCGCCGCGATCGCGCCGAACGCACCGATCGGCGCCAGCCACATCACCATCGACAGGACCCGGAACACCAGGCGCTGCACGGTTTCCACGGCTCGGAGCACCGGCGTGCCACGGCTACCCATCGCCTGCGCCGCGAATCCCGCCAGCAGCGCGACGAAGAGGGTCTGCAAGACCTGACCGCTGGTGAAGGCCGACACGAGGGTCGTGGGGATGATCCCGAGCAGGAAATCGACCGTGCTCTGATGGCCACCGGCCGCCGCGTGGGTGCCTGCGCTGCGCACCGCGTCGGTTACGGACAGGCCCGAACCCGGGTGCAGGACGTTGCCGACCAGCAGGCCGATCGCCAAGGCCGCCGTGCTTGTGGCGAGGAAGTAGACCAACGCCAGTCCACCGACCTTGCCGACTCGCGCGGCGTTGCGGACCGATCCGACGCCGAGAACGATCGTGCAGAAGATGATGGGGCTGATCAGCATCTTGACAAGGTTGACGAATCCGGTGCCGATCGGCTTGAGTTCTACGGCCGTTCCCGGCGCGAGCAGCCCGACCAGCACGCCGGCGACTACTCCGGCGATGACGAAGAGATAGAGCCGCCCGGAGCGGTCTCGGCGGGGTGGTGAGGCTTGGACGGATCCGGGGTGCGGCTTCTGACGGTTCACGGCAACTCCCGGGTGGTGTTGGCTCATTTTCCAGCTCCTAGATGGTGGTTTCGGTGGTAACGCTGTTGCAGACTGTGAGCCATCGGAGATAGTTGCGTCTGCGTTTCGTGCATTGAGTTCGCGAGAGACGCGACTTGAGTTCGCGACGAACCGCGACGAGAGTTCGCGACAGATCGCGATGAGAGGTCGTGGCATCGATGAGCCGTCCACGATCGAAGCCTGGCGTCAAGCGCGCCTTGATGACCGGTATCGCGGCCCGCGTGCTGGTCGCGCAGCTCGCGCTCGTCGTCCTGCTGGTGGCGGCCGGGATCATCGCCACCGTGCTCCTCGCGCGCCGCGGCGCCGCCGAATCGGCGCGGCGGGAGGTTCTCTCCGTGGCAGCCGCGATCGCCGCGACCCCGACAGTTCGGGACGGTCTGAGCGCCCGCGAACCGTCGAAAGTGCTCCAGCCGTTCGCCGAGGCCGCCCGTGTCGCGAGTGGTGCCGACTTCATCGTGGTGATGTCACGCACCGGGATTCGCTACACCCATCCCAACCCGGCGCGGATCGGCGGGCAATTCGAGGGCCATATCGCGGCCGCTCAGGCGGGCCGGTCGATCACCGAGACCTACACGGGCAGCCTCGGGCCCTCGGTCCGTTCGGTCGTTCCGGTCATCGAGGCGGGCCGGGTGATCGGGCTGGTTTCGGTCGGTATCCGGACCCAGACGGTCTGGTCGCAGGTGTCCCGGCAGGTGCCGGTGATCGCCGCTGGCGGGGTCATCGCCCTGCTCGCGGCGACCGGGATCAGCGTCGCGGTCGGCCGCCGCCTGCACCGTCAGACGATCGGCCTGGGTCCGCGCCAGCTGGGGCTCATGTATCAATCCCACGATGCGGTGTTGCATTCGATCCGCGAAGGCCTGCTCGTCCTGGACCGGGACCGGCGCCTGCAACTGATCAACGACGAAGGCCGTCGGCTCTTGCGCATCGACGGGGATGCCGCTCTCGGACGGCCGGTGGCCGAACTCCGTGTCGGTGGCACGATCGGCGAATTGCTGCGTACCGGACGGACGGCGCACGACGAGAGCCACACGACCGGCGGGAAGGTCGTGCTGGCCAGCCAGGCCGACGCCGTCGCCGCCGGTCAACTGGCAGGCACCGTCATGACTCTGCGCGACCGCACCGAGCTGCAGGAACTCAGCGGCGAACGCGATCAGCTCCGCAGCTTCACGGACTCGCTGCGCGCGGTGGCCCACGAGTCCGCGAATCGTCTGCACACCATCGTCGCACTGATCGAACTCGGCCGGCCCGAGGAGGCCGTACGCCTGGCCACCCGCCAGATGGCTGACTCGCAGCGGCTGACCGACCAGCTCGCCGGCGATGTGGTCGGTCGGCCTGAGCTCGCAGCTCTGCTGCTGGCGCAGAGCGCACGCGCGGCTGAGGTCGGCGTCAACCTGACGATCACCGGCTCCAATCCCCACGCGACGGGTATTGATTCCATCGATCTGCTGACGATCGTCGGCAATCTGGTCGACAACGCGATCGACGCGGCCGCTGACGGCGACGCGCCCCGCGAAGTCGAGATCCGAATGGAGGAGGCCGACATGCACCTGCGGATCGTCGTCGCCGATAGCGGATACGGATTGGCCGATGACGACATCGGGAGCGCGTTCCAACGCGGCTGGTCGACCAAGTCCGACGCGCCGCTGCACGGACGCGGTCTGGGCCTGGCTCTGGTGGGCGATGTCGTTCGCCGGTTGGCCGGCACGCTCGAAGTCGGACGCAAGGTAGGCGCCGAGTTCACCGTGACCGTGCCACTGACCGGGGCGGCCGTTCCCGGAGACGTGATCGCCGATGTCACCAGCACCGTGACCAGCACCGTGACCAGCACCGAGACCACCACCGCGACCGCACCATGACCGCCAGGACGAGGACACTGTGAGCGCGCCGGCGCCGGCGATCCAGACGCTGATCGTCGAGGACGAGAAGATCGCCGGAGAGGCGCACGCGGCCTACCTTGCCAAGATTGCCGGCTTCGTAGTCGTTGGCAACGCACGGTCCGGTCGCGAGGCGCTCGTCCTGCTCGCCGAGCGGCGCGTCGATCTCGTGCTGCTCGATCTCAACCTGCCCGACGGACACGGCCTGGAGCTGGTGCGAGCCATGCGTGCGGCGGGGCACGCAGCAGACGTGCTGGCGGTGACCGCCGCCCGCGACCTGGAGGTGGTTCGGCGCGCGGTGAACCTCGGTGTCGTGCAGTACCTGCTCAAGCCGTTCAGTTTCGCGATGTTCAAGGACAAGCTCGAGCAGTACGCCGCGTACCGGCAGCAAGCGGCGGCCGGTGGCCGGGCAACGGACCAGGTCGACGTCGACCGCCTCTTTCGAGCCCTGCGGGGTCGCGGTGCCCCAGCCCTGCCCAAAGGAATGACCGCGGAGACGCTGGCAGCGGTCGCGTCTCTGCTCAGCGATGTCGGACCGGACCGCACGATGTCAGCCAACGAAGCGGCGGCCGCGCTCGGGCTCTCCCGGGTCACCGCGCGCCGCTATCTGGAGCATCTCGCCGAGTACGGGGCCGCCCTGCGCGCACCCCGATACGGCGGTCCCGGCCGGCCGGAGGTTGGCTACCGCCCCACCCACGACAGTTGACGATCACCCGCCAGCTACCGCGAGTCGAGCTGGCCCGTCAAGCGGGTTCGGCCCGCGAGAGACCACGCGCCAGGTTCGTCCAATCGAGTTGGGTCGCGGTGCGCTTCCTCAGTTCGGCGGCCATCACGGGGGTGAGCCGGTCACACACCCAATCCCAATGCAAGGCGACCCGATCGCCCGGCGTCACCGCGGCCAGCAGGGATCGACCATTCTGCGCCCACCTCGCTCGTTCCTGGACCGGGGCGCCGAGAAAGAGCGATTGGCCATCCCACTCGAGGGGCTCGTATCGGACGACGATCTCGTCCCCGTCCACCTTCAGGACCTCGCCGTCTCGGATCCGGCACCGGTCCAGTACCTGGAGCGCGGCACCACCGCGACCGAGCAGTCGCACCCACGGGTACACCACGAACACCTGAAAGCTGTGATGCGGCACGGCGTGCTGTGGACCGGCTCCGTCTGGACCTGCCAAGGCGGCCCAGTCCGCGAGGGTTTCGCCAGCGAATCGCCGCCGGATCTCGGCACCAAACGCGGCCGGGTCGATCCGGTCGAGAAGGTCGTTGCCGATCCAGTAGGCCTCGACCACCCGGGCGTCCAGCGGATCGAGACCGGTGGCCGACGCGATGGACTCCAGGTAGGCCCAGGCCCCCTCGAATGCGGCCGCGCGATTGCCCAGGGGATAGTGGTCGCTGCCGGCGGCAAACTCCAGCAGCGCTTCCGGGTCGTCCGGACCGCAGTAGCCCAACTCGTTCGGCGGGTAGGCATAGCGGGCGAACAGCACGTCACCGGTCGCCGGATCAAGCATTCAGCAGATCCGGGGCAACTGCTCGCCGACCGGCAGGTCGACTACCCGTGTTCCGCCTAAGCCCGTGCGAGCGACCACCATGCCCGGGTGGGCCTCGACGCAACGGCCGATCACCACTGCCTCTTTGCCCAGCTCGTGAGCCTGCATCGCGGCCAACACCAGCTCCGCGTCGGCAGCTGGCACAAAGGCAATCAGCTTGCCTTCATTGGCCACATAGAGCGGATCCAGGCCCAGCAGACTGCACGCGTTGGCTACCCCCTCCGGTACCGGCAGGGCCTTCTCGACCAGCTCGACACCCACCCGCGCGGCGCGGGCGATCTCGTTGAGCGAAGCGGCCACACCGCCGCGGGTCGGATCCCGCAGGACGTGCACGTCCACCCCGGTGGCCAGCATCGCGGCGACCAGGCCGTTCAAGGCGGCGCAGTCGCTCTCGACCGCGGTACCGAACTGGAGCCCTTCCCGACAGCTCAGCACGGCTACCCCGTGAACACCGATCGGCCCGCTCACTATCACCACGTCGCCGATGGCCGCACGGGCGGGACGGATGTCAACCCCGTCCTCCAGCACGCCGATGCCCGCGGTATTGACGAACAAACCGTCACCATGCCCGGCGTCGACCACCTTCGTGTCGCCGGTGACCAGCCGAACCCCGGCAACCGAGGCCGCCGCGCCCATCGCCATCGCCACCCGGCCGATCTCGGCGAGGGCCGTGCCCTCTTCGAGAATGAAGGACGTCGATAGGTACAGCGGTCGCGCGCCCGACATCGCCAGGTCGTTGACCGTGCCGTTCACGGCGAGATCGCCGATGCTGCCGCCGGGAAAGAACAGCGGTTTGACGACGAAGGAATCGGTTGAGAACGCGAGCCGTCCGGCGGGCTTCGGAAGCACCGCGGAGTCGCCCATTTCGGCCTGCGCCGCATCGCCGAAAGCGGGCAGAAAGAGATGCTCGATCAACTCGGCCGACATGGCGCCGCCGCCACCGTGCCCCATTACCACGGTGGGGGAGTCACGTAGCGGCACCGGACAGGTCCAGCTCGAGACGTCGACGGTGCTGCGCTCAGACATGCGCGGCCGCCGTTAGTTCGAGCCGTCGGTAGGTGTAATAGGCCGCGCAGGCCCCTTCCGATGACACCATCGTCGCCCCGAGCGGGTTTCGTGGCGTGCATTGCTTACCGAAAGCGGCGCACTCATGGGGTTTGATCAATCCTTGCAGCACTTCGCCGGATCGACACACGGCCGACTCGTCCGTGTGGATGCCGGTGACCTCGAACCGGTCTTCGGCATCGAAGTCGCGGTACCGCTCTGACAGCCGCCATCCGCTGCCCGGGATCATGCCGATGCCGCGCCAGGCCCGGTCGGTCACCTCGAAGACATCTCGGAGCATGGCAATTGCCGCGGGGTTTCCCTCGGCGGGCACGGCACGGGAATAGGCGTTCTCCAGCTCGTGACGACCGGCCTCCAGTTGCAGGACGGTACGACGGATGCCTTCCAGGATGTCCAATGGTTCGAACCCGGTCACGACGATCGGCACGGAATACTTCTCCGCGAGCGGCGGATACTCACTCGTCCCCATCACGCTGCACACATGGCCGGCCGCGAGAAATGCCTGGACCCGGCAGAGCGGCGATTCCATGATGGCGGCGATGGCCGGCGGTACCAGGACGTGCGATACGAGCAGGGAGAAGTTCGATATTCCCAGCCGTTTGGCCTGATAAACCGTCATGGCGTTGGCCGGGGCCGTGGTCTCGAAGCCGATGCCGAAGAACACGACTTGTTTATCGGGGTTTTCTTTGGCCAGCGTGAGGGCGTCCAACGGCGAATACACCACCCGGACGTCGCCGCCGGCGCTCTTGATCCGGAATAGATCCTGGCTGCTGCCCGGCACCCGGAGCATGTCGCCGAACGAGCAGAAGATCACCTCCGGCAGGGCGGCGATGGCCAGCGCCCTGTCGATGATCTCGAGCGGTGTCACGCATACCGGGCAGCCGGGGCCGTGGATCATCTCGATTCCGTCCGGCAGCAACTGGTCGATGCCATGCCGGATGATCGAATGGGTTTGCCCCCCGCAGACCTCCATGATGGCCCACGGGTGCTTCGTCGCTTCGTGAATCCGGTCCAGCAGTCGGCTGGCAAGGTCGGGATTGCTGAACTCCTCCAAATACTTCACCGGACGATCCCTTCTGCTGTTCCGACTGAACCGACCGAGGCGTTGGGGCCGACCCGAGGGACTGATTCCGCCGACGCGACCGTGCCGAGCGAGCCGGACTGGCGGCTGGCCCGCTCGAAGCCGTCGGCGAATTCCTCCTCGAGGATGCCCATGCTCTCGAAATTGCTCAAGGTCTCGAGCGCGGACGCCTCGTCGAGGCGCTGGATCGCGAAGCCGACGTGCACGATGACGTAGTCGCCGGTCGCCGCGTCCGGCACGTACTGAAGGCATACCTCCTTCAGCACTCCGCCGAAATCGACTTCGGCCATCGCGGTGTCATCGCGGTCATAACATCGAACTATCCGGCCCGGTACGGCTAGACACATGGCATACCCTCCATTTTTTGGCGTACTGCGATCCCGCGGTGCTCGGCGATCATGACTCAACCGCGATCCGGC
>Ga0307504_10000207_pt1 | contig 12165 bp, 12 predicted proteins | sample 19_S_MG_FD_194516 | JGI IMG/M metagenome (GOLD analysis project Ga0307504, IMG submission 194516) | Soil microbial communities from Populus trichocarpa stands in riparian zone in the Pacific Northwest, United States - 19_S | ecosystem: Environmental > Terrestrial > Soil > Riparian zone > Trees... | reverse complement strand
ACCTGCAACGCCTCGATCACAGCGTCGCCATCATCGACCAGGATCCCGCTGCCTTCCGGCGACTCGGCGAGAACTTCACCGGCAAGACCATCGCGGGCCTCGGGTTCGACCGCGACACCCTGGTCGACGCCGGCATCTTGGATGCCGACGCATTCGCCGCCGTCTCCAGCGGCGACAATTCCAACATCATCGCCGCCCGGGTCGCCCGCGAGACCTTCGGCGTGGGCCACGTCGTCGCCCGGATCTACGACGCGCGACGGGCCGAGGTGTACGAGCGACTCGGCATCCCCACCGTCGCGACCGTGCCCTGGACCGCCAACCGGTTGCTCAAGACGATCCTCGGAGGCACCATCGACGAGGAATGGCGCGATCCCACAGGCGAGGTCGTCATGCTGCACGTTGTGATCTCGGAATCCTGGGTCGGCCATCGGTTATCGGAATTCGAGGCGGCGACAGGGGCCCGGGTGGCCTTGATCAGTCGATTCGGCAAGGGTGAACTGCCCAGTGACCACACGGTGATCCAGGCCAGCGACGAGCTGCATGTCACAGCCACCGACCATCTGGCCGATGCCGTACGCGAGGCCGCCGCCCGTGGACCAGTAGGAGGGCATCACTGATGCGCATCGCCATCGCCGGAGCCGGCGCGGTAGGACGCTCCATAGCTCGCGAATTGCTGACCAACGGTCACCAGGTGCTCTTGATCGACAAGGACATCACCAAGGTGCGCCTGGAACGGATTCCCGAGGCGCAATGGCTGCACGCCGACGCTTGCGAGCTGTCCAGCCTCGATGACGCCAAGCTCGAGGAGTGCGAGGTCGTCATCGGTGCGACCGGTGACGACAAGGCCAACCTGGTCGTGTCGCTGCTTGCCAAGACCGAGTTCTCGGTGCGCCGGGTCGTCGCCCGGATCAACCACCCGGCCAACGAATGGCTCTTCAACGAATCCTGGGGCGTCGACGTGGCGGTGTCCACCCCCCGGGTGCTGGCCGCCCTGGTCGAGGAGGCGGTCTCCGTCGGTGACGTCGTGCGGCTGTTCAGCCTGCGTGAGGGTCAGGCGAATCTGATCGAGGTGACCCTGCCGGCCGGAGCGCCGTGCGCCGGGATCCCGTGCCGTGACCTGGAGCTGCCGCCGGACGCGGCGATGGTCGCGATCGTCCGGGCGTCGCGGGTGATCGTGCCGACGCCGGACGAGCCGCTGGAGCCGGGCGACGAGTTGTTATTCGTGGCCTTGCCCGAAGCCGAGCCCGCCATCCGTCGGGCGGTCTGTGCCGCCTGACCCCTCGGCCGGTAGCATCCGCTCGGTGTCGGTCGGCTTTCGCTCGGTGTCGGCCGGTCGCATCCGCTCGGTGTCGGTCGGCTTTCGCTCGGTGTCGGTCGGCTTCCGCTCCCCCGTGTCCGGTGCTGGATCGGATGCCACGATCCTATGGCGGGCGCGACGGATCACCCAGAAGCACAGGGCGACCACCGCGATGTACAACGGGTAGCCCATGGCCAGCTTGGCCACCGCCAGCCAACCCGTGCGGTTGTCCTGGAAGAGCCGCAGCTGCACGACGGCACGAGCCGCGAACATGATCAGCGCCGCACCCGTCGCGATCGAGTAGGCCCGAAACAGCGTCGGCACCTTGCGCCAGCTGGTCCGCTCGGGTAGCGGGGTCGGATCCAGAAACTCCCACAGCACGCCGACCAGTGGCCGACGAAGCAGCAGCGACGAGGCGAAGATCACGGCGTAGCCGACCGCGGCGGCGATTCCGACCAGAAAGTAGCCCCTGGCCTGTCCGGTTCGGGCCGCGATGGCGGCAGCGACCGCGACGGTGAACAGGCCGGTGATGGCCTGCTGCAGCGGTTCGCGTCGCACCATCCGGTACAAGGCGACCAGCCCGCCCGAGGCCAACGCCGCGACAATCGCCGACCGCAACGAGGCAAGTGCGTTGACGACGACGAAAACCACCGGCGGGATCGCCGCGGCGACGGTTCCGGACCAGCCGCCGAGTGCTGCCAGCAGTTGCCGCCGGGCCTGTTCGCGCAGACCTTCGCCTTCCGGTAGCGACACGCGACCCTACAGATCCGGCTCGGTGTCGACCGACGCCGCGGTCAGTTGTTCGGCGTCGGCCGCTGCCGCCGCGAGTTGCTCGGCGGCATCGCGTGGCAGTTGCAGGGGAACCGGGTCGCGAACCGGCAACGGTTCGGGTCCGCGCACCACGATCATCTTGCGAAACGTCTCGAGGAACACCGCCGCCTGGCCGTCCTCGACCGCGGGAGCACCGGCCAGCATGGCTCGCAGAAACCAACGCGGGCCGTCCACGCCGAGGAAACGCACTGGCGTGAAACCCCCCGGGGCGGGCAATTTGCCGCTCAATTCGGGACCGAACTCTCCGTCGGTCTCGGTGACGGTGCCGCCCTGGGACGAGATGGACGCCTTGATCTCGGCCCGGACGCTCTGCCAGATGCCCTCGCTTCGAGGTGCGGCGAAAACCCCGAGCTGCATCTGGCCGGTTCCGTTGGCCAGCGTCACGGCCGCGACTTCGCCCTGCTCGTCGACGTCGACCCTCAACTCAAGTCCGGTTTCGACCGGGATTCGCAACGCACCGAGGTCCAGCCGCTGCACTTCGTCCGACGGCGAATCCGCGATGTCGAACGGACCGGTGGTCGAGACCACCTGGTGGGCCCGTTTCGTGTCCCAGGGCGGGGTGGCGTCCAGCTTCGAGCGTTCGGTCCGCTTCTCTTTGCGCCGCGGCGCCATCAACGATCGTCCCCTCGTTCGGATTCGGGCGATTCGCGAGTCCCGGCGGCGGTCAGGATATGGCTTCCGCCGGTCGAGCCATGCCCGCCCGCGCCCCGCTCGGAGCTTTCGAGGGTCGCGACTTCGACAAACTCAGCGTGCTCGACCCGCTGGATCACCAGTTGGGCAATCCGGTCACCGCGGCGGAGCTCGATCGATCGTAGCCGATCATGGTTGATGACGATCACCTTGATCTCGCCCCGGTAGCCGGCATCGATCGTCCCCGGCGCGTTGACCAGTCCCAGGCCGGCCCGGGCCGCGAGCCCGGATCGCGGATGCACGAATCCGGCATACCCGTCGGGCAGCGCTACCGCGATGCCGGTGGGCAGCAGTGCCCGCTGGCCTGGTGGCAGAACGATATCGATCGTCGTCACCAGATCGGCGCCGGCATCGCCGGCCAGGGCGTATCGGGGCAGGGGGACATCGGGATCGAACCGGCGGATCCGGATGGGCACCGTCCGCCCATCCATCTGGATCGCCGAGGCAGCGGCCGCCCTGGAGTCATCCGCGGCGCCGAGCGCCTGGGACGTACTCATGGATCCAGTAGTCACAGGGCAAAAGGCTACCCTCGTACCGTGACCGACGAGCCGCCCCAAGGCCACCCCTACCTGGAGCACCTGCGTACCCCGTGGTGGTGGTACGGGGTGGCGGTGCTGGTAGCCATACTGTTGGGTGCGGAATTCGCGATGGCCGTTTCCGGCTGGCTTTCGTGGCTGCCGCTCACGATCTTGCTTCCGCTCTGCCTTCTGGTGGTATGGCGGCTGTCCTCGGCCCGGATCGAGGTGACCCGTACCAAGGTCCGGGTAGCCGATCGCTGCCTCCCGCTGGCGGCCATCGATACCGCCATCGGTCTCAGCCACGCGGAGTTGCTGCGCCTGGTAGGCCGTCACGCCGACCCCGCCGCGTACACGTTCATCCGGTCCTGGATCGGACCCGGCGTGCAACTCGTGCTCAACTCGGAAAGCACCCGCCGGGACGCAACGCCCGAATCCGACCCGGCCGAGCCTTATTGGGTTTTGTCGACCCGGCATCCTGATCGCCTTCTTGCCGCCCTGGCCGCCGGATCGGTTCCCGTCCGGTAAGCCCGTGTCGCGCCGCGCACCGCCGGCCCGGGCGCGGGTCGTCCGCGAGGGAAACATCGACCGCCCACAAGGAGTCCAGGTGTCTGCCGCTCGATTCGAAGGTCAGGTCGCACTCGTTACCGGAGCCAGCCGGGGCATCGGCCTCGCGGTCGCCCGGCGTCTGGTGGACGAGGGCGCCCGGGTATGCATCACCGCGCGTCAGCCCGAAGGATTGTCGGCGGCGGTTGAATCACTGGGCGGCGAGGATCGGGCGATCTTCGTCGCCGGGTCCGGTGACGATTCCCGCCACCAGGCCGAGGCCATCCAGACGACGATGGCGGCATACGGCCGAGTCGATGTGCTGGTCAACAATACCGGGATCAACCCGGCCTTCGGTACATTGCTCGACATCGATCTGGGGATCGCCCGCAAGATCCTCGAGGTGAATGTGCTATCGGCCCTCAGTTGGATCAGGCTCGCCCATCGTGCCTGGCTCGGCGAACACGGCGGAGCGATCGTCAACATCGCCTCGGTGGCGGGTTTGCGTCCAGCTCCTGGAATCGCCTTTTACGGCATCAGCAAGGCAGCTCTGATCTCGATGACCACGCAACTCGCGGTCGAGCTGGCTCCCGGCATCAGGGTGAACGCGGTGGCCCCGGCCGTCGTGAGGACGAAGTTCGCCGAGCCGCTGTACGCCGCCGATGAGCAACGCGCCGCGGCCGGGTATCTGCTCGAACGGCTCGGGGAGCCCGAGGACATCGCGTCGGCTGTGGCCTACCTGGCCTCGGCGGACGCGGCCTGGACGACCGGACAGACCCTGGTCGTCGACGGCGGCCTGATCCGCGGCCTGTAGGCGGTCCGGCAGAAGGTGCCGCGGTGCGGGCCCAACCTGGTGCGGCACGCGGGACGAAAGACCCGACATAACTTGCCCGGCGGTCGCTACCCTGGGACTCGGATTCACCGTTCGGGTGTACGGAGAGGATGACATCGCCCGTCGAGGGACCACTTGCCATGCAATCTCAGCGAAAACGGCAAAACCAGCGCAAGTTGGTGACGCAAAGCCACGGGACCCCACCGGGTCAGCCGGGCTACCGAACAGAGAGAAGCTCGTCATGCACCAGACCCCTTACCTGGCCGCCGCGTCGGTGGCCCGTCGTCGCATCCGGACGTTAAGCCTTTCAGATCGCGGGCAGGGCGACCTCGTACAGTCGGCCGTGCCCACACCTGCGAGCCGCGCCGCCAACTGTGTGCCACACCGTGGTGTGCGCCGGCTGAACAGGACGAGCCAATGTCGGTGACCAATCCCGCCTTCCGGCCAGTCGAGGACGTCCGGTGGGCAGACCTGCGGCGGTTGCGGACCGAATCGCCGATGTACGACGCGATAATCGACGAGGTGAAGGGTCGACGGATCCGGGTCGGTGACCATTGGCTGGCCGACTTCGCCTCATGCAACTATCTCGGCTTCGATCTCGAGCCCGAGATTATCGACTCCGTCCTTCCGAGCATCCGCAAGTGGGGCACCCACCCGAGTTGGTCACGCCTGCTCGGCAATCCACGCATCTACCTCGACATCGAGGACCGGCTCACCGATCTGCTGGGCGCCGAGGACACGTTGGTGCTACCCACGATCACCCACATACACATGTCGGTCATACCCGCCATCGTCGGTCGCGGAATCATCTTCCTCGACGGGCAGGCCCACCGGACGATCTACGACGGCTGCATGGTCGCCAGGGGCAACGGGGCCACCGTGCGTCGTTTTCCGACCGGCGATGTCGCGGCGCTCGACGCGATGCTCGCCGCCGCTCCCAACGACGGCGCGAAGCTGATCTGTATGGATGGCGTCAACAGCATGACCGGCAACCCGCCGGACCTGGCCGCGTTCGCGGCGGTGGCTCGCCGGCATGGCGCCTTGCTCTACGTCGATGACGCGCACGGCTTCGGTGTCATCGGTGAACGCTCGACCGACGAGATCAGCCCGTACGGAAGCAGGGGCAACTCGATCGTCAAGTATGTCGGTGAGACCTATGACGACATCGTGCTGGTCGGCGGTTTCTCAAAGGCCTATTCCTCGTTGCTGGCCTTCATCGCGCTGCCGACCTGGCTGAAGGATCACCTCAAGGTGGCGGCCGCTCCATACCTGTATTCCGGACCTTCGCCGGTGGCATCGCTGGCCACCGTGCTCGCTGGCTTCGATGTCAATGACCACCGCGGCGACGACATCAGGGCGTCCCTGCATCGAAAGACCGCGAGGGTTCTCGAAACCGTCTCCGAGCTTCGACTGGCCACACCCAACACCTCGGGCCTGCCGATCATCGAGGTGCCGCTGTGCAACGCCGATGACATCGACGAGGTGGCGCGCTTCCTGTTCGACGAGGGCATCTACGTCACGATCGCGGCCTACCCTTTGGTGCCGCGCTCAGAGGTGGGCTTCCGGATCCAGATCACCGCCGCGAACGGCGACGACGAGATCGATGAGCTCTGCGGCGCGCTGCGCCGGTTGTCCGATCTGTTCCCGATCCAGCGTTGTGATGGCTGAGCATGCCATCGGAGGTCGATCGCTGCTGGCGCCCCTACGGCACCGCGACTTCCGCTTGCTCTGGACCGGCGCGTCCGCGTCCCTGATAGGTGACGGGGTTTACCTGGTGGCGTTGGCCTGGCAGGCCTACACGCTGTCGGGGACGCCCGCGGCGCTGGCCACCCTCGGCGTCTGCGCCACCGTCCCACAACTGCTCGCGCTGCTCGGTGGTGGCATCCTGAGTGATCGGATCGATCGGCGCCTCGTCCTGCTGGTGGCCGATGCCGCCCGTTTCGTGGCGGTGCTCATCGTTGCCACCCTCGTCCTGTCCGGCCACCCGCGGTTATGGCATCTGGCCGCCCTCAGCGTGGTCTACGGGATGGGTGCCGGGATCGCGGCCCCCGCCTTCGATGCGATCATTCCCGATGTCGTGCCGGAACAGGATCTGCGGCATGCCAATGCCCTCGACCAGATCCTGCGGCCCGCGGCACTGCGTCTCGCCGGACCGGCCCTGGGCGGCGTGCTGATCACCTCGTTGGGCGCGGGCTCGGCCTTTTTCTTCGACGCCGTCACCTTTCTGGTCTCTGCCGTCTGCATCGCGCGGATGACGGCGGCCGCAACGCCGAGGAAAACCGGCGATCCTGGCCAGGAACCAACGTTGCTGGCCGACCTGCTGCTGGGCCTGCGATTCGTGCGGAGTCGGGTGTGGCTGTGGGGAACCTTCGCCTCGGCAACTCTTGCCTACCTGCTGTTCATCGGGCCCACCGAGGTGCTGCTGCCCTATCTGGTGCGAGAGGTGCTTCACCAAACCGCCAGTGATCTGGGCCTGATTCTCGCCTCCGGCGGTGTGGGCGCGCTCGGGGCGGCTGCTCTGGTCGGACATTTCGGCCTACCGCGTCGGCAGCTGACCTTCATGTACCTATGCTGGACGGCCGGCACGGCGGTAGTGGCCGGGTACGGCTTTGCCACCGCCGGATGGCAGCTCATGATCATCTGCCTGGTTATCAACGGTTTGGAGGCGGCCGGCACGGTTGCCTGGGCGACCACGAAGCAACTCCTGGTGCCAGCCGAGATCCTCGGCCGAGTGTCGAGTTTAGACTGGTTCATCTCTATTGCCGGACTGCCCGTGTCATACGCTCTGACCGCGCCCGCGGCTGCCCTGATCGGTGCCCGGGCAACGTTCGTCGCCGCCGGACTGCTCGGCGCCTGCGTGACTGTCGCGGCCTTGTTCCTGCCGCGCCTGCGCGAGGTTGACGGAGCGCTCACACCACCTCCACCGGCGCCGGTAACTCACACCCTTCGAAACCAGCCATGCACGCCCGCGCCACGCAGCTCCGCCAGGATGTTATCTCCCAACGACTTCGTCGCCCGGCGGTTCACCTCGGCGCCGGCAACCGCACCGGCCAAAAAAGGTGCGAAACTCGTGGTGCTTCGCCCCAACCGGCGCAGGACATGCGCGCGAAGCTCGCGCTTCGCGGCGGCGCCGAAGACGGCGGACAACCCCGCCGCGCCGAGTTGAGGTCGCACCGCCCGTCGTCTGACCCAGCTCATGAGGTAGGCGGCCGACCGCTCGGTCGGGCTGCCGGTGGCCGGGCGGCCGAGTATCTCGTGCAGCTCGGCCACCAACTTCAGTTCGACCGCCGTGACGGTCAGGACCTCGGCCGCGAGCTGAGCCGGAGCCGCCATCAAGGTGGCCGGAGCGAGGAATTCGAGCCCGGCCAAGCCGCCGGCCGCGGCGCCGAGCGCGGCGGTCGTCATGCTTGCCGTCTTGACCAGCCGCTCAGCGATCTGGTCATCGGCCAGACCAGGAAATTGGGCACGCATCGTGGCGGCATCCCGAACCGGCACCCGGGGGGCCAGGTCGACGATCTCGTCCACCAGCCAACGCCCTGCCGCTACCGCGCGGAACCCGGCCGCTCTCGCGCTGCGGGCGAGTGCCGGAATCAGGGCGGCCAGAGCCCGTCGACGGGCGCCGGAATCGGACCGCCCCGCCGTTGAGCTCTCGGTTGCTCGGGCGACAAGTTCGGCGATATCTGAGTCCGGCATCTCATCATCCTGCCGCGGGCCCGCGCCGAAGGACCAGCGCGCCGAAGCGCGCCGGCGGGATCCGGCAAGCGGTCAGGCGCAATCGCGACAGATCAGCTGACCGTTCTTCTGGCGAGCCAGCCGGCTTCGATGGTGCACCAGGAAGCAACTGGAGCAGGTGAATTCGTCGTCCTGCTTGGGAAGCACCCTGACCGTCAGCTCCTCGCCGGAGACGCTGGAAAGATCGGCGCCCGGCAATTCCAGCGACTCGGCCAACTCGGCTTCGTCGACGTCGATGGACCCCGACTGCGCCTCGGCCCGGCGGGCCTTCAGCTCCTCAAGCGAATCCTCGTTCAGTTCATCAACATCGCCCCGGCGCGGGGCGTCATAATCGGTGGCCACTTGGTGTCAACTCCTCGGTCAATTGCACGAGTTCCAGCGATCCGGGCACCCTGACCGCCACGGTGGATCAGGGGTGTCTTCCTGGCTGGCCGCGGAACCGTATCGCGTCTCGCCTGCCCTCCAACGAGCGGGCATGCCTCACCATTCCCGACGCTCATCCAGCTAGGCTGTGCACCCGATTGGAGCATTCAAGCACAGGAGGTGAACGGCGCGGTATGTCTGCTTCTAGCACGCGTCGGCCGCTGCCCGCCTTGGCCTTCCTGCTGGTCCTTTCCGTGCTCGCCGGTGTGGTGTGGTGGCGCGTCCTGCACCGACACGACACCACTGCCCTGGCCAAGCCGCCCAGTGGCAGGCCGTCGGCGATTTGCGGCCGCGGCGGAAAGGCGATCGCGCTGCCCGCTCCGAGGTCGGTGACGATTCAGGTCCTCAACGCCGCCGATCGCACCGGGCTGGCGGCGGCCGTGCGGGATCAGCTGATCAGCCGGGGCTTCGCCAGCGCGGGGGTGGGCAACGCCAAGTTGATCAACGGAGTCGGCGAGATTCACTACCCGGCCAGGGGCGCCGCGGCCGCCACCCTGTTGAGTTACTACCTGCCCGGCGCCAAGCTGGTCCGCATCAGTCGATCCGACGCCCAGCTCGACCTGGTTCTCGGCACCGGATTCAGGACGCTGGCGAGCCCGGCGGCGGTCAACCAATCGGTCGCGCGGGCCGGTAAGCCCTGCTGAGGTCGATCACGCACGGTCGGCACCGTATTCGACAAGCATCGAAAAGAACTCATCGGCCTGATCCGGGTGCGCACCGGCTACCAACCAGGGTCCCGGTGGTCGTCCGTTGAGCCCGGACAGACGGGCGCCGGCTTCGGCGGCGACCAATGCGCCCGCCGCGAAGTCCCACTCGCCCAAGGGCCCTTCGTAATACAGATCCACCCAACCCGCGCCGAGCGCGCACAAATCAAGGGCGGCCGAGCCGAGACGGCGCATGTTGCCAACCCGGCCGAGCAACCGCGCCAGCACTTCGCCCTGCCGTGCTCGATGTCGGGCGTCGTAGCCGAATCCGGTCGCCACCACCGCCTGGTCCAATGGAACGGACCGGGGACCTGTCAGCCGGCGATCACCCAGGAAAGCGCCCCCACCGAGCGCGGCCCAGAACATGTCGGCGGAGACCGGGTTGTGAACGCAGCCGGCGACGACGACCCCGTCTACCTCGGCCGCGATCGACACCGCGAACTGCGGCAGGCCGAGCATGAAGTTGACGGTGCCGTCGATCGGATCGATGACCCACCGAATACCCGAGCGGGACTCCGCGGCCTGCCCGCCTTCCTCGCCGAGCACCGCGTCACCGGGCCGAAGCCGGTCCAGCTCGTTGATCAGAAAGCTTTCCACCGCGCGGTCGGCATCGGTGACGACATCGGTGACCGAGGATTTGGTGTCGACGCTGAATCCGGCCGCACGGTGCCGAAGCATCAGCCGACCTGCCCGATCGGCGAGATCGACCGCCAATTCGGCCAACCGACTCGGCGCGATGTCGCCGTCCGGCACATTCCGCGGCTCCCTCGTGCTCATCTATACCTCCATAGGCCCAAGAGGCCGATAAGGTTTGCGTACCCAACCTAGTCAGCGGAGGAACGATGACCGCGCCCATGACAGCCCAGCCCGGCACCGCACTGGAGTCTGCTTTCGGAATCGATATCGGCGGCAGCGGCATCAAGGGCGCCATCGTCGACACCAGAACCGGTGAATTGCGCACGCAGCGGGTCCGGATTCCCACGCCGAAGAAGTCGACGCCGGACAATGTCGCGGAGGTCGTCGTCGATATGGTGAACAGTGCCAAATGGACGGGGATTGTCGGGGCGGCATTTCCCGCTGTGATCAAGAACGGGGTGGCCCGCTCGGCCGCCAACGTCGACGAGTCGTGGATCGGCACCGACGTCAACGCCGTCTTCTCGAAGGCAAGCGGCCTGGACGTGACGGTGCTGAACGACGCGGACGCGGCGGGCTTGGCCGAGGTTCGGTTCGGCGCTGCCCGGGACATGTCCGGATTGATCATCCTGCTGACCTTCGGCACCGGGATCGGCAGCGCCATCTTCCTCGATGGCAACCTGGTGCCCAACTCCGAGCTCGGCCACCTCGAACTCAACGGCCACGACGCCGAGGATCGCGCGGCGGCATCGGTCAAGGACAAGCAGAAGATGTCCTACAAGCAGTGGGCGAGCCGGGTTCAGGATTACATGTCGCACGTCGAGGCCCTCTTCTGCCCGGACCTGTTCATCGTGGGGGGCGGCGTGAGCAAGGACTCCGACCGCTGGGTTCCGCTGCTGAACCTGCAGACGCCTGTTCGGCCCGCGCTGTTGCTCAACAACGCCGGAATCGTGGGGGCCGCGATGGCGGCCGCGGAGTCGATTTCGCGTGATGCGACCCGAGGCGTGATTACAATGTCCTACGCAGGGCCTGGCACCAACGAAGGCACCGAGTAACGGCCAGCGCGACTCGGTGAACCCCCGCGGCAAGCTGACCCCACACACATCCTCGCGTGCGTGCGGAACCATCTCCGGATTCGCGCATCCTCGCACCGCGCGCGACAGCTGAATGAAAGGGCGTACGTGGTTTCCAGCGAATCGGCCCACCACCCGCGGGTCAGCGCGGCGGCGGCGGCGCGCAAGACTGTGACCAAGGCGGTGGCGGCCCCGGCGAAGAAGCCGACCGCCAAGGCCGCGACGAAGCAGGCCCCGGCCAGAGCCCCGCTCGAGGCGCCGGCGCCCAAGAGCGCGGGCGCGCTAGCCGCGCAGGCCAAGGATGTCTCGCCGATCAGTGCCGGCGAGGATCCCGCGCTCGCCGAGTCCGGCGAGGAACTCGAGCCCACCGATCTTCCCGACGACATCGAGCTCGAGGAGGTGGTGGTAGACGCCGATGCCGAGATCGACGAGGTGGTTATCCCCGCCGACGGTGCGGAATCCGCTGAGTTCACCTGGGACGAGGAGGAATCCGAGGCGCTGCGGCAGGCGCGTAAGGATGCCGAGATGACCGCCTCGGCGGACTCGGTCAGGGCGTACCTGAAGCAGATCGGCAAAGTAGCGCTGCTCAACGCCGAGGAAGAGGTCGATCTCGCCAAGCGGATCGAGGCGGGTCTATACTCCTCGGAACGACTGCGTCAGCTGGAGATGGCCGGCGACAAACTGCCACTCCAGATGCGGCGGGACCTCAACTGGATTGTCCGCGACGGTGAACGGGCCAAGAATCATCTGCTCGAGGCCAACCTGCGCCTGGTCGTGTCATTGGCCAAACGCTATACCGGGCGCGGGATGGCCTTTCTGGACCTGATCCAGGAAGGAAATCTGGGTCTGATCCGCGCAGTGGAGAAGTTCGACTACACCAAGGGCTACA
>Ga0307504_10000206_pt1 | contig 12222 bp, 9 predicted proteins | sample 19_S_MG_FD_194516 | JGI IMG/M metagenome (GOLD analysis project Ga0307504, IMG submission 194516) | Soil microbial communities from Populus trichocarpa stands in riparian zone in the Pacific Northwest, United States - 19_S | ecosystem: Environmental > Terrestrial > Soil > Riparian zone > Trees... | reverse complement strand
ATACGCCGATAACGGGCCATTACGTCGGTTCGGCCGGTGTGAAGACGTGATGGGCGCGGTTGGCGGCTCGCCCGCGTCGTTACTGTCGGAGCTGCCGGGGTGTGGTTGCTGGTCGTAGGTCTGTGGGGGCGGGGCGGTCGTGGGTGGGCGCCGGGCCGACCGTCAGCTTGAAACCTCGCATGCCATCGCGGCGGCGGCTCTGGCGGTCCGGGGTGGCTTGTGCCGGTACATGTCGGCGTCCGCGGCCCGGCACACCTCGTCCGGATTGTGGCCTGCGCCGGTGACCGTCACCGCTCCGACGCTGCCGGTCACGCCGTAGCGGGCCCCGACGGCGGCTGCCTGGTCGGCGCCGGTGTCGGGGCAGATCACGCAGAATTCGTCGCCGCCGCTCCGCCCGACCAGGTCGATGGTGCGGGTGCAGGCGGACACGCCCGCGGCCACCGACCGAAGTAACTCGTCACCCGCGGCATGGCCGAAGGTGTCGTTCACGGTCTTGAACCGGTCCAGGTCGAAGGTGATCAGGCTGACCGTGCCCCCGGTCCGGCCGGCGCGTCCCAGTTCGGCCGTCATCGCCTCGCCGAGCGCGCGGCGGTTGAGCAGAGCGGTCAGCTCGTCCCGGGTCGCCTGTTGTATGAGCCGTTCGGTCAGTTCCCGGATATGCCGCTCGCTGCGGGAGCGGTTGACCGCGACGCCGATCGCGAGCATGCATAGCAACGCCAGTGTCGCGTCGCTGACATAGTTGTGCGCGGTCGCGGCGCCGCCGGTGGCCTGCAGGGTGATGCACAGGCCGACCGCTTCCGCGGCCAGCGCGGCGGTGACCGCCGGCGCGCACGCGGCTGCCCCGTAGAGCACCGGCAGCGCCAGGATCAGGTGGATCGGGCTGTCGCCCGCGCCGTCCAGCCACGCCAGGCCGGCGATGACCAGCAGCCCGGCCGCCATCCAGGTGTGCAGCAGGCGCTGCCGTGCCCGGTCATTGCGGGCCAGCGACGCGGCCAGCGGCACCCCGACGACGATCGCGGCGACGCTGACCATGGTGACCTGGATCAGCGACCGCCGATGCGGCCCGTCGTCACCGGTGGCCCGGAAATAGATCAGCAAGGTCGTCCCGGCAGCCAGGCAAACCAGCAGCCCGGTCAGCACGTGCAGCCAGAAGAACCGGTCCGCGTCGCCGGTTCCGCTGCCGGGCAGGGCGTCGCGCTGGCCACGGTGCCCGGCGCATACATCGGGGCCCCGCCAACCGTCCGTCCGGTGCTGACCGAATCTCTCCACGAATGCTCCCGACCCAACCCTCGCACTCACCATCGACCAAGGCAGGCGCAGCCTGAGCATTTCCGGGCCCTTCGGATCTGAGCGGGGGGTGAGTCGCCCGGCGTGGCGTACCGGGCGGATGCGGGTCGGGGTCATCAAGATCGGTCGCGACCTAGCCGTCGGCAAATTCTGAAGGACCCCGGCATGACGACCGCGTGTGTGGGCCGGACGCGCGCTGGTGTGCCGGGCCCGGCGCGATGTTCAACGGCGACGCAGCGTGCACGTCGTCGATGAGCGGCTCGGCTACGACAAGGTCGTCATCACCGTCGAGATCCGCGCGTCGCCAGGCCGTCATCGGCGTGCCGGTGCTGATCGTGTGGCGTAAGCGGCGGGGCGGGGATGCTCGGCAGCGCGAGCAGCGCGAGGGATCCGCCGGCGATGAACAGCAGGCCGGTGGCGACGCTCATCACCCGAGGGGTGGCCACCGCCGGGCGGGCGGTCAGGTCGGTCCACCGGCCGGCCATTCGACTGCAACGCGGGCGGAGCACGTCGGGCGAAATCCATCCGGTCTGCGATCCGATCGCGGAACCACAATGCCTCGGCGCCGGTCCGACCGGCGTGACTGTCTTCGTGGCGGCGGCGGCATATCACGAGGTTTTGCGCCCGGGCATGGCCGTGGGCCGCGTCGAGGCGGCCCTGTCGGGAGTGCTTGTCGAAGGTCTATGTGGGGTGCGCTGCCCGGTAGCGGTGGACGGGGCGTCCGGTGGAGCCGTATTCGAGGTCGAGTTCGACGAGTGCTCGTCGCTGCAGGTCGGTGAGGTAGCGCTGGGCTGTGGGTCGGCTCAGGCCGAGGTGTTGGGCGATGTCGGCGGCGCTGACGGGCTCGGGTGCCGTGGTCACGGCGTGCAGGATTTTCGCCATGGTTGGGGGTAGCTGCGCCGCGGCTGCCGCGTCCCTTGCGGGGGTGCGTAGCAGGTTGTACAGCGTGTCCACGGTTGACTGGTCGGCTTGGCGTGCGCCCTCGACCTGCTCGCGCCAGCGGCGGTAGGCCTGGAGTTGGTCGCGCAATTGGGTGAAGCCGAACGGTTTGACGAGGTAGTACACGGCCCCGAGGTGGATGGCGGTGCGCACCGCTTCCAGGTCGCGGGCCGCGGTCACGATGATGCAGTCCGGGGCTCTACCTGCGCCGGATTTCAGGGAGCGTAGCAGCGACAGTCCGTCCTCGTCGGGCAGGTGCAGGTCGAGCAGCAGCAGTTCGGGTTGGAGGGTGTGGATGGCGGCTCGGGCCTCGGCGGCGGTGTGTGCCTGTCCGATGCAGTGGAAGCCGGGGACCCGTTCGACGCTGGCCGCGTGGATGCCGGCGACGCGGTAGTCGTCGTCGATGACGAGGGTGGGGATCATCGCAGGCTCTCGGATGTGCTGACGGCCAGGGCCGCGGTGGCTGAATCGGGAATCGGGAATCGGACCTCGAACCGGGCGCCGGGGCCCGGTGAGACGGTGATGGAGCCGCCGGCGCGGTGTACCAGCCGGCGTATCAGGGCGAGCCCGATGCCGCGGCGCATCTGGCCGCGGGGTGTCTTGGTGGAGTAGCCGTCCTCGAAGATGTCGTCCACCGCCTCGGGCGGGACACCGGGTCCGGTGTCGGTGACGCTGATGTGGACCTCGCCGTCCTCGTCGCTGATATGGACGGTGACCTGGCGGGGCGCGGGTTGGCCGGCGACCGCGTCGACGGCGTTGTTGATCAGGTTGCCGATGATCGTGATCAGCGCTTGCGGGTCGAGGCTGGGCTGGTCCAGGTGCGAGGAGTCGTCGATGAGCAGCCGCACGTCCTGCTCGGCGGCGATCGTGACCTTGGCCTGCAGCAGCGCCGCGATCGCCGGGGGCGCGATCCGGGCTCGTAACCGTTCACCGGAGGCGAGGGAGGTCTGGGAGATCTCGGCCAAATATCTGGCTGCCTCGTCCGGCCCGGCGAGTTCGAGCAGGCCCGCGATCACGTGCAGCCGGTTGGCGAACTCGTGCTCCTGCGCGCGCAGCGCCGCGGTGAGCCCGGTCACCGCGTGCAGCTCCCGGATCAACGCCTCCAGCTCGGTGCGGTCCCGCACGGTGACCACGTAGCCGACCTCACGCCCACCCAGCTGGACCGGCATCCGGTTGACGACCAGCAGGTAGTCCTCGGTGAGTACGACCTGGTCGGTACCGGCGACGGTTCCGGCCAGCAGATCACGCAGCCGGCCCCCGGGCACCAGCTCGTCCAGGTGCCGCCCGGTCGCCGGGTCGGTGATCCGCAGCAGCCTGCGGGCTTCGTTGTTGATCAGGTTCACCCGTCCTTTGGCGTCGACGCCGAGCACGCCCTCGCGGATGCCGTGCAGCATCGCCTCGCGTTCCTGCAGCAGCGAGGCGATCTCCGACAGTTCCAGGCCGAAGGTGACCCGCTTGATGGCGCGGGCCAGCAGCCAGGACGCGGCCACGCCGAGCGCCAGCATCAGCGCGGAGTAGGCAGTGATCAGCAGCGCCTGGTGGCGCAACTGGCTGGCCACGTTGCGTTCCAGGATGCCGACCGACACCTGCCCGGTGACGGTGCCGGCCGGACCGAAAATGGGCGCTTTGCCGTTGGCGGAACGCCCCAGACTGCCCCGGTCGATCCCGGCGTGGGTCCGCCCATCGAGGGCGGCCACCGGCTCTTCCAGCCGCTGCCCGATCAGGGCCGGATTCGGGTGCGAGTAGCGGACACCGGCCCGGTCGGTGACCACCACGTAGTCGGCGCCGGTGGACCGCTGCACCCGGCTCGCCAGGCCCTGGACGACGTGGCCGGGATCGGGGTGCGTGACGGCGGCCCGGATGTCGGGGATCTGCGCCACGGCCGCGGCGATGTCGACGGCGCGGCTCTCGTACTGGGCGTCCAGTGACCGGCCCGTCAGTGCCACGTAGAGGACGCCGCCCAGCGCGATCGTGACCACCAGGATGGCGAGCACGCCCACCAGGATCTGCGACGCCAGGGTGCGCCGATGCCACATCAGGGATCCCCTCTCCGGCCGGTCCCCGGTCCTCGATCCGGCGGGAGTCCTCGCATGCCGGTGAGGCATGAGAACACGCCCGCTCTCGTCTGCCAAGTGCGGCTGAGCAGAACGCACTCAACTCGCGGAAACGCACCGCCCGCCGAACTTTGCGAGCAGAACAGCGAGTAACCCGCGATAGCCGCAGAAGCTACGGAACTGTTCCGCTTTCGGTTCCACCTTCCTAAGGTCCTCCCACACGAGCCGAGACGCCACTGGCACCACCACACCTGGTGATGACGGCTTTCCTCGATGAAAGGAGCACGACAGTGCACCCATACCAGCACCAGGCCGACCGTTCGGCCGGCGCGCCGGCGATCGATCTGCGGGGGGTGACCAAGCGGTTCACCACCCCGACCGGTTCCCTCTACACCGCGCTGCGGGACCTGGATCTGCAGGTGGCGCCGGGCGAGTTCTGCGCGATCGTCGGGCCCACCGGATGCGGCAAATCGACGACCCTGACGCTGGTCTCCGGACTGGAACGCCCGTCCCTCGGGTCGGTCACCGTGCACGGCAAGGAGGTATCAGGGATCACGCCCGGGGTCGCGTTCATGTTCCAGACCGACGCGGTGCTGCCCTGGAAGACGGTCCTGGACAACGTCGCCCTCGGCCCTCGGTTCCGCGGCACCGCGAAGTCGCAGGCCCACATCGCCGCCCGCGACTGGCTGCGCCGCGTCGGATTGGCCGGCTTCGAGGACCGGTTCCCGCACCAGCTCTCCGGCGGCATGCGGAAACGGGTAGCCCTGGCCCAGAGCCTGATCAACGAACCCCGCATCCTGCTGATGGACGAACCGTTCAGCGCGCTGGACGTCCAGACCCGTGCCATCATGTCCAACGAATTGCTCCAGCTGTGGGACCTCACCCGCCCCGCGGTCGTCTTCGTCACCCACGACCTGGAGGAAGCGATCGCCCTGGCGGACAAGGTCGTCGTGCTGACCGCCGGCCCCGGCGGCACCGTAAAGGCCAGCTTCGACATCGACCTGCCACGGCCCCGCCTCGTGCAGGAGATCCGCTTCGAGCAGCACTTCGTCGACCTCTACCACCAGATCTGGGAAGCCCTGCGCTCCGAGGTCGACATCGCCTACGCCCAGACCACCGCAGCGACCACGAGGAAGGCGTCATGACAGCCGTGGCCACCAAACTCACCACCGCCGGCGAGAAACCGGAAGTCTCAGCCACCGAGCGGGCCTACCGATCACACGCGCATCGACGCAGCGTGGTCGTGCACCTGACCCAACTTGTGTTCCTGGTCCTCATCCTGGGCGGCTGGCAGCTCTACGTCGGCGGCGACTCCCGCAAGATCATCCTCTACGGTGTCCCCTCGGGCATCGCCGGCCGCCTGCACACCTGGGTCACCGACGGCACCGCCATCGGCTCACTGGCCGGCCAGATCACGGTCACCCTGGAAGAGGCGCTGATCGGCTTCGGCATCGGCACCGCGCTCGGCATCGTGTCGGGGATCGCGCTGGGCCGGATCCGGTTCCTCGCCGAGGTGTTCAGTCCCTACATCAAGGTGCTCAACTCCATCCCCCGGATCGTGCTCGGCTCGGTGTTCGTCCTGGCCTTCGGCCTGGGGATCGAGTCGAAGGTGCTGCTGGTCATCGTGCTGGTGTTCTTCGGCGTCTTCTTCAACGCCTTCCAGGGCGTCCGCGAGGTCGACCGCAACCTCATCGCCAACGCCACCATCCTCGGCGGCTCCCGCTGGCAGGTCACCCGACAGGTCGTGCTCCCCTCGGCGTTCACCTGGATCATCGCCAGCCTGCACGTCAGCTTCGGCTTCGCCCTGATCGGCGCGATCGTCGGAGAATTCCTCGGCGGCTCCCAAGGCCTGGGCGTCCTCATCAAGAACGCCCAAGGCACCTTCGACGCCAACGGCGTGTGGGCCGCCATGGTCATCATGGGCATCGTCGCCCTGCTCGCGGAATGGTTCATCACCAAACTGGAATCGCGACTGCTGCGCTGGCGCCCCCCGCAACTGGCCGGACCCGACCTGTAACCCGCCGCACATCCACGGCTCGGAAGCGAGCCGCACATCCCACGGCTCGGTCGCGAGCCGCATCGCCCCCATGCACCCCTTTCCCGCCCGCACCGAAGGAGAATCTCGTGTCCAAAACAACGTGGCTAGCAGCGGCCGGCGTCGCCGCCGCCCTGGCCCTGACCGGATGCAGCTCGACCGCCAGCCAGAGCAAAGGCGCCACGACGAACGTCGGCGCCAGCTCGGGCACCAAGGTCAGCATCATGGTCGGTGGCCTGAACAAGCAGATCTACCTGCCGTTCACCCTCGCCCAGCAGTTGGGCTACTACAAGGACCAGGGCCTGAACGTGGCGTTGTCCGACGAGCCCGCCGGGGTGGACGCGACCACGAACATGCTGGCCGGCAAGGTCGACGGCGTCGGCGGCTTCTACGACCACACCATCGACCTGCAGGGCCTCGGGCAGTCCGCCGAGTCGGTGGTGTCGATGCTGGTCACCCCCGGCGAGGTCGAACTGTGCCGCAACGACCTGAAGGACACGATCAAGTCCCCGGCCGACTGGAAAGGCCGCAACCTCGGCATCACCGACCTCGGCTCCTCCACCGACTTCCTGACCCAGTACCTCGCGCAGAAGAACGGCGTCAACCCCGCCACCATCCACCGCATCGGAGTCCAGTCCGGCGCCACCCTGATCGGCGCGATGACGCACAAGAACGTCGACTGCGCCATGACCACCGAACCCACCGTCTCACAACTGCTGGCCAACAAGCAGGCCTACATCCTGCTCGACATGCGCAGCGCCGCCGGAACATCACAGGCCCTCGGCGGGGAATACCCGGCCACCTCGCTGTACATGAGCACCGCCTACGTCCAGAAGAACCCCGGCACCGTGCAGAAGCTCGTCACCGTCTACGTCAAGACCCTCAAGTGGATCCAGGACCACACCGCCGCGCAAATCACCGACCTGATGCCCGCCGACTACTACGCCGGGATCGGCAAACCCGCCTACACCGCGGCCCTGGCCAGCGAGAAAGGCATCTACAACCCCACCGGCGTCATGCCCCCGAACGGGCCGCCGACCAACCTGAAGGTGCTCTCCACCTTCAACAAGGACGTCCAGGGCAAGAACATCGACCTGAGCAAGACCTACACCGACCAGTTCGTCACCGCCGCCAAATCCTGACCGCCGCCAAATCCTGAAACACCGGCACACCGACCAAACGACACCCACCCGGCCCCGGCCTCCGACCCGGTGACGACCGAAGCCCGCCCCTCCACCGCGGAACGGGCGGGCTCCGGTCCCACCGATCCGATCTTCGCGTGGCGGTTCCGCCGCGCGAAATCCGCGCTGACGCACCACCCGCCTAGATCGAGCACCGCCGACCCTCTCACGCCGCCGCCCCTCTCCCACCGCGCCCCCGAGCCGGCACCGCTGCCTTCCGCCCAGACAAGGGAACCGACCATGACCAGTGCCGACACCGGCCACCCCGACCTCAGCCACAGCCCCACGACCCGGGCCAACGGAAACCCCCCGGCCGAGGCCGCCGACGCGCCCGCGCCCGATCCCGACGCCTCCCGACCGGGACCGCTGGCCGGTATCCGGGTGCTGGACCTGGGCACCGTCTACGCGGCGCCGATCACGGCGATGCTGCTGGGCGACTACGGCGCCGAGGTGATCAAGATCGAGCACCCGCGAGGCGACCCTGCCCGCACCCACGGGTTGAGCAAAGACGGACACGGGCTGTGGTGGAAGGTCATCGCCCGCAACAAGCGCACGGTCACCCTCAACCTCTCCACGCCCGACGGGCAGGACCTGCTACGCCGGCTGGCCGGCCAGGCCGACGTGCTGGTCGAGAACTTCCGACCCGGTGTCATGGAGAACTGGGGCCTCGGCCCGGACCGGTTACAGCAGATCAACCCGGGGCTGGTCATGCTGCGGGTGACCGGGTTCGGGCAGAGCGGGCCGTACGCCAAGCGGCGCGCCTTCGGCACGCTCGCCGAGGCGATGTCGGGCCTGGCCCACCAGACCGGCCAAGCCGACGGCCCGCCCACGCTCCCCCCGTTCGGGCTCGCCGACGGGGTCTCCGGCGTGTCCGGGGCACTCGCGGTGATGCTCGCCCTCTACCACCGAGACACCTCCGGCGGTCGCGGGCAGGTCATCGACCTGGCCCTGCTCGAGCCGCTGCTGGGAATCCTCGGCCCGGGTCCCAGCGTGTACGACCAGTTGGGCATCATCGCCGGACGGCACGGAAACAGATCCCCCAGCAACGCCCCCCGCAACACCTACCTCACCGCCGACAACCGGTGGGTGGCGATCTCGGCCAGCGCGACCTCGATCGCCGAACGCGTCATGCGGCTGGTCGGACGTGCCGACATCGCCGAGAAACCCTGGTTCTGCTCAGCCGAGCAACGCGTCCAGCGCGCGGAGCTGATCGACCGGCCGGTGGCCCAGTGGATCGGGGCGCATACCTTCACCGAGGTCGTCGAGGCCTTCCACACGGCCGGCGCGGCGCTCGCGCCGGTGTATGACGTGGAACAGCTCACGCACGACCCGCACGTGCTGGCCCGAGACGTCCTGACCACCATCCAGGACGAGGACCTCGGCCCGCTGAAGATGCAGAACCTGTTCTTCCGGATGAGCCGGACCCCCGGGACGATCCGCCACAGCGGCCGCCGCCTGGGCCAGGACACCGCGGCAGTGCTCGCCCAACTCGCCGGCGTCAACCCCGACGACCTCGGCCCCCTGCGCGAGCGAGGCGTCATCTGATGCACCGCAGCTACCTGTTCGCCCCCGGCCACAACCAGAAACTGCTGGCCAAGGTGTTTCACGCCGGCGCCGACGCCGTCATACTCGACCTCGAAGACGCCGTCCCGCCCCAGGCCAAGCACGCCGCGCGGCGGCTCGTGGCCCAGGCGCTGTCCCACCACCCCGCGTGGGTCAGGGTCAACCCCGCCCGCACCGACTCCTGCAGGGCCGACCTGGACGCCGTCGCCGAGCACGCCATCGGCATCCGGATCCCCAAGACCGAGTCCACCGCCGACGTCGAATGGGTGACCGACCGCGTCCCGGCCGGCACACCACTGATCTGCGCCATCGAGAGCGCCCGCGGCGTGCTCGCCGCCCCCTCCATCGCCGCCGTGCCCGGCGTCCGGCACCTGGCCATGGGCGGGGTGGACCTGCAACGCGACCTCAACGCCGGCAACGGCAACCTGCAGACCCTCCACGTCCGCTCCCACCTCGTCCTCGCCTCCCGCGCCGCGGGCATCGCCCCGCCCATCGACAGCGTCTACCCCCACCTGCACGACCCCGCCGGGCTGCGGGACCAGGCGCAATTCGCCCACTCACTCGGCTTCCACGGCAAATCCGCGATCCACCCCAACCAGCTCGACATCCTGCACCAGGTGTTCAGCCCGTCCGAGGAGCAGATCAGCTGGGCCCAGGCAGTGCTCGCCGCCTTCGACGCCGCCGGCGGCGACCCCCTGCGCCTACCCAGCGGCGAATTCGTCGACCTACCCGTCGCCGACCGCGCCCGCCGGCTACTCGAATACGCCCGAACCACACCCGCCAGCGCGCCGGGTTGTTGACCGTCGCCGGTCACCTGACATGAGCCGAGAACCTCCCAGCGCCGAACCTCCCGCCACCGACCCGGACACGGCCCCGCGCAAGCTCATGACCGACCTCCTCGCCGGCCCACGACATCAGCTACTCACTACTACCGGCCCCACCCCGGATTCATCGCCGGATTCGCCGTCACCACCGCCAAGACCCAACCGGCCCAGGGGATGGTGCCAGCGCCCGCGTCGATCCGAGACCGTTCCCGCTGCCGCGTGATCACCCTTCGAGCGGGCATCCCCGCACGGCAACCTGTTGAAAGGACACGTCATGTCTCACGGCCCGTATCAGCTCCTGACCACCGCGGGGGGCGGCACCGTGGCCCGGGTCCGGGCGCGCGGCAACGCGGTGCTGTCCGCGCCGCTGCTCAACCGCGGGACCGCGTTCACCGTGCCGGAGCGTCGCCGGCTGGGGCTGTCCGGGCTGCTGCCCACCGGGGTGTCCACGATGGAAGGCCAGCTGCAACGCGCGTACGCCCAATACCTGCGGCAACCCGATGATCTGGCCAAGAACGTGTATCTGGCCAATCTGCGGCAGCGCAACGAGGTGCTGTTCTACCGGCTGTTCAGCGAGCACCTCCAGGACATGCTGCCGATCGTCTACACCCCCACCGTCGGCGAGGCGATTCAACGGTTCAGCCACGAATACCGCCGACCGCGCGGGGTGTACCTGTCGGTGAACGCCCCGCAGGAGGCCGAGCAGTCCTTCCGCAACTACGGTCTGGGCGCCGAGGACGTCGACCTGATCGTGGCCACCGACGCCGAAGGCATCCTGGGCATCGGTGACTGGGGGGTCGGTGGGATCGAGATCTCGATCGGCAAACTCGCCGTCTACACCGCCGCCGCCGGCATCCACCCCAGACGGATCATCCCCGTCGTCCTGGACATGGGCACCGACAACCAGACGCTGCTCACCGATCAGATGTACCTGGGCAACCGCCACCCCCGGGTCCGCGGCGAACGTTACGACCAGCTCATCGACGCCTACGTCACCGCCGCCGGCGCACTGTTCCCGCACGCGATGCTGCACTGGGAAGACTTCGGCACCGGCAACGCCCGACGCGTGCTCACCAGATACGCCGACTCCCGCGCCAGCTTCAACGACGACCTGCAAGGCACCGCTGCGGTCGTGCTCGCCGCCCTCTTCTCCGCGTTGACGGTGTCGGGAACCCGGATGCGCGACCAACGGGTCGTCATCCACGGCGCCGGCACCGCCGGGCTCGGCATCGCCGACATGATCCGCGACGTCATGATCAGCGAAGGCCTGACCCCCGCCGAAGCCACCCGCCGCATCTACCCACTCGACCGCTGTGGCCTGCTGCTCGACAACAACCCTCAGCTACACGACTTCCAACAGCCCTACGCCCACCCCGCCACCGACGTCGCGGCCTGGGCCACCGACGGCGAAGCGATCAGCCTCGCCGACGTCGTCACCCACGCCCACCCCACCATCCTCATCGGCACCTCCACCCAGGCCGGCGCCTTCACCGAACCCATCGTCCGGCGCATGGCCGCCGACATCGAACGGCCCATCATCATGCCGCTGTCCAACCCCACATCCAAAGCCGAAGCGGTCCCCGCCGACATCATCGCCTGGACCGACGGCCGCGCCCTCGTGGCCACCGGCAGCCCCTTCCCACCGGTCGAACACCGCGGCCAGCGCCACCACATCGCCCAAGCCAACAACGCCCTCGTGTTCCCCGGCCTCGGCCTCGGCGTCACCGTCACCCGCGCCACCCGCGTCAGCAACCGCATGCTCTCCGCAGCCGCCGACGCCATCGCCCACCTCACCGACACCACACAAGCCGGCGCACCCCTACTACCCACCATGCAGAACCTGCGAACCGTGTCCACCGCCGTCGCCACCGCCGTCGCGCTCGCCGCCCAAACCGACGGCCTCAACCAAATCCCGATCCACGAACCCACCCGACAGATCCAGCAAGCGATGTGGCAACCCGAATACCCCACCATCGAACCAATCTGACACCGCAACCCCACGGTCCCAATGCCGCCACCGTGCCCATTCCCAGCGCCGATCAACACCACCATGCGCGCGGTCGCCGAAACCCTCGAGGCGGCTATGCACGCCCTGGGCACCGAACGAGCCGCATTCCCGCTCAACCCCCGCCTGTTGACCCGCGCTGATCTTGTCGATGATGCCGTCTTTCAGGATGGACGATTGGGACCAGGCGGCGTAAGGCGCGCGAACGAACCCGTCAAGGACTTACGCGGCGCTGCACTAGGGGCCCGGCAGCTACTCGCCTACCTGAGCTACTCCGACAAGGCGATCGAGCGCGACCTTCACGACTTGGTGGCGTTCATGCGCTCGACTGGCC
>Ga0307504_10000205_pt1 | contig 12235 bp, 10 predicted proteins | sample 19_S_MG_FD_194516 | JGI IMG/M metagenome (GOLD analysis project Ga0307504, IMG submission 194516) | Soil microbial communities from Populus trichocarpa stands in riparian zone in the Pacific Northwest, United States - 19_S | ecosystem: Environmental > Terrestrial > Soil > Riparian zone > Trees... | reverse complement strand
CCTGTCGCGTGTCGGCCGTGGTGTCGGAGGGGGGACTTGAACCCCCACGCCCTTGCGGGCACCAGCCCCTCAAGCTGGCGCGTCTACCTAATTCCGCCACTCCGACTGGCGCGCCCGGCGGTGCTGGCGCGGTCGGTCACTGTACCGCAGGGCCACCCCCCGACAACCCCTCAGCCGGTCACAACACTCCCAGGCGTGTCGCCGCCAGCGCTGCGCTGAAAGCGGAGGCGTTGGGCCACCCACCGCCGGGGCCGTCCCGCCCCACGCCTCACCTGCACCGGTCGCCGCCCGGCAGGGCCTGGGTGAAGCACACGGTGGAGCTGTCGCCGGTCGGCCCACACCGGCCATGAAGCGACCGTCGGCGGACCGGCGCACCGATGGGCCAGCCGTCGACACCGCGCCCCGGCCCGCAACCACAACGCGGCGGACCGCTGCCCGGCGACCACGCGAACTGCCCCGGGCGCCTTCAGCGGTCCCCCACGGTGACGACGGCCGCGTCGAACGTGCCCAGGCTGGTCATAACCAATCCCCGCACCCGCCGGGCCACCACCGACTGGAGCTGGAGCTGGGCGATGGGGACCACCGGCACGTCGTCCATGATCACCCGCTCCGCCTTCTGGTAAAGGGCGGTACGCCGCATCGGGTCGGCCTCGGCACGGGCCGCCGACAACACATCGTCGACAACCGCGTTGGCGTACGCCATCAGATTGTCGGGTGACGCCGAGCGGAACAGTGGCGACAGCACGGCGTCGGGCGACGGGTAGGCGGCGATCCACCCCAAGCGGAACACCTCCTGCTCGCCCGACAGCACCAGGCGGTCGTACGCCTCCGGCGCCGTGGCCCGCAGCGACGTGCGGATCCCCACCTCCGCCAGGCTCGCCTGCACCGCCTTGGCCATCGCCTCCTGGGTGGGGTCGGCGTCGAAGTCGATCGTCACCTCCGGCGGCCCTCCGGTGGACGGGGGGAACGCCTCGGCCACCAGGCGGCGCGCCAGCGCAGGGTCGTGGACGCATTTGGGGCACCCGTCCGGCCGGAAGCCCGGCAGGCCGTCGAGCACCACGCCGCCCGCCGTCTCGACCGTCCCGTGGTACACCGCCGCCACCACCGCCCGCCGGTCGATACCCCGCACCAGCGCCTCCCGGAACCGAGCGTCGGCCAGCTTCGGGCTCTTCAGGTTGAACCCGTAGAACAGCTCGGCCATATAGGGACGAAAGGCGCCCCGGCCATACCTTTGGGCGGCGTCGTCCACCTCTTCCGGCGGCACGCGGGCCCAGTCGACGTCACCATTGCGGAAGGCGTCGTAGGCGGTCCGCACGTCCTCGAACTGCACGAGGTCGATGCCGGCCAGCTTCACGTGGGAGCCGGGCGACGGTTGCAGCTCCACCACCGGCCCCCGCCGACGCGCCACCCGGAACGGACCGCTCCCGACCGGCGACTCGGCGAGCCGCGCCGGCGACGCGACCTGCACCGACTCCTTCGCCACCACCGACAGCACCGGACTGGCCAGCACGCTGGCGAGCACCGACACCGGCTCGTCCAGTGCGATGTGCACGACGTCCGCCGACGGCGCGGTGACACCCGCCAGATCCGGCCCGCCGTTGCGATACGGGCCGAAGCCGGCCACCGACTCGAGCAGCCCGGCACCCGGCGAGCCCGAGCCCCGGCGGGCGACCCGCTCCAGCGAGTACTTCACGTCGAGGGCGGTCACCTTCCGGCCGTTGGCGAACACCGCTCCCTTGCGCAGCCGGAAGGTCCACTGGCGCTGGTCCGGCGTCGCCTCCCAACTCGCCGCGAGGGACGAGACCGGCTCCAGCGTGACCGGGTCGTAGGCGGTCAGCGAGTCGAAGAGCTGGTCCGCGACCATGACCTGCTCGACCGACCGGGCCTGGGCCGGGTCGAGTGTGCCGAGCGGGGATACCCCGATCCGCAGGACACCGCCGACCCGGCCGCCGCGACCACCGGACAGCCGGCCGCCGCCGGCGCCCGATACCGCGCCGGTGCTGTCGCCACCCGAATGCGGCGGAGCCCCCACCGCCAGAAGTGCGACCACGACAAACCACAGGGCCCGCCGCATCGAGGCTCAGACGACCTCTTGGATCTCCGCGAAATGGCAGGCCACCGGATGGCCCTGGCCCCGATCGACGAGGGCCGGCTCCTCCTCGGCGCAGATGTCCTGCGCCTTCCAGCAGCGGGTGCGGAACCGGCACCCCGACGGCGGGTCGACAGTGCTCGGCACCTCGCCCTCGAGCACGATCCGTACCCGGCGACGCTCGGCCACCGGGTCGGGCAGCGGCACGGCCGAGAGCAGGGCCTGGGTGTAGGGGTGCGAGGGCCGCTTGTAGATGTCGTCCCGGGTGCCGATCTCCATGATCCGGCCCAGGTACATCACGGCCACCCGGTCGGAGATGTGGCGCACGACCGACAGGTCGTGCGCCACGAACAGGTAGGCGACGCCGAGGCGGGCCTGCAGGTCCTCCAGCAGGTTCACCACCCCGGCCTGGATCGACACGTCGAGAGCCGAAACGGGCTCGTCGAGCACGATCACCTTCGGCTCGAGGGCGAGTGCCCGGGCGATGCCGATGCGTTGGCGCTGCCCGCCGGAGAACTCGTGCGGGTAGCGGTTGCCGTGCTCGGGGTTGAGCCCCACCAGTCGCAGCAGCTCGCGGGTCTCGGCGCCCACGTTGACGCCGAGCCCGTGGATCCTGAACGGCTCCCCCACGATGTCGTCCACCGTCATGCGCGGGTCGAGCGACGCGTAGGGATCCTGGAAGACGATCTGCAGCTCGCGCCGCAGCCGCCGCATGTCCCTGCGGCCCTGGGCCAGCAGGTCGACGTCGCCGAAGTGCACCGATCCCGAGGTGGGCTCGTGCAGGCGGAGCACGCACCGGGCGATGGTGGACTTTCCCGAGCCCGACTCCCCCACCAGCCCCAGGGTCTCGCCGGCGAAGAGGTCGAACGACACGCCGCACACGGCGTGGATGTCGCCCACCCGCCGGCGGACCAACTCACCGGCGTGGACGGGGAAGTGCTTCACCAGGTCGCGCACCCGCAGGATCGGGCCCGGGCCGGCGGCCGCGGGCGCGCCGGTCTCGTGGCCGGCAGCCGCCCCGTCGGGCTCCGGGCCCGGCGCACCCGTCACCGGCACCCCACCGGGACACGACTTCGCCGGGGGAGGTGACGGTTCGTCATGGCGCACCCGTCTCGACGGCCTCGAGCTCCTCGGCGTAGTGGCACGACGCCCGCTGGCCGAGGCCGCCCACGAACCGCAACTCGGGCACGACCTCGCTGCACATGGGCTGGGCGAACCGGCACCGCGGATGGAACGGGCACCCGGGCGGCGGGTGCAGGAGGCTGGGCGGGGCGCCGGTGATCGGGGTGAGCCGCTCGTGGCCCTGGGAATCCAGACGGGGCAACGACTCGAGCAGGCCGAGCGTGTACGGGTGGCGGGGGTGGAGGAACACGTCGTCCACCGAGCCGTTCTCCACCGCCCGCCCGGCGTACATCACCAGCACCCGGTCGGCCATGCCGGCCACGACGCCGAGGTCATGGGTGATGAGCACGATGGCCGAGCAGGCGGCAGCCTGGGCGCGGTCCAGCACCTCGAGGATCTGGGCCTGGATGGTGACGTCGAGGGCGGTGGTGGGCTCGTCGGCGATCAGCACGTCGGGGTTGTTGGAGATCGACATGGCGATCATGGCCCGTTGGCGCATGCCGCCGGAGAACTCGTGGGGGTACTGGCCCGCCCGCTGCCTGGGGTTGGGGATGCCCACCAGCTCGAGCAGCGTGACCGCCCGCTCCACCGCCTCCTTGTGGCTCATGGCGTTGTGCACCCTGATCGCCTCGGCGATCTGGTTGCCGACGGTGAACACCGGGTTCAGCGACGTGAGCGGGTCCTGGAACACCATCGCCAGGTGGTTGCCCCGGTGGCGGCGGAGCTCCTTCTCGGACAGGCCGAGGATCTCCTCGCCGCGGAAGCGCACCGATCCGGTGACGGTGGCCGTCTTGGGCAGCAGGCCCATCACCGCCATCATCGTCACCGACTTGCCCGAGCCTGACTCGCCGACGATCCCGACGACCTCCTCGCTGTCCACCGTGAAGCTCACACCCCGCACGGCGTTCACCGGCCCGTCGGGCGTGGCGAAGCTGACGCCGAGGTCCTCCACCACCAGCACCGGCTGATCGCCGGTTCCCGGTACACCGGACCGGCCAGGGTGGCCGCCGCCGTCGGCCTGCAGCGCCCCGTCTGTACGGCTCACGCCCGAACCCGTTTCTGCTGGGGATCGATCGCGTCCCGCAGGCCGTCGCCCACGAAGTTGATGCACAGCGAGATGAGCACGAGGTAAAGGCCCGGCATGTAGAACAACCACCAGCGGGTACGCGACGCCACCGCCCCCTCGGCCACCAGCCGGCCGAGCGACGTGTCGGGCGGGGCGATGCCGAACCCGAGGAACGACAGCGCCGTCTCGATGACGATGGCGGTGCCCACCAGCAGGGTGGCGTTCACGATGATGGGGCCGAGACTGTTGGGCAGCAGGTGGCGCAGGATGATCCGGCGGTCGTTGGCACCGAGGGCACGCGCCGCTTCGACGAACTCCCGCTCCCGCAGCGACAGGAAGATCCCCCGCACCACCCGGGCCAGCGGCATCCACGCGAAGGCGGCGATCACGAACGAGATGGCCAGCCAGTTGCCGCTCTGGCCCCGGTACCTGGCCGCCACCACGAGCAGGACGGCCAGCGTGGGGATGGTGAGGAACAGATCGGTGAAGCGCATGAGGATCAGGTCGATGATGCCGCGGTAGTACCCGGCCAGGGCGCCGATCAGGGCGCCGAACGAGGTGGAGAGGGCGGCGACGAGGAAGGCCACCAGGAGCGAGCGGCGCGCGCCCCGCAGCACCTGGGCGAAGGTGTCGTGGCCGATGGTGTCGGTGCCGAACCAGTGCCTGAGCGACGGGCCGGTGGAGAAGTCGGCCGTGAGGTCGTCGTAGCGGTAGCGGGCCAGGGTGCCTCCCATGAACGAGGCGACCACCAGCACGAGCAGCACGATCAGGCTGGCCAGCGCCAGCCTGTGACGCAGGAAACGGCGCAGCACCCGGCGCCACTGGCTGGTGGCCTCCACGCCGAACTCCACCAGCTGGTCCGAGGTGGCCGGCTCGGGAAGGCCCACGGGTGGCGGGGCGAGATCAGCCATCAGGTGGTCCTCGTCCGGGGGTCGAGGTAGCCGTAGAGGAGGTCGGCCAGCAGGTTGAAAACCACCACGAGTACGGCGGTCACCAGGAGCCACGCCTGCACCACGTTCACGTCCTGCACCTTGAGGGCGTCGACCAGCAGGCGGCCCATCCCGGTCCACCCGAAGACGGTCTCGGTGATGACGGCGCCGCCAAGGATGGTGGCGAAGTCGATGGCCACGACGGTGACCACCGGGATCATGGCGTTGCGCAGCGCGTGGTGGAACAGCACCCGGGCACTGGAGATGCCCTTCGCACGCGCCGTGCGGATGTAGTCGGCGTTCAGCACTTCGAGCATGCTCCCCCGCTGGAACCGACTCCATGCCGCCATCTGGATGAGCACGAGCGTGAGGCTTGGCAGGATCAGGTGCCCGAGGCGGTCGAGCCACACGGTGACGAAGCCCCCGCTCAACCCGGGCGTCTGCTCGCCCACCACGAAGAAGAGCCGGCGGCCGAGACGAAGGTTCATGCGTATCCCCTGGTCGCGCAGGAGGGCGGCCAGCCAGAACACGGGCATGGAGAAGAAGACGAAGGCGAAGAACGTCGCCGTGTAGTCGAACTTGGAGTACTGCTTCACCGCCCCCATCGACCCGATGAACACGGCCACGATCACCGAGACGAGGGTGGCGAACAGCACCAGGCGCATGGTGACGCCGAGGCGGCGCAGGAGTAGGGGCCGCACCTCCTCGTTGCCCACGGAGCGGCCGAGGTCGCCCCGCACCGCGCCCTTCACCCAGATGCCGTAGCGCTGGAGCACGGGTTTGTCGAGGTTCAGCTGGTGGCGGCGCAGCTGGATGGTGGCCTCCGATACGCCGGGGCGCAGGCGCAGGTCGGCCAGCGGGTCGCCGCCCGCAGTCGCGACGAGGACGAACACGATGAAGCTCGACGCGATGACGACCGGGATGGAGACAGCCAACCGGCGCAGGGTGAAGGCGAGCACTTTGGTAGCCAGTATGCCCGGCCCGGCGCCCCCTCGGGCGCCGGGCCGTTCACACCATCGGACCCCGTGTTACTGGGCGGCCGCAGTCTTGAGGCCCCAGTTCGTGGAGTTCCAGAACAGACCCTCGGTGGTCGTGTTGTCGATGATGTTGGCGTACTTGTCCGACCACGCCAGCAGCCCGACGGGCTTCTGGAACAGCGGTATGTTGGGCACGTCCGCCCACAGCATCTCGTCGACCTTGTTGAGCGCGTCGGCGCGCGCCTTCTCGTCGAGCAGGGTGCCGGCCTTCTGGATGGCGGCGTCCACCGCCGGGTTGGAGTACTTCCCGAAGTTCGAGTCGCTGGTGGAGTCGTACTCCTGCTTGACGCCGCTCACCTCGAACGGGGTACCGACCCAGGCGAAGATGAACAGGTCGAAGTCTCCCGACGCGCCGATCTTGCCGATCGTGTCGGGGTCGCTGAAGTTCACGATCTTCACCTCGATCCCGACGCCCTTGAGATCGGCCTGGATGAGCTGCTCCAGCTGCTCGCGCAGGGGATTGGGGCTCTTCACCCGGATGCGGAACGACAGGCGCTTGCCGCCCTTCGCGTAGACGCCGTCGGCGCCCTTGGTGAACCCGGCCTTCTCGAGCAGGGCGATGGCCTTGTCGGGCGACCGGACCGCGTACTCCTTGCCGTGGGCCACGTACTCGGGCTGGTTCGACATGAAAGCCCGGTTGTCGAGGCGCGTCGCCTTCGGCGAGAACGGCTTCATGAGCGTGTTGACGTAGCGGTCACGGTCCAGTCCGAAGGCGATGGCCTGGCGGACCTCCCTCATGGCCAGCAGCTCGTTCTTGAAGTTGAAGTCGAGGTGCTCCCAGGTGGGGCCGAAGTTCAGCTCGTTCTTCACCCCGGGGATCTGCTTGACCTGGTCGAGCAGGTCGGTCTGGGGCTGGGGGTAGATGACCTGCACCTCGTCGTTGCGCAGGGCGTCGGGGTGGGTGGCGGGGTCGGGGATCTCACGGAACACGATCGTGTCGAGCTTGGGCTTGGGCCCCCAGTACTTCTCGTTGCGCTCGAGGGTGAAGTGGTCGCCCTTCACGTACTCCTTGAGCTTGTACGGGCCGGCGGAGGCCATGGGGTCCTTGTCAAAGCCGGTGTTCCAACCGTCAGGGAGCTTCTTTCCGATGTGGGCGGGGGGCATGGGGTCGCCGAACAGGCCCTCGTACTCCACGTAGGGCTCCGAGAAGACGGTGCGGAAGGTCTTGTCGTCGACCTTCTCGAACTTGGTCATCTGGTCGTAGCCGGAGGTGCTGGCACAGTCCTGGCCCGTCTCCTCGGCTCCGGTCTTGTCGTTCTTGGTGGTGGGCTCGCCGGGATCGACCTTGCCGTTGCAGCTGAGGTAGACCCACTCGAAATCGTCACTCGTCACCGGCACTCCGTCGCTCCACACGGCCGCCTTGGCGATCTTCCATTCGACGGTGAACGGGCTCTGCGACGTGACCTTGGCGGGACCGTCGAGCGTGGGCGTGGGCACCACGCTGAAATCGGGCCTGGCCATGTATGCGTAGGGCCAGATGTGGCGCATGATGTGGCGTAGTTCGGCCAGGTTGTCCTTCGACGTGATGTTGTTGAACCCGGTGGGCTCCTGCTCGGCGGCGTAGGAGATGGTGCCGCCCTCCTTCACCGGCGAGTTCTCGGACTTGACCCCGGTTGTGGCGGTCCCGCCTCCGGTCTTGGTGCTGCTGCCGCACGCCGCCGCCACCAGTGAGAGCGCGAGCAGCACGACGACCAAGGCCTTCCGGCCTCTTCCTCGAACCATTTTGCGGGTCCTCCTTTGTCGGTCCCGAAGGACCTCCAGCTGGGTGTTGCCCCCCGAACTACTGCAGGCGTATGGCGAGGATCGTCGTGGTGAAGGCGAACACCACTGCGGTCGCCACCGTGATCCGGTCGAGGTTCCGCTCCACGACGGTGGAACCTGCCGCCGCGCTTCCCATTCCGCCGCCGAACATGTCGGAGAGCCCGCCTCCCCGCCCGCTGTGGAGCAGGATCAGGAGGATCAGCAGCCCCGAGACGACGATATGGACTCCTACGACAACTGCGGTCAGCACGGGGACCCAGCGTAACAGACCATGCGATTCATTCAGCGACCACGCGATACCGCACGATCCGGGAGAAGTCGTCCGGATCGAGGCTGGCCCCCCCCACCAGGGCGCCGTCGATGTCGGGCTGGGCCATGAGCTCGGCGGTGTTGGTGGGCTTCACCGAGCCGCCGTACTGGATGCGGATCGACGCCGCCGCCTCGTCACCGGCGGCCTCGCCGACGGTGGCCCGGATGAGGGCGCACATGGCCTGGGCGTCGTCGGCGGTGGCCGTGCGGCCCGTGCCGATCGCCCAGATGGGCTCGTAGGCGATGACCATTCCGGCCACCTGCTCGGGGCTCAGCCCGCCCAGACCGGCCCGCACCTGCCCGTCCACCTTGGCCTCGGCGCCGCCCGCCTCCCGCTCGTCGAGCGTCTCTCCCACGCACATGATGGGCACCATCGCGTTGGCGTAGACCGCCCTTGCCTTCTTGTTCACCGTCTCGTCGGTCTCGCCGAACAACTCACGACGCTCGGAGTGACCGACGATCACGTAGGACACCTCCAGCTTGGCCAGCATGGACGCGCTGACCTCACCGGTGAAGGCGCCGTGGTCCTCCCAGTGGCAGTTCTGCGCGCCGAGGAGGAGCGGCATCTTGTCGCTCAGGATCACCGTCTGGATCGACCTGAGGGACACGAAGGTGGGGTGGACCGACACGTCGACGGCCACGTAGTCGTCGTCCTTCAGGGCGTAGCTGAGCTTCTGGACCACCTGGATGGCCTCCAGGTGGGTGTGGTGCATCTTCCAGTTGCCGCTGATCAGCGGTTTCCTGTCACTCACGGTTCGCCGCCTCCCTCAGGGCCGCCAGGCCGGGCAGGTCGCCCTTCTCGATGAGCTCGAGCGAGGCCCCCCCGCCGGTGGACACGTGGTCGATGCGGTCGGCCAGGCCGAAGGCGGCGATGGCGCTGGCGCTGTCGCCCCCGCCGATCACGGTGAAGCCCCCGGCCTCGGCCAGGGCCTCGGCCACCGCCCTGGTGCCGGCCGCGAACCGGGGGTCCTCGAACACGCCCATGGGCCCGTTCCAGAGCACCGTGCCGGCGCCGGCGACCTCGTCGGCGAAGGCGGCCGCCGTGCCGGGCCCGATGTCGAGGCCCTTCCACCCGGCCGGGATGTCCGGGCCGAACGTCGTGACCTCACCACCGGCGTCGGGCCTGCCGATCTCCCCGCCCGGCCCGAGGGCCACCACGTCGGTGGGGATCAGGATTCGCCGCCCGCTGTCGAGGAAGCCCCTGCAGGCCTCGACCTGGTCCTCCTGGAGCAACGAGTCGCCCACCCCGTGGCCCTGGGCCTCGAGGAAGGTGAAGGCCATGCCGCCGCCGATCACCAGCGTGTCCACCGCTTTCAGGAGCGCCTCGATGACGGCCAGCTTGTCGCTGACCTTGGAGCCGCCGAGCACGGCCACGAACGGCCGCTCCGGTTTCTCCAGCAGGGTGCCGAGCACCTCGACCTCGCGGGCCAGGCAGCGGCCCGCCGCGCTGGGCAGCCCCCGCGCCGGCGGCCCCACGATGGAGGCATGGGCCCGGTGGGCGGCGCCGAAGGCGTCGTTCACGTAGAGGTCCTGGCCCTCGATCAGCCGGTCGACGAACGCGGGGTCGTTGCCCTCCTCGCCCGGGTCGAAGCGGAGGTTCTCCAGCAGCTCCACGCCGGGGGCCAGCTCGGCCAGCCTGGCCCGGACCGGCTCCACCGAGTACCGCGGGTCCTTCTTGCCCTTGGGCCGGCCCAGGTGGGTGCAGGCGGTGACCGTCGCCCCGCGCTCCTGCAGCCACTTGATCGTGGGCAGGGCGGCGCGGATACGAAGATCGTCGTCGATGTGCCCGTCGGTGATGGGCACGTTGAAGTCGGCGCGGAGAAGGACCCGCTTGCCCGAAGGATCCGGCAGGTCCTCCAGCTGGGGGAGGTGCACTACTTCTGGTTGGCGGCGCCGACGATGAGGGCCAGGTCGACGAGACGGTTGGAGTAGCCCCACTCGTTGTCGTACCAGCCCAGCACCTTCACCATCGAGCCCATCGCCATGGTGAGCTGCGAGTCGAACGTGCAGCTGGCCGGCGAGCCCACGATGTCGGACGACACGATCGGGTCGTCGGTGTAGACGAGCACCTTCGACAAGGGGCCGTCGGCCGCCGCCTTCTCGAACGCCGAGTTGATCTCGTCGACGGTGACCTCACGGCCGAGCACCGCGACCAGGTCGGTGATGGAGCCGTCCTGCACCGGCACCCGCAGGGCGGTGCCGTCGAGCTTGCCCTGCATGGCCTGGAGCACGAGGCCGGTGGCCCGCGCCGCGCCGGTGGACGACGGCGTGATGTTGGCGGCGGCCGCCCGTGACCGGCGCAGGTCCTTGTGGGCCAGGTCGAGCAGGTTCTGGTCGTTGGTGTAGGCGTGCACCGTGGTCATGAGGCCCTTCTCCACGCCGAAGGCGTCGTCGAGGACCTTCACCATCGGAACGAAGCAGTTCGTGGTGCACGAGGCGTTGGAGATGACCGTGTGCTTGGCCGGGTCGAACGTGTCGTCGTTGACGCCCACGCAGAAGGTGCCGTCGACGTTGGTGGCGGGGGCGGAGATGACCACCCGGGGAGCGCCTGCCTTCACATGGGCGCCGGCCTGCTCGCCGTCGGTGAAGAAGCCGGTGGACTCGACGACCACGTCGACCCCCAGGTCGCCCCAGGGAAGGTTGCCCGGGTCGCGCTCGGCGAAGACCTTGATCTCCTTGCCCCCCACGATGATGATGCCGTCACCCGAGGTGACCTCCTCGCCGAGGCGGCCGTGGGTGGAGTCGTACTTGAGGAGGTGGGCGTTGGTGGCGGGCGGCACGAGGTCGTTGACCCCCACCACCTCGAGGTCGGCGCCCGCTGCCCGGGCTGCCCGGAAGAAGTTGCGCCCGATGCGGCCGAAGCCGTTGATGCCGACCCGTACGGTCATGTTTCTGCCTCCCGAATCTCGTTCTCGGTGGATCCGCTCGATCCGCCGAGCGGGAACCCTATCGGAGCAGATCGGCGAGGGCACCTGCCAGTTTGCGGGGGTCGTGGGCCCGGCCGTCCTCCCGGGCCAGCTCGCTGGTGTGGACCGGCATCGTGAGGCGCTCGCCGGAGGCGGGCCGGAAGCGGGGATCGCACAGCACGGCGTCGACCCGCACGCCGTGGGCCAGGAGGGCCTCCACGTGGCCGGCGGCGTCGTAGCCGGCCGTCTCCGGCTCCTGGGGTCCCAGGTTGCACACGTAGACCCGCTGCGCCCGGGTGGCGGCCAGCGCCTCGGTGAGGGCGGGCGGCGCCAGGGCGGCCAGGACGCTGGTGAACAGGGAGCCGGGGCCGATTACCACCTGGTCGGCCTCCTCGACGGCCTGGAGCGCGGCCGCCGGGGGCCGGGCGTCGGGCGGGGTGATCGACACCCGCTTGATGCGCCCCGTGGTGGTGCCGGTCGCCACCGCCAGCTGGCCCCGCACGGTGCCGTTCTCCCCCTCCGCCTCCAGCACCACCGGCGTTGCGGTGGCGGGGAGGACGCGGCCGGTGCCGTCCACCCCCACCAGCCGGCCCGCCTCGTCGAGGGCGGCAAGGAAGTCGCCGGTGACGGCGCTCAACCCTGCGATCACCACGTTGCCGAACGAGTGGCCGTCCAGCTCGCCGGCATCGAAGCGGTGCTCGAAGGCGCGGGCCCACATGGAGTCCGGGTCGCCCATGGCGACCAGGCAGCGGCGGATGTCGCCCGGGGGGCTGATGCCGAGCGCCTCCCGCAGCCGCCCGCTCGACCCGCCGTCGTCGGCCACGCTCACGATGGCGGTGACGTGGCCGGCGTAACGGCGCACGGCCGTGATGCTGGCCGCCAGCCCGTGACCGCCACCGATGGCGACGACCCGGGGACCGGTCGGCCGGGCCGCGCCGGTCGTGCCGGTCGGCCGGGCCGCGCCGGTCGTGCCGGTCGGCCGGGCCGCGCCGGTCGTGCCGGTCGGCCGGGCCGCG
>Ga0307504_10000204_pt1 | contig 12247 bp, 12 predicted proteins | sample 19_S_MG_FD_194516 | JGI IMG/M metagenome (GOLD analysis project Ga0307504, IMG submission 194516) | Soil microbial communities from Populus trichocarpa stands in riparian zone in the Pacific Northwest, United States - 19_S | ecosystem: Environmental > Terrestrial > Soil > Riparian zone > Trees... | reverse complement strand
CCCCAGCACGGTGGAGGGGACGAACCTGGTCCACGCCTTCGAACCCGCCACGCCGTGCGGCTCCAGCCAATTGTGCATGGGATGGTGCACGCCGGCGGTGAGCCGGTACGGGCTGGGGAACCGGAGCCTCCACGTGTTTCCCACCTTCCTGGCCCCTGCCTCGATGCCGAACAGGCGACGAGCCAGGCCTGCCACCAGTTCCTTGCTGGCCTCGTCGGCCGTCGTGTACCTCCACCCCGGGCCCATCGAGCCGTCGCCCGTGAGGTGGGCCAGGAGGGCCAGCTCGTCGCCGGACCAGCTGGCTCCCGGGCGCAGCGGCGCCGGCAGGCGACGGGGGACGGCGAGGAACGAGCCGGCTCCCAGGGCGTCGAGCCGAGACCAGCCGTCGATGGTGAGGAAGGGGTGGTTGGCGCTGGCCTCGACGCTGCGGCCGGACGCCAGCTGCAACCGGAACACGGGTTTGATGCCGGACGGGAACGCCTTCAGCAGCTTCCTGGGCACCATGCGCTGGTGCTCGTCGACCGACCACACCACTGGCTGCTGTTGCGTGAGCACCAGCTCACCCAGGGTGATGTCCTCGCCGTTGTCGGCCCGCATGACGCGAGTACCGGCCGGCATGCAGCCCGACTCCCTGAGGTCGGCGAGCATGGGGCGCTTGTCGGCGCGTGACTCGAGGCCGCGTGAGAGCTGGGAGAGGGCGATGACCGGCACCTCCAGCTCGCGGGCCAGGATCTTGAGGCCACGGCTGATCTCGGACACCTCGACCTGGCGGTTCTCGGCTTTGGACCGCCCCGTCATCAGCTGCAGGTAGTCGATCACCACCAGACCCAGCCCCTCGCGGCTCTTGAGGCGCCGGGCCTTGGCCCGGATGTCCATGATCGTGAGGTTGGGGTTGTCGTCCACGAAGATGGGGGCCTCCCCAAGGCGGCCGATGGCGTGGCTGATCTTGGGCCAGTCGGTCTCCAGCAGGCGGCCGTTGCGCATGCGGGTGGCGTCGACCCTGGCCTCCGCGCACAGCAGGCGCTGGGTGATCTCGCCGTGGTTCATCTCCAGCGAGAACATGAGCACCGGGGTGCGGGCGGCCATGGCGGCGTGGGCCACGATGCCGAGGGCGAAGCTGGTCTTTCCCATGCTGGGACGGGCGCCCAGGATGATCAGGTTGGACGGTTGCAGCCCGGCCAGGCGCTCGTCGAGGTCGGTGTACCCGGTGGGGACGCCGGTGATCGCTTCGCCGCGCTCGTAGAGGGCCTCGAGGTGGTCGAGGCTCTGGTTCAACAGCTCCCGCAGCGGCGCCAGGGTGTCGGCCACCCGGCGCTGGCCCAGCTGGAACACCAGGGTCTCGGCCTTGTCGACGGCGGCCGCCACGTCGTCGGGCATGTCGTAGCCGAGTTCGGCGATCTCCGATGCCACCCCGATGAGGCGGCGCAGAAGCGCGTGCTCCTCGACGATGCGGGCGTAGCGGGGGGCGTTGCCGATGGCCGGGGTGTTGGCCTGCAGCGAGATGAGCACGGCCGGGCCGCCGATGGCGTCGAGCAGGCCGGCTCGGCGCAGCTCGTCGGCCACCGTGACGGGGTCGGCCGGCTCCCCCTGGGCGTAGAGGGACGTGACGGCGTCGAACACGTGCCCGTGGGCCGGCTTGTAGAAGTCGTCGCTGCCGCAGATCTGAACGGCCTCGACGATGGCGTCGCGCGACAACAGCATGGCGCCGAGGAGCGACTCCTCGGCATTGAGGTCGTGGGGCACCCGCCGGCCGCTGTCCCCCGGGGCCTGGCTGCGCCGGGCGTCGTCGATCGAGCGGACCATGAGTCAGGCCATCAGAGCCTGGCTTGGGTGTTGACCGGTAGAGGCTCTTGTTGTGGATTTCACCGTGGAACAACCTCCCGTTCACCCACAGGGGAACGTGTGTTCCCAGGGTAACCGGAGGGTGTGACCGCCTCCCCTGGCCTCAGGGACCGGGGTGGGATGGGTCGATCAGCGGTCGGCGACGACCTCGACGTTGAGCCGGAACTCGACGTCGGTGTGGAGCTTGACGGGGACCTCGTGGGAGCCAACCGTCTTGATGGCCTCGTCGATGTGCAGCTTGCGTCGGTCGAGCTCCACGCCCGACTGGGCGGTGACGGCGTCGGCCACGTCGGCCGCCGTGACGGAGCCGAACAGCCGGCCCTCGCGCCCGGCGCGGGCCGGGATCTTGATCACCAGCGGCACCAGCTTGCGGGCCACCGCCTCGGCGCCCTCACGGTCGCGGGCGTCCTTGACGTCGCGCGACCGCCGCATGGCGTCGGCCTGGGCCTGCACCCCGGGCGTGGCCACGATGGCGCGACCCTTGGGCACGAGGTAGTTACGGGCGAAGCCGTCGGCCACGTCGAGTACGTCGCCCTTCTTGCCCACCCCGTCGACATCGGTGCGCAGCACGACCCGCATCTACGCCTCCGCCAGGTCGTCGGCGGCGGCCACATCGAGGTCGCCCTCACCCAGGTCGTTGTCCGCATCGCCAGCGTCGGCAGGCGAGCCCTCACCCTCACGGCCGGGGGGTGGGCCCGTGGGTCGGGGCGGCGCTCCGTCGCGCGGGGGCATGGGGCCGCGGGGACCGCTGCCGCCCCTTCCGCCGCCCCGGGCGCCCGAACGCTCGGTGACCGTGCGCTGGGTGTAGGGCAGGAGGGCCAGCTCACGGGCCGTCTTGATGGCGACGGCCACCTCGCGCTGGTGCTGGGTGCAGTTGCCGGTGACCCTGCGGGCCCGGATCTTGCCCCGGTCGGACATGAAACGGCGGAGGAGGTTGACCTCTTTGTAGTCGACCCAGGGGATGTGCTCCGTGCAGAAGATGCAGACCTTCTTCTTGCCACCCCGGCGGTTCTCGCGCGGCGCCCGCTTGGTGCCGCGATCGCGGTCGTTGTTGCGTGCCATCTAGAACGGCTCCTCGTCGAACGACCCGTAGGGGGGTGCGGATTGACCCTGACCTGCTGCCGCGGGCGCGGGCGGCGGCGCCGGCCGGCCGCCGTCGCGCCCGCCCGAATAGCCGCCTCCGCCACCGGGGGCGCCGCCACCCTCGTTGGGGGTGCGTCGCTCGTTGCGGGTGATTGCGGCGGTGGCCCAGCGCAGGCTGGGACCGATCTCGTCGGCGATCACTTCGACCTTGGACCGCTTCTCGCCCTCCTGGCTCTCCCAGGAGCGCTGCTCCAGGCGGCCGGTGACGATGATGCGGGAGCCCTTGGCAAGGGACTCGGCCGCGTTCTCGGCCATCTCCCGCCAACAGACCACGTCGAAGAAGGACACCGCCTCCTTGCGCTCACCGCTCTGGCGGTCGGTCCAGACCCGGTTGACGGCGAGGCCGAACGAGGCGGTGGCCTGCCCGGCGGGGGTGAAGCGCAACTCCGGATCTCGGGTGACGTTGCCCACCAGTGTGACGCTGTTGTCCATTTGCGATCAGCTCTCTTTCGCGCTCGCCCCGTCGGGGCCGCTCTCGCTGGATGCGGTGGCGGCTGCAGCCGGGCGTGCCCGGGTAGCCGCGACAGGCAGGCGGATCACCTTGTGGCGGATCACCGCGTCGGCGAGGGTGAGCATGCGGCTCACCTCGTCCATGGCCTCCGGCTCTGCCGCCGCCTCGAGGAGGACGTAGTAGCCCTCCCAGCGATGGTTGAGCTCGTAGGCGAAACGGCGCTTGCCCCAGCGGTCGACCCGGCCGGGGTTGCCCCCGCTGGCCGAGATCATGCCGGTGGCCCGGTCGATGGTGGCACGGATGGCGTCCTCTTCCAGGGCAGGATCGAGGATGATCATGACTTCGTAGGGCCGCAAGGCCGCTCCTCCCTCTGGACCCGGCGCTCGGTGCGCTCGGGGCCCCGGCGGACCCGGGGCAGGGTTGCTTCGTACAGCCGGGTCATCGTAGTCGACGCGGGGGTTCGTTCCACAGCCCACAGTCTGGCCATGAGGTGTGACAGCCTCAGTCCCAGGCGCGTTCAGCGCCGGCAGGCGCCGCCCACGGTGAGCACCGACCCCTCGCCCACTCCGAGGCGGCCCAGGCCACCCTGGAGCACCTCGACGGCCAGCCGGTACGGCGCCGCCGGTGGGTAGGTGGGGCACCCCTCCCGGTCGGCGCAGGGCGCCATGTCGGTGGACGATACGAACCGGCCGTCGGCGCCGAACCAGGCGATGCTGAGCCCGACGGGGACGTCGCGCATGTAGAAAGGACCGTCGGTGTCGGCGTCGAAGCGGAACACCATGGCGTCGAAGCCGGCCAGGTCCCGGTGGCCCATGAGGCCCCTGGCCCGCTGCTGTTCGTTCTCGGCCAAGAGGGCGCAGAACTGCCCGGCGGTGGCCTGACCGCCGCTCGGGGTGATCTGGAAAGCGACCTCGCCGAAGCCGGGAATGCCACCCAGGCTGGGGTCGGCCGGCCCGTTGGCGCCCACCGTGAGGAGCGCTATCACGCTGAGGACGGCGACCGCCGCCGCCGCCCACCCGACCAGTCTGGGGTTCGCGCCGAGGGTCCGCTGCCTGAAATGGGCGCCCCTCACGGGTAGCCGCCCCGGGTCGACGCCTCGACCGCCACAACCCTTCTCACGCCGACTTGCTAGCACCTCCGCGCAGGCCCAGGGCCGCACCGGCCTCCTCCGCCAGCTGGTAGCTCTCGGCCTCGGCAGGGAACCGACCGGCCCGCACGTCGGCAGCGAAGGCCGAGACGGCGGCCACGCCATCAGCCTTCAGCGAGCCGTAGCGGCGCACGAAGCGGGGCAGGGGCCGGTCCTCGAGGCCCACGGCGTCGTGGAACACGAGCACCTGGCCGTCGCATCCGGGCCCGGCGCCGATGCCGATAGTGGGTACGTCAACCGCCCCGGTCACCAGGCGGGCCACCGGCGCGGGCACCCCCTCGAGCACGATGGCGAAGCACCCGGCGGCGGCCAGCGCCTGGGCATCGTCCACCAGGAGGGCGGCGGCGGCGGCGTCCTTGCCCTGCACCTTGTAGCCGCCGGTGGCGTGCAGGGACTGCGGCGTGAGCCCGAGGTGGCCCATCACCGGCACCTCGGCGTCGATCAGGGCGGCCACGACCGCCAGGCGCTTGCGGCCGCCCTCCAGCTTCACCGCCTGCGCCCCGGCCCGGATCAGCCGGCCGGCGTTGCGCACGGCGTCCTCGTTACCGACGTGGTAGCTCAGCCACGGCAGGTCGGCCACCACCAGCGCGTGTGGCCTCGCCCGCCCCACAGCGGCGGTGTGGTGGACCATGTCGTCCACCGTCACCTGCAGGGTGTCGTCGTAGCCGAGCACCACCATGGCCACCGAGTCGCCCACCAGGATGATGTCGACGCCTGCTTCGTCGGCGATGCGGGCGGTGGGGGCGTCGTAGGCGGTGATCATCACCAGCGGCGGCGTCCCACCTGCGTCTCCGGGGCGGACCTTCCGGGCCCGCACGGCGGGCACGGTGACTGCAGCGGGCCGGGTGGCCGTCATGGGGTCTCCTTTCCGTCCGGCGCCAGAGGCTGCCGGCGGGAGAACTTCCCTCCCAGCCTACCCGGAGCCCAGGCCCAGGAGCCCGGTGGTGGGGGGCGTGGACAGCGCGGTGGTGGGTGCTGCGGCGGGCGGAGGCGCGGTCGTGGAAGGCGGGCCGGCGGTGGGCGGCTTGGCGCCCGGCGTGGTCGTGGGCAACGCGACCGCCGGCGCAGTCGACGACGTGGTCGTGCTCGGCAGGACCACCCCCGGAGGCGGCGTGAGGATCTTGCCCCGACCCGTGTCGGCGCCCGGGAACGACCCCGTGTCCACCCCCTTCGTGGCGGCCTGCATGAAGCGGCGGAACACCACCGCCGGGAACGACCCGCCGTTCACCTTCCGCCCTCGCACGTCGTCCATCTTGTGGACATTGCCCTCGGGGAAGCCCATCCACACCGCGGTGGTGAGCCGGGGCGTGTAGCCCACGAACCAGGCGTCGCCGAAGTCCTGGGTGGTGCCCGTCTTGCCGGCCACCGGTTTGCCGATCCTGGCCGCCGTGCCCGAGCCGTCGGTCACGACCTTCTGGAGGACCAGGTTGACGATGTCGGCCTGCGACTGGTCGAGCACGCGCGTGCGGGCCGCGGGGCGGGGCGGGCGCAGCACGCGGCCGTCGGCGGTGGCCACCTGCACGATGACCGCGGGCGCGACGTGCACCCCCCGGTTGGCGAAGGTGGAGAACGCGCCCGCCATTTCCAGCACCGAGACCTCGGATGTGCCGAGGGCCAGGGAGATGTTCTCCACCAGGTCGGACGAGACGCCCGCCTCATGCGCCAGCCTGGCCACCTTGGCCGGGCCCACCACCTTGATCAGCTGGGCATAGACGGTGTTCACCGAGTTTCGGGTGGCGTCGACGAGGCTGACCGACGGGCCGAAGTCGGCGTCATCGAAGTTCTTGACCACGTAGTCCCTGCCCTCGTTGGCCTTGGGGAAGGTGATCTCCGGCGGGCCGGCCAGCGTGGACTGCACGCTGTAGCCGTCCCGCAGTGCGGCGGCCAGGACGAACGGCTTGAAGGTGGAGCCGGGCTGGCGGCCGGTGCCGCCGCCCTCCCGGCCCACGGCCAGGTTGACCTTGGCGAAGGCGTCGGCCGCCGTCCAGTCCCGACCGCCCACCATGGCCTTCACCTGGCCCTGGTCGTCCACCGCCACCAGGGCGCCGGCCGGGTCCCCCGGCTTGTCCAGGAAGCCGTAGACGGCGTCGTAGGCCTGCTCCTGCATACCGAGGTCGAGGGTGGTGGTGACGCGCAGGCCGCCCGAGTACAGCGCCGTGCGGCCGTAGGTGGCCTCCAGCTGCCGGCGGACGTACTCGACGAAGTACTGCGTGCCCTTGTCGGGCCGGGCGAAGGTGGTCTCCGCCTTGCCGCGTGCCAACACGTAGGACTCCACCGGCTCCTTCTCCACCGCCTGGCGCTGGTGGTGGGTGATGGCGTGCGTCTGCTCCATGGCGGTGAGGATCCGGGCCCGGCGGGCAGCGGCCACCGCCGGCGACTTGACGGCGTCGGCCGCCTCGGGCGAGCGGATGAGCCCGGCCAGGTACGCCGCCTCGCCGAGACCCAGCTCGCCCACGTCCTTGCCGAAGTACGACCGCGACGCCGCCTGCACGCCGTAGGCGCCACGGCCCAGGTAGATGGTGTTGAGGTAGCGCTCGAGGATCACCTGCTTGTCGTAGTGGCGCTCCAGCTTGACGGCCAGCACCGCCTCCTTGAGCTTGCGGAGGATCGTACGCTCGTGGTTCAGGTAGACGTTCTTGACGTACTGCTGTGTGAGGGTGGACCCACCCTGCAGCGACTTCCCCCGCACGTCGGCCAGGGTCGCCCGGGCGATGCCCACCGGGTCGATGCCGGGGTGGTCGAAGAACTTGCGGTCTTCGGCGGCGAGCACGGCGTCGACCACGATCTTCGGCACCTGGCCGAGGTGGACCGACACACGGTTCTCGCCGTTGTCGAGCGAGGCCAGCCGGGCGCCCTTGGCATCGAGGATGAGCGTGGTCTGGTCCTGCGGGACCTCCGGTGGCAACGGCACCCGCACCAGGAGGTAGGCCGAGCCGGCCAGCCCGGTGAAGACCAGCAGGGTGGCCAGGAACAGCAGCCGGCGGTAGCGCCACACCCAGCTACGCCTCGCAATGGGGGGGCGGCGGCGTGGTGGCGGGGCGGTGGGCAATGGTGGGACCGGGAGGCCCGTTCCGTGGGCCTCCCGACGCGGCCCCAGGCTACCCGTCCGCCCTGTCTGGCGGCCGGGGCTCGTCGGACGGAGGCGCGACGGTCGGCACCGCTGGACCCGCGGTCGCCGCCGCGAGCCCGCGGCGGCAAAGGGCGGCGGCGGCGGCGAGCAGCCCGGCCGCTGCGGCGACCGCCACGCCGCGGTCGTACGAGCTGAGACCAACGGCGCCCGACCAGGCCCACGTCCCCGGCGCGACCAGGAGCCAGGCGCCGAGGACAAGGGCCGGAACGGCCTCGACGGGGGGACGGGCCGCCGTCGGGCGGGCGGCCCCGCCCGAGGTGCCAGCGGCGCGCGCCGCCACGACGAGGGCGCTGGCAGCCACGGCGGCTGCCACCGCCACGGCCGGCCCGTGGCGCCCCGGTGGCACGACCTGCGTGGCCAGCGTGGCGGCCGCCGGCAACCCGAGGGCGGCAGCCACCGGGTGCTCGAGCACCACGGCGATGGCGGCGGCGGCGGCGAGCAGCGCCGCCACCGGTCCGAGGAGAGCCGACGAGGCGGCGACGGCCAGGGCGGCCAGGGCGACGCCGGGCCGGCGGGGGGCGGCCCACGCGGCGGCGACGGCGAGGGTGGCGCCGACGGCGACACCCGCGGTCACCGGTAGGTGGCCGGCAGCGGGAAGGGCCACGACCAGACCCGCCAGGGCGAGCGGCCATCGGCGCGACGGACCGAACGAGCCGGCCAGCACCAGGAGCGCTGCACCACCGAGGACGAGGGCCACCGCGAGGGCCGACCCGCCGGGCAGTGCCCAGCGGGTCTCCTCGACCCGCTCGGCCACCAGGGCCGCCACCACCGTGGCACAACCGACCACGGCGAGGATGCTCCGACCCCCCCGCCGGAAACGGACACCCGCTGCCGCCGGGCCGCGCCGCACACGGCGGTCCTCGTGCCCTCGGGCGGGTCGCCCCCTGGTCGGCCGGCGACCAACGGCGCCGACGGCGGCCGGACGAGGCGCCACGGCGGCAGTGGCTGTCGCCGCCACCTCCGCCACCGCCACCACCGCCAGCAGGACAGCCAGGGCGGCGGTGCTGCCGCCGCCGCCAGCCCCTGCCACGGCCAGCGGCGCGCCCATCAAGAGCAGGGCCCCGGCCTGCAGGGTCCCGAGGGACCGGGGTCTCCATCCGGCACCGACGAGGGCGGCCGTCCCTGCCGCCGCCGCCGCACCGGCAGCCGTGGTGGCCACCGGCGAGGCGTCGCCCCCGCCCAGGGCGATGGCCACCCATACGGCCGTCATCGCCGCCGTCAACCCGGTCCACGCCAGGCGAGCGTCGCTCACGAGGCCACCGCCAAGCCGGCGGCGGCGGCGGCCAGGACGATGGCGGCGACCCGTGCGTACCCGGCCGGTAGCCGGCTCCCGGCCATGGCGGCGCACCCCATCCCGGCGGCCGTGGCGACCAACCGCAGGGCCACGTCAGCCGGTCCACCCGGACCCGGGCCGGCCAGGGCCAGCGCGGCGGCCCCGCCAAAGGCCAGCGCCGGCCAACCCTCGGGTGCGGCCACCACCAGCGCAGCGGCCGCGCACCACACCGCGCCCACAGCGGCGATCGGGCCGACCACTGCGCCGGGGCCGAGCACCGACTGGGCCCCAGCGATGGCGTCGAGCGACGTCGTCCCCCACCTCACGGCCACCGCCGACAGGGCCAGCACCGCCACGCCCCCGGCGGCCACGTCGGCCGCCGCCACTCCGAGCAGCACGGCGAGCAGCACCGTGTCGCCCGATGAGGTGAGGACCAGCGCAGCGGCGCCAGCCAGTGCCGCCTGGCGGCCGTGGCCTGGCGGGCCGGCGATCAGGTGGACGAGGCCCGCCGCCGCCCGGCGGCGTAGGTGCGAGCCAGGTGGTTCCACGAGCAGGCCGGGCACACCTCCACCACGTAGCACGCCACGTCGCCCGCCCGTCGCGTGAGCCTGGCCAGCTCGGCGGCGTTGGCGAAGGCGGCCCCGCCGGGCGGGAGGCGGGGCCCGAAGGCGTAGGAGACGTACCTGAGGGTGGTCTCCGCACAGATCGGACAGGGCTGGTCCGCGGGTGAGCCCATACCGGTGGCGGTGCGCACCAGTTCGGGGTGGGCGTCACACACGTCGAGGCGAGAGAGCCGGCCGCGCTTGAACTCCTTCACGACCGAGTTGCGGGCCAGGCGGTAGTCGATCTGGCCCGGTGCCGAAGCTCCACCAGCGGCGCCCCGCACGGTCTCGGGCCGAAAGCTCACCGGGCCACGATCCGTCGGCGGTGGCCGGTGCATCGGCGTGCCGTGGCCCTCGTCCTCGCTACCGGCTGGCTCACGGGACTCCAGGGTAGCCCGCCACAGACCCGCCGATCGGCCCGCGACACCCGACCCCGGCCCGGCCCGGCGCCCGAGTCCGGCCCCGCACAGGGGTGCGCACCCCGGCGATGCTTGACGGGTCGATCCGAGGCGTTATGCTGGTTCTGATATATCGAGCCGATACATCGGAGCTACATGCTGGAGTTGGCCATCCTGGGGCTGCTGAAAGAGCAGGAACTCCACGGGTACGAACTGAAGAAGCGCCTCGGCGACACGCTGGGGCCGCTGTCGAGCGTCTCGTTCGGCTCGTTGTACCCGGCCCTCGCCAAGCTGGAGGCGGCCGGTGCGGTGAAGGCGGTGGAGGCCAACCAGCTCGCGCCGCTCGCCCCCGTCCCCCCCATGACCGGGTCCATCGGCGGCGAGCTGGCCGCCTTCCGGGCCCGCCGGGCAACCGTGCGCGGCACCCGGGGGAGCCGGGGCAAGAAGGTCTACGGCATCACCGAGCGCGGCGAGCAGCTGTTCGCCGAGCTCCTCACGGCGGACAGCGCCGCCGGCGGCGACGACCGGGGGTTCTCCCTCCGGCTGGCGTTCGCCCGCCACCTGCCCGCCGACGCCCGGCTGGGGCTCTTCGAGCGACGCCGGGCTCTGCTGGTGGAGCGCCTCGCCAAGGCCCGAGGGTCCATCCGGGCTGGTCGCGAACGCCTCGACAACTACACCCGCTCCCTGTTGGAGCACGGAACCGAAGCCACGGAGCGAGACATCTCCTGGCTCGACAAACTCATCGCCGCCGAGCGGCAGGAGGAACAGTCATGAAGAAGACCGTCAAGGTCGCCATCGCCGGCGTGGGCAACTGCGCGAGCTCCCTCGTCCAGGGCGTCGAGTACTACCGCGACGCCGACCCGGCCGACACCGTGCCCGGCCTCATGCACGTGGAACTCGGCGACTACCACGTGCGCGACGTGGAGTTCGTGGCCGCATTCGACGTCGACGCCGCCAAGGTGGGCCTCGATCTCGGCAAAGCGGTCTTCGCCGGCCAGAACAACACCATCCGCTTCGCCTCCGTGGGCGATCTGGGCGTCACCGTGCAGCGCGGGCCCACCTTCGACGGGCTGGGCAAGTACTACCGGGCCACGGTGGAGGAGTCGCCGGCCGAGCCCGTCGACATCATCGGGGCCCTGCGGGCGTCGGGCGCCGACGTGCTCGTGGCCTACCTGCCCGTGGGGTCGGAGGCGGCCCAGAAGCATTACGCCCAGGCCTGCATCGAGGCCGGCGTGGCCTTCGTGAACGCCATCCCGGTGTTCATCGCCAGCGACCCGGAGTGGGCCCGGCGCTTCACCGAGGCCGGCGTGCCCATCGTCGGTGACGACATCAAGAGCCAGGTCGGCGCCACCATCGTCCACCGCATGCTGGCCCGCCTGTTCGAGGATCGGGGCATGGTGCTCGACCGCACGTACCAGCTCAACGTGGGGGGCAACATGGACTTCAAGAACATGCTCGAGCGCGAGCGCCTGGAATCCAAGAAGGTCTCCAAGACCCAGGCCGTCACCTCGCAGATCGACAACGGCATCGCCGCCGACGACGTCCACATCGGCCCCTCCGACCACGTGGCCTGGCTGGAGGACCGCAAGTGGGCGTACATCCGCCTGGAGGGCCGCAACTTCGGCGACGTCCCCCTCAACGTCGAGCTCAAGCTGGAAGTGTGGGACTCTCCCAACTCGGCCGGCGTCATCATCGACGCGGTGCGCTGCGCCAAGATCGCACTCGACCGCGGCATCGGTGGCCCCCTCGAGGGCCCGTCCGCCTACTTCATGAAGTCCCCACCGGTCCAGCACCGCGACGAGGAAGCCCACCGCATGGTCGAGGAGTTCGCCGCCGGCTCTCCTTCCTGAGCCGTCGGCCGCCGGTGACGGCGGTGGCGCCCGGGCGCCGTGGGCAATGATCCTCATGGGCGGCGCCGAGCTGTAGCAACATTCCCCTGTGCATGCCGACAATGCCGCCGCGTGGGACCAGGCGGCCACCGCCTACCTGGCCGGCGCCCAGCTCCCCACCGACGTCGTCCACTACGGGCCCGACATAGGCACCGAGGCCGACTTCCGCCTGCTGGGGGACGTGAGGGGCAAGCGCGTCCTCGAGCTCGGTTGCGGCGGGGCTCAGAACTCGATCGCCTTCGCCAAGCAGGGCGCCATCGCCATCGGGGTCGACCTGTCGGCCGAGATGCTGGCCGCCGCCCGCCGGCTGGCTGATCGAGAGGAGGTGCGCGTCGAACTGCGGCACGGCGACATGGCCGACCTGGCCTTCGT
>Ga0307504_10000203_pt1 | contig 12248 bp, 11 predicted proteins | sample 19_S_MG_FD_194516 | JGI IMG/M metagenome (GOLD analysis project Ga0307504, IMG submission 194516) | Soil microbial communities from Populus trichocarpa stands in riparian zone in the Pacific Northwest, United States - 19_S | ecosystem: Environmental > Terrestrial > Soil > Riparian zone > Trees... | reverse complement strand
GCGCGAGCAGCCGCGCGGCCCGATCTTCGTTGGTACGCCGGGACCCCATTGCCCCGACGTAGGCGACCGGCAACCGCAACGCCACTTCGAGCAGTGGAACGTCGAACTTGGGATCGTGGGTCAGCACGCAGATCACGGTGCGCTCATCGACCCGCGTCCGGGCGAGGTACTTGTGGGGCCACTCGACGACGACGTCGTCGGCGTGAGGGAACCGCTCGGCGGTGGCAAAGACGGGCCGGGCGTCGCACACGGTGACCCGGAAGCCGAGAAATGAGCCGATCCGGGCCACCGCCGCGGCGAAGTCGATGGCACCGAACACGATCATGCGCGGTCGCGGGGCGTAACAGGAAACGAAGACCCCGATATCATCGATCCGGCGCTCGCCGTCGTGGCCATATCGGATCATCGCGGAGCGGCCCTGTTCGAGAAATCCCCGTGCGTCGTCGGTCACCGCCTCGTCGCGTCGCCGCGAGCCCAGACTGCCGCTCGTCGAGTCCGTCCGGATCACCAAGCGATGACCACGCAGGTCGTCGTCGGCGTCCACAATGGTGGCCACCGCGACCGGCCGACCCGCGCGAATGTCGTCCACGACCTCGGCGAGGTCGGGAAAGTTGCTCCGATTGACCCGCTCGACGAAGACCTCGATGGTCCCTCCGCAGGTCAGACCGACCGACAAGGCTCGGTCGTCGCTGACCCCATACCGCTGAAGGACGGGGGCGGCGCCATTACGGACCGAAGTGCCCAGCTCGTACACCGCGCTCTCGACACAGCCACCGGACACACTGCCGGCGACGGTTCCGTCCGGTCCGATCAGCATTACCGCGCCGGGCAGGCGCGGTGCCGAATTCCAGGTGCGGATCACGGTCCCGATCGCGACATCCGCACCCGCGGCCCACCAGGCCTCAAGCTGATCGAGCACGTCACGCATCGGCGATCACCTCCAGCAGCTCGTTCAGCGCCGCGACGCTTTCGCCGTCGGCCGTCGATATGCGGACAGAGCCGCTCAGGACGGAGCCGCTCCGGGGCAGGCGGCAAGGCTACCTCGATTTGATCGACGCGCTGCCCGCGCTTTCGCAGCGTCGTCCCCGAGTTGTCCCATTGGATTCAGGCCGTACGGTAGCGACATGGAACCGGTCTATTCCTCCGTCATCGCGCTGGCGCGGCTGGTGTTCGCGGCGCAGGGCTTGAAGTTCACTATCAACGGCGCGCCAAATGTGCCTCGGACGGGAGGCGCGGTGATGGCGATAAACCACACGGGCTACCTGGATTTCGCCTATGCCGGTTTCGCGGCCCGGCCTTCCAAGCGCTTCGTTCGGTTCATGGCTAAACGGGAGGTTTTCAAGCACCGGATTTCGGGGCCGCTGATGCGCGGGATGCATCACATCGAGGTGGATCGGGACGCGGGCGCCGCGTCCTTCCGGGCCGCCGTGCGCGCGCTGAAGGACGGCGAGATCGTCGGCGTGTTTCCCGAGGCCACTATCTCCCGTTCCTTCGAACTCAAGGAGTTCAAGAGCGGTACCGTGCGAATGGCGGCGGCGGCCGGTGTGCCCATTCTGCCGACGGTGATCTGGGGTTCCCAGCGCATCTGGACCAAGGACCACCCCAAACGGCTTGGTCGTCGCAACGTGCCGATCATCCTCAGCGTCGGTGAACCAATCACGGTAACCCGCAGGGAGGATGCCGAGGTAGCGGCCGACCTGCTCCGCGAGCGGATGACCGAGCTTTTGCACGCCGCCCAAGTCGGCTATCCGGAGCTCACCGGCAGCGATCTGAAGTATCTGCCCACTCGCCTGGGAGGTACCGCGCCGACCCCGGATCGGGCATCCGAACTCGATGCCGAGGAGATTGCGGCCCGGGCAGCTCGCCGCGCGGCGAAACAGGCCCGGCAGAGCTAGTCCCGCACGTGCTGAGCCGACCGGGGTGAGGCCGACCAAACCGGTGCTCACGGCGGTCGCTATCGTCACCGGCGTCGAGTCGGTCGCGATCGTCACCGGCCCGATCCGCCGAAGCGCACGAGTTTGCCGTCCAGCAGCACCACGTCGGGCCGGACGAGGGCGGCGGGCGACTCGCGGGGATCAACCGTGTAGGCCACCAGGTCGGCGGATGCGCCTTCCTCGATTCCGGGCAGGCCGAGCCAGGACCGCGCGGTCCACGACGCGGCTCCTATCGCGACCGTTACCGGCAGACCGGCGGCAATGAGCAACTCGACCTCGCGGCCCACCAACCCGTGCGGCACCATGCCGGCGTCGGTCCCGGCGATGATCGTGACCCCGGCGTCCACGGCGGCCCGGAGCGTTTCGGCCTGCTGATCGAGTTGCTCTTCGATCCTGCGCACTCCCTGCGACGAGTAACCGAGGTCGCGCACGAGTTGCCTGATGGCCGGGTCGATCGCTCGCGTGGGTACCCACGCGGTACCGGCCTCGGCGACCCGTTCGACCTGATCGGTACGCAGGAAGCTGCCGTGTTCGATCGAGTCGAATCCCGCGGACACCGCGGCTTCCACCGTTTCGGGCAGGACGCAGTGGATCGCCAGCCGCCCACCCGCGGCGTGCACTCGCCGAGCGGTTTCGGCAAGGGAATCGTCGTCATAGGTCCGCCGCATCGGCTCCGCGAGGGGTGAATCGCCGATGATCTTCACCCAAGCGCCGCTGATCGCTAGTTCACGCATCGCGGCCTCGGGCAGATCGGCGGCGTCCACCTCCCGCGCCAAGCCGGGAAAGTAGCTGTTGGGTGGGGCGAGAAATCTCCCGGCGGTGATCGTCCGGGGTAGACCATCGGCTGGTCCCAGACCGAATGATCCGTAACCGGGGCTCCCCGGTTCGCGAAGGGCCAGCACGCCGATGTCCAGATGGGCCCGCGCACTGGCCCGGACGCGGTCGTATTCGGCTGCCTCGTCTCCCGCCGGACTGGCCAGCGAAAGGTGTGCGTGGGCGTCGACCAGGCCGGGCAGCATGATGCAATCGGTGAGCAGGGTTCGAGCGCCTTCGACCGGCTCGAAGGTGAACCTGCCGTCCACCACGAAGACATCCCGGATACCTGCCTCGGGGAGAATGGTGCCTCGGATTCGGTACACGTCGCCCCCTGGGTATGCGATGACCTGGCTGAGGATTCCACCCGGCCGGGGCGAGGTCTAGTGCCGGATCGACCCGTCGGACGTCGGTTCCGCTCCGGGATCGAACCCGTCGGACGTCGGTTCGGCTCCGGGACTGAACCGGTCGGACGTCGGCTCCGCTCCGGGATCGAAGAGCACGTTCAATGGCGGCCGACCCCGAGACATCCAACCGGTTCCGGCCGCGCGCGACGGCCCTGCTGACACCTCAACCGGCGCGGCGTAGCGTCGGGACCGGTCAGCCCGACACCGACGGCAACACCAAGGGTGCGTAGTGGCCTGGCCATTACCTAGGTTTTACGGATTCGAGAGGCGCACGATGACGTCCGAGTTCACCTCCGACGGGGCGGCCGGAGCCTCACCCGTTACCGCTGGTCCGGGCGCCGCTGACCTGCGCGCCGCAGGGTCGGTGACGTTCGCCGGCGGCTTCGATCGAGCGTCGGTCGAGGCCGCGGCGGCGCTTGCGGTGCGGGCACCGTCTATCCACAACACCCAGCCCTGGCAATGGAACTACGGGCCAACGGGCTTGGAACTTCGCGCTGACCGCGACCGCCAACTTGCGGTCGCGGATCCGGACGGCCACTCGCTGCTGATCAGTTGCGGAGCGGCGCTGTCCCTGATGGAGGTCGGGTTGCGGGCCGCCGGCTGGTTGGTCGACGTCGAGCGCTTTCCGTCTCGCGCGGATCCGGACCTGTTGGCCAGACTGAGCCCGGCCGGGCGCGGGTCACCGAGTCAGCTCGACCTGGACCGCGCCGACGCGGGTTCCCGGCGGCGCAGTGACCGTCGTCCGTTCACCAGCGATGCCGTGACCGAAGACGCCATCGAGATCTTGCGGGCCTCCGCCGATCGAACGGGGGTGCACGTGCACTTTCCCGTCCGGGCCGAAGAAAAAGTCAATCTGGCCGTGGCGGTTTCGTGGGCCGATCGCATCGAACGCGACGATGTGGCCTACACAGCCGAGATGGCCCGCTGGGTGCATGATTCCGACGTGCATCCCGACGGCGTACCGGCGGAGGTGGTCCCTCGGATATCGGTCGGGCACGCACGGCACACCGACATCCCGCTACGCGATTTCGAGATCGGCATCACCGGCAAGAGTCTGATCGAGGCAGACGTGGACGAGCACCCGATCATCGCTGTGCTGATGACCGAGTCGGATTCCGGGCTAGACCAGCTGCGAGCCGGAGAGTCGATGATGCGTCTGATGATCGAGGCGGAACTCAATGATCTGGCGAGCTGCCCCCTCAGCCAGGCCGTCGACCTGGTCGCATTTCGGGCCCGGTTACAGACCTTGATGTCATGGTCGGGCTTCCCGCAGATGATGCTGCGTCTCGGCCGCCCGATCGGGGACGCGGGCGGCCGGACGCCTCGCCGACCGCTCACGGACGTACTGCATTTCAGCGGCGGCTGATGGTGCTCAATCTCAGCGCCGACCGAGACATTGCCGGCTGAGCCGACTTCAGCGGCGGCTGAGAATGCCCACCGTCACGCCGTCACGGCGATCAAGGTGGCGGTGATTTCCGCGCCGTTCGAGCTCCGGTAATTCAGTCGCTGACCAGGGTGCGCTCCCAGCAGGACGGTGCCGAGCGGGCTGCTGGGGGTGACCACGTCGACGCGCGCCGACGCTTGCTCGACGAACCCGATGAGGAACTCTTCGGGCTCCTCGTCATCGCCGAAGCGTAGTGTGACGCGGCTGCCGATCTCGGCTGCGGCAACATTGGCGACTTCGACGATCGGTGCCTGGAGCTGGAGCTGAAGGTTGGCGATTCTGACGTCCAATTCCTCCAGTCGAATCAGTGCCTCGACGTTTCCGGCGTGATCGGCGGCGTCGCCGGAGCCACCAGGCGGGATGCTCTCGAGGGCGGCTTGGGCGCGTTGGGACTTCAGGTCGGCCAGCCGGGCCTCGAGGGCATCACGGGCCGACGGCGACAGGGCTGGAAGGGTCATAGTCACGTTATGTCCTTAGGAAAAATTCGGTCCGGAGTAGCTTGCAACTCCGCAGTGCCGCGATTCGTTCCGAGGCGCGGGCGAATTTGGCGATAGCCACAGGTCAGGCTCAGGCCGACCCCGCGCGAATGTGAGCCGCTCCTCGAATCAGGCTGTATCAGGCAGCTGACGCGAGGTTGCTGGCTTGCGCCGAAATCACAGCGGGCTCGTGTTCGCTTGCCAGTTCATCACAACTTTGGCGAATCGATTAGGTTCGGTGGGGTAGGCGCGGGGAAAGGTAGGCGATCGATGGTTGGTCGGCGCTGGTCCGGAATCGCCGTTCGGGTCGCCTTTCTGCTGTACGCGATCGGATTGCTGGCATGGCTTGTGCTCGGCCTGCTGCCGACGCTGGCCGTGGACGTGCCCGCCGTGCGGCACGCCCTGCTGTCCTGGTCCGCTCATGCCACGGGGTTCGGTCGGGCCGCTGACCGGGTTATTCACCCGACAATGGCGACGCCGGTTCTCCCGGCGGCCGATGCCTGGCTCCAGTACGCCTTCAGCCTGCTCAACCTGAGCCTTGGGCTGCTCCTGATAACCCGCAGGCCGGATGATCGGGTACCTCGGCTGCTGGGCTTTGCCCTGCTGGGCACGGCGGCGACCTTCAATCTTCCCAGTCATCGGGCCTTCCACATCACCGGCAGTCCCTGGCCCATTGCGGTGATCCACTTCATGTTCCACATCGTCTCTGGGAGCGCCTACATCTGGGCCGTCGTGTTGTTTCCAGACGGTCGTCTGCCGCGCCCGATCCGCGTGCGGGGCTGGTCTTTTCGAGTCGTCGTCGTGTCGGTCACCGCATTGGCGGCGCTGATCTGCTGGCGGAGCAGTTATCTGGCCCATCCGCAGTTCTTCGTGATCTTCTTCGGAATCGCGGTAGCCATCGCGGGGGAGGGTGCCCAGATACTGCGCCTGCGAGATTCTCGCACGAGCGCGGCTGAGCGTCGAGTCGCGCGGCTGCTGTGCGCCGCGCTGCTCCCGGCGCTGGCCACCGCGCTGCTCTGGTCTGGCGCGCGTACGCTCGCGTCGATCGCACCGGCGTCCACCTCCCGGGGTGCGGTCGCCTTCGCCGACCAGGCTCAGCGCGCCTTCCCGGCCGTCTTCGCCCTGGTTCCGCTGGTGTTGTGCGCGGCGGTTCTTCGATATCGCCTGTGGGACATCGACCGCCTGCTCAGTCGCGTCCTGGTTTTCTCCGCCCTTGCCGTGGCCGTCAGCGCGGGCTACGTCATCGCTGTGGTTGCCGGTGGGTGGCTCGCGAACGGAGGCCTGTGGTCTACGGTCGCGATCCTGTCGGTCGCCGCTGTGGCGCTAGAGCCGCTTCGTGCTGGGGTTCGGCGATGGGCGAACAAGGTCGTCTACGGGCAGGACCTCACCCCGACCGGTGCGATGCGGGCCCTGATCAGTGGGCTGGAACACCTTTCGCCCACGGCCGAACTCGATGAACTGGTATCGGTGGTCGTTCGCGCCACCCGGGCTGACCAGGCCGCGTTGTGGTTGGTCGATGGCGACACCTATAGCCGCGCCGCGGGGTTTCCCGCAGCGCGCGGGTCGCTGCCGGACGGCGGAGACCCGCGCGATGTCAGGTTGGCAGGCGATGTCAGGTTGGCAGGCGATGTCAGGTTGGCAGGCGCTGTCTCCGGCGACGACGAGGACATGAACTCAGCGGTGGCCGAGCTGCTCGGGTGTTCTCAGTGGTGGCCGGTGCGCCATCAATCCGAGCTGCTAGGCGTGCTGGCGGTAACCTCACCCGATGGTGCCAGGCTGACCCATGCTGAGACCGCTCTGGTCGCCGACGTCGCCGCTCACGCCGGGCTGCTGCTGCATAACGCGACGCTCACTCTCCAACTGGCGCGCTATGTCTCCGAGCTGGCCGAACAGTCAGACCGGCTGCGCCTGGCAAGACGTAGGCTGGTGGCATCCCAAGACAGCGAACGTCGACGGCTCGAGCGCGATCTGCACGACGGGGCTCAGCAGGCCTTGGTCGCCGGGATCATCGGACTGCGTGCCAGCACGGCGATCAAATCCGCGGGCCCGAGCCTGTCGCGGGAACTGACCGAACTGCTGGCTGTGCTCGACGTAGCCAATGCGGCGTTGATGGATCTTAACGGAATGGCCCAGCCGCGGGTTCTGGCCGAACTCGGGTTCGCGGGTGCGCTGGAGGAGTGCGCCCGCCTCGCCCGCCGATCAGGCCTGGCGGTCAGGGTCGAGCTGGACGTGTGGGACGAGGCGGAATCCGATTCCGATCGCGACGTCGAGACGGCGATCTATTTCTGCTGTGCCGAGGCACTTCAGAACGTGGCGAAATACGCGCGGGCGCGATCCGTCGTGCTGCAAGTGAGAACCGCTGACGACGCGGCGCATTTCAGCGTTAGCGACGATGGTGTCGGCTTCGACCCGGGTTTGGTTGCCGACCGGGGCGGCGGCCTGCCGGCGCTGAGTGATCGGCTGGCCGTGCTCGGCGGTTGGCTTGACGTCGTGTCGAGCCCCGGTGCGGGCACTGTCGTGCGGGGTCAGATACCACTCAGCGTCGCGGCGGCGCGCCGATGACGTCGACCGTCGCGCGTAGCGTCTCCCGACACGTGATCCTGCTCTTGATGAGATTGGTGGTGGCCTTCAGCTGCTACGCGGTGTTCGTGATCGCGATCCGGCACGGCGTGCATGATCAGAGCCGGCCGCCGCTGACCGTTGTCGTGCTGGCGACGGCCGTTGTAGCCGCTGTGCTCTGGTTGTCGCAGGACTCGCTGGGGCGGATCGCTGACCGGCTCGCGTTCGGAGCCGACTCGGCCGGCTACCTCGTCGTGCGCGACCTGCTGAACCAGATGTCGACGACCCTGTCCGTGGATGAAGTGATACCGCGACTGGCTGAGGTCGCCGGGCGGGCGGCTCGGGGATCCCGGGCCCAGGTTCGGCTGTGGATGGCTGACGGAGCACGCTGGTCGCAGGCTTGGCCGGCGAAGTCCGAGCCCGTCGGTGCCTCGGTGACAGTGGATGTCCAGCATCGCGGCGACATGGTCGGAGAGATCGAAGTCGAAATCGAAGATCCCGAGGTTTCGCCGTTCGACCGGCGGTTGCTCGATGAGCTCGCTGGGCCTGCCGGATTGGCCTTGTCGACGGTTCGGCTCACCTATGAACTGCGCCGGCGAATGACCGACCTCAAGCAGCTCAACGAGGCACTGCGCGCGTCGAGTGCGCGAATGTTGAATACCCGCGCGCGGGAACAGCGGAGGCTGCAGGCCGAAATCGACCGGCGCGTCCTGCCGCATCTCGCGCTGGCAACCAGCGAGGTGGCTCAGGCCGGCAGCCAGATCGAGCAGGACGTCGATCCGGCACTCTTGGAGGCGGCCGCCGCGCATACCAGCCAGGCACTCGACGCCCTGCGGACCATCGCACGGGGAATATTTCCGCCCACTTTGACAGACGCGGGTCTGGCCACCGCCCTCGACGGGTGGTTGGACCGTGCGGGCATTCCGGCGACAATCACAATCGAAGGTGCCGCGGACCGACTTCACGCGGACCCGGAAGAGGAGGCCTGTCTGTACTTCAGCGCGGTTACCGCGGTCGGCGAGCTGGCCGCCGGGTCCCCGAATTCTTGTGGGGCGCTGTCGCTGCGTCTTGAGGTTGCCGCTGACGTAGCTACCTTGTCGGTCGGCGGAGCGGGCAGTCGATCGTTGAGTGAGGGCGCCGTGACCGCGATCCGCGACCGTGCGGAGGCCTTCGGTGGAACCGTGGAGATCGGAGCGGGCGCGCAGGAGACCGTTGTCAGGGTGACGGTTGCGTTGGAGGATCGACAGATGCGCGTGTCCTCCAGCGGTATCGAGGCACCATGACGATCAGCGTGGTGCTGGCGGAGGACAGCTTCCTGGTTCGCGAGGGCGTCAACCGAATGCTCAGCGCGTCCGGTGAATTCGAGGTGCTGGCCTCATGCGGGGACCTGGACGAAGCCATCGTCGCCGTCGACAAGCAACCGCCGGACGTGGTTCTGACCGATATCAGGATGCCGCCAACCCGCAGGGACGAGGGCCTTCGACTGGCCGAGTATTGCCGCAAGAATCATCCGGGCGTCGGCGTGCTGTTGCTGAGCCAGTACGTCGAGGCAGGCTACGTGAAGGTCCTGCTCGAGCAGGGCACCGAGGGCCGAGGTTACCTGCTGAAGGAGCGCGTTGGCGACCTCGCGGACCTGACCCGCGCCATTCGCGCGATCGCTTCGGGTGAGTCGGCGATTGATCCGAAGGTGATCGAGTCCCTGGTGCACGGCCGTTCCCGGGTTGGGGACCCGAGTATCTCCCGGCTTACCCCACGAGAGCGCGAGGTGCTCGCCGCGATCGCTCAGGGCCGGACCAACGCCGCGGTCGCCAAGGATCTGGTGCTCACCCAGCATGCGGTCGAGAAGCACATCAACTCGATCTTCGCGAAGCTGGGGCTCACCGGCGATCAGCAACACCATCCGAGGGTGCGGGCGGCGCTGATGTACCTGACCGAAGGACGGCACTGAGTTGCGGGCCGAACCCCGATCGCGCATCGGAGTTCTCGTCGTCGACGATCAGCATTTCTTCCGTCGCGCGGTGGTCGCCCTGATCCGGTCGGTGCCGTCCCTGGAAGTGCTGGGTGAGGCACGTTCGGGCGAGGAGGCGGTTGAGATGGCTCATTCGCTGGCACCCGACTTCGTCCTGATGGACGTCAAGCTGCCCGGCATCGACGGAGTCACCGCGACCGCGCGCATCGTGAGCGATCTTCCGTCGACCCGCGTCCTGCTCGTCTCGACCTATGAACTGGCCGATCTGCCGGCTCGCATGGCCACCTGCGGGGCGATCGGGTTCTCGCGGAAGCAGGACCTCGATGCGCGGGTTCTGCTCGATAGCGCCACTACCTGGACCGCTTAACCGGGCGTGGCGGTCAGCGGTGCCGAGCGCTGATAGCGGAGCAGGACGACCCCGTTGCCGAACGTGCGAGCCTCAGCCAGCCGCAGGTTGGTCCTGACGTCTGACGGCTGGAAGAGGGGCTTGCCCCGTCCTAGGACGATCGGGTGCACGTAGAGCCGGTATTCGTCGATCAGGTCGAGTCGCATGAACGCCGCGGCAAGCTCGGCCCCACCCAGCACCAGGTCCGCACCGGGTTGTGCCTTGAGGTTCATGACCATCTCGGCGTCGAGGTCTCGGACCACCACCGTGTTCCAACCGGCTCGGTCCAGCGTCCTGGAGAATACGATTTTGGGCATGTCCCGCCAGATTTGGGCGAACTCGATCATCGGCCCGGTACTGGCCGGGTCGGTGTCGGCCGTCGGCCAGAATGCCGCCATCAGCTCGTAGGTGACACGTCCGGACACGAAGGCGCCCATTCCGCCGAGCTGCTCGTTGAAATGGCTGTGCAACTCGTCGTCGACCAGATGCCAGTCGATATCGCGCTCGGGTCCCTCGAAGAAACCGTCGACAGACACCGACATCATCAAGATGATCTTCCTCATCGCGGTCAGCTTTCCCTTTCGTCCTGGTCGCGGTCCAGCCGCGCGAGCTCCGACCGCAGGTAGTCCCGGGTGACCACGTCACCGAGCGCGATCCTGATCGCGGCGATCTCGCGGGCCAGATACTCCGCATCGGCGATGGCGCGTAGGTTTCGGTCCCGGTCCGCCTCAGCCTGAATCCGGTCCCGATCCGCTTGCCGGTTCTGGGCGAGCAGGATGAGGGGTGCGGCGTAGGCGGCCTGGGTTGAGAAGGCCAGGTTCAGCAGGATGAACGGGTACGGGTCGAAGCGGAGGCTGACCGCGATGATGTTGAAGGTGATCCAAACGATCACCAGTGCGGTCTGGATGGCCAGGTAACGAGCTGTGCCGAAATATCGGGCGATCGATTCGGAGTACGCGCCGAACGTCTCCGCATCGATCTTGGGGGCGCGCAGACCTCTCGGGGCCCGTGGCTGGTCGAGCCGGCGCCTGGCCTCACTCATGCCCCGGCTCCGTGGGCAAGGCCGTCAGCGGGTTCGTCACGGTCGCGCCAGTCCTCGGGCAGCAGATGGTCGATGACATCGTCGACGCTGACGGCACCGAGCAGCCGATCGTTGTCGTCGACGACCGGTGCGGCGACCAGGTTGTAGGTGGCCAGGTGCCGGGTCACCTGTTGCAGCGTCGCCTCGGGCATCAGCGGGTCGATGTCGCGGTCGAGCACCCCGGACACGAGGGAGGACGGCGGTTCCCGCAGCAACCGCTGGAAGTGTCCGGTGCCCAGATACCGACCGGTGGGCGTGGCTTGTGGGGGCCGTACCACGAACACCTGAGCCGCCAGTGCCGGCGTGAGGTCCGGATTGCGCAGCCGGGCGAGCGCTTCGGCGACGGTGGCGTCCGGCAATAGCACCACCGGCTCCGAGGTCATCATGCCGCCAGCGGTGTAGTCGCCGTAGGTCATCAGGCGCCGGACCGGCGCCGCTTCGTCCGGTTCCATGATCTGGAGCAGCCGTTCCTGCTCGGCGGGAGGCAGTTCCCGCAGCAGGTCGGCGGCGTCGTCGTCATTCATGTGCTCCAGGACGTCGGCGGCCCGCTCGTCGGTCAGGCCCGTGATGATGCTTACCCGGTCGTCGTCGGGCAGTTCCTCCAGCACGTCGGCAAGCCGGTCGTCGTCGAGGGCGTCGGCGACCTCTTGCTGGCGTTTGCCGGTCATGTCCTGCGCGGCCAGATCCGCCGGACGCAGGCCGGCCAGCACCGCCAACAGGGATGCCGCCCCCTGACCGCTCTCGGTCACCGAGAGCCCGTCGACATCGTTCCAGTCCAGTTGGTTGACCATCGCTCGACGGCGCCCGAGCCGGGTGCTTGACGCCCGCACCGCCAACCGGGTGATCACCCAGTCGCGGGCCCGGTTCTGCTCCATCGCGGCGTCGACCACGACCAACCGCGTCCCGTCCTCGATGCGGGTTACCGTGCGGTCCAGTACCTCGCTCAGTACCAATAGTTCGTCCGGCCGCTGTTCGAAACGCTTCAGGTTGACACTGCCCGTGGTCAGCACGACGGCGTCCGGTTCGATTCGGGTGACCCGGCCCATCGGGACGAAGATACGTCGCCGGTGCTGCACTTCGATGACCAGCCCGAGGACCCGGGGCGGTTGTCGGCCCACCCGCAGGGTAGCCACGGCATCGCGGACCCGTCCCAGCTGGTCGCCGTTGGGGTCGAAAACAC
>Ga0307504_10000202_pt1 | contig 12259 bp, 10 predicted proteins | sample 19_S_MG_FD_194516 | JGI IMG/M metagenome (GOLD analysis project Ga0307504, IMG submission 194516) | Soil microbial communities from Populus trichocarpa stands in riparian zone in the Pacific Northwest, United States - 19_S | ecosystem: Environmental > Terrestrial > Soil > Riparian zone > Trees... | reverse complement strand
GAGACGGTCGGTCTCAAGCTCGAGAACGCCGGCCTCGATCTGCTGGGCCGCGCCCGCCGGATCAACGTCGCCAAGGACGAGACCACGATCGTCGAGGGCTCCGGCGATGCCGACCAGATCCAGGGCCGGGTCAACCAGATCCGTTCCGAGATCGAGAACTCCGACTCCGACTACGACCGTGAGAAGCTTCAGGAGCGGTTGGCGAAGCTGGCCGGCGGCGTTGCGGTCATCAAGGTCGGTGCGGCAACCGAGGTCGAACTCAAGGAGCGCAAGCACCGAATTGAGGATGCCGTCCGTAACGCGAAGGCAGCGGTCGAAGAGGGCCTGCTGCCCGGTGGTGGCGTCGCGCTGGCGAACGCCGCCACGACCGCGTTCGACAAGCTTGACCTGTCGGGTGACGAGGCGACCGGTGCGAACATCGTCCGGGTCGCGCTGACCGCGCCCCTCAAGCAGATCGCGATCAACGCCGGACTCGAGGGTGGTGTCGTGGCCGAGAAGGTCGCGGGCCTGCAGGCTGGTTGGGGCCTCAACGCCGCGACCGGCGAGTACGTGGACATGGTCAAGGCCGGCATCGTCGAGCCCGCCAAGGTGACCCGGTCGGCCCTGCAGAACGCGGCTTCCATCGCCGCGCTCTTCCTGACCACCGAGGCCGTCGTGGCGGACAAGCCGGAGAAGGCTTCCGCACCCGCCGGTGGTGGCGGTCCCGACATGGGTGGCATGGACTTCTAGGAGTTCCGCCGCTCGGGCCCTTCGTGGACCCGCGGCCGCGCGCGAAAGGGCGATCCCGGTACCTCCGGGATCGCCCTTTCGCCGTCCAGGCCGCCGAAACCTCCTGGGCGCGGCGCCCAGCTCATGCGCGCCGGGCGAGCTGCTGCCGGCTGCCACCGGACAGATCGACCGGGTCAAGCGAGAATTGGCGATGCCGGTGCGCGGCCCAGATGGATCGGTCATGATCTAGCCATGAAACTGCGCGAAGAAAACGTCTCCGATCTGACCGTCGAGCAGATCTTTGCGGCCCGGTGCGAGCAGAGCGTGCGCGAGCGGGCCTGCGCGGAATCCGGCGCCCTCTCCTGGGACGTCACGATCACTCCGGACGGCGACGGAGCCACCATCCGGGTCGATCGGGTGATGCCGCCGCGGGTTCCGGACTTCGCCAGGAAATTCGTCGGTGACTCAATCGCGATCACTCAGACCGAGCGGTGGCGAGGGGCGGACGAGCAGGGCGCGCGCAGGGTCGACGTACGGCTGACCATCAAGGGTCAGCCGGCGACCATGGTCGCCACCGGCACCGTCGAAGCTCGGGGCGCGGGTTCGGTGGAGATTCTCGAGGGCGAGGTCAAGGTCGCCGTCCCGTTCCTGGGCAGAAAGATCGAACCCGAAATCGTGCGGGTGATCGCGTCGGCCCTCAGGGTCGAGCAACGGGTCGGGCTGGAGTGGGTATACGCGAACAGCTAGCCGCTGCCCCAACCCGCGGCGGGCGATACCGCCGGCCCGTCGCGCCGCCCCATCGCGTCGCCGGCTCGGGCAACCGGTGGGCGATCAGAGGGGCCGGAGCAGGTCGTCGGCGTCGACAATCGTGTAGGCGTAGCCCTGTTCGGCCAGAAAACGCTGCCGGTGCGCGGCGTATTCGGCGTCCAACGTGTCCCGGCTGACGACCGTGTAGAAGTGCGCCTGCCGGCCGTCCTGTTTCGGTCTGAGCACCCGGCCGAGACGTTGCGCCTCCTCCTGTCGCGAGCCGAAGGTGCCGGAGATCTGAATGGCAACGGCGGCCTCGGGAAGATCGATCGAGAAGTTTGCCACCTTACTGACCACCAGAACCCGGGTCTCGCCAGCGCGGAAGGAGTCGAACAGCCGCTCACGCTCCTTGTTCGGTGTCGAACCCTGGATGATCGGGACATCGCCGAGGTGCTGGCCGATTTCCTCGAGCTGATCGAGGTAGGCGCCGATGACCAGCACCTGGTCGTTCGGGTGCCGCCCCACGATCGCCTCGATCACCGCGAGCTTCGTGCGCGCGGTCGCGGCGATCTTGTACTTGTCCTCGGCCTCCGCCGTCGCGTAGGTCATCCGTTCCGCGTCCGTCAGGGTGACTCTGACCTCGGAGCAGTCGGCCGGCGCGATCCATCCCTGGTTCTCGATGTCCTTCCACGGCGCGTCGTAGCGTTTGGGTCCGATGAGGGAGAACACGTCCCCCTCACGACCGTCCTCCCGCACGAGGGTGGCGGTGAGTCCGAGGCGTCGACGTGATTGCAGGTCCGCGGTCAGGCGAAAGATCGGCGCCGGGAGCAGGTGCACCTCGTCATAGACGATGAGACCCCAATCCCTGGAGTCGAAGAGTTCGAGGTGCCGGTACTCGCCTTTGCGGCGGGTCGTCATGATCTGGTACGTGGCGATGGTGACCGGCCGGATCTCCTTCCGTTCGCCGGAGTACTCGCCGATCTCCTCCTCGGTGAGCGACGTGCGTGCGATCAGCTCCCTCTTCCATTGCCGACCGGACACGGTGTTGGTGACCAGAATCAGTGTGGTCGCCTTGGCCTGGGCCATCGCCGCGGCGCCGACCAGGGTCTTCCCGGCGCCGCAGGGCAGCACCACGACTCCTGACCCACCGGCCCAGAAGGACTCGACCGCCTCCTGCTGGTAACCGCGCAATGCCCAGTCGCGGTTGTCCAGTTCGATCGGGTGCGCCTCACCGTCGACGTAGCCCGCCAGGTCCTCCGCGGGCCAGCCCACCTTGAGCAGCGCCTGCTTGAGGCGGCCACGCTCGGAGGGATGGACCAGCACGATGTCCGGGTCGATCCGCTCGCCCAGCATCGGCGCGATCTTCTTCTGCCGAAGAACTTCTTCCAGCACCGCCCGATCGAGGGAGATGAGCACCAGCCCGTGGGTCGGGTGCTTTGCCAGCTGAAGCCGGCCGTACCGGTCCATGGTGTCGGCCACGTCCACCAGCAACGCGTGCGGAACGGTGTAACGCGAGAAACGGACCAGTGCGTCCACCACCTGCTCGGCGTCGTGCCCCGCGGCGCGTGCGTTCCAGAGGCCGAGCGGGGTCAGGCGGTAGGTGTGGACATGCTCGGGCGATCGTTCCAGCTCGGCGAAGGGAGCGATCGCGGCACGCGCTTGGCCGGCCATCGGGTGGTCGACCTCGAGCAGCAATGTCTTGTCGGACTGGACGATCAGCGGGCCGTCTGTCACCGGGCTCCTCAGCTGGATGCGCGGGGTCGCGCGGCCGGTTGCCGCGGAGCGCAGTCATCATTGTGCCAAGTCCGCGGCCCAGCGTGATATTTCAGACTCACCTTGGTCGCGCGTTTCGCAGCGAGTATTTGCCTTTCAAGCGTATTACCCGATACTTCCTATACGATGCGCCGATGCCGTGTCGAGTTCGGGAGGCCCATGCGGGACGCACCCGAACAGCGGGGGTAACGACCGGTGTGGCGCGCGAACCCGCACGTTCGGACGTTTATGGAGGTAATCATGAGACTCAGCAGACCCCACCCGGTGATCGCGGGGGTGTCCGGAGCCGGCGTGCTGCTCGCCGGCCTCGTCATCGGCCTCGCCATCGGCCCGTCGGCCGTCGCCGCCGACACCGGGCCGGTCCGCTCGGCGGCCGTTCTCGGTAATGCCATCGCGACCCTGGCCAGTTCGGCAGCCGTTCCCGGTACGGCCTGGGCGATCGACCCGGCGGCCCATCAGGTCGTCCTTTCATTGGATGCCACCGTGACGGGCGTCAAGCTTGCCCGGGTCAACCGGGCGGTGACCACGCTGGGCGACGCCGTGCGCGTCGAGCGGGTCGCCGGCACCTTCAGCCTGCGGATCGCCGGTGGCGATGCCATCTATGGAAGCAGCTACCGCTGCTCGCTCGGCTTCAACGTGCGCAATGGCGCCGGCACGTACTTCTTCCTCACCGCCGGCCATTGCGGCAACCTGGCCTCGACCTGGTTCAGCAACTCCAGCCACACGACAGTTCTGGGCAGCCGAACCGGAACCAGCTTCCCGGGCAACGACTTCGCCATTGTCAAATACACCAACACCTCGGTGACCCACCCCGGTACGGTCGACCTCTACTCCGGCAGCCAGGACATCACCCGGTCCGGAAACGCGTCGGTGGGAGAGACCGTCTGGCGAAGCGGCAGTACCAGCGGGCTGCACCACGGCACCGTGACGGCGGTGAACGCGACAGTGAACTACCCCGAAGGCACCGTGTCCGGCCTGATCAAGACGACGGTATGCGCGGAGCCGGGCGACAGTGGGGGTTCGTTGTTTGACGGTGGCACCGCGCTCGGGCTCACCTCCGGTGGTAGCGGCAACTGCAGCTCAGGCGGCATCACCTTCTTCCAGCCGGTCTCCGAGGCGCTCAGCGTCTATGGGGTCAGCGTTTACTGACCAGGAAGGACGGCGCGCGCCGGTTCAGCCTGGTCGTTTATCGACCGGCGAGGACGGCGCGCGCGGTTCAGCCGCCGAGCACGCTCACCGTCGTGATCCGCTGTAACGGGTAGCTGTGCAGCCGGTGGTCGTCCGGAATATGCCCGCGGATCATTCCCCCGCCGAGAGAAATCGGCATCAGCGTGCGCTGGGACGGCCTCCCGGTGTCGTCGACGTACCCGAGCGCGATGGTCTGCTCGTTGCGGATCGCCTGACGCAGCAGCTCCAGGATCGAAGCCGAGGTCACCCCGGGAATCTGCTGGCTGACCCGGATGGCCGACTGGCTGACCGCGGCGGCGAGCTTCTCGCTGGCTCGGAGTCGGCCGACGACCTCCCGCACCTGCGCCTCACCAATGTCGTGGCGGCGAACTCGGGCGACCCGGCTGTGCGGCCGCGCGGCCACTCTCGGGGAATCCGCGGCGTAGGTCACGATGGCGCCGTCCGCGGATTCGGCCGCCGGTGAAAAGCCCGCTGTCCGCAGGCGCTCCAGAATTGTGGAGATGCCGGACGTGCAGACGAGCACAGTTGGCGCGATCCGTTGTAGGCCCAGAGATTCCAGGGTCGGCTCGGCCATCACCCGATCCAGCAGGGACGCGTCGTCGCAGCGCAGGTAACTCGTTCCGCTGCCGGCCCGTAATCGCCCGTGCTGGGTGGCCACATCGTTGATCAGGTACCGCAACGCCTGGGGCAATGGCGTGCGCGACCTGGCCGTGAAGAACTGCAACAGGTCCGAACCGGTGCGCCCTGCGTCCAGCGCGCGGCGCAGGCTGGTCGGGCCGAGCCGGTACACCGAGGCGCCTCCGGTGGATTCAAGATCCGCGGCCAGCGCCAATTCCCGACGCAACTCCGAGGCCGGTGGTCCGGGGACGACAACCGTGAGGTCTGGTTGCACCAGGAATTCCTCGACTTCGGCCGGGAGCGCGGCGACCAACGCCTCGGTCGCGTTGACGTCGGCCCGAGCCGACCCGGTTTCGGCACCGTCGACAAGCGGCCGGGCGTAATCGGGTATCGCACCGTAACCGGTCACCCCGAGGAGTGCGGCCTCCTCGAGAATGGCAGCGGCGACTGCCCGGCCAGCCGAGGCCCGGCGGGGCGCTCCCCAGGCGAGTCGGTTGAGAACGTCGTCCTGCGATGTCGGTGCGTGCCCGGCCGGTAACTGCTCCAGCAGGTGCAGCAACTGAAGCCGAAGTGCCGGAGCGCTGTGCCGCTCGACGTCGGTCGACAATGCCGCGATGGTCTTGTCGCGGTCGTCCCGATCACCGATCAGGCTCGGCAACCGGGTCATGGTCAGCCACGCTGCCGATACTTGCACCCAGCGTGCCGCGGTGGGTCGACGCAGCCAGGAGTCGTACTCCGTGGTCGGCAGATAGGCGGCGTCGACCGTGCTCGAACACGACAGCAGACCTGCCTCGAAGGTGATCTCGACGAGAAGGGCGGCCACTGATTCCGCAACATCGAGGATGCGGGCCAGCCGGCGCAGTTCCCGAACACCCAACCCGCCGGAGCGCAGCGGCACGGGCGGATCGTCGGCTATCGCGTTGAGCAGAACCTCGATGAGGCGGACGGTGTCGAGCACCCGGGACGCCCCGCCGCCGTCGATGACCTCGGCGCCGCGGTGAACGGTGGCGATCGGGTTCGGCTCAGGGCGCACAGAGCCGGCCGGATGTGGCCGCAACCGCAGCGCGATCTCACGCGGGAGCTCCACGGTGTCCCGGTCCACGGGGACGAGCAACCCGCGCGCGACCAGCGACCGAGCCGGGTTGGTCGCGTCGGCCTCGACTCCCGCGTTGCGCAGCGCCCCGATCGGCGGCCCGTCGGCCAATCGATCCAGGATGGCACGCTCCGCCGGAGGGCTCTCGGCGAGAAGCTGGTCGATCCGACCGACGATCCCCGAGGCCGCCGAATTGCCGGACGCCGGCTGGGTGGCCGGCGGTAGTCCGAGGCGGCGTAGCAGCGGAGCGAGCGCGATGTCGCTGATAATCGCGTACAGCTCGGCCGCGGGGCGGCCGAGACCTGCTGGGTAGGGCCCCAGCACCTCGCTCAGCGCGCCGACGGGATGCACCCGGACGTCGTCGTTCCAGACCAGCACCCAGTCCTGGAGCACCGCGATCGCCTGCGTCACGGCGCCATGCTCGGCGGCGTCGAACCAGGTACGTACTGCCTCCACCGAGGTTTCAGGGCCCAGGTCGACGATGATTTCCAGGACCCGGAGGGTGAACGCGTCCAGCGAATCGAGTGCCCGCGAGATTGACGAACGTACGCTGACCCGACTGGCGAGGGCGGCCACATCGGCCGGGGCGGGTAGCGCCAGATCGGGGCGGCGCCTCAACAGCTCGATGAGCTCGTCGTCGGAGCGGCGCCGCAGCCAGTCGGTCAGAGTGTGCGGCGTGCCGCGAACTCGGTCGGACACATCCGGTCGAGCGATCACCGTGACCGTGCGGGTCAGTGGCCCGCGCGGTGCGGCCGGTCCTGTGGCCGCGGGTGGCTGTAGTACAACTCGTCGACCGGTAGTGGGAAGGTGATGTCGTCGCCGAACGGGCTCTGTGCGCCGGGCTTCTGAGCGAGTAGTTCGTTGACGGGATGATCGGGATACACATCGTCCCAATTGCTGGGCTGTGAAACCGTATCTGCCATCTGCTACCTGCCTTCTTCCGGCTGCCCCGGGCTGCGAGTGTGGACCTGATCGGGTTTGCTCCCGACCGGCTGATCCACCGGTCGAGCGAATTGAGAATCATCAGTGTGCCACGTGGCTAGGCTCGATGCTGTGCCCGCACACAATGGCTCGGTGCTAGCCGTCAACCTGGCCCGGGTGATCGACAATCCGTCCCACACCTACCGCGGTCACCGCGATGCCAAGCCCGCCAGGACCGGCATCGACAAGCGACCGGTGGACGGGGTGGTGCGATTGCATCGTTTCGGAGTGACCGGCGATGCCATTTGCGACATAGCCCATCATGGCGGCGTCGACCAGGCCGTCTATGCCTATGCGTGGGAGGACGCCCGGTGGTGGCAGGAGCGGTTGGCTTCGGAGCTGGCGTTCGAGCTGAGGCCCGGATCCTTCGGGGAAAATCTCACGACCGACGGAATCGACATAACCAACGCCGTCATCGGCGAGCAATGGCGGGTAGGCGGTGCGGTACTCGAGGTGTCGGTGCCACGGATCCCGTGCTCCACCTTCGCCGGATTCTGGAACGTGGACAAGCTGGTCAAGCGTTTCACCGAGGCCGGACGGCCCGGCGCGTACCTTCGGGTCCTGGCCGAGGGTGACGTCGCCGCCGGCGACGAAGTGACGGTCGAGCGGCAACCGGACCACGGCCTGACCCTCGCCGAGACCTTCCGGGCGCTGACCGGTGATCGTGGGTTGGCTCCGAAGTTGCTGACCGCGCCCCAATTGCCGGCCGCGGTGCACGAACTGGCCCGAAGATGGCTGATCGCTTAGTCGGTCTGGGCCCGACCGTCGGCGCGTGGCAGGATACGCTGTGTCATTGACGTCCGCACGGCGTGCGGGCACCGCCCGCCCGCTGACCGCGGGCGGGCAATATTTTGAGCTTCGATTTCATGCGGTCGGCGGCGGCGGCATCTGATACGAGTAGTGGGGTGTTCACTGATGCCTTCCGGCAAGGTGAAATGGTTTGACGCCGAAAAGGGCTTCGGGTTTCTCGCTGACGACGAGGGTGCCGATGTGTTCGTGCACAAGGATGCCCTGCCCGCCGGAGTCGCGGAACTGAAGGCGGGGCAGCGGGTCGAATTCGGAGTCGTCCAGGGCCGAAAGGGTTCGCAGGCACTTCAGGTTCGGTTGCTCGAGCCGGTGCCCTCTGTGGTCAAGGCCACCCGGCGCCCCGCCGAGGAGATGACGCCCATCGTCGAAGACCTGATCAAGCTGCTGGACAAGGTAGGCAACTCCTTGCGGCGGGGGCACTATCCCGATCGCGCCGAGGGCAAGAAGGTAGCGACGTTGCTGCGCGCGGTGGCGGACAACCTCGAGTCTTGAGCTTCTCCGGAAGCCGACGTGATCCCGACCCTCGTACGGGTCAGGCCCGCAGATCACCCACGGGTGGGATCAGGCCAGCCGAATGTGCCCTGTCCATCAGATCGGTAATCGCCGCGTAACCGCTTTCGCCGAGATCTCGGCTGTATTCGTTGACGTAGAGCCCGATGTGCCGGCGCTGCACGGCGGGGTCCATTTCCGCGGCATGCTCGGCCACGAACCGCGCCGAGGCCTGAGGGTGGGCTAGGGCGTGCTCGACCGATGCCCGGATCACTCGGGTCAAGGCCGCCGGGTCGAGATCGGGACGCGACGGGGCACGTCGGGCCAGGATCGCGCCCAGCGGAATCGGTTGCCCGGTGCTGGCCTCCCACCATTCACCGAGGTCGGCGAGCGGCGTCAGGCCATATAGCGGATAGGTGAACCGCGCCTCGTGGATTACCAGTCCGGCGTCGAACCGCCCGTCCCGAATCCCGGGCATGATCTGACCGAAATGCGCGACCTCGATCGAAGCGGGCCACTGTCCGGCGGCCCAGAGTCGCAGCAGCAGATACGCAGTCGTGCGCTCGCCGGGAACAGCCACCCGGGCACCGGTGAGGTCGGTACGCCGGTCTCGGGTCAGCACCAGCGGACCGCATCCCCTCCCCACGGCCCCTCCGCACGGGAGCAGCCGGTACTTGTCCAGCAACCATGGCAGCGCCCCGTAGGAAACCTTGACTACATCGAACTGCCCTCGCTGAGCGGCGTCGTTGGTCACGTCTACATCGGCGAAGGTCACCGACGTTTCTGGGGCATTCGAGATCAGTCCGTGGGTCCAGGCGTGAAAGATGAAGGTGTCATTCGGGCACGGCGAGAAGGCCAGCGACAAGCGGCTCGCGGCAGGTTGGATCGCCGGTGTGCTCATGGCGCAAGAGCTAGGCCGAGCGGTGCGGCCAGCAGGGCATCGAATGCCGTGGTGAGAGCGGTGAGCGCTTCGGTGACCCGCCATTCGTCGCGGTGGCGGGGCCCAACGGGATTTGAGATCGTCCGGATTTCGGCGAACGCAACGCCTTGACCTATCGCCGCGTGGTACGCGCCGATGCCCTCCATCGCCTCCGCCACCGCGTCCGGATGCGTGCGGCGTAACATTTCGGCCCCTGAGAGGCTCCCGGTCACGGTCGAAACAGTGAGCACGGCCCCGCGGATCGCATGGGTACGCCGGCCGAATTCGGCGGCCAGATCCCGGTCAAGGTCGAAACGGACCGGTCCCCACCCAAGTTCGGCCATCGAGCTGAAGCCTTCGGCGGTTTGGGCACCCAGGTCGGCGTGCACGACGGCATCAGCGACGGCAACACCGCCGACCGCGACTGCTGGGAACCCGCCGGCGATACCGGCCGAAACCACGAGGTCGTAGCCTGCCCGGAGGGCGCGGCAGGTGGTGACCGCCGAGGCGACCGGTCCGACGCCACCGGCGACCGCGTCCATCAGGCCCGCGGGGGTGATGCAGCGCCGCACCGTGAAACCTTCGACGACGCTGGTCGCCGGCATTCGTCCCGCGACGACGGCGTCGCGTTCGGCGGTGGCCGCGGTGACTACGAGCAAGCGCGTCATTACAGAATGACTATTGAGTGAGCTGGACCCGGGCGACCCAGGTGGTCAGCTGGTTGCTGGGACGAAGCGCGGACACCTGCAGGAAATAACCGCCCGAACTCGCCTGCGGAACCTGCACCCGCACAGTGTGATCACCGCGCACGGAGGTGGATCCGGCCCCTTCGATCGCGGTGTTCTTTCCGGAGGCGTCGGTGGTGAACGCCGCGACGATCCAGCCCGCTCTGGCCAGCTCCCGCGGCACGTCGATGAGAATCCGAGAACCGGCCGCGGCCGCGACGACGACGACCTTACGATTGTCGCCGCCGCATTTGCCGGTGAGCAGGCACGCCGGTTGTGCGGACACGATTCGGGCTTTTGAACCATTGAACATGGTCACGGTCGGCTGCGGCTTGTCGCAGGAGGTGACCAGGGCCCCGACAGTAACCAAGCCGAGCGCGCCAGTCGTCGCACGGCTCAAGGCCCGATGATCTTGCCGACGCATCACGCGCCGAGATTACCGGGTGCCCGCCGGATCGGTGCCGCTGGCTGACGCCGGGACCTGACCGCACGCTCCCGCAACGTCATGACCACCGCGACGATGACCGTGACGCCGGACGCGACGGCGAAGCCAAGATGACCATTGCGGGCAGGCAGCAACAGGGCGATGGTCGCACCGAGTACCCAGGACAGCTGGAGGAAGGTCTCCGAACGTCCGAACGCTGACGAGCGCACCGACTCGGCCACGTCGCGCTGGATGATCGCGTCCAGCGAGAGTTTGGACAGTGAATTGGCGACCGAAGACAGCAGGGCCGCCCCAATGGCGACCGGCAGGCTGAACAGCATCGCGGTGATCAAGCAGGCGATGGCCGACCCGGCGGTGCAGAACAGGATGATCAGATCAGGTCTGGCCATTTTGAGCCGCGTACCGATCCCGGTGCCGAGGAAGTTGCCCATGCCGGTGGCCGCGCCTACCGCACCAAGGCTCAGCACGGCCTGCCAGCCGTGCGACACCGACTCGACATAGAAGGCGAGAAAGAGCGTTAGAAAACCTGATAGCCATCGCAACGTCGACTCGCCCTGCAACGCGACTACCACGGGCGGGGTATAGCCACGCCGCATCCAGTCGAGGAGCCTGCCCGGCAGTGTCCGGTCAGCCGATCGAGCCCGGCGGGGGGATGGCTGTGACGTGCCGGCGAGGTCTTCCCGGCGGGGGGATGGCTGCGACATGCCGGCGAGGTCTTCGCGGCGGGCGGCCGATGGCGGCAGTGAATCGACGATCTTTGGGAGCATGACGGAAAAGACCGCCGTGGCCGTGAAGGCGGCAGCGGTGATCCAGAGACCGAACGGGTATGAACCGGTGAGCTTGATCGCGGCCCCGACGAAAGCACCGCCGATCAACGCCGCGGCCAGGCCGAAGATGGACAGCCGCGCGTTGGCTTCGACCAAGCTCAGCGTGCTCGGGACCAGGCGTGGCGCGGCCGCCGACCTGATGACCGAATATGCCTTGGAGAGCACCAGCGACCCGAGCGCTGCCGGGAAAAGCGCGAACAGATCGGTGAAATTCATCGCCATCACAATGGCCAGGATGCCGCGCCCGACAGCCGTTGCCGCCATCGCCCAGCGGCGACCATGCTGTAGCCGGTCCAGCGCCGGGCCGATCACGGGCGCTACCACGGCGAATGGTGCCATTGTTATGAGCAGGTATAACAGGACGTTGCCGCGTTGTGCCTCCGAGGGCGCCGAGAAGAACACTGTGCCGGCGAGGGCCACCGTAACCATGGCGTCGGCGGCGTAGGACATGACTTGGTTCCAGATCATCGCGGTCAGCCCCGACTCCCGGGCGCCGTCGGCCTGACTGGCCGAGATGACCTTGTGGGCCAGCAATTTCGACAGGTACCGGCTGCGGGCGACGACCGCGCGGGTCACGGTCAGGTCGCCGGTGCCCTCTGGTCGCGTCGAGGCAAAGCGGCTCGCCTTCGCGGGTCGGTCGGCTGACGGCTCCGGACGAGCGGGCCGCTCGGCGTGCGCCCAGTGGTAAGTGGGCGCGCAGAATCCGTCGTCGACGCCGCCGTCGCCGTGCGGGCGATCCTCGCTCACTCCTCCATCCTGCCGCACTGTGCCGACGGTCGCGGCTGAGCGCCGCTCCGGATGACACAATGTGCGGGTGACTGCTGTGGGCGCGAGCTTTGACCTGGATCTCGAATGCGCCGGCGCGGTGGACCTGGCCCGCGCCGCGGCAATCGAGACGGCGGCCGACGAGGTCGGTGAGCATTTGGGCGTGCAGCCCGA
>Ga0307504_10000200_pt1 | contig 12338 bp, 10 predicted proteins | sample 19_S_MG_FD_194516 | JGI IMG/M metagenome (GOLD analysis project Ga0307504, IMG submission 194516) | Soil microbial communities from Populus trichocarpa stands in riparian zone in the Pacific Northwest, United States - 19_S | ecosystem: Environmental > Terrestrial > Soil > Riparian zone > Trees... | reverse complement strand
TCTGGCGCCTCATATCCGCGCTTTTATAGGGGACTCATAGGGGGTAGCGGAGGACGCCGAAATGAACCTGGTGAATTGCCCTGAATGCGGCAACGATGTTTCCGAAAGAGCGGCAACTGCGCGGCCTAAACAGTCGCGCAAGACGCACCCCATTAGGTGGGTTGCTGTCGCGGTGATCATACCGCTCCTTGTTTGGGACGTGCGGCAGACGCTGAGGGAATCGAAGCTTCACAACACGTCAATCGAAGCGTTTCGATCTCTACATACTCTAGATACCGGCATACGCCAGTAGATCGCCCACAAAAGAGGGCGCCCCCTCCCGGCTAAGCGATCGCGCGTAGGAGGCCGCCCCGCGAACAAACCGGTCAGCCGCGCGGATGATGCTGCCGCGGTTCTGTCGCCAAATCCAAACACCCGCACGCGACTTTGTGCATACAGCGAACTGCGTCGGATTTGCGGCCGCGCACGCTCGTTACAATTGTTGGCAACCGCGGACGGTCCCGCGACGGTACAGGAGGGTACGATGAACAAATCTCTGATGACGGGCTTGGTGATCGGAGCGGTCGTTGCGGTCGGTGCGGGGCCGACCGCCGGCCTTAAGATGGTGAACAGCAAGGGTCCCCAGTATGCGCAGGTGCTGAAGGTCACACCGCTGACGAAAACGATCCAAACCGCGCGGCAGGAGTGTCACGACGAGACCGTGACTCACCAGGCGCCGGTGAAGGATCAGCATCAGATCATGGGCACGGTGGCCGGGGCGGTCATCGGCGGGGTGCTTGGCCACCAGATCGGTGGCGGCACCGGGCGCGACATTGCGACCGTGGCGGGAGCCGCGGGCGGCGGTTACGCCGGCAACCGCGTCCAGAAGAATCTTCAGGACAAGGACACGTACACGACGACCGAACAGAAGTGCAACACGGTGTACGACAAGTCACAGAAGCGCACCGGGTATGAAGTGTGTTATCGCCTCGGCGACCAGGAGTCGAGCGTGAAGATGGATCACGACCCGGGCGATCGCATCCCGGTTCGCAACGGTAAGCTGGTGCTCGACGGCGGCGGTGATTCGGCCACGAGCGGCTGAGTGTCCGCGGGCGCGGGGCAGGGCGTCGCCGGGTTCGCGACGACAGTCCCTGAGCCGCGAACTGAGCCACGTCGATGATCAGCTGATATCGTACCGGCGCCTTAGGCGCCGGATGCATCGACGGATGCGAAACAACATTCTGGGAAAGCCGTCGGGAAAGGTTCTGGGCAACGCAAAGCCGACCAGGTGGCGCGCTTACAGCTTGCCCAGCTCCTTGAGCCTGGCCAGCAGCCGCTCCCCGTTCACCAGCTCGATCTGCGTGGGGATTACCTTGCGCCACTCCGGGTCTTGTCGCAGCCCGGGGGCGAAGTCCGAGGTGGTCGTCAGAAACCCCTTCGAGGCGCCGTCCATCTGCAAGGCACCCAACAGCGCGCGCACCCCCTCCGCGGTGACAAGGTGGCCAGGGCTGTAAGCCTTCACCTGGTCGATGACGCGAATCCGCCCGACCCCGCTCTTCGTTGCGATCAGGTCGCGGCCGCGATCTCCGCTCGGCGGCGTAAGAATCACCACGTCCCACCCGGCGCGGCTGTAGACACCCGCAATCATTTCCTCCCATTTCCGTGGCGAGAGCTCGACCGGGCTCCTCTCATACTGACTCCAGCGGGATCAGCGCCAGGGGCGCGCCTATCGCCCGCCTCGCCACCCTTGCCGCCGCCGGGATATGTACCCCACTGCATTATGACGTGTCGATGACGCACGCCTCGACCCTGCGCCGGGCCGAACAGCCGCCTGCTGTGACCCGTTGCGTAGAACGCAGATTGACCAGGCCACAGACTCCGCGCTGTATTGGTCGTGCACAGGGAGCAACTCCATCGTGCTGACGAAGTGTGGATGCCTGCTGCTGTTCTGCTCAGTTCTCGCTGTTTGCTTATTCTGTTGGTTGAGTTACGCAATCTTCTCGGGCACACGAACCAGCCGCTCCAGGAACAGCCACTCATAACGCCACCGCGTGGCATTCGTTCGCGGCGCCAGCGCCCAGCGGGGCGAGCCGAAGTAGAACGCCTGGAACGCGCTGCACGCCAGGTGTTCCACAGGGTCAGCACGCGCGTGAATTCAGTTCGGAACAACTCACCAGAATTGATCGAACCAATCGCAGCGTGACCCGCAGTGAGGTGTCCCCGGTGCCAGCCGCGGTGCCAGCTCTGTGGTCAGTCAGCGTCATGCACCAGCACTTGACCGAGAGGCTTGGGCTGACGTAACTGGTTGTTTTAGCTGACGTGGGGCGATGCTGGATGCGTTCCGAGCCGTACTGAAAATCCGCGTGTCGGTGGTTCGATTCCGCCCCTGGCCACCATTCAAATCAGCTTGTTGCGACGGCTTTTCCGGCAGTTTCTCTGGCGTTTTTCTCGTCGGTGCCCGTTTGGTGCCCATTCGCGAGCGCAGCGGCAATCGCGTCAGTGCCGCCGCGACGTTCCTTCGGCAGTGGATGCGAGTACACGGCGCGCATCACCGCGATCGAGTACCCCATGACCGACGCGAAGTGACCTCGATCCTGACCTTCGGTCGCATCAGCGAGCGCGTAAGGCGCGATTGCCGCCTCGACGTGTGGACTTGACGGGAGACCTCGCCTGAGACGCTGGTCGGAACCGACGGGCGGGGGACGTGAGTGAAGTGAACGCGTCGCTGTCGCAAGATCGCCTTCGCAGCGGGCGGGCGGGCGGGGTTTGAAGGTTTGCAGACTGACCTGGAGGATGGAGGCTCGTTCGCTTCACTGCGTATCCCAGTGCCGCCCTGAATTGCAGTTACTGAACGGTCAGCGACCACTGGCGCTGCGCGACGCCGCTCGGCGTTGCGTCATCGATTACGATCGCATTCACACTATAGGTTCCTTTGGTGGTGGGTGTGCCCGCGACGCTGCCGGCGCTGAGTAACGCGAGGCCCGGCGGCAGACCCGAACCGACCCACAGATACGGCGCCCTGCCTCCGCTTGCGGTGAGCGGAGCGGAGTAGGCCTTTCCCGCGGTGGCGGCCGGAAGCGCCATTGTAGCTACGGACACCAGCGGTGATTGCGCTACGCGCGCAAATGCGGCCGAAGGCCAAAGGGTGGCGGAGCCCGGATATAGAGCCCACAGTCCGTAGTCGACAGTGGGTGCGGCGCTAAGGCCTTGCGCAAAGGTTCCGTCATTGGCCGTGGGCGGTGCACCCAGAGCTATCGGCTGTGGTTGCAGGAATAGCGACTGCCTGGAAATCTCGCCAGTGGCATTCTGGAAGACCGCAATGAGGCAGCCGTTGCCGGATGACCCGGGAGCAAGCGCGGCCCGGATACGGAGCTGATAGGCGGCACCCTCCGCAGCAAACGGCTGAGGCACGTGGTTGAGGCCGAAGTATTCGCTCGAGGTCAGGGCCACATGCAACAGGTTGCCGTTGATGGCCACGGTATCGGCTGTACCCCAAGTACCCCAGTCGACCAGCTGATTGGTAAAGTCCGCCGTCAGCGCACCGGTAGCGCCCGCGTCGAGTGTGAAGTCCGAGAGCGTGAGATCCGAGGGGCCGGAGCCTGCGCACTCGAGATTCACGCGCGCGCCGAAGGTCACGGTCTGCGTGCCCGTTGGCACGGTGCCGGTGCTCGCGAAGGTGTCGAGCTGCCCGGTACCGAACAGAGGTGTGGCGGTGACGTCAATCGCAGCACCCGTTACCGGTGCGCCGGCGCCGGCGGTCAACAGCTGGCCTTGGAGTGATGAGCCCGGAGGCTCGAGAGTCAGCTGCGTGCGGGTGCGAAAGTAACGGTCAATGGCGTAGGTGAACGTCGTCGGATCGGTCTCGGGCAGCGCGTGGGTCGGATAGTGGATCCAGGACTGAAATATCTTCTGGTCGGGAACGGTTCCGCCCTTGTTCTCGTAGTCGCTCGCAAATTGTTCGGCGCTCGCCACCCACTCGGCATCGGAGTTGCCCTCACCTACGTAGATCACACCAAACAGTAGGTTCCGCCCCTGCACGGCGTGACGCATCGCTTCGACGCCGCCGCGCCAGTCGCCGTCGATGGGCACGTCGACGTGCAGAAAAGCCAGCGGTGATCCGGTAATCCGGGTCCAGGCATCGAGCCATTGCTGATACTGATCGAGCCAGTCGGGTGTGACGCCAACAGCCGGGACGACCTCGATATCACCGACCACGAGATCGGGAAAGACACTACGCAGCGCGTTGACGCTCTGCATCGCGTTCTGCACCACCTGGTCGGGCGTGTAACGACAGGCGTTGGGTCCGTCATAAAGGGCCCCAAAGTAATAGGGTTCGTCAAAGGCAACGTACTGCAGCGCGCCGCCCAGATCGCGGATGCGCTGCGCGGTCTGCAGGCCACGGTCGCCGCGGAAGCCCTCGATGCCGCCGCCACACGTGCCGACCAGGAGCGGGCCGAATTCGAGGGCGAGAGCGATGTGGCGGCGCCTCAGGTCCGCGAACAGGGTATTAAGGCTGGCATCCGGGAAGCTCATCACCTGCTCGTAGAGCTTGAAGACCTGGATGTGCGAAGCAGCCACGGGCCACGGAGCATTCGCGTTGAACAGGCTGAAGAAATCCACCACGCCGGGATCAGGTGTCGTGTTGAACGGGAACGGTGCGAACCAGACGACTGGGGGTGGATAGACCGTCACCTGGGCGTGCGCCGTGACGGAGCCACCGCTGTTGCTAGCGGTGAGGAGATAGTCGGTATCGGCAGTCGGATTGACGTCCTCATGAGTACCGGACACCGATCCGATGCCGGAGATTATCAGCGAGGTGGCGCCCGAGACCGACCAACTGAGCGTCACGCGGTGTCCAGTAACGGCGTCAGTCGGCGATGCGCTGAATGAGTTGATTGCCGGTGGGATGGCAGGTGCGCCGCCGCCGCCGCAGGCAGTCACTGTCGCCGCGAGGGCGAGGAAGACGAAGGGTCGCATGCCGCGCAACTTCCTCGTCAGGGCAAGTCAGCGCGCAGGATGGCGTTTTCCGCCTGACTTGAGATCACGAGGTTGACTACAACGCCGGGCAGTACCGCGACACCCCACGGCTGGTTGAGCGAAGCCGGTAACGCTCCTGGTGCGACACCCTGCGAGCCTGCAACCCCGACCACCGTCGTTACGGCGCCCCCCGGATCCATTTTGCGAATCGTGTGGTTGCCGGAATCTGCTACGTACACATTGCCCGCGACGTCTACAGCGATGCCGGTCAGGCCGCTAAATTGTGCCGCGGCTCCGGTACCATCGGCCGATCCATATGTGAACGGGGTGCCGGCGAGCGTCGTCACGATGCCGGCAGCAGTTACCTTGCGGATGGTGCTCGCTCCGAAGTCCGCGACGAAGATATTGCCGCTGCTGTCGGTCGCGAGGCCTTGCGGACTGTAGAAGAGCGCCGCGGCGCCGGTACCGTCTATCGAACCCGGGACACCGGCCGTGCCGGCCAGCGTCGTCACGACGCCCGTCGGAGTCGTGACTTTTCGGATCGTCGTACCATCGGCGACGTACAGGTTGCCCGCGGCATCCACCGCGACTGCTTCTGGAGAGCCAAACCTTGCTGCAGCACCGGTCCCGTCGGCAGACCCTGACATGCCCGCACTGCCCGCCAGCGTCGTGACCACGCCTGCCGGCGTAATTGCGCGGATGGTGTAGTTGAACGTATCGGCAACATAGATGGTTCCGGCAGAATCGACGGTGACGCCATACGGGTAGGTGAATCGCGCAGCGCTGCCGGTACCGTCGGCGCTGCCGCTGGCGCCGGGGCTGCCCGCGACCGTGGTAACCACGCCGCTCGGCGAGACTTTGCGGATCGTATGGTTCTGGTAGTCCGCCACGTAAGTGTTGCTAGCGGCGTCGGCCGCAACGCCGAGCGGACTTGAGAACGAGGCGGCGACGCCAGCCTGGTCAGCCGATCCGCGCGCTGCGGCAGCGCCTGCGAAGCTCGTTACAACGCCGGCCGCGGTAAGCCTTCGCACCATGTTATTGCCAGTGTCGGCCACGAAGATTGTCCCGCTGGCGTCGACGCTGAGGCCCTGCGGCCCCACGAATTGCGCTGCAGCTCCCGTGCCGTTCGCCGATCCGTAAACACCCGCGGTGCCTGCAAGCGTTGTCACGACCCCTGCGGGAGTCACACGCCGCACCGTGCTGTTGCCGGTATCGGCCACGAAGATGGTGCCGGCCGCATCGGTCGCAATGCCGAACGGCTGTGAGAACCGCGCGTTGGCGCCGGTGCCATCGACGGCGCCAGGGACACCGGCCACGCCGGCCAGGGTGGTGACCGTGCCCGCCGCGATCATGCGCACGGTGGCGTTGCCGGTATCGGCTACAAAAACGTGTCCTGATGCATCGGCCGCAACGGACGCCGGTTGATTGAAGGTAGCCGTCGCGGTAGGTCCATCGGCACTGCCGAAGGTGCCTGCTACTCCCGCGAATGTCGTCACCGCCCCTGCCGACGTAATCTTGCGGATCGTGTGATTTCCGGAGTCTGCTACGTACACATTGCCCGAGGCATCGACCGCAAGGCCGGACGGGTGGTTGAAGCGAGCCCCGTTTCCAGAGCCATCCGCAGATCCGGGCGAGCCGGCGAGGCCCGCGAAAGTGGTCACGTCGCCCGCGGGGTCAATCTTGCGAATCGTGTTGTTGGCGGAGTCTGATACGTAGAGGATACCCGACGCATCGGTTACGACGTCGCCCGGGAAGCTGAACCTCGCACTCTTGCCGGTCCCGTCTGCCGAGCCGGATGCGCCGGCCATGCCCGCGAAAGTGGTCACGACGCCGGCAGGCGTGATCTTGCGCACCGTGTTGTTGAACGAGTCGGCAACGTAGACATTGCCGGCGGCATCGATCCCGCTGCCGGACGGGGAATTGAAGCGTGCGCCCGTTCCGCTGCCGTCGATATTGCCGGCGCCGCCCAGCTGGCCTGCGACTGTACTCAGGCGCAACGTGTCGCAGCTGACGACGACGCTCGTAACGACACCCGAGGTTACGGTGCCAGAACCGCCGGTAACACTGCAGATCTGCGCGGGAGTCGAGGGTTGGGTCTTTACCGTTACGTTGTACGGCTCGCCACTCGCGACTGCGCTGGAAAACCTGACTTGCCCGCTTGCCGCGACGGCGAGATCGTCGGCGCCGTTGTCCTGCAAGACCAGACCGCTGCCGACGAGGCCGTTGACCGTTACGCTGACTGCGTACGTTTGCGTAGTGCAGGCGATCGCGACATCCTTAATGTCACTGCTGCCAACCATACCGGCACCGTTCGCGACGGCGCAGACCTGCGTCGGGTTTGCGGGCTCCGATTTGACCGTGACCGCATAGCTCTGGTCGCTGTGCACTTGGGTGGCGAATGTAAAGCTTCCATCGGCACTGACTGCGATAGTGTCAGTGCCGTTGTTCGCGAGAACTAGCCCGGCACCGACAAGGCCGGTGACAGAGCCGCCGACGCTAAATCTCGAGGCTGGTGGGTTGCCACCGCCACCACTGCAACTCGCCGTGATGACCAACGCCAAAATAAGGGCGCCACGAGCGGCGCTGCCTAGTGACGACATCTTGCTTACGCGCTTCATGGCATTCCGGTCTCCCAGACAACCGGTCACGTACTCCGTGAGTGCTGGAGAGGGTGACCCGCGTTCGCCGCGGTCGGCCGGTAGTCCGACAGTGAGCAGAGCCACGGGAAGAAGACCCATGCGACGGCGGTCTGTAACCATCTTCATGAGAGGTACTGAGTCCTTGTCACAACGTTCGGGTACCAGAATTTGGATCCTTCGGAATGCACCCTGGCGAGAGGACTCCTGGCCGCTGAGGTCGGCGAACGTTGCCTCGTCCGCGATGCTTCGGAGCAAATTGTGGCAAAAAAAGTACCCGACTGGTCAGCGCGGGGCTCCTACTACATCAGCGAGCCAGAAGACAGCTAAGGAGGCGTCCCGTTGTGCCTCATGTCTGCAGAATCACCCATGAAGTCACAGCCCCGCTGAACGGAGGCCACGAATCGGCAGCTCAGGCCGCCCGGTATAAGGCCGTTCTCAGGCAATCGGCGAGAGACCTGCTTCCGACCTCCGAGTGTCGAGATCAACACGTCCCACCGGTCGCCGATCCACAAGATGATTCGCCGATTTCCTCGCCGGCTATTGGGGACCATGGTGGCCCGGGGAGCGTCGGTGCGAGGATGAGATGGCTTGTGCGCCTCGCAGTAATCATCTGCCGCTGGACTTATGAACGCGTGGCCCTTTAGTTGTGCTGTTTCCAGAGGCTGTCCCCTCGCACCTGGAAGGGGGAAGCGGCGGGCCGATTCCATAACCGGAGACTGCGGGTGACGGACAAGATTCGCTGAAGGAGCGGAGACCGTGTCTACGACTACCGCTACCGCCTCCCACCAGCTTGACGGTCGCACCGTTTGCGAATGCGGTCTCGTAGTCAACTGACGCGACGATGGTCCACGGCGCAGGCACGAGCGGCAGCGCCCCGATCCTATCTCCGTTCGTCGCAACGACCTGATTGCCCAGGTACACTGTTTGGGTATAGTGCGCGTCCGCGTATGCCGCAGTGAGACCCAGCTTCAAGCGATCCGTGAGCGCGGCCTGCGCACCGAAGTCGATGCCGTGGCTCGTCGCCCCGCCGGCATTGATCGTGTACCCGAACCCGCAGTCCGGGAGCGGAACTTGCGTTTGAACATTGCGCCAGAGTATGCGGAACACGCTGGTGTTGAGTTGCAGCCGTCCGTCCAGCAACTCGGTTCTTCGCGCCGACTTCGAAACTCCAAAGGGAGTCGGGGCCGTACGAGCTTGGCGTCTGCGTACAGAAGACGCCGACAATCGGATTGGGTCCTCCCATCCGATAAGCCTTCGCGAGGGTTGCGTAATAGAGGTTGCGATCGTCCCCTTGGAAGGAGAGGCCAAGGTGCACCGCTGCGGGTGTGGCGCTTCCCTCGACCGTGAAATACTGCTTATTGTTCAACCGTATGCCGCCAACCTCCGCGGTGGACTCATAGGACGTACGCTCAACTCGCGCACCGACGGTTGCCGTCAGCCGCGGTTGCAAATGCAGATCGAGCTGCCCGTAGGCCCCTGCCTGGATGGTGCCCCGATGGACGAACGTCGCTCCGTCGATGAAGCCACCGTCGGACAGTGCAGAATTAACAATACTATCGAGTTCCTTATATACAGCATGAACGTATCCCGCACCCACGACCCACGTAAGGGGCGCGGCCGGATCCGACTTGCTCAGAAGCACCTGATGTGACACGACCCTTGGAACATGAAGAGAGGAGCTGGGCTTCGCATCTGCGTACGAAACGGGATACTCCGGACCCAACGGATTAGGCCAGAACGCGAAGGAGTTGTTGGTGCCGTCAAAGATCGTAGCGGCGTGCCGACGCATGTACGCGGTCACGGCCTTGAACTCGACGCTGCCGACCTGGACGACGGTCTTCAGCGAGAGCGACGTATAGCGGTCAGCGTACGGCTGATCGAGCAGCTTGCCGTTTTTAAGGACTCCGCTCCCCGGATCGGACAGGTAGGTATAGAACGCCGACGTGTCGTGAGTCACGGGTGATTGGTGGTTGATCGAAGGGGTGATTTGTACGGCCTCTACGGGAGCCAGAGTCACAGCTGCGGACACAGCGCTGCGCTGCGTCCAGTTGGAATTCTGATCCACCGTCCGGTGAACGGATCGACGCGATCGACGTATCCGCCATCGTGTCCGGACCAGGCGCTCAGGCGAAAGGCCAACGCATTCGTCACCAGGGGTCCGCCGACGGCCGCCCCAGCTTCGTAACTTGGCGCGCCACGAGCTGTTGTTGAATACTCGCTTCGCGTGAAACCGCTGAACTCGGTGAGACTCGGTCTAACAGTAACGAATCGTACGGCTCCGCCTTCTGCACCCTCACCTAGCAGCACGCCCTGCGGCCCGCGCAACACCTCAATGCGATCGAGATCGAACGTCAACGGAAATGCGCGACCGAAGCTGCTCAGGCGATCGTTGGGAAGGGGAGTATCGTTAACGTAGATGGCCGTCGTCGACCCATCCCTCGCGTTCACGCCGCGAACAGCAATGTTGGTCTCGAGACCGGCACCGTAGTCTGGGTATGAATCGAACTCGACACCAGGCGTGAGGCTGGCCAGGCTCGCGACGTCCTTGATCCGGGCAACGGCCAATTCGTCATGCGTCCAGACAGACTCCGGACACGTAGATGATCTGCAGTCCGGTTTGCCAGGCGCAGGCAGTAAGCGCCTCCGCAAGGGATTGGGGCGGAATATCCGTGGTCAGCGCGACCGATGCCTCTGCGCGTGCTGCGGATCCCTCAACGAGCAGGATCGCACTGGCACAGACCGGGAGGATGAGGCGCAACACGACCCCAGGTGATCGGTGTCCTAGGCCCTTCAAGCCCATGGATGTGCCCCACGCGGGCTTATTCTCTGCCCATCTCTCAGCGCAGCGGTGCACGCCCGCAGGTTCCGCTCGCGCCCACTGCTCCCCCGACTTCAGTATGTCCCTACATTCCGCCTCGCGCTACATTTTCAACACGCGGATGCGGGTCGGTTGGCGACGTCGCGGCTCCAGTAGCAGGTGCCATTGTCGGTATAGACACCCTAGATGCGGATGCCGAGGCCAGCGTAATAGCTGATGGCAGCCCGCAGGAACGTCACGGCGTCAGGAGCACTTTCGTTGGGCAGAATCTGGGCATAGCTGACACGCGAGGCATCGTCGATCGCGACGTGCACGTATCCCTACCTGCGGTCACTTGCGCGGTGCCGGCAGCATCCGGCGCGCCGCGAAGGTCCCCGTGTCCCGATGTCACGTGCACCAGACGTTAAGAGGTCGCGACGGCAGCTTCGGGTACCAGAATCAGACAGAAGAGACCGCTGCCATCCCAGCCTCGGCGCGCGTTCGCGCACGCAGCGCAAGAAGTCCTACCCGACCCGTCGGTCAGGGACTCTTAGTCCACTAGGCAGCCGTTGAACGATCCGCCGACAAGTAAGCGAAATCGAGGGGTCGGACTACAGATTCCAACCGGGAGAACTTATATGCACGTCGTATCTCGTTACCTGACTTCGCTGATGTGTGGCCTCACGCTAATGACGATGTCGTCCGTCCCGGCCTGGGCGGGGCACGATCCGGGCCGACTGGTGATCTTCGGGGACAGCCTGTCGGACCCCGGCAACTTCTTCATCGCCTTCGGCGAGACCTCGCAGCCGCCGTTTTCTCCGGTTCCCGACGCGCCCTACGATATTGGCCCCGGCCACCACTTCACCGATGGGAGAACCTGGGTGGAACGGCTGGCCGTGCAACTCGACATCCCGTTCAGCGGGCTGCCGGCACTCGCGCGTCCGGGGAAGTTCACGAACTATGCGGTCGGCAGGGCGCGCGCCCGCCCCGACGCTCCGGCGTTTGCCGCCTACGATCTGAGTACGCAGGTCGGTCTTTACCTTGCCGATTTCCACGCTCATGCAACGTCCAACGCCATCTACGTCATCTGGATCGGAGCCAACGACCTTGACGATGCCCTGCAGGCGCTCGCTACCGATCCGACCGGCGCGACGAGTGCTGCGATCGCGCAGACCGCGATCGAGACGGTGGCGGCCAACGTACAGGCGCTGTGGTCCGCGGGCGCCCGCACTTTCATGGTTCCCAACCTCCCGGACCTTGGTGAGACGCCGGCCGTGAGTGCGCTGGGCCCCTCAGCCGTGGGGGCCGCGTCGCAGCTGACCGGCCTCTACAACGCGGGGCTGCAGCAGGCCCTGTCCCAGCTGCAGGTGCTCCCGCAGATTCACTTTGTCCAGTTCGACGTCAACAGCCTCCTGCACCAGGTCATTGCCCATCCCAAGGCGTTTGGTCTGGACGATGTCGTGGACGCCTGCCTGACCTTCTTTACCACCGAAAATCCCATCTGCGCGCATCCTCGGCAATACCTCTTCTGGGACGGCATCCATCCTACGGTTGCCGGTCATGAAATCCTCGAGGCTGCGGCCCAGAAGCTGATCGAGTGCGACGGGAACCCGCGGGCCGTGCGGGAATAGCGGGGGCCCCTCTCGCGCCCGGCGACTCGCAGGCCAGTCATGACGATCGTTTGCAACACACCGGATGCTGAGGGACGATTCTCCTCGAAGCCCACCGCTCGTCGGGAATCGCCGTTCGCACGCGCCTCATCGAGGTGGCAGGAGACCTCGGTCATGTGCGCGCGCCTCATTCGCGCGGCAGATGCGGGTCTTTCGTCTGCGCCAGAGTCCTCTACGGACGGTTATCCGTCGGTGGCGGCGGCGCTCGTGCGCAAGGCGCCAGGCCCGAAATCCCGGACGCGGGCGCGAGTGGCATGAGGAAACGGGCAAAGCCCG
>Ga0307504_10000199_pt1 | contig 12392 bp, 13 predicted proteins | sample 19_S_MG_FD_194516 | JGI IMG/M metagenome (GOLD analysis project Ga0307504, IMG submission 194516) | Soil microbial communities from Populus trichocarpa stands in riparian zone in the Pacific Northwest, United States - 19_S | ecosystem: Environmental > Terrestrial > Soil > Riparian zone > Trees... | reverse complement strand
TCGCACCGATGTTAGCGATCGGCAATCGTGGGATCCTCACCGCGGTCCATGGAACGCCATGGATCATCCGATTTCGCCGCATCAGCCGGGCTGTCGTAACGGGTCGGTAGCGCCCCCGGCCAGTGACTGCCTCGCACAATCACGACAAGTCCAGCCAGCACCACCAACACCGCCAAGACGATGGTGACCGTGGCCCACCCCGAAACCTGATCGGCGCGGATAGCCACCGGATCTGTCGCGGACCGTCTGGGCAGAAGCTCGGCCAGTCGGCCCGGTACCGGCGAGCCGAGCCCGCGACCGCCGTACCACGCGCATGCGACTCCGGACAGCGCCAGCATCGCGCCCAGCATGACCCGAGCCCGCCCGCCACTGACGGCCACCAGCACCGCGATCAGCAACGCGACTACCGCCAGACCGGGCAGGGCGGCAAACAGCGACCGTCCGGTCACGTCCGCGGTGATGGCCGGAAAGGGCGCTGGCCGGGCCGCGAAGAGCCGCAGCCACACCCGGCCGGACGTGAAAAGGATGCCCGACGCACCTATGGCTGCGACCACGAGGACAGCCCACATCTGCTGTCGGGGCGCCCTGCCCGCATCCGGACTACGGCGGCCCTCGTCCGGTTCCCGGTCCGGCAACCGCCCAGAGTCGTCGTCCGGCGCGCTCACTCCCCAGCGCCGTTCCCAGTCCGGCTGATGGACGCAATCGCGGTCGGACGCAGCGTCTCGGCAGTCGCGATCGCCTGAAGCACCGCTCGTGCCTTGTTCAAGGTCTCGGCCTCCTCGTTGGCCGGGATGGAGTCCGCGACTATGCCGGCCGAGGCCTGTACATAGGCAAGCCCGTCCCGCATCACGGCGGTGCGGATCGCGATGGCCATGTCCAGGTCACCGGCGGCATCCAGATATCCGACCGCTCCGCCGTAGATCCCGCGCCGCACCGGCTCGAGTTCGTCGATGAGTTCCATCGCGCGGACCTTCGGAGCTCCCGTCAATGTGCCCGCCGGAAACGTCGCGGTGAGCACGTCGAATGCGTCCGAGCCGTCGGCGACCTTACTTGTGACCGTTGACACGATGTGCCACACGTGGCTGTAGCGCTCCACGGCACCGAACTCGACGACCTCGACCGAACCCGCTACCGAGACCCGACCCAAGTCGTTGCGAGCCAGATCGACCAGCATGACGTGCTCTGCCCTCTCCTTCGGGTCGTTCACCAACTCCGCCGCCAGGGCCGCATCGCGCTCGGCGGTGGCCCCGCGTTTACGAGTGCCGGCAATGGGATGCAGGACGGCGTTCGCGTCGTTGACGGTAACCAGCGCCTCGGGACTGCAGCCCACAATGTCGCAGGCCGCAAGACGGACGTAATACATGTACGGCGACGGGTTGAGGGTGCGCAGGACGCGATAGACATCGAAGGAGTCGGCGTGCGTCTCGACCACCAGCCGTTGGCCGATCTGGATCTGGAAGACCTCACCGGCCCGCACCGCCTCCAACGCTTGCTCGACGGCGGGCTGGTAGTCGCCGGGACGGGTTCGGGACACCGCGGACTTCGGACCAACCTCTGAAAAGGTGCCAACCGTAGATGGCGCCGGCGTCGCCAGGGCACGGCTCATCGCGTCGAGGCGGGTCTGGGCATCGTCATAGGCGGCGTCCAGTTCGGCCGCGGACATGTCCGGGCGCAGCATTGCGTTGGCGATCAACACGACCTTGCACTGATGGTGATCGAAGGCCGCGAGGTCGGTGACCAGCAACATGGTGAGCTCCGGTAGCCCGAGCTCGTCCACCGCCTTGTCAGGCAATCGTTCGATCCGTCGAACCGCATCGTAAGCCAAATAACCGACGAACCCGCCGGTCAGCGGGGGCAGGCCAGGAAGTCGCGGACCCTTGATCGCCCGCCAGGCGACACCCAACGCTCGCAGCGGGTCCTGCTCGTCCAGCGCCGCCTCGACCGGCGTGCCCGACCAGCTGGCGATACCGTCGGTGGCCGAAAGGGTGGCGACGGCGTTGATCCCGACGAAGGACCACCGCGAAAACGAAGCGCCCGGCTCGGCGGACTCCAGCAGAAAGGTGCCTTCCCGGCCACCGCCGAGCTTTCGGTATACGCCGACCGGTGTTTCCGCATCGGCGAAAAGGGTACGGGTAATCGGGACCATTCGGTGGGTTTGGGCAAGGTCGGTCAGCTGCGCCCGCTCGATCTTCACTGGTCACCCTTGCTCTTCACTGGTCCCCTTGCTCGTCACTGGTCACCCTTGCCCACCACTGGTCACCCTTGCTCGTCATTGGTCACCCTTGCTCTTCAATGGTCACCCCGGTGGATGGGTCATTCCGCATGGCGCTGGACGCTGACCGGCAGCGGCTGGGCGTCGAAGCAGGTCCGGTCACCCGTGTGGCAGGCCACGCCGATCTGGTCGACTGTTACCAGCAAGGCGTCCCCGTCGCAGTCCAGAGCGACCGCCTTGACGTGTTGCAGGTGACCCGATGTGGCGCCCTTGACCCAGTACTGCTGTCTTGACCGGGACCAATACGTCGCCTGGCCGGTGGTCAACGTCCGATGCAATGCCTCGTCGTCCATCCAGCCCACCATGAGCACCTCACCGGTGTCGTATTGCTGCACTACGGCAGCGACCAGGCCAGCGGCATCACGCTTTAGTCGCGTCGCGATCCGCGGATCCAAGGCGGACTCGGGTGGGGACATACGATGATTCTGCCGTGTCCCGGCCGCCGATTACTCCCCGGCCACCGACCGCACGTCCTGTCGGCCTCGGGGCGGCTGCATCGGCAGGGTCACCGTCACCGTCGTCCCGTGCTCCACCGAGGAGTCAAAGGTAACGGTGCCGCTGTGGCCCTCGACGATCTGCGCGACGATAGCCATGCCCAGGCCGCTGCCACCTTTGGCTCGTGATCTGGCTTTGTCCGCCCGCCAGAATCGCTCGAACACATGGCGTGCGTCATCCGGCGATAGCCCCGGGCCGGTGTCGGTCACCCGCAGCGCCACAGCCCACCCGGCCGACGTCTGACCCTGTATTCCTTCAACTCGGATGGGCCCAGAGGCCGTATGCACAGCCGCGTTGTTGAGTAGGTTGAGCAACACCCGCAAGAGCTGATAGCGATCTCCGATCACCGCCGCGCCGTTTGACTTGATCAGGTCAATCTCGCGTTCGGGATGGCTCGCCTTGGCGGCGGTGGCAGCCTCTGCCAGCAGGGCGTCGATGTCGATCACCTCGTCGTGGGTGATCGCACCTTGATCGCCTCGTGCGAGGACCAGCAGGTCCTCGACCAGCCGCGACATCCGGGTACCTTCGATTTCGATCCGGCGCATCGCGTCATCGGCCGTACCGCTTGACTGGCCTTGCAGGCGTGACAGCTCGGCATAGCCGCGGATCGAGGTGAGCGGAGTCCGCAATTCGTGCGAGGCATCGGCAAGAAACTGCCGCATGCGGTCCTCGCTGCGCAGCCGTGCCGCGAACTCGGTCTCCACAGCTCCCAACAACGTGTTGACCGATGAGGCCACCTGCCCGAACTCGGTCGTCGGGTCCGCGTCCGGAACCCTGCGATCCAGGCCGGCACCGTCCGGACCCAGTTCGGCGGTCACTTCCTGCGCGGTTCGGGTAACCCGGTGCAGCGGACGTAAGCCACGTCGGACGCCCCACGTCGTGATTCCCGCGGCGAAGGCGACTGCGGTCGCTCCGATTATCAACTCGAGGAGGACGAGACGGTGCAGCGTGTCATGGACGTCCTGGGTGGATAACCCCACCACCGCGACTGCGTGCAGGTCCGAACCCCTGAACGTGACCCGAACGGCCAGCAGGCGCAGTTCGGTACCGTCGGTGGTAGTCACGGTATGGGGCTTGTTGACCGTGAGGATGAGCTCTTTGTGGACGGCAGAGCTGAGATTCAGCGGATGGATAAGCAGATCATCGGGGACCGAGACGATGACATCGCCCTGTTCGCTGAGGACGGTGAACCAGACGTCCTGAACGCCCGGTAGCGGGTGGTTCGGCTGACGCGCGTAATCCAGATAGCGAGTGAGGTTCTCGCTGGTGGCGACGGAACTCAACTGCTGGTCGAGTCTGTCCGTCAGGAATGGCCGCAACGCGGTGTAGGTGGCAATGCCGATGGTGAACACCAGCAGCAGCACCAGACCCACGACCCCGGCGACGAGTCGTCCTGTCAGAGTCCGTGGGATGACCGCGTGCAGTTGGTCTCGGGCCGAATGCCGCTTGGCCGCAAAGGCCGGGACCGGCGGGGGCGATGGGGCAGACGTGTCGTCAGACATCTGGGCCGTGGTCTGGTCGTGCGACGCCGCAACGGGACGGGTCACATCCGCGGTGCCTTGACGACGTAACCCGCTCCACGCACGGTGTGGATCAGCTTGGGCTCGACGTGGTCGATCTTCTTACGCAGGTAGCCGATATACAGCTCGACGATGTTGGATTGGCCTTGAAAGTCGTACTTCCAGACCCGGTCGAGGATCTGGGCCTTGGACAGCACGACGCGCTCGTTGCGCATCAGGTACCGCAACAGCTCGAATTCGGTGGCGGTCAGGTGCACCTCTTCGCCCGCCCTGGTGACCTCGTGACTGCTTTCGTCGAGTTCGAGGTCGGCGACCTTGAGCACGCCATCGCGTTCATTGTCGGACTGGGTCCGGCGCAGCACCGCATGCACTCGAGCCAGCAGTTCTTCGACGCTGAACGGCTTGACCACATAATCGTCGGCACCCGACCGCAGTCCGCTCACCCGGTCGCTGGCCGCGTCCCGTGCGGTCAGGAATATCACCGGGACCGCCGAGCCGCCCGACCTCAAATGCGCAAGCACCGCGTAACCGTCCAGGCCCGGCATCATCACGTCGAGGACGACGAGGTCCGGCTCGTGCTCTGCGACTGCGGCCAACGCGCTGTGGCCGTCGGAGGCGGTGACAGCCTCGAAACCGTCGAAGCGCAGAGCCGACGCGACCAGGTGCACTACGTTCTCTTCGTCGTCTACCACAAGGACCCGCCGCTTGGACCGTGACGCGGTCATCGGCTGAGCCGCGGAGAGAGAACTCGTCATGCTCCCAGCATGCCCCGCCGGAGTAGGGGGGCGCTGAGCTTTTTCTGTGAATCTTCTGTGCAACACTCGGGGAATGCTGTGTGGAGAGCCCCAGTGCTAGCACGGCGGCGGGAACTCCCCGACCTGGCTCCTACAGTGGTGTCATGAGCAGCCACGTGTCCGCCGAACGGACCGCACTCGCCACAGAGCTCCGCGACGCGGGTCCGGATGCACCTACGTTGTGCGCGGGTTGGGACACCCGCATGCTCCTTGCCCACCTCGTGCGACGGGAACACTCGCTCGTGGAGTTGGGCGCCCGGGTCAAGATCCCCGTCGTCACTGCGACCGCTGAACGAGCCATGCGCGTATATGCGGACGGCCACGAATACCAACACATGCTGGCCACCTTCTCGGCGGGGCCACCGCGGTGGTCGCCATTCGCCTTCGGTCCAGCTCAAGAGGCTATCAACCTGCTGGAGTTCGTCATCCATCACGAGGACGTCCGGCGGGCCCGTCCCGGCACCGACCCCCGCCAGCTCAGCGAGTCGCTCGAGCAGTCGGTCTTCGCACGGCTGGGCTCGATCGCGCATTTCGCACTGCGGTCGACCCCGGATCAGGTCGAGCTGAGCTGGTCGGGACGTCAGAGTATTCGCGTCGGAAGCGGCCAGGCCCGGGTCGTCGTAACCGGGGCGCCAGTCGAGCTGGCTCTGGTGGTTTTCGGTCGGCGGCGAGCCGCCCGGGTCGACTACTCCGGCGACCCGGACGCGATGGATCGATTGGCCGGAGCGGCGCTGGGCACCTAACCTCGACCGAGCGGCCGACGCGGTCGGTGACGCCGATTCGGCCATCCTGCCAGGCCGACTGGACAGCCCGACGCCGGTGTCACCGGACGGGTAGGCCGTGTTCGGCCAGGTCGCTCTTCACCTGCGCGATGCTCAGCGTGCCGAAGTGGAACACGCTCGCGGCAAGTACCGCGTCGGCCCCGGCTCGAATCGCAGGCGTGAAGTCCGCGGCCCTACCCGCGCCGCCGCTGGCGATGACCGGCACCGATACCGCCGCTCGGACCAGCCTGATCAGCGGAAGGTCGAAGCCGTCGCGAGTGCCGTCGGCGTCCATCGAGTTCAGCAGAATTTCCCCCGCGCCCAATTGCGCGGCCTCACGGGCCCATTCGATGGCGTCGATTCCGGTCCCCTGCCGACCTCCGTGAGTCGTCACCTCAAAGCCGGAGGCGGTCGGGCGCGTTCCCGGGCGCACCCGGCGGGCGTCCACCGACAAGACAAGCACCTGACGCCCGAACCGGTCGGCGATCTCACCCAGCAACTCAGGTCGGGCAACGGCCGCGGTGTTCACACCGACCTTGTCGGCGCCGGCCCGCAGTAGGGCGTCGACGTCAGACACCGAGCGGACGCCACCGCCGACAGTCAGCGGGATGAACACCCGTTCCGCTGTTCGCCGGACCATTTCGAAGGTCGTCTCGCGTCCGGACGACGACGCGGTGATGTCGAGAAAGGTCAGCTCGTCCGCACCATCGGCGTCGTATCGGCTGGCCAGCTCCACCGGGTCGCCGGCGTCGCGCAAGCCTCGGAAGTTGACTCCCTTCACGACCCGGCCACCGTCTACGTCCAGGCACGGGATAACCCGCACGGCCAGGCTCATCGAACGGCCGCCAAGGCTTCGGGCAGCGTGAAGGCACCGGCATAGAGCGCCTTACCCACGATCACCCCCTCGACCCCTAAATCGGACAGCGCAGCTAGGGCGAGCAGGTCATCAAGAGACGACACGCCACCGGATGCGACAACGGGACGATCGGTGGCGGCGCACACGTCGCGCAGCAGGCCGAGGTTTGGGCCCGTCAGCGTACCGTCCCGATGCACATCGGTGAGGACGTACCTCGCGCACCCGTCGGCATCCAGGCGGGCGAGGGTCTCATAGAGATCGCCACCCTGAGAAGTCCAGCCACGCGCCGCCAGAGTCGTTCCGCGAACGTCGAGGCCGACCGCAATCCTGTCACCGTGCCGGGCAATCGCCGAACGCACCCAGTCAGGAGACTCCAGGGCGGCGGTCCCGAGGTTGACCCGGCCGCAGCCGGTGGCCAGCGCCGCCTCGAGCGAGGCGTCATCGCGGATGCCGCCGGACAGTTCAACGGCGACGTCGAGATGACCGATCACCTCCGCCAGCACGTCCCGGTTGTTTCCCCGCCCGAACGCCGCGTCAAGATCGACGAGGTGGATCCATTCGGCTCCCCCGTCCTGCCAGGCCAACGCCGCATCCACCGGACTGCCGTACGAGGTTTCGGTACCCGCTACCCCCTGAATCAGGCGGACCGCGGCTCCGTCGGCGACGTCGACCGCGGGGAGTAAGACCAAACTCACCTGCTACTCCGTTCTAGGAAGGCCGTGACCAGCGCGGGCGTAGCGATGGCCGCCACCAGGGTGACGCCGATGACCACGGCGATCGAACCGGTGATGAGATAGCTGGCGACGACAACGGACAGCAGGACGCCGCCGATCAGCACCCGGCGCTCCCTGGTGTGCTGTGCGGTGGCGCCGCGCCGCCACAGACGAGCCCGGCGCCACGCGAGCTGGCGCCGCCGATGCCGCACTCGCCGAGCTGCGGCGCGCTCCCGCGCGGTTCGGTGGGCTGCGGCATTCCGGGCCGCCAGCAATTCTCGCTCGGCCCTCCGCCGCGCCCGCTCCTTACTCACACCGCAACCTAAACCGGCTCTTCCCGCCAGCGCTCATCGCTCCGCTCCTCGCTCCTGCGTCGCTGCGATGCTCACTCATAACAACCGGCTCTTCGCGCCAGCGCTCATCGCTCCGCTCCTCGCTCCTGCGTCGCTGCGATGCTCACTCATAACAACCGACTCTTCGCGCCAGCGCTCATCGCTCCGCTCCTCGCTCCTCGCTCATAGGGTCCCGAGCCAATTCGCGAGCAAGGTCGCGCCGGCATCGCCGGACTTTTCCGGATGGAATTGGGTGGCGGACAGCGGTCCGGACTCGACCGCGGCCACGAAGGCCTCGCCGTGCTCGGCCTTGGTCACCAGTCCAGCGGTGTCGTGGGCGGCATAGGAGTGCACAAAGTAGTATCGGGTGTCCGGGGTCAGCCCGGCGAACAGCGTCGAGCCGGCGGGGGCGACGACGGTGTTCCAGCCCATATGCGGAATGACCGGCGCTCGCAACGGCTCGACCCGGCCCGGGAGCAGACGCAACCCTGCCGTCTCGACGTCATGTTCGATGCCGGCGTCGAACAACACCTGCATGCCGACGCAGATTCCGAGCACCGGACGTCCGGCCGCCAGCCGGTCCGTCAATATCCGCGCGGCACCAACCGCCTCCAGTCCGGCCATGCAGGCCGCGAACGCGCCCACGCCGGGCAGGACGAGCCCATCGGCGGCGGTGGCGGCGACCGGATCGGCGGTCAGCTCGACCGTGGCGCCCACCCGTTCGAGTGCACGAACCGCCGATCGCACATTGCCCGATCCGTAGTCGAGTACGACGACTGTGCTCACAATCGGCTACAGCACACCCTTGGTGGAGGGAATGCCTTGCTGTCGCGGGTCGAACTCGACCGCGGCCCGCAGCGCACGAGCCACCGCCTTGTATTGGGCCTCCGTGATGTGGTGCCAATCGCGTCCGGCGTGCACTCGCACGTGCAGCGCGACCCGTGCGTGGTAGGTGAAGGACTCGAAGACGTGCCGGGTCAAGGTCGTGGCATAGGCGGCGTCGCGACCCAGGATGTGCGGCGGAGCGCCATCCGGCTCCGTATGCACCAAGTAAGGACGGCCGGACAGATCGACCGCGGCCGACACGAGCGCCTCATCCATCGGGATCACGGCGTCACCGAAACGTCGGGTACCGGCCTTGTCGCCGGCGGCTTCGGCGAAGGCCTGACCAAGCGCGATCGCGGCATCCTCGACCGTGTGGTGGCTGTCGATGTGCAGGTCACCCTCGACATGCACCGTCAGATCGAACAAGCCGTGCTTGCCGAACGAGGCCAGCATGTGATCGTAGAAACCGACGCCGGTGTTCACGTCGGTCCGACCTCCACCGTCCAAGTCGATGACTACCAGCACCTTGGTCTCGGCGGTATTGCGTTCCACCCGCCCGATGCGGCTGACCTGGGTCGTCATCTGGGCGCTCCCTGGGCTGGATAACGGTTCTGTGCGGCTCCATCTTTCCCTATTCCGGTCCCCGCCATCACGTCGGACAGCGCGGTCCGAAAGGCCCGCATCTCCTCCGGCGTCCCCACCGATACCCGCAGCCACGTGTCGGGACCCGTTTCGCGAATCAGCACGCCGCGGTCCAGAAGTCCCTGCCACACCGCGTGCCGGTCCTCAAAATGGCCGAACAGGATGAAATTCGCGTCCGAGTCCGCAGCCGTGAAACCCTGCTCGCGCAGCCAGACTACGGTCGCGTCACGTTCGGCTCGAAGTTCGCCCACTCGGGCAAGCAGTTCCGAACCGTTGGCCAGCGCCGCTCGGGCCGCGGCCTGCGCCAGGGCGGACAAATGATAGGGCAGTCGTACGATCCGTACCGCATCCACCACAGCCGTCGAGGAGGCAAGGTAACCCAATCGGCCGCCCGCGAACGCGAAGGCCTTGCTCATCGTCCGGCTGACCACGAGGGCACCGAATCGTGGCAGCAGGGTCAGGGCGCTCGGCACTCCCGCGCGCCGGAACTCCGCGTACGCCTCGTCTACCACGACGACACCGGGTGCCGCCTCCAGGATTCGCTCGATCGTAGACAGGGGCAGCGCGGTCCCCGTCGGATTGTTCGGCGAGACGAGGATGACCACCGACGGACGGTGTTCGCCGATCAGTTCCAGCGCATGCCCGACATCAATCCCGAAATCGGACTCGCGGTGCCCGGCCACCCAACGGGTGTGGGTGTTGCGGGCGTACTCCGGATACATCGAGTAGGTCGGTGCGAACGACAACGCGGTACGGCCGGGACCGCCGAATGCCTGGAGCACCTGTTGCATGACCTCGTTGGACCCGTTGGCCGCCCAGATCTGCCGTGGGGTCAGCGGCACCCCGGAGTCCGCGGTCAGAAACCGGGCCAGATCTGCCCGCAACTCGAGAAACTCACGGTCGGGATACCGGTTCACCCCGCGGGCCGCCGCGGCCACCGCGGCCGCGATGTCGGCCACGACCTTCTCCGACGGTGGGTACGGGTTCTCGTTGACGTTCAACAGCACGTCGACGTCGAGTTGCGGCGCGCCGTAGGGCAGCTGGCCCCGCAGATCATCGCGCAGCGGCAGATCAGCGAGGGAAATCTCACTTGCGGACCGACTCACCGCCGAACCGAATCCAGCCTGGCTTGGATGGCCGCGCCGTGAGCCGGCAGGTCCTCCGCGTCGGCGAGCGCGATGATGTGCCCCGCGACCTCGACGAGTGCCTCGCTGCTGTACTCCACAACGTGCACGCCCTTGAGGAAGGATTGCACACTCAGTCCGGACGCGTGCCTGGCAGTGCAGCCGGTCGGCAGGACGTGATTGGAGCCGGCGCAGTAGTCGCCCAGCGACACCGGCGAGTGGGTGCCGACGAACACGCAGCCCGCACTGCGCACGCGCTCGGCCAGAGACCGGGCATCGGCGGTGATTATCTCCAGGTGCTCGGCCGCATAGGCATTGACGACGTTCAGCCCCTGCTCGATATCGGCGACGAGGACAGTCGCGGACTGCGGGCCGCTGAGCGCCTCGGTGACTCGCTCGATGTGCTTGGTGGCAGCGACCCGGGTCGCGACCTGCACATCCACGGCGTCGGCGAGTTCGACAGAATCGGTGACGAGCACCGACGCGGCCATCGGGTCGTGCTCGGCCTGGCTGATCAGGTCGGCCGCCACGTGGACCGGATCCGCGCCGGCATCGGCCAGGATAGCGATCTCGGTCGGCCCCGCTTCGGCATCGATACCGACCGCGCCCCGAAGCAGGCGCTTCGCCGCCGCTACGTAGATGTTGCCGGGTCCGGTCACCATGTCGACGGGTTCGATGCCGAGCGCATCGTCGCCGAAGGCCAGCAACGCGATCGCCTGCGCACCACCGACGGCCAAGGCCTCGTCAACTCCGAGCAACGCGCAGGCAGCCAGAATCAGCGGGTGCGGACGGCCGCCGAATTCCTTCTGGGCGGGCGAACACACCACGAGGCTGGCTACGCCGGCTTCCTGCGCCGGAACGACGTTCATCACCACCGAGGACGGGTACACGGCCAGGCCGCCGGGGACATAGAGCCCCACCCGGTCCACCGGTATCCACTTCTCGGTCACGGTGCCGCCCGGCGCCAGCGTGACCTGGACGGTCTTGCGCCGCTGCTCGGAGTGCACGGTACGGACGCGGCGGATGGACTCCTCGAGGCCGGCCCGCGCGTCCGGATCGAGGGCCGTCAGCGCCTCGTCGAGATCTCGCGAGGATACCCGCGGATCGGCCACGTCCACTCCGTCGAACCGTAGCGTGGCCTCGCGGGCAGCGGCGTACCCCCGGTCGCGCACCGCTTCCACGATCGGCGTGACCACGGCGAGCGCGGCGGTGACATCGATTGCGGCGCGCGGGAGCACCCTCCGAAGCTCACGGCTGGTCAATCGGTTCGACGTCGAGGTCGACCTGAGCGATGCCGCAGCGTCGCGCGCGGGTGCGGCGCCGGCAGCTGTGAGATCGACCCGGCGAAGCACACCCAGAAGTCTATGACGTCAGGGATTAGGAAACGGTCGTACGGTGTGGCTTGTGGCTCAGATACCGCCAGCCAACACCGAACTGCTGCCGTTGTTCCCGCTGAGCACCGTGCTGGTTCCGAAGATGCCGCTGGCTCTGCACGTCTTCGAACCGCGCTACCGCCAGCTGGTCGCCGATCTGCTCAGCGAGGATGTTCCGGGGGCTCCCATCTTCGGAGTCGTCGCATTGCGGCACGGCTTGGAGGTGGGAAGGCTGGCTGATGTTCACGAGATCGGCACCACCGCCCGAGTTAGCGATGTGCTTCCGCGCGGGGACGGCGGGTGCGACCTCGCCGCCGTCGGTGAACGACGCTTCACCATTCACTCGGTGGACAATGCGTCCCGGCCGTATCTCCTGGCGTCGGTCTCCTATCTCCCGGAGGACGACGGCGAACTCCGTCCCGGCAACCTCGCCGCGACTCGTCGTGCCTGGCACAAGCACCTGCTGATCCTCGCCGCCCTTCCCGGGGTGTCGGTGGCCACGATTGGGACGCCCACCGACGCCGGTGAGCTGTCCTACGCGGTGGCCCAGCTCGGCACGCTCCCATTGGCCGATCGGCAACTGCTGCTGACCGCCAAAGACACCGCCCAGAGGCTCGAGAGGGCCCGATCCATCCTGCGCCGCGAGAGCGAGCTGATTCGGCAACTGCATGCGATACCGGCGGGT
>Ga0307504_10000198_pt1 | contig 12394 bp, 16 predicted proteins | sample 19_S_MG_FD_194516 | JGI IMG/M metagenome (GOLD analysis project Ga0307504, IMG submission 194516) | Soil microbial communities from Populus trichocarpa stands in riparian zone in the Pacific Northwest, United States - 19_S | ecosystem: Environmental > Terrestrial > Soil > Riparian zone > Trees... | reverse complement strand
ACGCCGGCGGTGGTGTGTTCTTCCATCCGGTCAAGAAACCTCCGAGGACTGACACTTCGGTGTCTCGGGGGGCGCCTGTCCACAGGTGGTGCTCTGCCCCCGGGGGCGGGGCAGCGCACCACGTCGACCTCGAACCGGCGCGAGCGGGCGCCGTTCCACACTCCTCCTCCGCCCCGAAGGTCTCTCTGCCGTGGGGCGCTGCCCCCGCAGGCGGGGCAGAGCCCCACATTGATCTGGACACCGTGTGGTGGGCGCGGCGTACGCTCCAGCCATGCCCGACGTCGATCCCTCGGTCCCGCCGAGCGGTGAGGGCTGCGTGGAGTGCCTGGCCACGGACGACGGATGGTGGGTGCACCTCAGGAGATGTGCGGCCTGCGGCCACATCGGCTGCTGCGACACCAGCCCGAGCCAGCACGCGACCGCGCACTGGCAGGCCACCGGGCATCCGGTGATCCGGAGCTTCGAGCCGGGTGAGGACTGGTTCTGGGACTACCGGTTCTCGCAGGCGATGGACGGCCCCGACCTGGCGCCCCCGGAGTGCCGGCCGGAGCACCAGGAGCCGCCGTCACCCGCGGACAGGGTGCCGCGGAACTGGCAGTCCCAGCTCAACTGAGGCTCAGGCGAAGGTGACCTCGGCCGTCGGCTTCACGCCGCCGGTCGCTTCGTGGGTCCGGGACTCTGCCCAGTAGAGGTTCGTGTACGCCACAGCGTCCTCCGGCCCCATCGGCGCACCCCACTCACGCATGTCCTCGGTGCCGTGCGCGTCGCTGACCAGGGTCGCGTCGTAGCCGCGGGTCAGGGCGCCGTGCAACGTCGACCGGATGCACATGTCGGTCTGTGCACCGGTGACGACGAGTCGACCAACGCCGAGCTTCTCCAGCTGCTCCTCGAGATCGGTGTCGGCGAACGAGTCGCCGTACTCCTTGTGCACCAGCGGCTCGGAGTCACGGCGGGTGAGCTCGTCGACGTACTCCCACGCGGGCGAGCCCTTCTCGAGCCCCTGCCCGGAGTGCTGCACCCAGACCACCGGCACCTCCTCGGCCCGGGCCCGGTCGAGCAGGGTGTTGATGTTGGCGATCAGCTCCGCGCGGTTCGGCGAGGGCTCGACCACGCCCTTCTGCACGTCGATGACGAGCAGCGCGGTGTTCGGGCGGTCGGTGTAGCGGGTCATGCGGATGCCTCCGATTCGGACGAGAGCAGGGACAGGTCACGCTCGGCGAAGAGCCGGTGGTACCACTCCTCGTTGAGCACGGTACGCAGGGCGTCACCGATGGGGTCGTGCTGGTCGGCTCCCACGTACCCCGGGGTGTCCGGGGGCTGGATCGGCTCGTCGAGCCGCTCCGGGGTGAGCTCGGACAGCACGCGCCGTACGCGGGCAAGACGGTCGGCCCGGATCTCGAGCACCTCGTCGAGCGAGGGCCGGGCAGCCCGGTCGCACGGCACCTCGGCGACCTCCTCCGCCTCCTCCCACGGCAGGGACAGCGGGTGCCATGGCGCGGGCTCGCGCAGGATCCCGCGAGCCACCCAGCAGTCGTGCGCGAACACCAGGTGACGCAGGGTCTCGATGAAGGAGAACTCGTCGTCGACCCGCTCGTCCAGCTGCTCGGCCGGGAACGTCCGCGCCCGCGCGACCGTCTCCTCCCACAGCGACTCCATCAGGTCGAAGGCGGCCGCGAGCTCCTCCAGGGTCCGCGGGTTGCGCACCTGGCGCCTGCGCGGGTCCTGCCGGTCGAGCTCGCTCTCGACGTAGGCGGACACGTCGATGCCGTTGACCCGCAGGCCGATGATCTCGCCGTCGATCTGGCAGTCGACCAGCATCGTCCCGCGCATCCGCAAGCCCTGGGCGTAGCTGCCGCGGATGTCCACCCGCGAGAGGTTCGCGTCGCGGATCGTCGACCCTGACAGGTCGACGTGGTGGAAGCGGGAGTCCAGCATCCGCTGGTTCTCGAACTCAGGCATCGGCTCGCCCTCCCACCGGTCGCCACCCGTCCGGCGGGTCCTCCCCGACGCGGCCGTCGACCGCCTCTCGGATCAGGTCGGCGTGACCGAGGTGCCGCCCGTACTCCTCCACCAGGTCCATCAGCAACCGGCGCAGGTTGGCCCGCCCGGCTCCCACCGCGACGGGCCGGTCGAGTCCGCCCTCGGCGATGAAGGCACCGACCCGCGCCCGCGTGCGGGTGACCGCGTCGTCGTACGTTGCGTAGATCTGCTCCGGCGAGTCGTCCGCGGCCGAGGTGAACTCCCAGTCGTTGCTGCCGTCCCAGCCCCACCCGGCCCACGGCTCGCCGAGCTCGCCGCCCTCCATCTTGACCGCGCTCAGGTAGTCCTCCTGGGCGGCCAGGTGCTTGGCGAGGCCACCCAGGGTGAGGGTGGAGGCGCCCACGGTGACATCGAGGCCCGCGGCGTCGAGGTCGTCGATCTTGTAGCGGAAGGTCCAGCGCAGCCGGTCGATCGCGCCCAGCACCGCCTGCTCCTCGGTGCCCGCCAGGGGCGGTTCCCACGGGGTTGGATCACTCATGCCGGGCAGGCTAGGGACTATTCCGGACGTTCACCTTCCGGGTTCTGATCTATCGTTCGATCCATGCCCTTCCCCGCGGACGCAGGCCCCACGGCCCGGGCCCTGCTGGCGCTGGAGATCCTCCAGACCAACCCCGGCATCCGCGCCGAGGAGCTGGGCGAGCGACTCGGCGTCACCGACCGCGCCGCCCGCAGGTACGTCGCGATCCTGCGCGAGGCGGGCATCCCGATCGAGTCGACGTCGGGGCGGTACGGCGGGTACCGCGTCGGGCGCGGGCTCCGGCTGCCGCCGCTGCGGTTCGAGGCGGTCGAGGCGGTGGGCCTCGTGATGGCTGTCCTGGACGGCCACCACGCCGCCGGGGATCCCCGCGACCCGGTCGGGAGTGCGCTGGGCAAGATCATCCGCGCACTGCCCGAGTCCATCGCGGCGCAGGCGGAGCTGATCAGGCAGGGCGCGGCCGCTGCACCCGACCGATCGGCCGCACGGCCGGACGCCACGGTCGTCGGGATCCTCGTCGAAGCCAGTGTCCGACGCAGACAGGTGAAGCTGGATTACCGCACCGAGGGCGGTCGCCAGTGGGTTCAGGACATCGACCCGTGGGCCGTGGTCATCCGACACGGCCGCTGGTACCTGCTCTGCTGGGCGCACCACGTCTCGGCCCAGCGCGCCTACCGGATCGACCGGGTCCGAAAGGTCGAGCTCCTCGACGGGACCTTCGAGCCGCCGGCCGACCTCGACCCCATCAGCGAGCTCGAGGTGCACCTGGGCAGCGGGTGGGAGCACGAGGTGGAGGTGGAGATCGACGGGCCGGCCCAGGTCGCCCGTCGGTACCTCCGCGCCACGATGGGTCGGATCGATGAGGTCGACGATCAGACCTGTGTCCTGCGCGGCAGCACGAACGACCCGACGGAGTACGTCTGGGGCCTCGGCCGCCTCCCGTTCCCGTTCCGCATCCGGGGCGAGGTGTTCGAGCAGGCGGCACGAAAGCTCGCGGATCAGTTCGCGGCGGCGACCCGCGGATGACGGAGTGGGTGCTGCACGTCGACCTCGACCAGTTCCTGGTCGCCGTGGAACGACTACGACGCCCCGAGCTGGTCGGCGTACCGGTGATCGTCGGCGGTCGGGGCGACCCGAACGAGCGGACGGTCGTCTCCACGGCGTCGTACGAGGCACGGGAGAAGGGCGTGCACTCGGGCATGCCGCTGCGGCTCGCGGTCCGCAAGTGTCCGGAGGCGGTCCTGCTCCCGGTGGACTTCCCGGTGTACGAGGAGATCTCTGCGCGGGTCATGGAGACGCTGCGATCGGTGCCGGGTGCGGTCGTCGAGGTGCTCGGTTGGGACGAGGCGTTCGTCGGCGTCCACACCGACGACCCCGGGGCCACCGCGCGCGAGATCCAGGCGGCGGTCCTCGAGGCGACCGAGCTGCACTGCTCGATCGGCATCGGCGACACGTTGGTCCGCGCCAAGATCGCGACCGACTTCGGCAAGCCGCGCGGCACGTTCACGCTGACCCGGGAGAACTGGCTGGAGTTCATGGGCGACCGGCCGACGATCGCCCTGTGGGGCGTGGGCAAGAAGATCGGCGCCCGCCTCTCCTCCCTCGGGCTCGAGACGGTCGCGCAGCTGGCGGCCTCGCCGGTGGAGCCGCTGATCGAGGAGTTCGGGCCGACGAACGGACCACACCTCCTCCGGCTCGGCCAGGGTGCGGGGCGACGCAAGCCCGATGACACACCGTGGGTGGCCCGGGCGCACGGCCGCGAGACGACGTACCAGGAGAACCTCACGACCGAGCAGGTCCCGGACGCCCTGCGCGAGCTGGCCGAGCGCGTGATCGCAGACCTTCGCCGCGAAGGACGGGCCTGCCAGCGGGTGCACCTGAAGGTGCGGTTCGCGCCGTTCTTCACGCAGACGAAGGTGCGCAAGCTCGCCGCGCCGACGTACGACGTGGACGTCGTCGCCGACACCGCGGCCGCGATGTTCCGCGAGCTCGACGACGCCCGTGAGGTGCGGCTGCTCGGCGTGCGTGGCGAGATGGTGCCGCCCGAGGGCGGGTACTAGCTATCCGAACCCGTGTCGTCCGAGCGGCTCGACCAGCTGCGACTCCTCGTAGGCAAGGTGCTCGAGCAGCTGGTCCGACAACGAGTCCAGGGAGAGGCGCACCGCCTCGAGGGCATCCCGCCCGGACTGCCCGGTCCCGTCGTCGGTGACGAGTCGGACGAGTGCCCGGTCGAAGTCGTCGAGCAGCTGGTGGATCACCTCGTGCTCGGACTGGAGCCGGTCCAGCACGGGCGCGAGGTCCGGTTGGGCCTGCCGCAGGTGCGGGAAGACGCTGCGGTCCTCAAGCGTGTGGTGGCCGGTGACGATCCGGCAGTAGGACTCGCAGTAGGCGCCCAGGGTCCAGTTGTTCTGCCGCATGGTCATCGTGTTGACGGCGTTGCGGGCAGCACCGACCGTCAGATGACCCGTGCTGACCTGCTCGAGGATCTGCCGGATCGACTCCAGCTCGGAGCGCAGGTGGTCGTGGATGTCGACGAGGTGCTGACCGGCCGGGTTGACCGGCTCGTCCTCCGTCGGGGACTCCTCGCGAATGTTCACCGGGGCGGGGCCATCGTCGGGTGTGGCTGCGCGCCGCGCGCGCTCGATGTCGACGACCTCCTTGACCGTCGGCACGACCTCGTCGGCGAACCGCCGGAGCGTGGTCGCGTCGTCGGTGCCGAGGATGAAGGTGCTCATGCCGAGCTCGAGGGCGAGGGTGGCCAGCTGCTCGGCCCAGTCGGCGGTGCTGCCCGGGTGCGGCGTGATGTTGTAGATCCGCTTGATCGCCGCCGGGTCGCGACCGGCCCCGACGGCCGCCTCGTCCAGGACCTCGATCAGGGCCGGGAGCGCCGGCGGGTCGGCGTAGCCCATGCTCGGGACCCAGCCGTCGGCCAGCCGGCCGGTCAGTCGCAGCATCTTCGGCTTGTAGGACCCGATCCAGATCGGGATGTCGTGCGGGGGCACCGGACCGGCGTGCAGTCCGTGAGCCGAGTAGTGCTCGCCCTCGGACCGGATCGACCCGCCCGCCCAGAGTCCCTTCATCAGGCGCACGGCCTCCTCGAGCGCGGCGACCGCCTCACCCGGCGTACGCCGCGGGCCGCCGGCGGCGACGATCCCGTCCCAGAAGGCGCCCGCGCCCAGGCCCATCTCGACCCGACCGCCGGTGAGCACGTCGAGCGAGGCGGCGGCCTTGGCCAGCATCACCGGCGGACGCAGCGGCAGGCTCGCGACGTTGGGGCTGACCTTGATCGAGGTCGTGCGGGCACCGATCACCGAGAGCAGGGTCCAGGTGTCGAGGTACGTCGCCTGGTACGGGTGGTCCTGGACCGAGACCAGGTCGAGGCCGAGGACCTCGGCCAGCTGGGCCAGGGCCAGGACCTCCTCCGCACGGTCTGCCCTCGGGGTCGGGAAGAGCCCGAACTCCAGCTCCTGCACGTAGTCGGTCACGAGTCCTCCTCCGGTCTCGTCACGGGCCGGCCGTCCCGGGTGGCGACTGTCAGCCCGAGCTCGACCACGTCACCGAGCTCGATGCCTTCGGCCTCCCGGACGAAGTCCTTGATCGGCACGTAGTAGCCGCCGTCCTTGGGCCACAGCGAGGTCTCCCACCGGGTCTCCCCCACCCTCATGAGGACGGGGATCATTCCCCAGCCGTAGGTCACGTCGACCGACAGCTCCTTGAGGTCGGAGGCGTCCGCCGAGGGGACCTCGACGAAGTGGTACGGCGCCGGGCCGCGCCACTCGAAGACCGGACCGGTGAAGACGAAGTGCTCGCTCATGAGGTCCCCCGGGCGGCCAGGATCTGCTCGCGCAGGATGTCGGCGTGCCCGCAGTGTTGGGCCAGCTCGCGCAGCAGGTGCAGGTAGACGAAGCGCAGGGGCAACGGTCCACGGCGGTTGCCGTGGACCAGGTCGTCGAGCCCACGACCCCGGGCGACCTCCCGGGACTGGGCGCAGGCCTCGACGAACGCCGCGCGGACCGACTCGATCGTGTCGTCAGGGGCCAGCACGAACGACTCGTCCGGGGTCTCGGGGATGCCTATGTCCGCGCGGGTTCGCTCCAGCATCGCCTCGTCGTGCCACACCTTCTCGACGAAGGTCGCGTGCTTGACCAGCCCGAGCAGGGTCGTCCTGGACGGGACGAGGCTGCGGCGCGCCTCCTCCTCGGTCAGCCCGTCGAGGCTCTCGACCAGCGTCTGCCGGTGGTCGTCGAGGAAGATCTCGAGCTGGTCGCGCAGCGGGGCGTCGAACGTGCCCGGGTCCATGGAGCTCACTTCGGTGGGAGGCTCCTCGCGTACTCGGCGCCGCGGCCGACCCACCGGGCGACCGACTCGTCGTCGCCCAACAGCTCGGGCGCGACGAGCAGCCAGCCGCGCATGGCGCGGCCCTGCATCTGCATCGGTTCGGCACCCTCGGCGAGGAAGGGGTCACAGGTCTCGGGGTCGACCCGCACCATCATCCCGCCCTGCCCGCTGGCGGCGACCGCCATGTTGCCGCCGAGCATGAACCCCAGCCCGCCGAACATCTTGCGCTCGGTCAGCCCCGCCTCCCCGGACAGCTCCTGCCGGATCCGGTCCGCCAGCTCTTCGTCGTATGCCATGGGAACAGCATGCCGTGACCTCGGGTGGCCACGCCTCGTTGAGTCGCACATGCGCCGGCTCTTCCTCCCCCTGCTCAGCCTCCTGCTGCCCCTCTTCGCCCTGGGGCTGCCCGGGGAGGCGGGTGCGGCCGACCCCCGACCCCTCAAGATCGAGGTGCTGTCCAACCGGGCCGACCTCATCTCCGGCGGCGATGCCCTCGTGGCCGTCGTCGTCCCCGGCAAGCTGGACGCGAGCAGGATCCGGGTCACGCTCGGCGGCCAGGACATCACCGGCCGGTTCGGTGTACGAGCGGACGGGCAGTACGTCGGCCTCGTGACCAACCTCGAGGACGGCGCCAACACGCTCCGCGCGACAGCGCCCGGCTACCGCGGCCAGACCGTGATCACCAACCACCCCAACGGCGGCCCGGTGTTCACCGGCCCTCAGCTCCAGCCGTACCACTGCCAGGCGACCGCGACCGACGGGCAGTGCAACGAGAGGCCCGCCTACACCTTCCTCTACAAGTCCACCGACCCCACCACGGTCGACCTCCAGCCCTACGACCCGAGCAACCCTCCGACGGACGTGGCGACCACGACCACGGACCAAGGCGTCCAGGTGCCGTTCATCGTCCGCAAGGAGAGCGGCTACCAGGACCGCGACCGCTACACGATCCTCACGCTCTGGCAGCAGGGCCAGCCGTGGAAGGCGTGGGCGCCGCAGAAGCAGTGGAACCACAAGCTGCTCATCACCCACGGCGGCAACTGCGGGGCGTCGTACGCCCCGGGCAACCCGCCGCTCAACGACTACTCGGGCACCCTCGACGGCATCCCCGGCGTGACGCCGAGCTATGTCACCGCGCTCGGCAAGGGCTTCGCGGTGCTGTCGACCGCGCTGGCCAACACCGGCCACAACTGCTCGGTGGCGATGGAGGCCGAGTCGCTGATGATGGCCAAGGAGCGACTGGTCGAGCAGTACGGCGAGCTGCGGTACACGATCGGCACCGGCTGCTCCGGCGGCTCGATCACCCAGCACACCGTGGCCGACGCCTATCCCGGTATCTACCAGGGCCTGGTCACCACCTGCTCGTACCCCGACACGCTGACCGCCGGCGCCCAGTTCGCCGACTACCACCTGCTGCGCCTCTACTTCGAGGACCCGAGCCGGTGGGCACCCGGCGTCGTCTGGTCGCCGACCCAGATGGCACAGGTCGAGGGACACCTCACCCACGCCAACGCCGTCACCGCCGACGAGGGCCTGTTCAAGGCCGCGCTCGACCCGGAGAACGACTGCTCGGGCACGACCGACACGGTGCCCGGGGACAGGAGCACCCGCTACAACGCCCAGACCAACCCGGGCGGCGTCCGCTGCTCGGTCCTCGACATCATGATCAACCAGCTCGGCCCGCGACCCGAGAGCGAGTGGACGCCGGAGGAGAAGGCGGCGGGCCACGGCTTCGCGGGCGTGCCGTTCTCCAACACCGGCGTGCAGTACGGCCTCGCCGAGCTGAAGTCCGGCCTCATCACCCCGGCGCAGTTCGTCGACCTCAACGCCAAGATCGGCGGCATCGACCTGAACGAGGACCCGACCCCGACGCGGATCGCCGGCGACGAGACCGCGATCGAGCGGGCGTACCGCACCGGGCTGATCAACGAGGCCGCGAACCTCGACGAGGTGGCGATGATCAACCACGGCGGACCGGACCCGGGTGCGGCGCACGACTACGCCCACGCGTTCTGGACCGAGGAGCGGCTGATGGCCGACCAGGGCCACACCGACAACCGGGTCATGTGGTTCGGGCCGACCCCGCTGATCGGCGACCCGCAGTGGGCCAACGAGGCGCTGCTGTCCATGGACTCGTGGCTGAGCACGGTCGAGAAGGACCACTCCGACACCCCGCTGGCCGACAAGATCGTCGGCGACAAGCCGGCCGACATCACCGACCGCTGCCTCGTCGCCGACGCGGCACCGGCCTGCTCGGTCCAGGAGCTGCAGACGCTGCAGACCCGGCTCTCGACCCCGCGCCAGGAGGCCGGCGGTCCCCGGGCCAACGACAACGTCGCCTGCCAGAAGAAGCCGATCGACCCGGCCGAGTACGGCCCGGCCGGCGCGCTCTTCACCGCCGACCAGCTGGCCGAGCTGACCACGATCTTCCCTGACGGCGTCTGCGACTGGAGCACCCCCGGTGTCGGCCAGGGCCCGGCGGAGACCTGGCTGGGCTACGGCACCGCGACGAACGTCGTGTACGGCGGCGAGAACCTGCCCGCCGCGCCCGGGCGCTCGGGCGAGGGCTGGTTCAGCGACTCGTTCCGGGAGCTCTGGACGAAGTAGCACCAGGTCGGCCCTCGCCGGAGGCAACCTTTGGGCGCCGGATCACGTCTCCGGTGCATGAAGATCGTCGCCCTGGCTCTGGCCGGTGTCCTGACCCTGTCCCTCGCTGCCTGCGGCGACCAGGACACCCCGACCGCGTCCTCTGAGCCGGCCTCACCGCCGATGACGAGCAGCTCGAGCGACGGGGCGCGTGCGGCCGGCTTCACCGGGACCTGGCTGGTGCAGGGCACCCGGCTCGTGGTCGACGACGACCACAGCGCCCACTCCAGCAGCCAGGCGCTCTGCCCCGCGGGGTGGGGCAGTGCCTCAGCGTGCACACGCGAGGTCGACTACCGGTGGACCGAGGGTGACGGCCTCCAGCTGACGGTGCTCGACGTGTGGGTGACCGACGGGACGCGCCAGCAGTTCCCCGACCCGCCGCCGCCGATGTCGGCCGGCTCGTTCTTCACCATGACACTCAACGGCGACGGGTCGGCGACGACCGTCCTGCACAACGACGACGGTGTGGTGAAGGGCAGCAACGGCCTCGGCAACCCTTACCTCTGCCGGGCCGAGAGCCAGGCCATGGTCCACGGGGTGTGCGAGTCCTAGGACCGCGTGCGACCGTCACGAAGCATCTGGAGGGACTCGGCAGCACGACGCTGCCGGGTCTCCTCCTTCTTGGCCTCCGCCACCCAGCGGGCGTACTCCTTGCGGTGGGTGAAGGCGAGCCTCTCGTACGCCGCCGCGGCCTCCGGGTCGGTCGCGAACGCGGCGGCCAGCTCGGGCGGCACCTCCACCTCGCGGGGAGCCTCGTCGAGCGAGATCGTCGCGGTCACCTCGTCCCCGAAGTCGACGCCGAGCTCGGCGCGGGTCGCCTTGCTCATGCCGATGAGGTTCAGGCCGCCCATGACACCCAGCCGCAGCCGGGCCTGACGGTCGCCGATCCGGACCACGACCGCGGCCCGCTTGCCGCCGCCCAGCTCCTCGACCTGCGCGTCGGAGAGCACGAGGGCGGTGGCAGGTCCCTGCTGGTGCAGCGTCTGGGTGACGATGAGGTCGGTCATGGGACGAGCCTCGCACGACGTCGGGAGAGCAGCGTCTCGATGCCGAACAGGATCGTCGAGATCACCAGGCCGAGGACGAGCACGAAGAAGACGTTGCGGAGCACGACGGCGTACCCGAGGTCGACGGCGTTGACGAAGTCGTACGGGTAGGCGTCGACGACGGCCCCGCGCAGCAGCATCCAACCCACCCAGAGCACCGGGACGATCAGGGCCGCGGGCACGAGCCGGGCGGTCAGCCAGCCACGCGGTCCGAAGACCACCCACACGAGCAGGGTGAGGATCGGCGTCACCAGGTGGAGGATCGGGTCGGTGAGCCGGGCCCAGCCGACGACCTCGGTGCCCGGGGCCAGCACCACCTGGTAGACGATCATCGTGACGGTGATCATCAGCAGGCCGTCCAACCGCAGCACCCGCCGGCCCCATGTGTCGGGGAGCGGGCGGGTGAGCAGGAGGGTCACCGAGACGGCGACCACGATGTTGGACCAGATCGTGAAGTAGCTGAGGGTGTCGACGGTCCGGGACACCGCTCCGGCGAACCCGTCACCGGTGTCGCCGTACATGCCCGGGTCGACGGCCACGTCGCGATAGGCGCCGACCGCGGACAGGGCCACCGTGAGGACGACCCCGAGCCAGGCGACGACGGCGTTGACCCCGAAGGCCAGCCGGGCGCGCGGTGAGAGCTCCACGACCGCAGTATGGCGGGGCCGGCGCCCGGGAGATCAGCCTTCCGGCAGTGCCGCGAACGCCTTCTTGGTGTCCTTGTACCAACCCATCGACCTCACGGGGTGCTTCCACCGGCCGCGCATGTCGTCGTTGGCTGCCTCGTGGGTCGCGTCGCCGGCGGCGACGGCGTCCTTGAGGTGCTGGTCCTGGGCCTTGATCACGTCGTCGGCGCTCTCGCCGCGGTGGGCCTGGTCACAGGGGCCGCCCAGCTGTCGGCAGGTCATGGTCTTCATGGGTGTCACCTTTCTTGTCTGTCCGTCCTGATGACGTACGGCGGGGCTGGAGTGTGACCGCGTCAGCGGACCTGGTCGCCGGCCCGCCGCTGGACGTCGGCAAGCACGGCGGGGTCGGCTCGGAAGTCGATGCGCGAGACGCGTCCGTCGGTGATCGTGAAGTCGAAGGCCACCTTGGCCTCACCGCGCAGGAACCAGGCCGCGCCGGGTCGCTCGCCGACGTACACCGGCAGCGCGGACTGCGCCGCGCCGTTGAACATCTCCGCCACGGCCTGCTGGCCCTTCAGCAGCGCCGGTGTGCCGGTCGCGACGGCGGCCTCGTCGCCGGCGACCACTGCGTCGGGTGCGAGCAGCTCGAGCAGGCGGGCGAAGTCGCCACCCCGGGAGGCCGCGAGGAACGCGTCGACGACCTCCCAGTCGGCCAGCCGGTCCTCGGCGGCCGGCTGCGTGACCTTGGCGCGAGCGCGGGAGGCCAGCTTGCGGGCCGCCACCGGGGTCGTGCCGAGAAGCTCGGCGATCATCGGGAACTCGAAGCCGAAGCTGTCGTGCAGGACGAAGGCGACGCGCTCGTTCGGGCTCAACCGGTCGAGCACCACCTGGAGCGCGAGGCCGACCGTGTCGGCCAGCGCGGCGTCCTCGGCCGGGTCGGTCGTCGGGTCCGCGGTGTCGACCGGCTCCTCGGGCACCGGCACCTTGGCCCGCAGCCGGTCCAGGCAGAGCCGGGTCGTCACGGTGGTGAGCCAGCCGGGCAGGTTGTCGATCTCGGCGTCGGAGCGGTCGAGCCGCAGCCAGGACTGCTGGACCACGTCCTCGGCCTCGACGGGGTCGTTGAGGACGCGGGTCGCGAGCCGGACGAGCCGGGGACGCTCGGCGGTGAATGCCGCGGTGTGGTCCATGGGGTCAGCCTTCCATCAGACAGGGGGTCCTCCCTC
>Ga0307504_10000197_pt1 | contig 12412 bp, 7 predicted proteins | sample 19_S_MG_FD_194516 | JGI IMG/M metagenome (GOLD analysis project Ga0307504, IMG submission 194516) | Soil microbial communities from Populus trichocarpa stands in riparian zone in the Pacific Northwest, United States - 19_S | ecosystem: Environmental > Terrestrial > Soil > Riparian zone > Trees... | reverse complement strand
CGAGGGCATGCCGGTGTCGCTGGTGGAGGCGGCGCTGGTCGGTCGACCGGCGGTGACCACCGACGTGGGCTCGGCCGCCGAGGTGGTCGAGCACGGGCGCACGGGGCTTGTGGTGGACAGTGACCCTGGCACCCTCGCCCTCGCCGTCGTGAGCCTGCTCGACGACGGCGACCGGGCGGCCGCCCTGGGCGCGGCAGCGGCCGAGCGGGCCGGCCGGCTGTTCTCGGCTGCCCGTCTGGCCGCCGACCACGCGGTGATCTACGAGGAGGTGGTGGCTGCCCGCGCTCCCAGCGGTCATACCCTCTTCCCGGTGCCGGCGTTGGCCGATGCGAGGACACCCGAAGGACAGGGCCCGCTGGTGAGGGTAGAGCCCTGGCCAACCTGTAGCGTTTCACCAGTGGCTGGCGACTCCGTCGACGAGCTGGACCTTCGCGGCTACCTCCGGGTCGTCCGCCGGCGGAAATGGATCCTCGCCCTCGTCACGCTGGTGGTGGTCGGATCGGCGATCGGCGCCTCCGTGCTGCAGACGCCGGTGTACCAGGGGACGGCCGAGGTTCTCCTCCAGGCCAAGGCCACCGAGTCGCTGTTCGACCCGAACAGCGGTCAGCGCAATGACCCGACCCGTGTGGTGCAGACCGAGATCCAGGTGCTCAAGAGCCGCCCCGTCAGCGACCTCGTTCGCAGGAAACTCGGCTCGTCCCCTCCGGTGTCGGCCAGCCCGGTGGGCGGTACCGACGTCATCGAGGTGAAGGCCGAGAGCACCGACCCGGACCGGGCCGCGGATGTCGCCAATGCCTACGCCGAGTCCTACATCGCCTTCCGGCGCACCCAGGCGGTCGACGACGTGCTGGCCGCCGCCGAGCAGATCCAGCAGAAGGTCGCCGAACTGCAGACGAAGATCGACGGCGTGGGAGCCCCGACCGCCACGGTGACCACCCTGCCGGGCGCCCCCCGGGCCGCTCCTGCGGCAGACACCACCCAGGAACGCGACCAGTTGGTGGCCCAGCAGGCACTGTTCCGCCAGAAGCTCGACCAGCTCCAGGTGGACGCCGCCCTCAAGAGCGGCGGGGCACAGCTGGTGACGCCCGCGGTCGCGCCTACCACGCCGATCCGGCCCACGCCGGTGCGCAACGGGGTCCTGGCGGTGGTGGTGGGCCTGATGCTGGGCCTGGGCCTGGCCTTCCTCCGTGAGCACCTCGACGACACCATCCGCACCAAGGAGGACGTGGAGCGAGCCGCGGGCGGGCTGGCGGTGCTGGCCACCATCCCGGTGGTGCCGGGCTGGAAGGACCGTAGGAAGGCGGTGGTGGCCTCGCTGGTCGAGCCCAAGTCGGCGGCGGCCGAGGCCTACCGGTCGCTGCGCACGTCGGTGCAGTTCCTCGGCCTCGACCGCCCGGTGCGAACGCTGCAGGTCACCAGCCCATCGGCCAGCGAGGGCAAGACGTCGACGGTGGCCAATCTGGCGGTGGCGCTGGCGGGCGCCGGCCAGCGGGTGATTGCCGTGGACTGCGACCTGCGCAAGCCCCGCCTCCACGCCTTCTTCGGGCTGGAGAACGAGGTGGGGTTCACGTCGGTGCTCCTCGGCGACGCCCCGCTGTCGGCGGCCCTCCAGCCGGCGCCCGGCGTGGACGGCCTGCTCGTGCTGGCATCGGGGGCGCCGCCGCCCAACCCGTCCGAACTGCTGGCCGGGCCCCGCTCGGCCCGGGTGATCGAGGACCTCCAGGCCCAGGCCGACGTGGTGCTGATCGACTGCCCGCCGGTGCTGCCGGTCACCGACGCAGCCATCCTGGCCGGCCGTGTCGACGCCACCTTGGTGGTGGTGACGGCCGTTGAGACCCACCGGCGCCGGCTCGGCCAGGCGCTCGAGGCCCTTGCCCAGGTGGGCGCCCCGCTGTCGGGCCTGGTGCTCAACGCCGCCCGCCAGGAGGCGGGTTACGGCTACGCCTACCGCTACGGCTACACCTATTCCTCCCAGCCGCGTCAGGCCCGGGGGGTGCGCAAGGCGGGGCGCAAGGCGGAGCAGCCGGCCGACTCGTAGGGGAGACCGTCCGTTCTTGGAAGCCGAAACTCCGGATAGCGCGGTTACGGCTTCCAAGAAGCGCGTGGTTCGGAATCGGGGATGGGCGTCGCGGCCTCAGGCCCTAACCTCCGTCCATGCCTGAACCGTCGCCCGAGCTGATGGAGACGATCGTCAACCTCTGCAAGCGCAGGGGCTTCGTGTTCGCGTCGAGCGAGATCTACGGCGGGTTCCGGTCCACCTACGACTACGGGCCGCTCGGCGTGCTCATGCTGCGCAACGTGAAGGACGCCTGGTGGCGGTCCATGGTGCAGATGCGCGACGACGTGGTCGGCCTCGACGCAGCCATCCTCTCCAGTCCCAAGGTGTGGGAGGCGTCGGGCCACCTGGCCAACTTCACCGACCCGCTGGTCGACTGCCGCAGCTGCAAGGAACGGTGGCGGGCGGACCACATCGAGGGCACCTGCCCCAACTGCGGCTCCACCGACCTCACCGAGGCGCGGGAGTTCAACATGATGTTCCAGACGTTCGTCGGCCCCGTGCAGGAGGGCGCCAACATCGCCTACTTCCGGCCCGAGACGGCCCAGGGCATGTTCGTGAACTTCATGAACGTGCTGAACACGTCGCGCAAGAAGCCGCCCTTCGGCATCGCCCAGACGGGCAAGTCGTTCCGCAACGAGATCACTCCGGGCAACTTCGTGTTCCGCACGCGCGAGTTCGAGCAGATGGAGCTCGAGTACTTCGTGCCGCCGGGCGAGGCGGAGAAGTGGTTCGGGTACTGGACGGCCGAACGCATGGCCTGGTACCTCGACCTCGGCATCCCGTCGGACTGGCTGCGCCTGCGGCCCCACGACAAGGAGGAGCTGTCGCACTACTCGTCGGCCACGTCCGACGTGGAGTTCCGCTACCCGTGGGGATGGGGCGAGCTGGAGGGCATCGCCAACCGGGGCGACTTCGACCTGTCCGCCCACGCCGCCGCCTCCGGCGAGCGCATCGAGTACTTCGACCAGGGCACCAGCGAGCGCTACGTGCCCCACGTCATCGAGCCGGCCGCCGGCGCCACCCGGGCGATGATGGCGTTCCTGCTCGCGGCCTACGACACCGACGTGGTGAACGACGAGACCCGCACCGTCCTGCGCCTCGACCCCCGCCTCGCGCCCTACAAGGTGGCCGTGCTGCCCCTGTCCAAGAAGGACACGCTCACGCCCACCTCCCGCGAGGTTCTCTCGCTCCTCCAGCCCCATTGGATGGTGGACTACGACGAGACGCAGGCCATCGGCCGCCGCTACCGGCGCCAGGACGAGATCGGCACCCCCCTGTGCGTCACGGTCGACTTCGACACCCTCGACGACAAGGCCGTCACGATCCGCGACCGCGACAGCCTCGGGCAGGTCCGCGTCCCCATCGAAGAGCTGGTCGACACCATCCGAGGTCGCCTGGGCTTTTGAGGGCCCGGGGCCGTGCGGCGGCCCCGGGGCGCGGGGCGGGCGGCGGAGGAAGCAGTTGGTTGCGCCCTACGGTGGGCGTGCGATGGAACAGGCCGACCTTCCGCGCTGCGGAGAGCCCGCAACGGCGCTGGACGCCGCACCGGGCCCGCTGGTGGTCACCGCCTCCTTCCCGCCGGTGGTCGTCCGCAGGGGCGACGGGACGTTTACCGGGACGGTGACCATCACCGCAGCGACGGGACCGGTCACCGGCGTGATGTCGCCGTACGCCGACGTCTACGTCGCACATTCGGGGACGGTCGTGGCCACACCGCTGGTCAAGGACCTGCTCGGCGTGCCGGTGCGGCTGTCACCCGGAGCGGGGCACGACCTCGCCGCCAGGGGCAGCATCCGGGCGTGCGCCGATCCCGGAGCGGGGCCGGCGGCCCGCCCCATGCTCCCGCCCGGGCGCTACGACGTGTTCACGGTGGTCGCCGTCACCGACGAGGCGGGTCACACGATCGTCGCCTCCGGCGGCCCGTGGCCCATCGTGGTCGCCTGAGTCCGGGACGGCGAAAAAGGGGGGCGGCGAGCCGCCCCCCTTCCTTCCCGCATGCACGCCACCGGCCGGTCAGCCGGTGACGATGCTCCCCCCGAAGTAGGACGAGATTCGGCTGTACTTCTCGGCGTAGGACGTCGTCCCGTCGCCGGCGATGATCATCCCCCGGATCCACACGCTCGAGCTGTCCTTCACGTAGAAGGGCGAGCCCGAGTCGCCGCCCTGCGGCAGGTTCCCGCCGCTGAAGGCGGTCACCGGGTACTTGCAGCCGCTGGACGTGCACACCTGGGCGAAGTTGCTGGAGGAGGTGTGCCCGCAGTTCTCGCCCGTGGTACGGCCGCTGTGGCAGTAGTTGCTGTAGCCGACGACCGAGTCGCCGGCGCCGACCACCGGCATCCCGGTCGAGCTGTTGGTGCCGCCGGTGTAGATGTAGCCCCAGTACGACGAGCCGCCGATGCGCTCCATGTCGAAGCCGCTTGCCAGGCCGCGGTTGCTCACGCTGCCCATGTAGCGGCCGCCGAGCTCGGTCAGGACCGAGGTGCCGTTGGCGAAGCAGTGGCCGGCCGTGGCCTGGAAGCGGGTGCCGCCGGAATCCTGGAGGGTGAAGCCGCTCGAGCACCACGGGGTTCCCGTGGTGGCCGTGATGCCGGCCCCGCCCCAGTACGACGGGATGTCGTCTCTGCGGCTGTACAGGTCGGTCGTGGTGGCGGCGTTGACGTCGACCAGTCCCGCATGGGCGCCGACCAGCGAGGCGACGACCCGGCCGGGGGCGTCGGTCTTGAGCACGATGCGGCCGGTCCGTGCGTCGAGGTAGCTGGCGAACGAGTGCCGGGTCCCGTTGGCCTTGACCCACCGGCCGATGTTGGCCTGGAGGGCGGCGAGGGCGGCCTCGCTTCCGGCGCTCGGGCGGGCGGCGGTCTGGCCGGCTGCGGCCTCGGCCCGGAGCACGGCCGCGTCAGCGGGGCCGGGCGGGCTCACCTGCTTGGCCTCCTGGCTCTGCGCCGGGGAAATGCCCGCGGACAAGGCGACGGCGGCGATTGCGAGTGCGGTGAGGACGGACTTCCTGCGACGCATCATTTGGATTCCTTTCGGACGTCGGGCGGCGGAGCGAGCCCGTCCTGCCCGGGCATGCGTGACGGTGTGCCACGACGTCTGAAAGAGGTCCGGCCGACGGCGGTTGATACAAGGTCCCGGAAGCGGCCCGAGACGTCGCCGGAGCCCGGTCTGTCCCAGACCGGTGACAGATAGGCTCGGCGCCATGCCCCTCGTGTTCCCCTTCGACCACAAGCACCGCGTCTCCCCCATGAGCCTGAAGGACCTGCTCGGTGGGAAGGGGGCCAACCTGGCCGAGATGACGTCGGTGCTGAAGCTGCCCGTCCCCCACGGCTTCACCATCACCACCGACGCCTGCCGGGCCTACATGCAAGGCGGCTGGCCGGACGGGCTCACCGGCGAGGTCGACAAGCAGGTGAGGAAGCTCGAGAAGGCGATGAAGAAGAAACTGGGTGACCCCAAGGACCCGTTGCTCGTCAGCGTGCGGTCGGGGGCCAAGTTCTCGATGCCGGGGATGATGGACACCGTCCTCAACCTGGGCCTCAACGACCACTCGGTGGAGGGCCTGGCCAAGCAGACCGACGAGCGCTTCGCGTACGACTCGTACCGCCGTTTCGTGGCCATGTACGGCCGCATCGTGCAGGGCATCGAGGGCCGCGAGTTCGACCGCCTCCTCGACGAGGCCAAGGAGGCCGACGGCGTCACCGCCGACTCCGAGATCTCGCCCGCCACCCTGCGCAAGCTGGTGGAGCAGGAGAAGGAGGTCGTGCAGCGCGGGACCGGCGCCCCCTTCCCCCAGGACCCCAGGGCCCAGCTGCGGGGCGCCATCGAGGCCGTGTTCGCCTCGTGGGACGGGCCCCGGGCCATCGCCTACCGGGTGCGGGAGCGGATCGCCCACGACCTCGGCACCGCTGTCAACGTGCAGGCCATGGTGTTCGGCAACCGGGACGACAACTCCGGCACCGGCGTGGGCTTCACCCGTGACCCCGCCACCGGCGAGTCGGGCGCCTACGGCGACTTCCTGGTCAACGCCCAGGGCGAGGACGTGGTGGCCGGCATCCGCAACACCGAGCCCCTGTCGGCGATGAAGACCCGGTTCCCCAAGATCCACAAGGAGTTGCTGGCCGTCTTCGAGCGGCTCGAGGCGCACTACCGCGACATGTGCGACACCGAGTTCACCATCGACCAGGGCAAGCTCTGGATGCTGCAGACCCGGGTGGGCAAGCGCACCGGCGTGGCCGCCCTGCGGATGGCGGTCGACATGACCAAGGGCCGCAAGTGGAAGATCACGCCCGAGGAGGCGCTGCTGCGGGTCACCGCCGAGCACCTCGACCAGGTGCTGCACCCGCAGATCACCGGGAAGAACCTCAACGTCATCGCCAGGGGCCTGGCCGCCTCGCCGGGCGGTGCCGTGGGCAAGGCCTACTTCACGGCCGACGACGCCGAGGCCGCCGCGAATCGCGGCGAGAAGGTCATCCTCGTGCGCAGCGAGACGTCGCCCGAGGACGTGCACGGCATGATCGCGGCCGAAGGCATCCTCACCGCCCGGGGCGGCCTGGTGAGCCACGCCGCCGTGGTGGCCCGCGGCTGGGGCAAGCCGGCGGTGGTGGGAGCGGAGGCGGTGCGTATCTCCGGAAAGTCCTTCACGGCCGGGGGTGTCACCGTGAACGAGGGTGACGTCATCGCCGTCGACGGCACCTCTGGCAGCGTGGTGCTGGGCGAGGTCGCCCTCACCCAGGCCGAGCCGCCGCCCCAATTCGCCACGATCCTCGGGTGGGCCGACAAGGTGCGCAAGGGCAAGGTGGCCGTGCGTGCCAACGCCGACACCGGTCCCGACGCCGCCAACGCCCGTAAGTTCGGGGCCGAGGGCATCGGGCTCTGCCGTACCGAGCACATGTTCCTCGGCGACGACCGCCTGCCCGTTGTACGGGCCATGATCCTGGCCGACACGCCCGAGGCCGAGGCGGCCGCACTGGAGCAGCTGTTGGCCGTGCAGAAGGCCGACTTCGAGGAGATCCTCGAGGCCATGGACGGCCTGCCCGTCACCGTGCGCCTGCTCGACCCGCCCTTGCACGAGTTCCTCCCGTCCACCGAGGAGCTGGCCATCAAGGAGGCCACCACCGGCCTGTCCGACGACGAGAGAACCCTGTACAGGGCGGCCAGGTACTGGGAGGAGTTCAACCCCATGCTCGGCACCCGCGGCGTGCGCCTCGGTGTGCTGAAGCCCGGCCTCTACGCCATGCAGGTGCGCGCCCTGATGGAGGCGGCCGCCGCCAGGGTGGCCAAGAAGGGCAGGCCGGTGGTGGAGATCATGATCCCCCTCACCGTGACCCGGGAGGAGCTGGCCCTCGCCCGCTCGTGGGTGTCCGGGGCCATCGCGTCGGCGACGGCCGGCGTCAAGAAGCCCATCGACGTCCAGATCGGCACGATGGTGGAGACGCCCCGCGCCGCCCTGTGCGCGGGCGAACTGGCCGAGGAGGCCGACTTCTTCTCCTTCGGCACCAACGACCTCACCCAGATGGTGTTCGGGTTCTCCCGCGACGACATCGAGGGCCGCATCATGAGCGTCTACCTGGAGGAGGGGCTCCTCAAGCGCAACCCGTTCGAGACCATCGACCCGGGCGGCGTGGGCGAGCTGGTGAAGATCGCGTCGGCCGCCGGCCGGGAGGCCAAGCCGGGCCTCAAGCTCGGTGTGTGCGGCGAGCACGGCGGCGACCCCGAGTCCATCGCCCTGTTCGTGGAGGCGGGGCTCGACTACGTGAGCTGCTCCCCGTTCCGGGTGCCGATCGCCCGCCTGGCCTCGGCCCAGGCCCTCCTGCGGGCGGACGGCGCCGCATAGCCCCAAGCGCCGCTCGTTCTGGTATCCGAAGCGGGCCCGTCTGCGTACGTTCCCGATACCAGAACCGGCTCGAGCGCCCCTCCGCCACGGTTCGACGGCTGACGGCCGGTCGAGGGGGTACCGTCCGGCTCGTGGGTATCGTCGACGAGGACGTCGCCCGCGTGCGGGCCGCGACCGACTTCGTGCAGGTGGCATCGGAGCACCTGGCCCTCAAGCGGGTCGGCCAGCGGTGGGTGGGCCTGTGCCCGTTCCATGCCGAGAAGTCCGCGTCCTTCTCGGTCAACGCCGACGAGGGCCTGTACTACTGCTTCGGCTGCCAGGCCAAGGGCGACGTCATCACCTTCGTGCGGGAGGTGGAGCACCTCGACTTCGTGGGCGCCGTCGAGCGCCTGGCGGGCCGGGCCGGCATCGAGTTGCGCTACGACGAGGCGCGGGAGGGCCAGGACCGCCAGCGCCGGTCCCGCCTCACGGCGGCCATGGAGCAGGCCGTCGACTGGTACCACCAGCGCCTGTTGACGGGGGCCGACGCGGCGGCGGCTCGGGGGTACCTGCGGTCGCGGGGCTATGACGGCGAGGTGGTGCGGGCCTTCCGCCTCGGCTGGGCGCCCGATGGCTGGGACACCCTGGCCAATGCCCTGCACCTGCCCGACGAGATCCTGAAGGACACGGGGCTCGGCTTCGTGAACAGCCGCCAGCGCCAGCAGGACAGCTTCCGGGGGCGCGTGCTGTTCCCCATCTTCGACGCTGCCGGGAAGCCGGTGGCCTTCGGCGGCCGCAAGTTGCCGGGCGCCGACGGGCCGAAGTACAAGAACTCACCCGAGACGCCGATCTACTCCAAGAGCCGCACGCTCTACGCCCTCAACTGGGCCAAGGGCGAGGTCGTGAGCAGTGGCGAGGTTGTGGTATGCGAGGGCTACACCGACGTGATCGGGTTCTTCGGTGCCGGCGTGCGCCGGGCGGTGGCGACCTGCGGCACGGCCCTTGCCGACGAGCACTTCCGCATGCTGAAGAACTTCGCCCGCCGCATCGTGCTGGCCTACGACGCCGACGCCGCCGGCCAGGCGGCGGCCGAGCGCTTCTACGACTGGGAGCGCCGCTACGAGGTCGACGTGGCCGTGGCCGCCCTGCCTCCGGGGGCCGACCCAGGGGACCTGGCGCGGGAGGACCCGGCCGCACTCGAGCGGGCAGTGGCCGAGGCCAAGCCGTTCCTGGCCTTCCGCCTGGACCGGGTGCTGGCGGCGGCCAACCTCCGGGCGCCCGAGGGACGGGCGCGAGCTGCGGAGGCGGCCATGGCGGTGATCGCCGAGCACCCCAACGAGCTGGTACGCGACCAGTACCTGATGCAGGTGGCCGGCCAGTGCCGGGTCGACGCCGACCAGCTCCGGCGGGGCAACTTCGGTGCCCCACGTGCCGCGGACGGCGCTGGAAGTCGACGCCGGCAGGCCGCGGGGCCGCCGCCGGCGTCCCGGCACGACCCGGGCGGTCCCGAGCTGGAAGGACTGCGGCTGGCCGTGCACCGCCGCGACGAGGTGACCCCGCGCCTCCATCCGGTCCTGTTCGCCGACGAGCGCAACCTCGCCGCCTTCGCCGCCATTTCCGCCAGCGCCACCGTCCACGACGCCATCGCCGCCGCCGACCCTGGCGCCGCCGATCTGCTCCAGCGGCTGGCCGTCGAGGAGTCCACCGCCGACCCGGCCGATGTCATCGCACGCCTGGTGGACCGGGCCACGCACCGAGCGCTCGTCGAGCTGGAGGCCGACGCCCGGGCCGATCCGGAGCGGGCCCTCGACCTGGCCGCCACCATGACCTGGCTCAAGGTGACGCGTGAAGACCTCCCCGACCCGGACGCCGCCGACCGGTTGGTAGAATGGCTGGTGCAATGGGCCGAGAACGCCCGGTGACACCCCCTCTTCCCGAGGAGTTGCCGGCCGAGGATTTCGCCCGTCTCCTCGAGGCGGGCCGGGTCTGTGGAAGCCTCACCACGGACGACCTCATGGTGGTCCTCACCGGCGTGGAACTGAGCCCGGAGCTCATCGACGCCGTCGTCACCCGGGTAAAGGCCGAGGGGATCGTCTACCAGGACACCGAGGACGCCGACGCCGCCGACGCCGCCATCGACCCGGACCTGGCGGTCGACGAGCTGGTGGCCGCCGAGGTCGAAGTCGAGCCGCTGGTCGGGGAGGCGTTGCTCCCGGAGGCGGGAGCGACGGCCGAGGTCGTTCCGGCGCGCAAGCGGGCAGCGAAGGTCAAGCCGGCCCCGGCTGCCAGGGCACGACCCTCGTCGGGGGCGGGCTCCCAGTCGAGCGACTTCGCCGACTCCGACGCCAGGATCGGCGGGCCAGGTGAGGATCCGGTCCGCATGTACCTCAGGGAGATCGGCAGGGTGCCGCTCCTCAGCGGTCCCCAAGAGGTGTTCCTGGCTCAGCGGATCGAGCGGGGACTGGTTGCGGCGGCCGAGATCGAAACGTTGGCCGGCGACTGCGGCGGCCGTGAGTTGGTTCCGAGCGACCGGTTGCGTCCGCTCGAGCGCACGGAGGGTGACGGCCGGGTGGCCACCCAGCAGCTGATCAACGCCAACCTACGGCTGGTGGTGTCGATCGCGAAGCGCTACCGCAACCGGGGGATGCTGTTCCTCGACCTGATCCAGGAGGGGAACCTGGGCCTCATGCGGGCGGTCGACAAGTTCGACTACACCAAGGGCTTCAAGTTCTCCACGTACGCCACCTGGTGGATCCGCCAGGCCATCACCCGCGCCATCGCCGACCAGGCCCGAACCATCCGGATCCCAGTGCACATGGTGGAGACGATCAACAAGGTGGGGCGCATCCAGCGCCAACTGGTGCAGGAGAACGGGCGGGAGCCCACCCTCGAGGAGTTGTCGGCCCGCAGCGAGATGAGCCCGGCCCGGGTGCGCGAGGTGCTGCGGATCAGCCAGGACACCGTGTCACTCGAGCAGCCCATGGGTGACGAGGACTTCAGCCTGGGCGACGTCATCGAGGACCAGTCGGCCATCGTGCCGGCCGACGCCGCTGCCCGGGCACTGCTCAACGAGGCGGTGAAGCAGGCCCTGGCCGAGTTGTCGGAGCGCGAGCAGCTGGTCGTGCGGCTGCGGTTCGGCCTCGACGACGGCCAGGTGCGCACCCTGGAGGAGGTCGGCCGGGAGTTCGGCGTGACCAGGGAGCGCATCCGCCAGATCGAGTCCAAGGTGTTGGCCAAACTCCGCCATCCCATCCGCAGCCAGCGGCTGAGGGACTACCTGGACGACGAGTAGCCGATCCTGGCGCCCGCAGTTGTGTTGAACGCCATGTCGCCGGTGGCGTTCCGGTCAGGGGAGGGGGTCGCCCGGCGGCGGCAGCAAGGGGTCGGAGCCGGCCATCGTGGTGGCCACGGGCTCGTCGCCGTTGTGGCTCCGTGCCGAATGGATGGTCTCCCTGGCCCTGGTCACGCTGGTGTCGACGGCCTCGTGGACTTTTTCGGTGGCGGCCTCATAGGCGTCGGACCGCTTGATCCTGGCGATCGTGCGGTTGATCTGCTCGTAGCGCTCCCGGCCGGCCATCGAGCCGAGGTAGTAGCCGGAGCCGAAGCCGATCAACAATCCAAGTCGGAATCTCATGGTCAGTTCCTACCCCCGGCGCTCGGTCGCTACAAGCGTCGACGACTCCCAAGGTTCCCACGTCAGCGCTCCGCCAGGGGGTCGGATCGAACCCGCGACGTGGCTGGGGCGTGACGCTGTCGTTTGCCACGGTGGTCGCTCGCGGTGATGAAGGCGGGAAGTTCGTTTCGGAGCCGGGCCCGAGGTTGCGTTCCGGTAGGGATCACCGAGCGGGCTCGGGGACGACCGGACCGGTGTCAATTGCCACGGTGATGGGCCCGTGGCTCCGGCGCAGCACGACGGCGCGGCTGGCACGGTTGGCGTCGCCCGTCGCCTGTTCTTCGGGCACGTCGACCGTCCGGGAAGCTCGGAGTTGACCAGGTCCAGGGCTCCTAGCGGCGGGAGGCGGTCGGCGAGATGGCCTATCGTGGCGGTCGTGACCTGTGCCACGGCGAACCACCGAGTTGTGGGGCGGTTTGAAGTTGTCCTCTGTTGGAGCGTTGCGCAAGGGTCGGGACCTGCGCTGGAGAGGTAAAACCGCAGGTCATACGCCGAATCCTTCCGGGGTAGCTCAATTGGCAGAGCATCTGACTGTTAATCAGAGGGTTCTGGGTTCGAGTCCCAGCCCCGGAGCCAGCAAAAAGGGAGCCTGACCAGGGGGTTTGCAGATCGCAAGAGCCCGATGGAGCGGCTCGTGGTGCGTTTGCAGGCGCGTATCCCGCCTTGATACACCTGTCGATAAACTCCCGATCGGCCCTGATAAACTTTCGAGCCATGGCCGGCTTGGCGGAGGAACGATTCCGGGCGAAGGTCGAGGAGCGCGGCGACCACGACGTGTGGACGGGCGCCACGGACGCTTCGGGCACCGGGTTGGTCCGCATCGACGGACGGCTGCGGACCGTGCAGCGAGCGGCCTGGGAGTTCGCCC